>ENA-ORLW01000110-ORLW01000110.1-human-gut-metagenome-genome-assembly--contig:-NODE-110-length-115481-cov-25.502218_pt1 | contig 115481 bp, 98 predicted proteins | sample MGYA00243017_ERZ508829 | MGnify/ENA primary metagenome ERZ508829 (study PRJEB26277, sample SAMN04329776) | human gut metagenome | biome: human-associated habitat | host: Homo sapiens | place: USA...
ATGATACAGTCAATCTCTCCGCTCTCCACCAGTTCTTTTTTCTTCTCCCAGTTGATCCGGACAACGTCCACCTGATAGCCCATTCTGTTAAAAGCTTCTGTAGCAAGTTCAACATCTATCCCCGTCGGTACACCATCCTCATTCAGATAATTGTATGGGGGATAGCTGTCGCTGCCGAGGGTAATAACAGGCTTTTCGATTTCATCTTTCGTGTTATCTGTGTATTTACACCCTACCAGGGTGACTGCTAAGATTCCCGCAAGCAGAATGCCTGCAATCATTCGTTTTCCTTTCATTTTCCTTCCTTTTCTGCTTCTATTTTTCATTTTTCTGTTTATTCAATACACGATGAATGACCTTTTCCATCTTCTCAATATCAATCGGTTTTGCAATATGTCCATTCATGCCGGCATCAAATGCCCTTTTCCTGTCTTCTGCAAAGGCATATGCTGTCAGGGCAATGATCGGGATCTCTGCCGATTATGTGTTATCAGCAGAAGTTTCTTGAGCAGCCGGCCATGATTTCCTGAGGGCCGCATAAGAAATCAGAAAATTTGCCAGCCAGCCGGCCGGTACAGCCAGCCAGACAAACGCAATGCCAAAGCGCGGCGCAAAAACCAAAGCAACTGACAAGCGGATTGCAAGGTTTACCATATTTGCAATAAGAAACGGACGCATGATTCCAAGCCCGCGAAGGACGCCATCGGTTGCCATCTTGATCCCCATGAAAATGAAAAAGAAGCCCAGCCATCTCATATAATCTCCGGACACCTGATATGCCAGGGCAGTTCCGTCCTTCCCCAGGAATAATGCGGAAATCTGTGTATGCAGTGTTTCAATGACAATAAAAGCAAGAACCGCAAAACACAGATCCAGCACCAATGCAGCGTGATAGCCCTTTTTAATACGCCCGTTTTTCTTTGCACCAAGATTCTGTGATACATATGGTGATACGGCATTGCCAATAGATACAAATATCAGTGAAAAAACATTCTCCACCCTCATTGTCGCTGCATACCCTGCCAGTGCCTGTGTACCAAATGGATTTACGACTGCCTGTACGATCATCATGCCAATTGACACTGTGGATTGCTGGAGAACCGACGGTACGGCAATTCGAAGCATGGAATGTAACTCCCGCCCTTCAAACCAATGAAATTGACTTTTATATTGGTGCATCCGGCAAAGAAAGATCAAAAGTGAAAACATTGCGGAAATCCCCTGTGCTATCAAAGTTGCAAGAGCTGCGCCGAACACACCCAGACCGAGTCCCGCCACCATCCAGAGATCCATAAGAATATTCAGAACAGAAGAAAATATCAAAAGACCTAACGGTATCTTTGATTCACCGATCGAATTGAACATCGTTGAAAGGATATTATACATAAACAGAAACGGAAATCCCACAAAGTAAACGCGAAGATACAAAACTGCATCCTCCAATATATCCGAAGGTGTCTGTAATAATTCCATCATCGGGCGGGAAAAGCCAAAACCAAAGCCACCGAGAAGTATGCTCAGAATCAGAAAACTGATCAGTGATGTTGATACAATTGTTTTCATTTTGCTATAATCTCCGGCTCCAAAATAACGGCTCACAAGCACACCTGCGCCGACGCCGGCACCAAGTGCCACACAAATGAAAACATTCGTAAGCGCTGCACAGGCACCAACAGCCGCAAGTGCAGAAGAACCTACAAACTGACCGACTATAATGGAATCTGCCATATTATATACTTGTTGAAAAAAGCTTCCGAGAATCATAGGCATTGCAAAAACAGTCAGCGCTTTAAGCGGCTCATCTGTAATCAGATATTCGTCTTTTGACATTACTTTATTTCCTCCATGCAAGAACAATCCAAACGATCATTTTCAGTAATCGCAATAAGATTATAGCACCTGCCATCTATTAAATCAAAACCGGCTATTGCAAAAAGGCACGCAAAGAAATCTTTGCATGCCTTTTCAAAAATATATAAGGGAAAATATAAAGGGGGACGAATTTATTCGATGTTACGATGTCTCTTTTCCATATCTGCATGAGATACCTGCATTTTCTCTTCGAGCATCATAACGATCATATCAAAAAGCATATACAAATGCTGTTCAAACAGATTTCCCATCGGCTGGATGGATGGTACTGCTCTGTCATCCGTTCCGTTAAATACCGCCGCCGGTACAAATAAGGTAAAATCAGCCAGCTGCGGACACGTCTGTTTTGGTGAGCCTGTCACAACCGCTACCGTTGCACCTGCTTTCTTTGCCTGCTCTACCACATAGGTGATATGCCCGATCGCACCGGAACCGTTTGTGGCAATAAACAGATCACCCGGATGCATGCCCGGTGTCGTATCATCCCAGATCCAGTGTGTTTCTTTTCCGAGATGCATCAGGCGCATGGCAAATCCTCTTGTGGAAATACCTTCTCTTCCGACACCCATAAGGAAGATCCTGTCTGCCTTGCAGATCAGATCCATAAATTTGGAAAGCTCCTCTACATCCTGTTTTTCAAATACTTCTTTATGTTCTTTCAAAAGTGTCTGGTAAAGCTCTGTATATTTTTCTTCTACGTTCATAACAAACCTTCCTTTCTACTTTGCAGCACCTGCAAGTGCTTTCATGCTCTTCTTTAAGGTACTCTTCTTTGACTGGATTGCAATAATATGGTTCAGACCGAGTACCAGGATCAGCATGATGCCCCAGATCAGCTTCTTTGTATATGGGGACAGTGACATGATCGTAAAGGCACTGGACATTACCTGCATCAGAATGATTGCAATCACAACACCGCCGACCTTACCTTTTCCGCCGTTCGGATCAATTCCGCCGATCACACAGACGATCATCGTCTGCAGCAGATAAGAATCACCGTAACCAACCTTTGCCGAATTGACACGGCTTAAAATGATCAGTCCTGCGATACCGGATAATACAGCTGTCAGCATAAATACGAGTACACTCATCTTTTCATTATGAAAGCCGCTGAATCTTGCTGCCACCGGATTACCGCCGTATAAATACAGCTTCCGCCCAAATCCCGTCAGGGATAAAATGAGTCCCAGTACAAGTGCTACGATCAGAAACAGCCAGAAGATCACCGGAAGCCCTAAAAAGATTGCTTTTCCAAAGGAGGAAAACAGCGGATCGATGTCTCCTACGCTTGTACCACCTGTGATCGCCATGCCAACGCCCTGGATCAGTGTCATGGTACCAAGCGTGGCTACAAGTGACGGTGCTGAAGTTTTTGCTATGATCAGTCCATTCAACAATCCGAATACAAGGCTTGTACAAAGTGCAACCAGAACGGCAAGTGCAACTCTGGCGCCGCCCTGCGTTCCGAACGCCCATGTACCGTTTAATACATAAGCTGTAAAAATAGCTACCGTATTGGCATTGGCAATGATTGAAAGATCAATGCCGCCTACCATGTTGGATAACATCATTGCAAGTGCCAGAAAGCCGAACTCCGGAATCTGGAATGCCATAGACTGAATATTTCTGGCTGAGTACATGGATGATCCGAATACAAATGCCGCAATCAGAAGAACCGCTGCAGTCAGGCCAACCAGAATACTCAGATCGATATCTTTTTCCAAAAAGCTTTTCACTTTTTTCATTCTCGTTTCCTCCTATTCCGTAAATATCAAATGCTTTCTGTTCTTTACCCGTTCCTGATAGGATGTGATCGCTACCGCAATGACAAGGATCGCACCTACGAACAGGTTGTTCCAGGAAGAAGAAAGACCGATCATGATCAGTGTGGAATTTAACAGGTATGTAATCAGTACACCAAGCACTGCACCAAAAATCTTGCCCTGACCGCCGGTGATCTTTGTACCGCCGATAACAACTGCCGCAACAACCATCAGTTCATCACCTACCATCTTATTCGGATACAACGCATTTACCTGTGCTGCATACACAATACCCATCATACCGGCAAGTGCTCCTGAATAAGCATATACAAACAACCGGATCTTAAAAGGATTAAATCCCGCTCTTCTTGCAGATTCCTCGTCATTACCGATCGCTACGATACCACGTCCGATCATGGTCTTGCGCAGAATAAAATAAGTGGCAAGTCCTGCGATCAGCACCGGGATCAGCGAAACGGTAAGTCCTGTAGAACCGTTAGCCGTGGCTACCTTAAATAAGGTTCCCTGTCCAAACTTGTGCAGACACTCCGGTAATACACCGGAACCGAACGATTTATCACTGATAAAGGTTGTCATGATACCATGAAACAGGTTCTGCGTACCGAGTGTGATGATAAAAGGCGGAAGCTTCAGCCAGCTGATCAGTACCGCATTCACCAGACCAAGCACAACACCGATCGCCATGGAAACGGCAAAAGCAAATGCCAGATTATTGATGCCCGTCTGGATCATGATATAAAGCGACGTATAGCTGCCAAACAAGGCGATCGCCATAAAGGATACATCAATACCGCCCGATATCATAACGACCAGAAGTCCCATTGCCACGATCATTGTCGTAGAAGAGGTTTTGATGATATCAAATACTGTCTGGATCTGGAAAAATCCCGGGTTCTTGATCGTTACGAATACACTGTATACCACAATGATGATCAGCAGCATTCTCTGAAACGGATCTATTTTTTTAGTCATTGTGCCACCTCCTGGGATAACGCTTTTTCCTTCTGGTTTCCGATGATCTCAGCCAGATGCTTATCAGCGCCTTCCTGCATTAAATCTTCTTCCGAAAGCTCCACAACACATTTGCCATGTGCCATAACAAGAACTCTGTTACAGTTTGCCATGACTTCCTGTATTTCGTCAGAGATCAGTATGATCGCCATGCCTTCATCGGCAAATTTGTGGATCTGTTCGTAAATCTCCGCTTTGGAACCGATATCAATACCGACCGTCGGTGTGTCCATGATAAATACCTTCGGACTGGTTGCGATCCACTTACTGATAACAACCTTCTGCTGGTTACCACCCGATAATGTACCTACAACTGTTTCGATCGATGGAGTCCGTACCTTCAATTCCTCCACATATTTTTCTGCGATCTCATTTTCCTTTTTCCGGTTCACGATACCCTTCTTACAGATCGTATCGATGATCGGTGCAGAAATATTCTCTTTGATCTTACGTTCAATAAACAGACCTTCTCTGGATCTGTCCTCCGGCAGAAGCGCGATACCGTATTTTTTAGCCACCATCGGCGAGTTGATATCGACCTCTTTACCGTTTACTTTGATCACACCTGCCTGTGTTTTGTTCAGGCCAAACAAAGACATGGCCAGTTCTGTACGACCTGATCCCAGAAGGCCTGTCAGTCCGATGATATCACCCGGTCTGACGGTCAGGCTCATGTCCTCGTACTGTCCCTTTCTGGTCAGATGCTCTACGGAAAGAATTGGTGTATTATCTTTATAAGTTCTGTGATAACGAGGATATTCAATTTCTCTTCCCGTCATATAATAAGAAAGACTCTTTTCGTCCAGATCACTGCTGTTAAAGTCACCGATCTTGTTACCGTTACGGAAAATAGTGATCTTATCCGCTACTTCGAATACTTCGTCTAATTTATGACTGATAAAGACGATCGCCAGCCCTTTTTTCTTCAGCTCCAGCATGACCTTCATCAAATGACTTACCTCTGTTTTCGTCAGTGCTGTCGTCGGCTCATCCATAAACAGGATCTTGGCATTCTGGGCAAGTGCCCTGCAGATTGCTACCATCTGCTTATTTGCCATGGAGATCTCTCCGACTGTCTCATCCAGATCCATGGTCACACCGATCTTGTCAAGCTGCTCCTTTGCGATCGCTTTGATAGTTTTCCAGTTGATTATTTTTGTATTTTCAAATTTCAGCTTGCTGATCGCGATATTTTCCGCAACCGTCATATGCTGAAATAATGACAGATCCTGATAAATTACCTGAATACCATGGTTCATGGCTTCGATCGGTGTCATCGACCCGCAGGTCTGTCCTTCTATCTGTATTGTTCCTTCATCCGGTGTATATACGCCTGAAATGCATTTTACAAGTGTTGATTTTCCACAACCGTTTTCTCCCGCAAGGCAATGAATTTCCCCTGCATTGATCGTAATATCAATATTGTTTAGCGCACGAACGCCAATAAAGGATTTACTTATATTACTGGCACTAAGAATAGGTTCCATCGTCCTGCCTCCCAAATGTTAAATGTAATTTCCCGGTTTCCCTCAGGAATAAGAAAAACTGCTGCTTACGCGAACAGTCTTTCTTATTCCAAAAGATTCCGGATTCGTTATTTCTTTGTTTTAGAAATTGTAATCATCAATATTGTCTGCTGTAAATTCAAGTGGTGCATTACCATAACCGACGTTTCCGTCTAAGGAAATGCTTTCATAGCCTGTTGCCTTTAAGTCTGTTCCATCAGCTACACCCTGTCCTGATGCGATCAGGTAAGCTGCATAGCATGCTGCGTAGCCTGCATCTGCCGGTCTCCAGCAAAGACCGTTTGCCATAGAACCGTCTTTTAAGTAGGTTGCTGACATAGAAGGAAGTGCAAGGGAAACAACTTTTACTGTTCCGCCCAGATCATTTTCCTGTAATGCTTCGCAGATACCACCGCCCTGTGCGGAGCAGTCAAAGAAACCTGCGATGTCAGGATATGCTTTTAATACTTCAAGGGCTTTATCATGTGCACCTTCCACGCTGTTACCATCTTCGTATGGCTCTTCTGCTACATTTTCCATATCCGGATAGTTTGCTTTCAGGTAAGAAACAGCTGCATCGTACCATGCCATATGTGTTTCCATTGTAAGACCACCTACAAAGCCTGCGTATTTACCTTTACCACCCATAGCTGTTGCTAACTTCTCAGCAAATAATTCACCGAATGTTTCATTTACGAATGCTTCTACATCCAGATCAACACTGTCTGCAATACCCGGTGCTTCATGTGTTACAACTACGATGCCTGCTTCTCTTGCTTTTTCAATTGTCGGTACCAGCGCATTCGGATCGTTAGGTACAACGCAGATCGCATCTACATCCTGTGCGATCAAATCTTCCATAATGGAAATCTGGCTTGCTGCATCTCCTGTTTCCGGAACCTGTACGGATACATTTAAGCCTGTATCTTTCTTCAGCTGTTCAATACCTGTTGCCATATCATCGAACCAGGAATCGGACTGCTTTACTACCATAACAACTTTGTAGTCTGCAGGATCGGCACCTTTTTCTGCCGATGCATCTGTAGCATCTGTTCCTTCTGCTGCTGTGTCTGTACTCTCTTCTGCTGCTGTGTCTGTACTCTCTTCTGCTGCAGGTGTCTGTGTATCACTGCTGCTGTCACCTGTACTGCCACAGCCTACTAATAAAGTAGCTGCCATTGCGACGGATAATACCACGCTCAAAAACTTTTTCTTCATATCTGTTACCTCCTTAGTGATAAATCTTCTGCGGCATTGCTGTTGTCTTGTGCAATGCTGCTTTTGCTTTACAAGTGTTATTATAGTGTAGAATTTTCCAAAAACATATATACAAATCCGAGGTCAACCTTTAAAAATCCGACTTCCGATTTTGCCAAAAAAGAAGAATTGTTTTTCCGGTTATTTTCAGCTATACTGCTAATAAATCCAAAAGAAAAGAGGTCAGAATGTGCACAAAACAAAGCATCCGCTGCAAGTGTGGTTTCGCAATGCGCCCTTAAAAATAAAAATAACACTCATTACCGCTTTTGCCATTTTTCTGACAAGCATGGCTTCCCTGATCGGTAGTTTTATCTTCATGCACTCCTATAATAATCTGCTCTATCAGGCTCTGGCAGGCTCTTTGAGTTCCAGTGCCGAGGAAATCTCCTCCAAGCTTGCCAATATCGAATCCATGACAAATTCGATCATCTCCAGTCAGGCGATCCGGAAAAATCTGATTTCCCTGCTGGATGAACCACCTTCCGATATTCTGGATCAGAATGTAGATAATATGATAACTTCTTCTCTGATCGATTACTATCAGAACTACAAGAGCAACGATATCAACTACATCAGCCTGTACAATCCGCAGTTTACTTCTTCCAGTTATAAGGCTGCCATCAGTGAACTGCCCGACACCATCAGCGACACTGTCATACAGGCTGCAGGAGAAAACTCCGGTTATGCATGCTGGATCACGGACTACTGTAATACATACGGGCTGTTTCTGGGTCGAGATTCCCGCCGGGTACAAAATCTGAAATTTGAAACACTCGGTACTGTCGTTGTCAACGTGGATCTGGAGAAGCTGATCAGCTCCTCAACCCAGTCCATCTTAAACAACGGCTCTGCACAATATATTCTGTATGAAAACGGGCAGGAGATCTTTCACTCCCGCTCTCTGGATGCCTCACAGCTTCAGACGCTGCAGAAGGATCTGCATGGAAATTATCAGATTCTGACACTGGGCGGCTTACCTTATTTCTGTACGACAGGAAAGATAGCCAATAACAACTGGGACTATATCTGTCTGATCCCTTATACGTATATCGCACATACACTCAGACTCACCAGATATCTTTCCTTTGGGATCCTGCTTTTTTCGATTCTGGTTGTGTTTATTCTTTCCAGATTTATGATCCGCTCCGTGACTGCCGACTTCGCCTCTCTCGTCGATAAAATGAAGCAGTTCGGCCAGGATGAATCCACGCTTCCGGTTTCAGAGGAAGCCTATGCTAACCGTGTGGATGAGGCAGGGATCCTGCACCGGCAGTTTGATCAGATGACCGTGGAGATCCAGAGCCTGATCCGGCAGAACTATGTCAATGAGATCCTGACAAAGGATGCCCGCCTGAAAGCACTGGAAAGCCAGATCAACCCGCATTTCCTGTACAATGCACTCGAATCGGTCAACTGGCGTGCCAAAGCGATCGGTGCGACAGACATTTCCGAAATGGTACAGGCTCTCGGCGATCTGCTGCGCGCCACACTCAGTAACAAGAACGGAAATTTTACCGTCAGACATGAGCTGCATATCGTAAACGACTATATTACGATCCAGAAAATCCGGTTTGATGAGGAACGTCTGGACTATCAGGAAGAAATCTCTCCCGATATTCTTGATGCAGAGCTTCCGCAGATGACCATACAGCCGCTTATCGACAATGCAATCAATTATGCCATGGAAGTCATTACAGAGACCTGTCATATTGTTCTGACAGGATATGCGGTAGACGGTGTCATCCATATCAAAGTGACTAACAACGGTTCACAATTTGAAGAGCATTTGCTGGAAAAACTGGAAAACGGATCCGTGAAATCACATGGCATCGGTATCGGACTTTTAAATATCCACCAGCGTATCCAGCTGATCTATGGCAGTGACTACGGTCTGACGCTCTATAATACCGATGAAGACCATGCGGTCGCAGAAATTATCATTCCACAAAGTAAGGTGTAAAGTATGTTAAAATTATTAATTGCAGATGATGAAAAAACAATCAGAGAAACCATCCGCTCCTTTATTAACTGGGAAGCACTTGATATTGAAGTTGTCGGAACCGCCAAAGATGGAATTGAGGCTTATAATATGATTTTGGATCTGTACCCGGATATTGTCCTGACAGATATCCGCATGCCCGGTCTTTCCGGTCTGGAGCTGATCGAAAGAATGCACGAGATCAACAAGGACATGCAGTTTATCATCTTATCCGGCTATAATGAATTTGAGTATGCCAAAACTGCCATGCAGTATGGAGTCCGCCACTATCTGCTCAAGCCGTGCAGCGAGCAGCAGATCATTGACAGCATCAAAGAGATCAAACAGGACTATCAGACCCGTATGATCCAGAAAAACATCCTTACAGAGCACGACCAGCTGAAAAGCCAGCTTTACACAGGTATGCTGATCAGCATCATCAACCATTATCTGGCACATGGTTCGGATCTGACACCGGAGATGGAAGATACCTTTTACACGGAATACCGCAGGCATTTCGGCAGTGTCGAACAGCCTTTTGAAGTCTGCTATCTATATTATCTGGATCCATACAACCGTACAGAAGCATTTGAAAAGATCAGTGCTTTCTGGGAAGAGACCTATCCCGGTGTCCGTCTTCATCTTCTATATGTCCAAAACACTATGGTGCTGTTTTTCCGGGCTTTTGCTGCTGATCCTTATACGGAGCTGTCTGTCTGTTTATCAGAGCTGTCCTTTGCAAAACAGTCTACGACACCGCTTGCCAGACTTTGCAGTTTCCCCGGTCTGAAAGCTGCCATGCATAAGCTGACCTCACAGATCCGGCGTTATGAAGAGATTTTCTATTACAATGGGCAGTCTGTCCTTTTGATCAACAACTATGATAATATCCTGCGGGATATCCAGACGTGCGCTGATCGGATCTTTCACAGTACGGAAAATACGGATGCTGATTTTTCCCTCCTCTTTTCACAGATTGAGAATATACAGCAGCTCAGCTTTTTAAAACAGATCGCGCCTTCCCTGATCATGAATGCCGCTTCTGTCCTGCCATCCTTTGGTATTGTAGATGCAGTTGATTTTCTGATCGCACTCGACCGGGAAACAGATATTGACGTCTACCGGAAAAATCTGATACAGCAGCTCACCGGTCTACAGCAGATGAAAACACCTGCTTCCTCCACCGGGGAGATCAGTGATAAGATCAAAAGCTATGTCAGAGATCACATAGAAAACCCGGAGCTTTCTTTAAAATGGATCGCAGAGCATGAGCTCTACATGAATGTAGATTATATCAGCAAGAAATTTGTCAAAGAAACCGGGCAGAAGTTTTCTGCCTATCTGACGGAAATGCGTATTAAAAAAGCCAAAGAACTGCTGTCTGGATCAAATCCTGTTCCGATTGCGGATGTCGCTGAACTTGTCGGATGCGGCAACAATCCCATGTACTTTTCCCAGATTTTCAAAAAAGGTACCGGTATGAGCCCAAGCAGTTATGTGAAAATGATACAAAAACCGCAGTTGTAACGACTGCGGTTTTTCGTAACTATTCAGAACCCCATCCGCAAAATCGCATCTTACGATGCTTTTCTTTTGCTCCTAGTGGTTATTCATATTCCTTCAGGATATTCAAAAAATACTCTACATTTTCCATTGGTTCGCCGCGGAATACCGCAGAACCGGAAACCAGAATGTTGGCACCGGCTTCAATGATATGTCTTGCATTTTCCTTGTTGACACCACCGTCGACCTCTACATCGACGTTTAAGTTTTGCTCTGTGATCGCCTTGCGGATCGCTACGATCTTCTGCGTACAGCCTTCGATATATTTCTGTCCGCCGAATCCGGTATTGACCGTCATGATCAGCACCCTGTCTACCTTATCCAGATAAGGTAAAATAGCGGAAACCGGCGTCTGCGGGTGCAGGGAAATGCCTGCCTTACAGCCAAGGCTTCTGATCTTTTCCAGTGTTTCTATCATACATTTACATGCTTCTACATGGATCGTAATGCCATCTGCACCCGCTTCGGCAAACTCCTCGACATAACGCTCCGGCTCTGTGATCATCAGATGGACATCAAAAAATTTATCTGTCAGTTTACGGATGGAGCGGATGATCGGAAATCCAAATGAAATAGACGGTACAAACACACCATCCATGACATCAATGTGGATCTGCTGTGCACCTGCCTTATCGATCTGTACAACCTGTGCACCCAACTTTGAAAAATCTGCCGCTAATATAGAAGGGGCTAACATCATCATTGCTAATATCTCCTTTTTTCCTTGCATTCTTCATACATTTTTACATAGCTGTCATAACGCGACTTGCTGATTTTCCCATTAAGAAGTGCTTCCCTGACACTGCAATCCGGCTCATGAATATGGGAACAGCCGGCAAACCTGCAGTTTTTATATCGCAGTATTTCCCGAAAGCCCTCCTCTATTTCTTCTTTTTCAAAATCATCCATACGAAGTGACGTAAATCCCGGCGTATCCAGAATATACGTGTCTTTCTCTACCTCGATCAGCTCACTGTGACGTGTTGTATGCCTGCCACGCTCTGTCTTTTGGCTGATTCCGCCGGTCTCCATCTGCGTACGCGCCTGCAGCATATTGATGAGGGACGATTTTCCCACGCCGCTCGGTCCTGCCACCGTGGAACACTTCTTTTGCAGATATCCCTTCAGCACATCAACACCTTCTCCTGTCTTTGTGCTTGCAAAAATAACAGGATACAATGGTTCATAAATCTCATTGATCTCTTTTTGCAGGCTGCCATCTACATCCAGATCTATTTTGTTAAAACAGATGATACTGTCAATGCCCGCAAGCTCCATTCTGGCAAGAAAGGTATCCAGCAGCATGAAGTTTGGCGCAGGACTTTTTATGGCAAAGATCACAATCGCCTGATCCACGTTGGCAACAAGCGGCCGGATCAGTTCATTTTTACGTTCCCCGATCTGATCAAGGCTGCCTGTCTTTTTTTCTTCATCCAGAATACTGATCGTCACATAATCCCCGACAAGCGGCTTTTTCTTTTCATTACGAAAGCTTCCTCTTGCCTTACATTCATATAAGGAGTCGTCTTCTGTCCGGACATAGTAAAAGCCCGCGATCCCCTTTATGATTCTTCCGTGCTTTTCCATTCCTTACTCCTGCTCAAACTGAACAGTGACCGGTGATGTCGTAACATCCTCTGTGATCGGTTCCTCTGTTTCTTCTCCGGTTTCGGAGTCGATCACGGTCTGCATGGTTGTTGCTGTATAAGAATACGTCAGTGTACCACTGCTTACATTAAATCCTGTCTCATTCACTGCACAAGGGAAAGAAGAAGTTGTAAAGCTTCTTGTTGTACCGTCACTTGCTGTGATCGTTACCGTCACATTGCCGCTTGTGTAACCGCTTGGTGCGTTTAAAGTCGTCACATATTTATAGGTGTGCTTTTCCGGTCCGACACTCAACTGGATATTGACGCTTGTACCTTCATCCACTTCGCTGTCCGGGCTGTAGCTCTGGGAAACAACACAGCCTTCCGTTACGGTATCACTGTAGGTTTCGGATACGGTACCGCAGTTTAAGCCATATTCAGCCAGCTTACTCTTGGCTGCGGATTCTGTCATGCCTCTCAGATCCGGTACTTTTACTTTCTTTATTTCCGGACCTGTGCTGACGGTCAGCGTAATCGTTGCACCGTTTTCCGCTTTGGAATCAGCCGTCGGATCCTGTGAAATAACAAGACCTTCCTGCACGCTGTCAGAAGAGGACTGTGTCACATTCACCTTAAAACCTGCTGCCTCCAGTGTGCTCTTTGCTGCAGCTTCTTCCTGACCTGTTACATTTGGCACCGCCACACCGTTACTGCCGCTGGATACCACAAGGGCGATCGTAGAATACATATCTACTTCTTCTCCCTCTTCCACATCCTGACTGATAACCTGATCTACTTCATAGGTATCGGACTCTTCTTTTGTGACTCTGGTACCAAGTCCGATATCATTCAGTGCCTTCTTAGCATCCTCTATATTCATGCCCATAACACTGATCATCTTTACCTTGCTTTCATCTGTTGTTTCATCCTGTGTGATGTTACTGTCTGCCTTCGGAGAACTCTTAAATACACCAAGTGCATTTGCAACAAGCACCAGTGCCAGAATACCGATGATGACCGCTGCCACAATTGCCAGGATCGTTGTGATCCGTTCCATTTTCGGATCCATATCGTCATCCTCGTATTCTTCCTCATTGTCATCTTCATCCATATCGTCCGGTTCTTCTTCCACAACCGGTTTATATTTACTGTTGATCTGTTCCTGTCTGACCGGCTTTTCAGGCTTTTCTTCCTCTTCCTCGTCTTTTGGGGAATATGAGTTTTTCCGTACTTCACGATCTTTCAGCCGCATTGGCGCATCCAGATCGATCCGGTCTGTCCGCTGCTTGATCTCTGCAATATCCTCTTCTGAAATTGTACGCGTCTCACCGCCTGCATCAAACGGAACCATTTTAACAAAATCCTCATCCGGTGTGATCAGTGCTTTCTTCAGATCCACGATGAGCTCGCCCATAGACTGATATCTGCGGTCCGGGCTCTTCTGGGTACATTTGAAGATGATCTGCTCCACACAGACCGGAATCTCGGAAACATACTCTCTCGGAGACGGCATATCCTCCTGGATGTGCTTGATCGCGATTGCAACAGTTGTCTCCCCGTCAAACGGAACACGACCTGTCAGCATTTCAAACATCGTACAGCCGAGGGAATAAATATCACTTCTTTCATCGGAAAAGCCACCGCGTGCCTGCTCCGGTGATGTATAATGCACAGAACCCATGACATTGGACGTGATCGTATTGGAAGTGGCTGCCTTTGCAATACCGAAATCCGCGATCTTGACCTTGCCCTCTTTGGAAATCATGATATTCTGTGGTTTAATGTCTCTGTGAATAATGTGATTGTTATGTGCCGCCTCAATCCCCATGGATACCTGAATGGCGATACTGAGTGCTTCCTTCACGGAAAGACGTGCTTTCTTTTCAATATAATTCTTTAATGTGATGCCTTCGACAAGCTCCATAACGATATAGTAAATACCGTCTTCCTCACCGACATCATAGACATTTACGATATTCGGATGCATCAGACCCGCTGCAGCCTGTGCTTCCACACGGAATTTGGAAACAAAGTTTGTATTTTCCGAAAACTCCTGCTTTAACACCTTGATCGCCACATAACGGTTCAGCTTATGACACTTTGCCTTATAGACGTCACTCATCCCGCCCGTTCCGATCTTCTCCAGAATCTCATATCTATCGCCAATAATCATACCAATTTTTATCATTTCTTCACCTCATCTGCAAAGGGTTTTATAAGCACTACTGCAATATTATCCTTACCGCCGTTTTGATTTGCCGTATCGATCAGCGCTCTCGCCGTCTCTACTAATGTTTTGTCATCCTGATGCTCGTTCAGAACCTTCAGGATATCATGATCCTCTACCATGTTGGTCAGTCCGTCAGAACACATAAGTATCCTGTCTGAGGGGCGAAGCTCCACAGTAAAGAAGTCAATGTCCACATCATCCTTTGCACCGATGGCTCTCGTAATGATGTTTTTATCCGGATGCAGCCTTGCTTCTTCCCGCTTGATACCGCCAAGTCTGACCATCTCCTCTACCAGAGAATGATCTCTTGTGATCTGGCGTATCTCCTGCCCGTTTGCAATGTATAACCGGGAGTCTCCCACGTTGGCAACCTGCAGATATCTGCCGATCACCGTCGCGACAACTACCGTTGTTCCCATCCCATAAAGATTCGGATCTTCACTGGCCCGCTGCCGTATCTCTTTGTTTGCAGTCCGTATCGCCTTCTGTATTATAATAGAAGGATTCTTTTCAAAGGATGCTTTGATCTCGCGTTCAATCGTCTCTACCGTATAGCGTGATGCATAATCTCCTGCCTTATGTCCTCCCATTCCATCTGCTACGATGAACAGATTGGGCATATTTCCAATCGGTTTTCCGGATGAAAATACATAATCCTGATTCAGTTGTCTTTTCCTGCCGATGTTAGTCTCGGAATACGATTTCAACACGAAGAGTCCTCCCCGCCCATTTCATCTAAATGTCTTTTCCTAAGTTGTCCGCATGCGCCGTCAATATCCCGGCCCATTTCCCTTCTAATTGTAACATTGATTCTGTTTTTTTCAAGCTTGTTTTTAAACACCTGCACGTAATGCGTATCAGGCGCCACAAAATCACGTTCCTTGATCGGATTGACTGGGATCAGATTGATATGACTGCCTACACGTTTTGCCAGTGCGGTCAGCTGCTGCGCATCCTCCGCAGAGTCGTTGACTCCCTTTACCATGCTGTACTCAAATGTAACACGTCTTCCGGTCTTCTGATGATAGTATGCACAGGCTTCCATCAGTTCATCAATCGAATATTTGTTAGCAATGGGCATCAGCTTTCTACGCTTCTCATCCGTTGTCGCATGCAGACTCAGCGCAAGCGTGATCTGCAGATTTTCCTCTGCCAGCTCATAGATCCGCGGTACAAGACCGCACGTAGAGACTGTCACATTCCGCTGGCTGATATGCAGTCCGTTTTCATCGGTCAGAAGGCGGATGAATTTCTTTAAATTGTCGAAGTTGTCAAACGGTTCTCCCGTTCCCATCACAACCACATTGGAAACACGCTCCCCCGTCAGAAGTGTGATGGCGTAGATCTGGTCGAGCATTTCGGAAGGCAGCAGATTTCTCGTCAGTCCATCCAGTGTAGAAGCACAGAATCTGCAGCCCATTCTGCAGCCGACCTGTGAGCTGATGCAGACACTGTTTCCGTGCTTATACTGCATCCAGACAGATTCCACCACATTGCCGTCCGCAAGCCGGAACAGAAACTTCTGCGTACCATCGATCCTGGAGATCTGCCGCTCTAACAGCTTTACCGCCGTAAAGGCATAGTTTTCCTTTAACTGCTCCCGCAGTTTCTGCGATATATTTGTCATCTCGTCGATGCTGCGCACAAGGTGCACATGCATCCAGCCATAGATCTGTCCGGCGCGGAATTTTTTCTCGCCCATGGCAAGCAGCTCCTGTGTCAGTTCTTCCAGATCCATTGATTTGATATCTTTCTTCTCCATTGTATTATGCCTTGTTTCTCCTGCATTTTATCATGTAAAAGCCATCTGTTTCTGCCGATGGCAGCAATTCTTTTTCCTCCAGCAGGGTAAATGGGCTGTTTTCCAGAAACCAGTCCCTGTTATCCTGATTTTCCGCTTTTGTCAGCGTGCAGGTGCTGTACATCAGAATACCGCCCGGCTTTACATACTGCCATACCACGGAAAGGATCTCCCGCTGCAGCGCAGCAATATCCGCCACCTGCTCCGGCGTCATCCGGTATTTGATATCGCTCTTTCTGCCGATCACTCCAAGTCCGGAGCATGGCAGATCCGCAATGACCACATCCGCTTTTTCTACTGCCTGCGGATCCAAAATACGTGCATCCCAGACAAGTACCTCGATGGCATCTGCCGCCCCGGCACATCTTTCAATGTTTTCCTCGATCATGCTGACCTTATTATCCGTCAGGTCACGCGCCTGCACACTGCCTTTTCCGTGCAGCTTAGCCAGTGCATGCATGGCTTTTCCGCCCGGCGCCGCACAGACATCGATCACCGCATCGCCCGGCTTTATGCCTGCAAGCTCCACAACCTGCATGGAACCGATATCCTGCATGAAAAAGCTGCCTTGTGCATATCCCGGCAAAGCGTCGATGTGATCTACCTGTTCCAAATAGTAAGCATAAGGTAACTGTTTGGACTGTGTTACCTTTACGCCCGTCTCGGCGATCTGCGAAAGCATCCTGCTTTGCGCTTCCCCAGGCATTGCTTCATTGACACGGATCGTCAGCGGTCTTTTTTCAAGCTGCGCCTTGAGCATATCCTCTGCTCTGCTGCCATACTGCGCCTGCCACAGCTCTACGATCCACAAGGGCATGGAATACCGGACAGACAAATACATAAGCGGTTCTTTTTCCCGATCGGGCAGGGCGATCTGCTCCTTATTCCGGGCTATCGTCCGCAAAATACCGTTGACAAAGCCCTTCAGCGGGCCAAAGCCACGCTTTGTGGCAAGTTTTACACATTCATTGCATACTGCCGCATCCGGTACGCCGTCCAGAAACAGGATCTGATACGTTCCCATGCGCAGGAGCGTGCGGATGAGCGGCTTCATCTTCGGTGTTTTTGTCTTTGCAAAGCTGTCTATCACATAATCGATATAAATCTTGTTTTCTATCGTTCCCTCGCAGGTGCGCTTGATAAAGCTGCGCTGCTGCTTGGGCAGATAGTCGTACTTTTGTAAAACACTGCGCAGCACAAGATGGCTGTACTGTCCTTTTTCCAGTATTTCCATCAGGCTGTCCAGTATGATCTCACGGTCAGTCATCTCTTCTGCGTCCTCCACCGAAAATCAGGATCAGACGAAGCAGCTGTATGATCGCCGATGCTGCTGCAGCCACATATGTCATGGCAGCGGCAGTCAGTACTTTTCTGCACATGCCGACTTCTTCTCCCTGCAGGATATGCTGTTCATCCAGAAGTCTTACCGCACGTCTGGAGGCATCAAACTCGACCGGTAATGTGACAAGCTGGAACAATACCGCAAGAGAAAATACCCAGATACCGATCTGCACCAGTGTCATGTTATAGCCGAGGATACATCCCAGAATGATGATCGGAATTCCCGCCTTGGAGCCTAAGTTAGCGGCTGGTACCAGTGTCGAACGAAGCCGCAGCGGTGCGTAGTTTTTATTATCCTGTATGGCATGTCCGCATTCATGCGCCGCTACACCGACTGCTGCCACGGAAGAAGATCCGTAAGTGGCATCGGAAAGGCGGAGCACTTTGGCTGACGGATCGTAATGGTCTGTTAAAGAGCCGCTCACATGCTCTACAGTCACATCATAGATGCCCGCACTGTATAACAGTGTCTGTGCTGCCTGTGCACCTGTCATACCGGTCATGCTGCGCACCCTGTCATATTTCCGGAAGGTGGAGTTCACCTTTGCGGATGCGATGATCGATGCGATCGCACACAAAAAGACTAAAATATAAGTTGGATCATAATAATAGCTATAGTATGGATAATAACCCATTGCCTTTGCTCCTTTCTGTTATCCCAGAACAGTACCTGCCTGTGGTCTGTGTCCCAGCAAAAAGTCCTTTACCTGCATTCGTTTCTTGCCTTCCAGCTGTACTTCCAGAAGCTCTAACACGCCATCTCCTGTCTGTACATAAATGCTGTCATCCGTCACACGGACGATCGTACCGGGCTTTTGCTGCTGTTCTTTCTCACTGTTTTTGGCAACACGGCTTTTCCAGATCTTTAATGTCTTGCCCTCATACTTTGTGTAAGCACTCGGCCAGGAATTAAGCCCTCTTATAAGGCGCTCGATCTCCACGGCAGATCCCGAAAAGTCAATGTGTCCCAACTCTTTTGTCAGCATTTTTGCATAGCTGCTCTTGCTTTCATCCTGTTTTACCGGTGTGATACTGCCGTTTTCCAGCTTTGGAAGAGTCTCAAGCAGAAGCTGTCCGCCCGCCTCGCAAAGCTTATCAAACAGGCTCTCGCCCGTATCCTCTGCTGTGATCGGTACGATCTTCTGTGTCAGGATATCTCCAGTATCCAGTCCCTCATTCATCTGCATGATCGTCACGCCGGTTTCTTTTTCTCCGTCGATGATCGACCACTGGATCGGTGCTGCCCCTCTGTACTTCGGCAAAAGGGAAGCATGGATATTGATACAGCCAAGGCGCGGCATTTCCAATATTTCTTTGGACAGGATCTGCCCGAAAGCCGCTACCACAAACAGATCCGCATCATACTGCTTCAGCTCTGCTACCGCTTCCGGCCGTTTGACCCGCTCCGGCTGCAGAACCGGGATCTGATGCTGCATGGCGCATACCTTGACCGGAGACGGCATAAGCTCCTTACTCCTGCCCTTCGGTCTGTCCGGCTGTGTCACCACTGCCAGCACTTCTACACCGCCTGAAAGCATTGCCTGCAGAGGTCCTACCGCAAAATCCGGTGTTCCCATATAAACTACTTTCATTCCTCTTCCTCCATCTCGTCCTCATCGTCCGGCACTACATCCATCAGGTCGCCCTCTACCTTTTCGACATAAAGATGTCCGTCCAGATGATCGATCTCATGCAGGAGTGCTCTCGCCAGAAGCTCTTCTCCTTCTACGATGAACTCTTCCATATCTTCATTATAGGCTTTTACCTTCGCATAATTCGGTCTTGTCACAATACCTGCCTTGCCCGGTACGGAAAGACAGCCTTCCTGTCCGGTCTGCTCACCGGATGTTTCAAGCACCTCCGGATTGATCAGAAGTAACGGATCATCCCCGCAGTCAATGACAACGATCCGCTTCAAAATACCGACCTGCGGTGCTGCCAGCCCGACACCCTGTGCCTCATACATCGTTTCAAACATATCATCGATCAGATCTTTCGTCCGGTCTGTGATTTCCTTTACTTCCTTGCATGTCTTATTCAGGATCGGATCTCCGATCTCTCTGATTTTTCTCAGTGCCATTTCTTTTTCCTCACAATCTTTTCATTTATCTGTCGCTAATAGCCGTGTACCGGATCCATATCATAATATACCAGCAGTGACCTCATTTTGTCTTCGTTTTTCTGGCAAAACAACTCCATCCAGCCGCGAAGCCGCATAAGAAGCGTTTCATCCGGCGATTTAAAATAAGCGATCTGGCGGAACATATCGTTGATCCTTCCGATAGAAGCCGGTGCAGGCCCGATGATCACAAGATCCTTCCGTTCCCTTGTCTGCCTGCGCAGCATGGAAAGCATCTGCTCTGCCCAGAACAAAGTCTCTTTCTCGTTTTTTCCTGTAAACAGGACTGCCAGCATATGTGCTGCCGGCGGATACCCAAGGAGCTTGCGGTAAGCCATTTCTTCCTGATAAAAGCCGTCATAATCCTGTTTTGCCGCATAGACCACGCTGTAATGATCCGGCTGATATGTCTGGATCACAGCCTCGCCCGCCACACTGCCTCTGCCTGCTCTTCCGACTGCCTGTACCAGAAGCTGGAACGTACGCTCGCCGCTTCTGTAATCCGCTGCCAGAAATGACAGATCCGCAGCCAGAACGCCCATCAGGGTTACCCCCGGGAAATCATGCCCTTTCACGATCATCTGCGTTCCGATCAGAATATCCGCGTCCCGGTTTGCAAAAACTGCCAGTATTTTCTCATAGTCATCCTTTTTTTTCGTTGTATCCGCATCCATCCGCAGAATGCGCGCCTCCGGGAACCGCAGCCGCAGGCTGTCCTCTACCTGCTGTGTTCCCGCCTTAAAGCCGAACAGATATCTGCTCTGACATTTGGGACAGACAGAAGGCTTCGGCTCTTCATAGCCACAATAATGGCAGACCATTTTCTGCCTGTGCTCGGAAAGGGAAACATCACAGTGTGGACATTTCATGACATAACCGCATGCCCTGCAGGATACAAAGCCCGAAATACCTCGACGGTTCAGAAACAACATAACCTGCTGCCGCTTTTCCAGCCGGTCAGCGATCGCAGTTTCCAGATGTCTGCTGAAGATCGAACTGTTGCCGCCTGCTAACTCCTGTCGCATATCTACGATCTGCACCTCTGGCAGAACCGCATCTCCGATCCGCTCCGATAATACATATTTTTTATAAATGCCCTGCTGCGCTCTGTAATTTGCCTCCAGTGAAGGCGTTGCAGATCCCATGACCACACAGGCATCTGTCATTTCCGCCAGATGGACTGCCACCTCTCTGGCATGATATTTTGGCATGGAATCGCTTTTGTAGCTTGTCTCATGCTCCTCGTCTATAATGATCAGCCCCAGCTTTTGAAATGGGGTAAACAGTGCACTTCTCGGCCCGATCATTACCTGTACTTCGCCGCGCTTGGCCCGCTTCATCTGATCGTAACGCTCTCCCGCGCTCAGCCGGGAATGCATCACAGAAACCGCATCACCAAAACGCTTATAAAACCGCAGCAGTGTCTGGTAGGTCAGGGCGATCTCCGGAATCAGCACGATACACTGCTTTCCTCTTTGCAGCATGGCATCGATCATTTCCATATAGACTTCTGTCTTGCCGCTTCCCGTAATACCGTGCAGAAGCACCGGTGTCCGGTCTCCTGCATCATACGAACGGATAAAATCATCCGCAATTTCCTGCTGCACCTCTGTCAGCTTCTTTTTTTCGCCGGGCAGCTCATCAAAATGTACCGGATTGCGGTATGTTTCATAGCTTTCCACCCGCAAAATGCCCTGCGCCGCCATACTCGTTACCGTCTGCGGCGAAACTGCCAGCTTACCGGTTACCATCGTATAACTGAGCGCCGCTCCCTCCAGCAGTGCTTCGAGGAGCCGTACCTTTGCCGCCTGATGTTTTTTCTGTGCCTGACACAGATATTCTCTTGCTTCGTTTTCCGTTACCGCCAGTGTTACCTCACGGTATACCACTGCTTTCTTCTCCTGCTTGACGGGAAGTACCGTTTTCAATGCAGCGATCATCGTGCATCCATAATAGCTTCTGATCCACGCAGCTAACTGAATACTGCGCTCTGTTGCTTTCACAGAGGCCGGAACAATCTGTCTGATCTCCTTCAGCTTATCATCCGGAAGCTCCGCCTGCTCCGAAAAGCCGATCACATACCCTTCCTGTATATGATTACCTCTGCCAAACGGAATATGCACACACATTCCGATCTCCAGCTCTGTCTGCAGGTGCTGCGGCACTATATACTGAAACGCGCGGTCAATCTTTTCGTGGGAGATCCCCACGATCACATCCGCATATTTCTTTTCCATGTTTAAATCCTTCCGGCAAGTACATCCGCAATGATATCTCTTTCATCCATCGGATATTTCTTTCCTTTGATCTCCTGGTAATCCTCATGTCCTTTCCCGGCAAGTACAATGACATCCCCCGGCTGTCCATGGCGGATCACATAGGCGATCGCTTCTTTTCTGTCGATGATCTCCACGTATTTTCCGTCTGTTTTGGAAATTCCCACCTTGATATCATCTATGATCGCCTGCGGCTCTTCGTTACGCGGATTGTCGGAGGTAATCACTGTCAGATCCGCCAGCTTTCCGCTGACCTCACCCATCTCATAACGTCTGAGCTTGGAGCGGTTTCCGCCGCAGCCAAACAGACAGACAAGACGCTTAGGCTTATATTCCCGCAATGTTGTGAGCAGGCTTTCCAGTGCCATGGCATTATGCGCATAGTCGATCATCAGCGTAAAATCATCCGATACTTTGACAAGTTCGATCCTGCCTTTGACATGTGCCTGCAGAAGTGCTTCCTTCACCTCATCTGCCGTGACACCAAAGTGATTGCAGATCGCGATCGCACAAAGTGCATTGTAAACACTGAATCTGCCCGGTGCATGCAGCTCGATATCCAGATTTACCTTTCCTCTTGCCTTAAAATCAATGCCCAAAAAGCCTGCGCCGCTGATCAGCTTCAGATCCTGTGCACGGTAATCTGCATTCTCTGCAAAGCCGAATGTTTCGATCTTGCATGTATGATCCCTGATCACATCCTGATAATGGGCATCGTCACAGTTGACGATACCGACTCTGCACTGCTTGAACAACAGTCCCTTGCAATGCATATAATCAGCAAAATCCTTATGCTCCAGCGGTCCGATATGATCCGGCTCGATATTGGTGAAAATACCGTAATCAAAAACAAAGCCCTGCGTTCTGTGCAGCATCAGTCCCTGAGAGGACACCTCCATAACAACTGTGTCACAGCCTGCCTCGACCATCTTTGCGAAATATTCCTGTAATACATAAGACTCCGGTGTTGTATTGTTTGCCGGAATATGCTCCTGCCCGATGACCGCTTCGATCGTACCGACAAGCCCTACCTTATGTCCTGCGTGCTCCAGAATCGATTTTACCAGATACGTGGTAGTCGTCTTTCCCTTTGTACCGGTAATGCCGATCACCTTCAGCTTTTCTGCCGGGTGCCCAAAGTAAGCGGCAGATACAAATGCCAGCGCATAACGGCTGTCCTTTACCCGGATCACCGTCACGTCTGCATCCGCCGGCAAAAGACCGGATACATCCTTTGTCACGATCAATGCTTTCGCGCCTTTCTTTACCACATCCGGTATGAAAGTATGCCCATCTGCCGTTCCGCCTTCAATACAGATAAATAAAGAACCTTCTGTTACCTTACGCGAATCATATACTACATTTTCAATCTGCATGTCCTCTGATCCGCTGACCAGTTCATATTCCAGTTTTTCCAGTAATGCTGCCAGTACCATATCCATTCCCCGCTTTCTGTTATCTTGTCAAAACTTACTGTTTATCATATCACACTTTGACACACTTTACAATTTCCGCCCGGCTTTCGAACTGTTTCTAATTCTTTTCTATTCTTTTTCGTTTCTTTTTATACTTTCTACACACTTTATTCACATTTTATTTTTATGCTTATAAGCAGTGATAGAGAGATTTATCACTCCCCCCTCATAAGAATTCAAAACCGGCGCAGAGTTTTCTGCGCCGGTTTTGTATGTTTAGAAGCTATGCAAGCATGGCACGGCTTTCTTTTTAAGATACCTCGGGATTGCTCCGTGTTTTACACTCTCGCAATCCCGACACACATTCGCATATCGTGGTGCTTCGCCACACTCTTATGCTCATGTGTGTGCGGGGCACTAATCCTGTCAGCCATGCACATGCAAGCATGGCACGGCTTCAGGATTGTGCCCCTGGTATCATATAATTCGTTACCACGATCTGCAGGCTGCGGTTTCCGCGGAATTCATTGATATCCGGGTAATACACGATATGCAGGCTCTGTCTGCCCTGCATTTCCTCATAAAACCGCTCTGCTTCCCCGAAATAAATGCCGTTCAGCTTTCTCCCTGTCTCGTCCGTTAAAAGAAAACCTGCCACATTTTTATTTTTTCCTCTCAGCTGCACATGTGAGATCGGCACATCCTTACAGGCAAATACAGGCTTTTTATTTCCGTTTCCAAACGGCTCCAGCAAGGAAAGGCTTTCCACAAACTGCATATTCACATAGGAAAGCGGCATTGGTACATCGATCAGTATTTTGTGGACAAAATCTTCTTCTGTCAGATGACAATCTGCATTCAGCCGCCTTCGCAGCTCTTGCAGATTCTTTTCCTCTAAAGAAAGTCCCGCCGCCAGCTTATGTCCGCCGTATTTTGTCAGAAGATCTTCCACCCCATGCAGCCCTTCATACATATGATATGCTTCAATAGATCTGCCGGAGCCCTTCAAGCCTTCTTCCGCCTTTGTCAGCACAAAAAACGGATGAGCGTATTTCTCCCGCAGTCTGCCTGCTATGATCCCCGCAATGCTCTCATGGCAGTCCGGCAGATAAATGACCATGACTTTATCCGTTCCATGCTCTCCTGCCTCCATCTGCCTGACCGCTTCTTTCACGCCCTGCTCTGTCAGTTCCTTACGGCTCTCATTCAACGCTTTCAGATCTGTGGCGATCACAACAGCCTCCCGCAGCTCGGTACATAAAAACAGCTCCATCGCACGCGCCGCACTGTCCAGTCTTCCGGTTGCATTCAGACAAGGTCCTAAAATAAACCCAACATGATAATTGCCAAGTTTCTGTCCCTTCAGCCCGCAGACCTCGATCAGTGTCCGCAGTCCCAGATTTTTGGACTGTTCCATCTGTTTCAGTCCATATTTCACGATGATCCTGTTTTCATCCAGAAGATCCATCACATCACAGATCGTCGCCATTGCTGCAAATTCCAGCAGCTCCGCAAGACAATTCTTTCGATCTGCCACGGTAATAAACTGCTCCTTTTCCGCCTGTTCCAAAAGCACCTGTACCAGTTTATAGGCAACGACCGCCCCACAGATCCCCTTATACGGATAATGGCAGTCCTTCTGCTTTGGATCGATGACAAGAGAGGGCGGCAGGATCTCTTCCCGCTCTGTCATGCCATCCACTCCTGTTATTTCCCGGTAAGGCACTTCATGATGGTCTGTGACAAGCACCTCCATGCCAAGCTCCTTTGCCAGTGCGATCTCCTTTGCCGCTGCAATCCCATTATCACAGGTGACGATCACTTCTACCTGCTGCCCGCTGCACTCCCGGATGATCTCTTCGTTCAGTCCGTACCCATCCTTGATCCGGTGCGGGATCCGGTAACTGACCGACGCCCCTAAAAGCTGCAAGGCATGATATAAGACATAAGTAGAACAGATCCCATCCACATCATAATCTCCAATAATGCGGATCTGCTTTTTCTCTCGGATCGCCGCATATAAAAATGCACTGCCCTCTCTCATTCCTTTCAGAAGATACGGATCATGTAAATCTTCCAGTGTTCCGTGCAGGAAATAACGCACTTCCTCCTCTGTAACTATGTCCCTGTTCCGTATGATCCTTGCCAGCACCGGGCTGATCCCGAATTCTGCCGCTATATGATTAAAATCTGCTTTCTTTGTCGTGACAAACCATTTTTCTTCCGGCATATATCTACTCCTCTGCCTCTGTATTTTCACTTTCTTCCGCACTGTCTGCAGGTGCTTTATACGTACCGTTCTCTGCAATATAGTCCGCGATATCCTGCTTCAGCTGCGTCCAGGCCTCTTCATGCTCCACATAATACTTCGGGCAGTTTTTGCCGCCCTCATCATAATGCCGCAGTACATCATCTATGGACAGATCATATTTTCCCATCAGCCAGGAAACAAGCTGCAGAAGCGACTGATATGTCGCATCCGTAAACTTTCCGTCCTCCTCCAGATAACAACATTCAATGGAAACCGAATCATAATTCCGTCCCTTCACCGCATAACCGATCTCTTCAAGTGGCAGACACTGCACGATCTCCCCTTCATAGCCGATGATAAAATGCGCACTCGCCGAAGTTTCTCCCGTAATACCCAGATTTTCAAAATAACTTCTGTTCTGCATGGCGGAAGTCCCTGCATTTGCCGTATAATGCACAAATACACTTTTGACGGTGGGAAGCTTCTCTCCCGGTCTGGAATATGGATTGACCGTCAGATATTCTTCCGTCATTTCCGGCTTTGTATAGACTTTCTTTTTCCGTCTGAAAAGCCTGTTTTCAATTTCCTGAAAGGTTGTCACACTGTTTTTATCTCCTGTCAGTGCCATAACGCCGCGCACTGCAAAAAAGATACCCACAAGCAATGCCGCAACGATCAGGAATGCTGCGATCCTTGCATAAAATACCTGTTTTCTTCTCTTTCTTCTGTTTCTTTCCCGTATGCGGGCGCGCTGCTGCTGATCCATGTTATCTTCTGTCCGTAATAAGGGCTGAAGAACAATCTGTTCCTCAGCCCTTCACCCTTCTTATGTATTTTATCAGTTACTCTTCTGATCCAGATAATCTTTGATCTCTTCTACAACCTTGCTGTATTCCTGAATCATTTCATCATGATGGCTCCTGATATAATCGATATCGCCGTCCTTGCCTGCCTGCTCCAACAGTCTTGCCTTTTCAGACAGATCATTTGCACCGATCATCTTGGCTGTGCTCTTAAGTGCGTGGACGAAGATCGTATAATTCGGATAATCTTCTTTTTCAAAAGATGTTACGATATCATTTCTGTTCTTTCCCTCATTATCCCGGAAAGACTCTAACAGGAAGATCACGCAATCCTTATCGCCTTCTGCTGATTCAACTGCCGTCGGGATATCTAGTGTATGGAACTTATATTCCCTCATGATATCATCCGCAACCGTCTTCCACAGATTCTGATAGAGCTTTTTCTCCATCTCATCATATTCGATCATGACATATTTATCTTCCGGTAAGTATTCCACGATTTTTTCTTCCAGGCGCTTGCCCTGGATCGGTTTGGACATGTAATCCACAAAGCCCTCTTCCAGATACATTTCCTTCGCACCCGATACCGCATTGGCTGTCAGTACGATAACCGGTGTATCCACATTCGGGGAATCCTTTGTTGCTTTGATATTTTTGAGTGTCTCAATACCATCCATGTAAGGCATCATATGATCCATAAAGATAATATCATATTTGACGTCCTTACAGAATTCCAGTGCAGCCTCACCGCCGTTTGCACAGTCAACCTGGATCTTGGTATTTTTCAGAAGCCCCTCTACAACGGAAAGGTTCATGGCATTGTCATCGACAACAAGGATCTTTGCATTCGGTGCTACGAAAGTTGTTCTGTATTTCTTGATCTTTTCATTGCTGTATGCATATTTCTCACGGAATCTGCCGATCGGCTTACGATCTCTGATGCCCTGCTTCAAAGTGAAGGAGAAGGTAGATCCAACGCCATACTCACTGCGGACGTTCAGGCTGGAGTTCATCAGCTCAAGCAGTTCCTTTGTAATACTGATACCAAGACCGGTACCTTCGATATTCCGGTTTCTCTTTTCTTCAATGCGTTCAAAGGATACAAACAGCTTGTCGATATCCTCCGGCTTAATACCGATACCGGTATCTGTCACGGAAACGATCAGCTGGATTGCAGAATCGCCTGCCTCCTTCCAGTCTACCTTTAAAATAACGCTTCCCTCTTCCGTATACTTGACCGCATTTGTCAGCAGGTTGATCATAACCTGTTTCAGACGGATCTCATCACCGAATAACAGATACGGAATATCCTCTGCCACAATTGCCTTGAATTCCAGACGCTTGTTGACTGCCTTGATCTCGATCATATTAATGACTTCTGTCAGTACATTTGCTACTTCATATTCCACCGGCAGTATTTCCATCTTGCCACATTCAATCTTGGAGAAATCCAGAAGATCGTTGACCAGTGACAGAAGCGTCGTACCGGCTTCACGGATGTTTTCCGCATACCCTTTGATCGGTACCTCAGTTGCCTCCCTTAAGATGATCTCATCCATACCGAGTACCGTGTTGATCGGTGTTCTGATCTCATGACTCATATTGGCAAGGAAATTGGACTTTGCCTTATTGGCTGCATCTGCCATCTCCTTCAGTTCTTTCAGCTTCTTATTCGTCTTGTAATGCTCCGTGATATCTACGAGCCATACAAATTTTCCCTGTACATTTTCCTGCTCCAGCGTCTCATATCTGATCTCATAAATACGGGACAATACCTCTGAAACATATTCCTCATCCTTAAACAGACGCATCATTTCCGGATATGCAGATATCGTCTCTGCCGTTGCGATCTCCGGGAAGAGCTGTACAAAGTCTTTATTGAAAAATAAGACCTTATTGTCGTTTGTCACGGCAAGTACAGGACCTACACCGCCTCTGTCAAGAATCCCCTTTGGCACCAGCTTCGCCGGATCCTGTTTTTCTGTTGCCGCCCCCTGTTTTTCACGGAACAGCAGAAATGCCAGCACACCGACAATCACTACCAGTAAAATGACCAATACTATCATATTTTGTTTCCTCCATTCACCCTTTTGAAGAAATCTGTCGGGAAGACCCCACATTTATATTTATTATATCAAACTCCGATAGGCACCACAATGGTGTTTACCAAATTGCAGCATGAAATATTATACAAATTTTTCCGTTTTTTTCATACAAAAATGCCCCCTGCCAAAGCAGGGAGCATTTCCTGTGATTTCTGATTCAGATCCTATCAGTTCTTTTTAGAAGCCTTCTTAGCAGGTGCTTTTGCCGGAGCTTTTTTCTTTCCCGCAAATTTCGTTCTGAGTACATACCACAGAGCACCTGTGATACATACAGAAGAATATGCACCGCAAAGGATACCTACCATAAGAGGCATTGCGAAAGAACGGATGCTGGATACACCGAGAAGGAATACCATAAAGATCGTAATGAAGGTTGTGATATTCGTGTAAATACTTCTTGTCAGCGTCTTTGTGATACTTTCGTTCACAATTTCCTTCAATTCTTCGTTGTCTCTTACCTTTGTCGTCTTCAGCTGCTCACGGATACGGTCAAAGATAACGATCGTTGAGTTGACAGAGTATCCGACAATAGTCAGCATACAAGCGATAAATGTATTGCCGACAGATGTTTTGGAAACCGCATAGAATGCCAGTACTACAAGAACATCATGTAACAGTGCCAGAACCGCACTTGCCGCAAAACGGACATCCGTGAAACGGAACCAGATATATACAAGCATACAGAGTGTTGCAATGATCACGGATACGATCGCATCGGACTTCATTTCGTTGCTGACTGTTGCACTGATCGTCTCTGTCGTGATCGCCTCTTCCTCTACACCGAAATCTTCTTTCATAGCTGTTGTGAAAGCTTCTCTTTCATCTACTGTCAGAGATCTTGTCTTGATAACAACCTGTGTGGAATCATTTACCTTCTGTGTCTGTACGTTGCTGTCACCCGTGATTTTTTCCACAACCGGCACAACCTGTGCGTCAATGTCCGCAATGGACAGGTTCTCGTTAAACGTAACCGTAGAAGAAGTACCGCCCATAAAGTCAAGGCTGTAATTTAAAGAATGTCCTGTCTGTGATTTATTCACACCCATAAATACAAAACCTGCCACGATCACAAGGAGTGAAACGGCAAAGAATACCGCCTTCTTTGACAGGAAATCAACTGTCTTGATATCTTTTGCTTTACCATACAGCTTTTCATCTTTACAGCCAAGTGCATAAAATGCATTTAACAGAAGACGTGTTACAAATAATGCCGTGAACATGGAAAGGATAATACCAAGCCCCAATGTAATGGCAAAGCCTTTTACGGTACCGGAACCTTTTAAGCCAAGAACCAGTGCTGCGATCAGTGTTGTGATATTACCGTCCACAATAGCGGAAAGTGCTTTTTCAAAACCGATCTTAATGGCTGACTGTACTGTCTTGCCGGCTGCGATCTCCTCACGGATACGGGAGAAGATGATGACATTCGCATCAACCGCCATACCGATGGAAAGAATAATACCTGCAATACCCGGCAGTGTTAATGTAATATTTAACGCATTCAACGCAAGTAATGTCAGAAGAACATAGATCGTAAGGGCAATCGCTGAAACGAAGCCCGGTAACAGGTATACAACGATCATCAGGATACATACGAGTGCAAAACCGATCGCACCTGCTTTTAAGCTGGAAGATACAGCTTCTTCACCAAGCTGCGCACCTACAACGTTGGAACGGAGCTCTTCCAGTTCCAGCTTCAGTCCTCCGATACGGATCGTAGAAGCAAGTGTATCCGCCTCTTCAAAGCTTTCCTGTCCGCTGATCTGTGCCTGTCCGCCAAGGATCGGTTCATCTACTCTCGGAACGGAAACAAATCTGCCGTCATAATAAATACCGATCGTTTCTCCCTTTGAATAAGCATCTGTTGTAGCATCCGCAAATGCCTGCTTGCCTTCTTCCGTAAAGGTAAGGGAAACAACATACTGTTTATCCTTTGTACCGTTGTCTGACTGTACGGTAGCTGCCTGTGCACTCGATACCATTGTACCGTCAAGTACGATACTGCCGTCTTCCATCAATGTGTTCAGATCCTTCAACAGTACATAATCATATGTACCATCCTCTGTAACACCGATCGTATAATTCTGGTTTCCATCACTGTCAGTCTGCTTGATAAAGTAAAGAGAACCCGGACGACCAAGTTCCTCCAGAATTGCATTGGCATCGGAAACACCCGGAATTTCGATATTGATACGATCGTTACCTTCCTGATATACCTGTGCTTCTGTACTGTAGTTTTCCACACGCTTCTGCAGCTTATAGATCGTATCGCTCATGTCTTCTGCAGAAGGAGATTCGTCACCGACTACCTGATAAGTAATGCTGACACCGCCGGCAAGATCAAGCCCCTGCTTGATATTCCCCATGGATCCTGTTTTGCCTGCACCGATACCGACAAAGGCAATATAGCCGAATCCGATAATTGCGAGCACTGCCAAAATCATCGTAATGACTGCTCTGTTTTTCTTCATTTCTTTTTCCTCCCTTTCAGATTCCCTTTCAAATCTGAGATTTACTCACTGAGTGCGGCTTTGATCATAATGGCACACTCAATTCTCTTTCTTTGCAATTCACAGCCAATATCATAGGAACCGTTCACATTTCCCGTGAAGTTGTAGGAATTTGCCGCACAGCCGCCGCTGCAGTAGAATTTGGCAAAACAGTCCTTACATTTTTCCTTTGCATAGACATTACACTGTTTGAATTCATCTCTGATATCTGTCCGCAGAACACCTTCGTCCACATTGCCCATCAGAAAATCTTCATTTCCGACGAACTGATGACAAGGGTACAGATCCCCCCACGGCGTCACTGCCAGATATTCTGTTCCCGAACCGCAGCCGGATAAACGCTTTGCCACACACGGGCCGCCTTCCAGATCGATCATGAAGTGGAAAAAATTAAATCCGTTTCCTTCTTTTCTGCGTTTGATCATTTCCTCTGCCAGCTCATCATACTGCGCAAGAAGCTGCGGAAGATCCTCTTCGCGGATCGCATAATCTTCGGTTTCCGGTGCTACGACCGGCTCAACGGAAATCTGCTTAAAGCCAAGGTCTGCCAGATGCAGGACATCTTTCGCAAAATCCGTATTATAATGGGTATAGGTACCACGCACATAATAATTCATCTGTCCACGGCTCTCTGCTGCCTTTTTAAACTTAGGCACGATCTCATCATAGCTGCCCTGACCGCCTCTGTGCGGACGCATTCTGTCATGCACTTCCTTACGGCCGTCGATACTCAGTACCATATTTCCCATTTCTTTATTGACAAACTCCAGAATCTCATCATTTAACAAAACACCGTTTGTTGTGATCGTAAAACGGAATTTTTTATGATGCTCCTCTTCCAGGGAACGCCCGTAAGCCACAAGCTGCTTGACAACCTCCCAGTTCATGAGCGGTTCACCGCCGAAGAAATCGACCTCCAGATTCGTACGGTTGCCGGAATTTGCCACCAGAAAATCCAGTGCTTTCTTTCCGACCTCGTAGCTCATGATCGCTCTTCTGCCGTGGTATTCACCTTCTTCCGCAAAGCAGTATCTGCAGGCAAGGTTACAGTCATGCGCAATATGCAGGCAAAGTGCCTTGACAACCGTTTCGCGGTTTTTAAAGCTGTCAATATAATTTTCGTAAATGTCCTCTGTATACAGCTGTCCTTCCTGTGCAAGCAGCAGAATCTCATCCACCGCCTCTGCAGTCTCTTCTTCCGTATACGGAAGCTGCTGCGCTTTCACGAAGTCCAGGATCTCTCCCTTGTCTTTCTTTTCTTTTACAAGGGGCTCCAGCAGAGGAACAAGCTGGTAAACAAGGTCATCCACGACATGCACAGCACCGCTGTTAACATCCATCACGATGGAATAACCATTGCTCTGATAACAATGAATCACTATTATTTCCTCTCAGTTTCTTAATAAATAGTTCTTTGACGTATAATAAGCAGCGGAGTTACTCGCTGCTTAAGAAAAACTACTGTTTTATTTAATATTTTCGCAACTCTGGTTTCCTACTGTACAGGATGTTTTGCAAGCTGACTGACAAGATGTCTGGCATTCACCACAGCCGCCCTTTTTCATAGATTTCTTTAAATCTCTTGTGCTTAATGTTTTGATATGTTTCATCACATAGCCTCCTTTATTCAATTAAAACTATTCGTAGTATATCACACTTCCAACCGCATGGAAAGAGTTTTTTACAAGGTCTTTACCGTTTCTTCACCGGAAACCTCTTCTGCCTGCTCCGCAGGTTCCTTTGGCGCTTTGATTTCTTCCTCTGTCTTTTCATTTTCCCGGACAGGAAGTGTCAGAAGCACATGGCTGATCCTGTTCTTTTCGATCTTCTCCGCCAGAAGCGTTGTACCGTCCGCAAGCGTTACACTCTCACCCTGCGCCGGCAGTCTGTCCAGTGCTTCTATGAGCAGGCCGGCAATAGAATCATAATCCTCTGATTCATATGAGGTTCCAAGTGCATCATTGACATCATCGATCTTCACCGAACCATCAATTCTGTAGCGGTGTGCGCTGATTTTCTGGATCAGCTGCTTTTCTTCTTCATCATATTCGTCACGGATCTCACCGACGATTTCTTCCAGAAGATCCTCCATCGTGATCAGACCGGCGCAGGCGCCATACTCATCCAGCACAATAGCAATGGAATTGCTGCTTTCACGCATTTCATTGAGAAGCTCATCTGTCTTTTTTGTTTCAAATGTATAATAGGCTTCGCGCATGATGGAACGAAGCGAAAAATCCGTTCTGCCGTTACTGAAGAAATCCTTCAAAGTCACGATACCGATGATATTATCTTTCTCCCCTTCATAAACCGGGATACGGGAAAACATTGTTTCCTTAAAGACCGCCTGCAGACTTCTGTAGCCGGTCTCCACATCCACCATCGTCATATCGATACGCGGGATCATGATATCACGTGCCAGGGAATCATTCAGATCAAATACATTCAGTATCATTTCTCTCTCATCCGATTCGATCACACCCTCTTCATGGCTGACATCCACATATGTCTTCAGCTCTGTCTCCGTCATACCGGAGCCTGTTTTGGATGTATCGATCCCGAGAAGCTTCATCAGAAACTGGGACAGCTTATCTACAAGAAATACAATCGGTGTCAGAAGCCAGATCAGCTTTAATATAAAGAAAGAATAAGCCAGTGCCAGCTTTTCCGCACAGAGATTCGCTGCTGTTTTTGGCAGGATTTCACCAAACATCAGAACAAGCACGGTCAGAACGCCTGTTGCAATACCAACCGCGTAATTACCGAACACCTTTATGGTAAATGTTGTTACAAGGGAAGATGCTGATATATTGACTATGTTATTTCCGATCAGGATCGTACTTAACATTTTTCCCGGATTTGAAAGTATTTTCTCGACACGCGCTGCGCGTTTATCCCCACCTTCCGCAAGTGTATGGATACGTACCAGATTCACACAGGTAAGGGATGTTTCAGCAGAAGAAAAGAATGCCGAAAGCATCAGCAGAATAATAATGGTTACAATTTGAATCACTAGACCCGAGTCCAAAAAAGTTCACTCCTTTTGTTCTAAATATATTATATGAAAAATACAATAAACTAATGAAAAAGTCAAGAACAGGACGGTAAATAATGGGTAAAATCCTTCTGAAATTCCTTATCACAGCATATGCCATCACAACAGTCCTGCTGCTTCTTCTGGCTCTGTTTGTGTATAAATGCTATCTGCCGGATAAAGCAGTGAACGCCTGCATCATCGTGATCTATATCCTTTCCACCTTTCTGGCGGGATTTCTTTTCGGAAAACGGATCGGATCGCAGAAATATCTGTGGGGGCTTTGTATCGGCGGACTGTATTTCCTTGTCCTTGTGGTCGTTTCCCTTTGTATCAAAGGCTCTTTTACCGATCTGACCTCCAATTTCCTGTTTACCATGTTTCTTTGCCTCGCAAGCGGAATGCTTGGTGGCATGATCAGTTGAAAGGAGAATCTATATGGCTGTTGTTGTACTAGATGCCGGGCACGGCGGAAGTGACCTCGGTGCCACTTATCAGGGAAGGCAGGAAAAGGATGACACACTGGCACTGACGCTCGCAGTCGGCAGACTGCTTGCCGAAGACCCGGACATCGATGTCGTCTATACCCGGGATACAGATATGTATGATACACCGCTTGTCAAAGCCCGGAAAGCAAATGCGACGAATGCAGACTATTTTGTCTCCATCCACCGCAATTCCACACCTGTTCCAAGCACCTACTCAGGTGTGGAAACACTCGTCTACAGTAAGGGAACCCGCGCAGAAATGCTTGCACGCAATATTGCCTCTGCACTTTCCGCGATTGGTTTTGCGGATCTCGGTACAACGGAACGGAAAAATCTCACAGTTTTAAAGCGTACCAATATGCCCGCAGTCATTGTGGAAGTGGGGTATATCGATACGCCAAAGGATAATGCCTTTCTGGATGAGAATTTCCTTGCAGTCGCACGCGCGATCGCAGACGGGATCAAAAAAACGGTTCAGTAAGCCACAGATACAACATAGGTATCGCTAATCCAGAAGGATCTTACTTCTCCCGGCAGATGATTTTGCAAAATACCGCTAAGCCCTTCACCGGAGAGCTTGGAGAGTGCTTCCTTCTGTGTCCAGATTTCTGTAAAGCATTTGTCGGATGTTCTTGCACGTCCGGCTTCTTCCGGTGTAAAGCAGCGCTTTATGACAGATTCCTTTCTTTGCCGGATGCATTCCACATCAATCCCGACCGGTATATCTGCCATGCAGCAGCAGACAAACGCGCCTGCATGGGAAAGACTAAAATGCAGCTGTCTTTCCTTCGGAAAAAAGGGCTTTCCATTGCCCTCTTTCGCTTCCATGGGGCATTCCCTGACCAGCCTCTCCGCCTCCTGTACGGAAGGTAATGGCAACCAAATAAGAGAGTCAGCTTCTGCCGGCTCTCTTATCATTTGTCTGTTCTTTTCATATGCATATGCCTGTGCAAGCAGAATGCCTGCTCTGATGCAGCGCACCCTGTCCGGCAGATTTTTCAGTTTTTCCGCCTTCCTGCGCCGCCCGTCTGAGGAGATTCTCTCATATGAAGCAAGCATTTCCTCTGTCCATGCAACAGGCTCAGTCACATAAATCAAAGCTTTCATATCCGTTCCTTATGCCTGCTCCGGCTCTTCCCCTGCTTCTTCCTTCTGCTCCGGTTTTACAACCGCAAGGCAAAGCTCATCAAGCTGCTTCTGGTCTACGACATTCGGTGCTTCACTCATCAGACAGGAAGCATCCTTTACCTTCGGGAATGCCATCACTTCACGGATGCTGTCTGCCTTGACAAGCAGCATGACCATACGATCAAGACCGTATGCCAGTCCGGCGTGCGGCGGAACACCGTATTTGAATGCGCTTAACAGGAATCCGAAACGATCCCACGCTTCTTCTTTCTTGATGCCGATCACTTCAAACATCTTTTCCTGGATATCATCCTGATGGATTCTGACGGAACCGCCGCCCAGCTCAACGCCGTTTAATACGATATCATATGCTTTCGCACGGACACGTCCCGGATCGGAATCAATATACTGCCAGTCTTCTTCCATTGGCATTGTGAATGGATGATGCATGGCAACAAAACGATTTTCTTCCTCGCTCCACTCTAAAAGCGGGAATTCTGTTACCCAGAGGAAATTGAATTTATTTTCATCGATCAGTCCCATCTTGTGTCCCAGATCCAGACGCAGGGCACCGAGTACATTCCAGACGATCTTATTTTTATCTGCTGCAAACAACAGAAGATCTCCCGGTTCACCGTCCATTGCGCTGACCAGTGCTTTCAGTTCATCCTCTGTCATGAATTTTGCGAAAGAGGATTTATAGCTGCCATCCGGCAGTACAGCCAGATAAGCAAGACCCTTTGCACCATTTCCCTTTGCGTCATTGACAAGGGCATCGATCTTCTTACGAGGCATTTCAGCCTGTCCCTTTGCATTGATACCACGGACACTGCCGCCATCAGCCAGTGCTGATGTAAATACGGAAAAGCCGCAGTCCTTTACAACATCGGATACATCTACAAGCTCCATACCGAAACGGGTATCCGGCTTATCGGAACCAAAACGATCCATCGCATCCTGCCATGTCATTCTTGGCAGTGGAAGCTGTACATCCAGTCCGATCGCTTCCTTGCAGACATGCTGGATCAGACGTTCATTGACCTCCATAACATCCTCTGCATCCACAAAAGAAAGCTCCATATCGATCTGTGTAAATTCCGGCTGACGGTCCGCACGCAGATCCTCATCACGGAAGCATTTTGCAATCTGGATATATCTGTCGTATCCGGAGCACATCAGAAGCTGCTTAAACAGCTGTGGTGACTGTGGCAGTGCATAAAAGCTGCCAGGATGTATACGGCTTGGTACCAAATAATCTCTTGCACCTTCCGGTGTGGATTTATTTAAAATAGGTGTTTCAATCTCGATAAAGCCTTCCTTTGCCATAAAAGCACGTACTTCCGTACAGATCTTACTGCGCAGGATCAGGTTTCTCTGCAGATCCGGTCTTCTCAGATCCAGATAACGGTATTTCAGACGGATCTCTTCCTTTGTCTTGCTGTTCTCTTCGATCGGGAACGGTGGTGTTTCTGATTCGGAAAGAATACGAACCTGCTCGGCGATCACTTCGATATCACCTGTTTTCAGGTTTTCATTCGTTGCGCCGGCTCTCTTTTCCACCTTGCCGACAACAGCAACAACATATTCACTTCTCAGCTTCATTGCCTTTTCAAAATTCTCACTGCCGCATTTATCCTCTTCAAAGATCAACTGCAGGATACCGCTTCTGTCGCGCAGATCCACGAAAATAATGCCGCCTTTATTACGCTGTTTTGCAACCCAGCCCATGACAGTTACTGTCTCACCGATGTTTTTTGCTGTTACTTCGGTACATCTGTGGGTTCTTTTCAGCCCTTTCATTGATTCAGCCATTTTTCATTCTCCTCTTCCTAATTTTTAAGTGCTTCTTTATAGAAATCCCGGAATTCACAATAACCTTCCTTTGTCAGCTGTTCCTTCTGGAATTTTTTATTTTTGTTCATACGGACAACCAGTACCTGTCTGCCCTCGCTTCTAAGTTTCTGTGCCTCACCGATCACATCACAGAGGCGGTCAGCATCCATGCCCTTTTCTACTAAAAATGCGATCTTTTCCGCACTGCCAGGTACCTGAAAGCCCTGATCGAGCAGGATCGTGATGATTCGTTCAAATCCGATGGAGAAGCCGCACGCCGGTGTATCCTTTCCGGTAAATTTGCCAACCATCTTATCATAACGTCCACCGCCTGCAACACTGCTACCAAAATCAGGCATTTCAATCTCAAAGATCGTACCGGTATAATAAGACATACCACGTACCAGTGTCGGATCGAATACAATCTCAAAATTACCGTCAACCGTTGCACCGACGCTTGTACGGATCTCGCTTAAGCTGTCTGCCACGCCTTCTTCCAGATAATCGCCAAGTTCTCCGGCAAGATAAGCGATCGCATCGTCCGCTGCCTGCATCCCTTCAAACAGTCTGCCGTACTTATCAACCATTTCCTGTGTAAAACCGCTTTCCAAAAGCTCTGCCTTCACGCCGTCAAGACCGATCTTGTCCATTTTATCCAGAATGATAAATACAAGATCATACTGCTCCTCCGGGAAACCGGAATAAGCAACCATAGCCTTTAAGATCCTTCTTTCGTTGATACGCACCTTGAAGTTGGAAAAGCCCAGCTTGCCAAGCGTTGTTGTTGTCGCAAGGATCAGCTCGATCTCTGCCAGATTGCTTGGCTCACCCAATATATCGATATCACACTGCATGAACTGACGGAAACGTCCCTTCTGCGGTCTGTCCGCTCTCCATACATTTCCCATCTGCAATGCTTTGAACGGATTTGGCAGTTCATTGGCATGATTTGCATAATAACGGGAAAGCGGAAGTGTCAGGTCATAACGGAGTCCGCTGTCAACCAGATCATTTTCTTCCTTTGCCGTTTCCAGATTCAGCTTTTCGCCGCGCTTTAAGATCTTGAAGATCAGCTTTTCATTTTCGCCGCCCTGCTTGGAGCAAAGATTGCCAATGCTCTCCACGCACGGTGTTTCGATCGGTGTAAAGCCGAATTTACGATAATTTTCTTTGATCACACCCATGACATAATCACGGATCTGCATTTCCTCCGGAAGAATATCCTTCATTCCGTTTACCGGTTTCTTATTCAGTGCCATATAAATTACCCTTTTCTTTCCTAATGATTACCTGATTGTTTCACATTGTCTGATTTTACTACTTTTTTCATCTGTTCTCAAGGGTTATTGGTATCTTTTTATTGCTTTATCCGTGGATTATCATCTTTTTATCGCTTTATCCATGGATTTATTACCTTTCTCTTACCTGGTTGCGCATAATAGGAAAACTATTTTCCAGTTATGCAATATTGCAATATAATGATACTTTTATCTCCGCTCCTCTTGACATGGTTTTTATTACTACATATAATGTTGTAAACAATATGGCACGTCATGGTTTTCTCATTACATATCTATGGCAGAAAAATTTAAAAGGATACAGGTGACAATATGTTCCAGATAGTGGTTGACTCTGCTGCCAATATTCCGGCAGAGCTTGTGAAAAAGTACCAGATTCAGGTGCTCTCTTTTGTAAATTATGTAGACGGTAAGGAGCTTGTCTGCTTCGATCCGTCCCTTTCTCCGGAGGAAGAACGGGAAAAAGGGAAAAAATATTATGACGCAATGCGTGCAGGCATGGATGTCAAAACCGGACTGATCTCCAGCGGAGATTTTGAGAACTGCTTCCGCAGCATTATGGAGCAAAATGAAGATGTGCTTTATTTTTCCCTCAGCAAAAATATCAGTGGTACCTTTAATTCCGCAAGACTTGCAGCCGAGACTTTAATGGAAAATCCGCCATGCGGCAGAAAGATCCGTATGATCGACTCCCTGAATGCCTCTCTGGCACAGGGAATTCTGGCAATCTACGCCAGTGAAATGCGCTCGCAGGGCATGGAAGTCGATGCAACTGCAGATCTATTGGAAACTTATCCGGCAAAAATGAACGGTGTTTTCACAGTCGGCGATCTGAAGTATCTGGCAAAAACAGGACGCCTTTCCGGCTCTGCTGCATTAGTCGGCAATCTTTTAAAGATCAAACCGATCCTGCGCGGCAATAAAGACGGTTATATCGTACAGTTCAAGAAATGCCGCGGCAGAAAAGCAGCCCTGAATACACTGATCAATCTGGTCTGCGATACGATCGTGGAACCGGAAAAACAGATCATAGGAATCGCCCACGCCGATGCGTATGAAGATTCTCTGTATGTCATGGAGGAGATCCGGAAGCGTATCAAGGTGCGTGATTTTATCAATACCTCTTATGATTATTGTACAGGCAGCCATGTCGGCCCGGATACAATCGCCCTTTTCTACATGGCAAAGGATCGTGAGCTTGGCGTTACCACAGATACTGAATAGGATTCTATCGAAACAGATACTGCATAGGATTCCATCGATATAGATGCCAAATAAAAACAGTTCGTAAAAAAAGCTCCGCATACTGCGGAGCTTTTTGCTGCCTATCAGGCTTTTTCTTCTTTTTCTTTTTCGATCGTATATTTACCCGAATAATAATTCAGATCGGTCATTACCTGTAAATCCGGTGATTTACGGATATCACGCAAGTATTCATGTGTATTGAAATCATCCGCTTCAAATTCGATCATTGCCACCGCAATATTGGAACAATGCGCTGCAATACGCTCTAAGTTGCTGAGCAGATCATTAAAGGCAAATCCGTTATTGATATCACAGTTTCCCTTCTGCAGGCGGATGATATGATTTTTCTTGATCTCACCGCAGAGCAGCCGGATCGTGATACGCAGCGGCTCTACTCTGTGTGCGGTTTCTATATCATCGTTTTCAAATGCATGAATAGTCAGCTCCATGATCTCCTTCACTGCTTCGATCAGCACCTCAGATTCCTTCTGCGCATCTGCAGAAAACTGAATATTCTTCTCACTGATCTCCTTTGCCACTCTGGAAATCCCACAGGCATGGTCGGCAATCCGCTCAAAATCACTGACCGTATGCAGGAACTTTGCACTCTGTCTGGTCTGCTGCTGGTTCTGCTCTGTCGCCGTGACACGCATCAGATAAGTTCCAAGCTTATCTTCATATTTATCGATGATCTTTTCTTTATCCTGGATCTTATTATAGGCTTCTGTTGTATACTGCTCCATCAGATGCAGGGCACGCATGACGTTTTTCTGTGCACCTGTTGCCATTCCGTTCATAACGGTATGCACCTGTGCAAGTGCAAGCTCCGGATTGCGCAGGAAACGTTCCTCGAGCAGGTCAAAATCTGCCTGATCTTCCATCTCGTCATCTGTCTCTTTGATCAGCCAGAATACCAGCTTGTTGATCTGTTTGATAAACGGTGCCAGAATCAGTATCGTCACAACACGGTATACCGTATTTAAAAGCGCTATGGATACGGAAGTCATCTGCATGTCCATAAAAGCGAACTGTTTTCCACCTGTCAGGATTGCCTGCAGGGCATAAAAAACACTGCCACAGATGATCATACCGAATAAATCATTGATCAGATAAACAAGTGCTGTTCTTTTACCGTTTTTATTGGAGCTGACACCGCTCATCAGAACCGGGCAGGAAGCACCGATACCAATACCCATGACGATCGGCAGTGCTGCTGAAAACGGCACATAACCGGACATAGCGATCGACTGCAGGATACCAACCGATGCGGATGCGCTCTGCAGGATTGCGGTAATGAGAATACCGACGAAAATACCAAGCGCCGGATTGGAGAACTTTGTCAGAAGTCCCGTAAACTGCGGAATACCCTGCAATGGCTCCATTGCTGTCTTCATGGCAGACATGCCCATCATCAGTATCGTAAATCCAAACAGGATATCCCCGATCGCACGATAAGAATCTTTTTTTGAAATACTCCTGACCAGCAGACCGAGAATTGCCATGATCGCAGCAATACTGGTGGAAGAAAGCAGGGATGCAATACCGCCTGCTCCCTGGATATCGGACAGACATAAGATCCATCCTGTGATACTCGTTCCGATATTGGCACCCATGATAATACTGATGCCCTGTATAACCTTCATCATACCGGAATTTACAAAGCCGACTACCATAACGGAAGTCGCAGAGGAAGACTGGATGATAGCTGTTACACCCGCGCCCAGTAAAATACCCTTTACCGGATTGCTGGTCAGCTTATAAAGAAGGGTTTCCAGCTTATTACCGGCCACCTTCTTGATTCCGTCTCCCATGACGCTCATGCCATATAAAAAGAGTGCAATGCCGCTCAAAAGTCCAAGCAGTAGCGTGATTATCTTCACCGTATCCATAAATGAATCCTCGTTCCTCGCCCGTTTCCCACAGGCTTTTTTCTTACGCTCTATTTCTATTGTATTTTTGTATCGGCAAAGTGTCAATTCATTTTTTTCAATTACAGCAATATTTCTCTGCTCATATCATGATCTCATCCCCGGAAATCAAATTGCTGTCCGACCTCGCTCTCTGCTTTTGTCAGCACATTTCTTTCCGCGAAATCATAAGCATATCCGGAAACAGCATCCACCAGATCTTCTATCGTATCCGCCTGAAATTCCAGATACTCCGGCTGCTGTTCTGCCTTCTCCGCCTTTTCCGTTTCTTCATCCTTTCGTTTTTCTATCCGCTCTTCCCGGGCTTCCTTTTCCGCCTTTTTCTTTTCCTTCGCTTTTTCTGCCTTTTTCGCTTCCTGTCTTTTCTGCAGTGCCTTAATCTGTGCAGTATTTGCCTTTTCGACTGTGGCAAAGAAAGAAGCTCTGCCATCCTCACCGATGCGCATGCCAAAGTTCTTGACCTTTGCACCGCTGCTTATCAGACTGTTTTTCGCATTCATCAGTTTGCTCTGGGACATGGCGATCAAGCCCTCATATTTCTTACGGAAATTTTCATCCGTTGCCATTTTTTCCAGTTTTTCTTCATCGATCAGAACGACCGGTTTGCTGGCATTGCCATAAGCAGAGGCATTTGCTTCCACCTGCGCTTTCTTATCCTTGCTTACCAGAATGAAATCCATTCCGTGAAATTTGTTTTTCAGCTTGTCATAATAAGATTTCGCTTTGTCCGACAGTTCCACATTTCCGACAACAGTTCCGTATCCCGCCTTTGTCGTTGGCGCAAGGGAACTTCCTTCAGAAACAGGCTTCCACTCGGACACTTTGACTTTGTCTGATTTAGAAGCCGTTTTTCCTGTCTCTTTCCGATTTTCAGTTTTTGCCTGTTGGGTATTCTGATAGACCTGATTTGCCTGTTGATAAGAAACTCCTGATATACTCATATTTACTTCCTCCTTGAAGTTTATTCCGTCTCAAATCCTTTTGAGAATCTTCTTATATAATATATCGGTTGTTTTTCCGGTTTCTGAAGAGGAAACACTTAATCTGCGATAACCGAAATTATAACTTACACCATGTTTTTTCTCATTCAATTTTGTATGGCAAAAATTTATTAAAATAAAAAGCAGGTAGTCAGCCATTGCAACCGACTACCCACTCACAACTATTCTTCCGCGAACAACTTCTGCTTCCGCTCCATCATCTCATCGATCTTCTCAATATACAGCGCAACATCCTTCACATTATCACACCGCTCGATGCGCCCATCCGGGAAGACACGCTTTGTAATGCTGCCTGCACCGAGGGCTACGATCGTCTGCAGTTCCTCCATGATCAAAATATTGTATATGCCATATTTTCCGTCCCGTGCATAGCCTACGTTTTCAAAATTACCGGACATATTTTTCTGCCGGTAGAGATAATAAGGCTGCATGGAAAGCATGCGTGCGCCCTCCGCTGCGATCCGCATCGTTTCATCCGTATTATGGATGGAAAACACCTGATGCTCGTCCATATAACGGCGCAGTCTGGAAGCCCGTTTGATTGCCAGCGAATGTACGGTCAGAGAATCCGGTGAAAGTGCCTCGATCTGACGGATCGTTTCTGCCACATCTGCCTCATCCTCGCCCGGAAGTCCTAAAATAATATCCATATTGATGTTATCAAAGCCAAGCTCTCTTGCCATATGGTAAGCGTCTACCGCCTGCCCTACCGTATGCCTTCTGCCAATCAGCTGCAGCGTTTTATCATGCATGGTCTGCGGATTGACTGAAATCCTTGTCACACCGTATTTCTTCAGAACCTCCAGTTTTTCTCTTGTAATGCTGTCTGCTCTGCCTGCTTCTACCGTAAATTCTTTTACCGTACTGAAATCAAAAATTTCTTTCAGATTCCGGATCAGTCTGTCAAGCTGCTCCGCCTCCAGAGTGGTAGGCGTTCCACCGCCGATATACACGGTATCCAGTACTTTATCCTTGCAGATCCTTGCTGTTTCCTGCATTTCCCGGATCAGGCAGTCAATATAGGTTTCTACCCGTTCCCGGAATGCTGCGATCGGATAAGAAGTAAATGAGCAGTACAGACATGTTGTCGGGCAAAATGGTATCCCAATGTAAAGGCTGTAGCCATCATGTGTGATCTGGCTTAAGATCGCCTTTTCCCGCTTTGCAATATCAATGGCAAGCTCTGTCTTTTCCTGACTGACATAATGCTCCTGCTTGAAAAAAGCAGCAACCTCTGCTTCTTCCTTTCCTTCCTCCAGCATCGTCATTGCGATCTTTGTCGGGCGGATACCCGTCAAGTTACCCCAGGGCAACTTCTTGTCCGTATATGCAGAGAGACTTCTGTATAAAAATTTTTTAAACTCATTTTTGAAAGCCGGAGCAGTTCTTTCGATGTCCGCTGTATTCAGTGTCCATAAAGTCCCGTCTTCCGGCTTCATTGTAATCTGTTTTTCTTCTACTGTGATGGTGAATGTCTGTAAAGGTTTCTCTGCCGGTTTCTTTTCCACGCTCTCCGGTGTCAGGACCTTTACCGTCTCCTCCGGGTAAAATGCCTTTACCAGCGAATGAATGTCATATTCCCATCCTGCTTTATTGATCTTAACCTGTATCATCTTATGCTTCTTTCCTATTGTACAAAGGGATTATATTTTTTCTCATGACCGATCGTTGTCTCCCCGCCATGTCCCGGATAGACCTTTACATCATCCGGCAGTAAAAACAGCTTTTCATTAACAGATCGGATGATCGCGGAATAGCTTCCCGTCTCAAAGTCGGTTCTGCCTACAGATTCCTGAAACAGCGTATCGCCGCTGATCAGAACCTTATCTTTTGCGAAGTAATAACAGCAGCTTCCGACGGTATGCCCCGGTGTTGCGATCACCTTTGCCGTCATACCTGCCAGTGTGATCTCCTCTCCATCCCTTACATAAACGTCCGGAATCACGGTCTCCGGTCTGCCACACTGTGCGGACAGATTTGTTTCAGCATTTTCACAAAGTGCCTTTTCCACATCCTGCGCATAAATTTTAGCGCCGGACAACTTTCGCAGCTCATTCGCACCCCAGATATGGTCAAAATGTCCGTGTGTCAGTAAAATACCGGCGATCTGAAGTCCTGCCTTCTGCACCTGCTCATACAAATAGGCTCCCTGATCCGCAGGATCTACAAAAACAGCTTCTTTACTTCCTTCTTCATATAAGTAATAACAGTTTGTCTGGCACATGCCCAGCATGATTTTTCCGACCTTCATAAATTATGTGCTCCTTTTATTTGTCAGCCTGTCGTTCTCTCAATACTGAGAACGCTTTCGATATTATGCAGTTTATCGATCACTCTGTTCAGCTCTTCCTTGGAAGAAATCTCAAACGCTACATTCATCGTTGCAACGCCCTGTTTGCTCGTCCTTGTATTCATGCTCTGGATATCGATATTTTTCTCTGTCAAGGCTCTTGAAACATCTGCCAGCAGTCCATTTCTGTTATTGGCATAGATCGTGATCTCCGCAAAGTATCTTCCTTTTCCGTCAATGGACTCATCCTGCCACTCTGCATCGATCAGGCGGCTCCTTTCGATCTCCGGCAAGTTGATAATATTGACACAGTCTGTTCTGTGGATAGAAATACCTCTCCCTCTTGTTACAAAGCCGATAATTTCATCTCCCGGTACCGGGGAACAACACTTGGAGAAACGGACAGCCACATCATGAATGCCCTTTACAACAATACCGTTTTCCGTCTTGGATCGTGGCAGCATCTGCTTGGCTGCTGCACTTTCCTCCACTGCCTTGATCACTTCCTCATCGGAAAGCTCCTTCGGATGGTCGCGGTCATACATTTCCTTCATCTTATTGATGATCTGGCCTTCCTTCAGACCGCCGTGCCCGAGTGCGGCAAGGACGGATTCCCAGTCACGGAATCCAAACTTTTTCATAATGGATTCCATATATTCCGGACGCATGATATCCACCTGATTGATCGCCTTTGCTTTACAATAAGAAAGCAGAAGCTCACGTCCCTTGATGATATTATCGTCCTTCAATTCATTTTTAAACCACTGATTGATCTTATTTTTTGCCTGTGTCGATTTTACAACATTCAGCCAGTCACGGCTCGGTCCCTTGGAATTCTGGCTCGTTAAGATCTCCACACGGTCACCGTTGTTGATAACATAATCGATCGTCACAAGCTTTCCGTTGACACGGGCTCCGATCATCTTATTACCGACTGCGGAATGAATGCTGTACGCAAAATCGATCGGAGTAGATCCGGCAGGCAGGTTTTTGACATCACCTGTCGGGGTGAAACAATATACACTGTCAGAGAACAGATCCAGATCGCTCTTGAGCAGATTCATGAACTCTCTGTTATCCGACATATCTCTCTGCCACTCCAGAATCTGACGCAGCCAGGAGAGCTTTTCTTCTTCGGCCCCGGTATTGATCTTCTTACCATCGGAAGCCTCTTTATATTTCCAGTGCGCGGCAATACCATATTCTGCCGTCTTATGCATTTCATAGGTGCGGATCTGGATCTCGAACGGCTGACCGGAAGAACCGATCAGTGTCGTATGCAGCGACTGGTACATATTCGCCTTTGGCATGGCGATATAATCCTTAAATCTGCCCGGGATCGGTTTGTACATTTCGTGGATCACACCAAGTGCCGCATAACAGTCCTTGACCGTATCCACGATAATACGGACAGCAAAAAGATCGTAGATCTGATCGATCGTTTTATTCTGATTCTTCATCTTCTTATAAATACTGAAAAAATGCTTGACTCTGCCATCGATCTTTGCCTTGATGCCCGCACGTTCAATATGCGCACTGACCTCATCTACGATATTCTGTACATATCTCTCACGTTCTACTTTTCTGACCGCGATCTTATCCACCAGATCATAATATACATCCGGCTGTAAATATTTCAGTGACAGGTCATCCAGCTCGACCTTTACCTTCATGATACCAAGACGCTGTGCGATCGGCGCATAAATATCCATGGTTTCTCTGGCTTTTTCCTGCTGCTTCTCCGGTGTCATATGCTTGAGGGTACGCATATTATGCAGTCTGTCGGCAAGCTTGATAATGATAACACGGATATCCTTTGCCATGGCGAGAAACATCTTACGCATGTTTTCCGCCTGCAGATCCAGCTTGTCGCCCTGATACTGCAGCTGTCCCAGCTTTGTCACACCATCAACGAGAAGTGCCACATCGTCACCGAATTCTGCCCGGATCTGATCTGTCGTCATGATCGTATCTTCCACAACATCATGCAGAAGTCCTGCCGCGATCGTCTCCTTATCCATTTCCAGATCTGCCAGTATGATTGCAACACAAAGCGGGTGGATAATGTATGGCTCTCCGGATTTTCTTGCCTGATCCTTATGTGCATCATTCGCCACCTTATAGGCACGCTCGATCAGCGAAATATCATCACTCGGATGGTATCTTCTCACACGCGTGATCAGATCCTGATACAGTTCCTCCGGTGTTTTGTATTCCGCCATAGCTTCAATATGACCATCATCAAATACCAATTCAGTTTTTTTCTGTTCTTCAGCCTTTGTCAATTCTCCCACTATATCGCCCACTCAGTCTTCTCTTTGATTTGAACCGAAAGCCGCTTTTCTTCAGCCACCAGTCCATAATATTATATTATTATTTGACATTTTCGTCAATAATCGTCGATTTGTATGGGAGATATCTATGGACTTATAAGCTATAAAAATAAGAGATCCAAACCTGATATGATAATATCACAATCAGTTGGATCTCTTTTTACATCGTTCCCTTTTAATTACTTATCTCCTGTCTCCGAAGTACTGTAGTTTTGAAATGAAAAGTGCTACTTCATCATAAATCAGATTAAATTCTCTGTCATTCCTGCTGCTGATCATTTCTTCCAGTTCTGCCATCTTACGTTTTCGTTCTACGTTTGAAACAGCCATCTTGTCCGTGCCTGCAGGCTTTTCTTCCATTCCGTATCTGCTTTCCGGTTCATGTGTCAGAAAATCAATGACCGGAATTTTCAATGCCTCTGCAATCCTGTTGGTATAATCCAGACTGATCGACTGTTTACCACGTTCTATTGCACTCAGATAAGAAGAAGAGATATCAGCCATCTCCGCCAATTGTTCCTGGGTCAGATTCTGTTTTGTTCTTTCCAGCTTAATCCTCAGACCAATCTGCTCTTTATTCATTGCATCCGCTTACCTTTCCTATTACTACTACTATTTTAATAGAAGAGTTCCAGAATATACAATGAACAATAATGTTGTTTTCATTCATTATTATGGAGTTTATCCACTATAGCACAAATTATACAGGTGATAATCAATTATCTGACCTGACAACCGCCCCACTCTACCACAGTAAAACCGGTTCTCTCCGGAGCACTAAGGCTCTGCGCCGGGATCTCCACTGCTTTACCCACTTGCTTCCACGCCATAAATACCCGCAGCAGCGTGTCTGGAACCGGATCAATCAAAAGCTGTGCGTTCTGTGTATAAACATCCGACTGAAAAGCAATGAGATTATATGGATTGTCCTGCATCAGTGGCAGCCAGTATACCATAAATTCATTTGCTTCCCTCCGGGTAAGTCCCAGCTTACTTAACGCATTCTCCAGAAAAGCTGCGGTATCACTTCCCGCTACACAATATCCGCTGGAGAAATCATAGTCTGCTCCGCTTTCACCTTCCCAATAGAGGTAGTTATAGGTTTGTCCGTCTGCATCTGTCAGTGTCCCATCCGGGCTGGCAGACACATTCCAGCCATCCTGATACGCAGGATAGGTACAAGTCAGTTCTCCGGCGTAATCCAATTTCACCGTAACGTCCGTTTTGCTCTCCGGATAGAGATAGATCACCGGCTTTGCATCATATTCTTCCTCATCATCGCAGTTGCCCTGACAGGCTGTCAGACAACATGCACAGGATAATACTGCAAGCATTGCCAAAAGCCGCTTTATACGCAATTTCCCCATGTATTTCTCCTTCCAAAACAAACAACCAGCTTATCTGTGGTTTTATTCTACCACGAATAAGCTGGTTTGTATAAAAATAATTATTGTCTTACTTATAGGAGAAATCCGAAAGAAAATCAGAACTGTTTTATAAGTATCATGAAATTTTAATACTATAAATTTATGGGAATTATGGGAGAGATATTGATGCCTTTGTTACAAAAATATCAAATTTCCTGTCTGTCATCATTTTGGTAAACCTGAAGTTATTTTTTGCTCATATAAAATATATCAATGGCTTTACTTGCAAATTCCGCAGTGCCTATACCACCAACATTGTCAATATTTTCCGTAAGTTCTCCTCCACCAGCATACATTCTTCCAAGACCACATAAAATCTTATCAGAACATGTATAAAAATGATTCGTAATGTAATCCTGAAGTTTCTTTACCTGAAACTGCACCTGCTCATCTGCCGGGTTCATTTCCTTCATTTGTCCAAATTCAACAAATAATTGCATAAACTCATTGGCGGCAGTAGCTTCGTCATCTTTAGTCCAGCTCTTTGTTTTCTCTTCAAACTCCTTGAACTCAGAGGTTTGTCCCCATTGTTCTTTTGCTCGTTTAGAATACTCATCAATCTTTCTTGTATCAAATACTTTAAAATCCATATATTTCACTCCTATTCCTTTTATTCCTCGAGCGAAACTAATAAGATTTTCAAGATGCTCCTTTTTCATCGTAAGCAATTCAATCTGCTGCTCTAATGCTTTGTTCCTGTCAAAGTTAGGAGCATCGATTATCTTTTTAATCTCCTTAAGCGGAAATTCCAATTCTTTAAACAGTAAAATTTGTTGCAGCCTTTCCAAGGATGTATCGTCATACAACCTATAACCTGACTCTGTATATTCAATAGGTTTTAAGAGTCCAATGGTGTCGTAATACTGCAGAGTGCGTATACTCACTCCTGTTAATTTACTTACTTCATTCACCGTCATCATTGTCATTTCCTCCTCTCGATAAGCATACTCTAAACTATTACGTTACGTAGGAGTCAATAGTTTTTCAAAGAAATTTTCAAAATTAAACAGCTTGATAAACAACTATTTATCTGTATTCAATGATATCTTTAAATGGCTTCCGTGGTCTTTTAGCTGGTTTTTCATTCGCAAATCCAACTGCAACAATTCCGGTCAGCTGATGTTCAGTTCCGATAAAATCGATTAGATCATTATAGGCAAAACAAGTATTTGCGATCCATAAGGTACCTAATCCATATGATGTGGCGGTCAGTATCATATTTTCGACAGAAGCGCCTATCGACAACGAATCACAAATCTCTACTATTCGCTGCTCACTTTCAATGTTTGCGAATGGCGTTTGCTGATTTGTGTTAAGTACTACAATCAGACACGGGGCTTCCTGCATAATCCGAACCGTATTTTGGGCATCAGGAATGGCAAAAGCCCATTCCGGCATAAGTTTGTGGGTGCTTTTTTCGGAGTTAATCCCATTGCGCATCACATCGACTAAACGGTCTTTTTCTTTTCCCTGATATACAATAAATTTCCATGGCTGTCTGTTTTTAGCGGAAGGTGCCAAGGTTGCGCTGTATATTATATGCTCAAGTATTTCTTTACTGACTGCATCAGGTTTATATTTTCGTATGCTTCTTCTGTTTTCTATTTCTTGAATCATGATTTTCTCCATAAAATTCCGATTTTTTAAATTGTATCATTTTTGATTTATAAACACAATTTTAAAAAGAGAATTATCACTTGCTTTTCGGATAAAAATTTATGTATAACCATACTTCTCGTTTCATAACTGACCTTTCCTGTTACGGTTATTTCCCAGCCTTTGCCAATCCTTTAACTACCTTATCGAAATCAGACTCGATTGGTTGTGTCTTGTTAAAAATATCATATTCCTGATATGCTTTCTCCATTGCCTGCTTATGGGAAATATGTCCGTTATCCTTTAAAATATCATATCTACGGAACGCAAGGAACTCGTTCACGCTTTTCGAAAATTCTTCCATTGTAAAGACATTTTCATGTTCTATCAAATCCTCTATGTAATCAAAATATCCTGTAACAGCACGTTCTGACTGACGAATCTGTTTCTCGTCCGAATAGTTTTTTTGCAATCGGTGTATCAGATTTGAGAATACGACCATCGGGAGCATTTTTCCATGTGGTCAAGCCCATATTTTCCTTGGTGTGGTCAGCCTGATTATACACAATTTCTGTCGCTGTTTTACCGGTAATGGCATAGTGGAATTTATTCTGTATAGTGGCATAAAAATGATATGCGGTATCGGAATCTCTATCATAATCAATGCTGCACACTGCAAAAATATCGGTTATCTGTTGCCATATTCTGCGTTCGCTAGCACAGATGGAGCGAACTCTTTCCAGCAATTCACGAAAATAGTCTTTTCCAAAAGCTGTTTTACCCTGTTTCAGGCGCTCATCATCCATAGCAAAGCCCTTAATCATATATTCCTTCAAAATTCCGGTTGCCCATATACGGAACTTGGTTGCCTGAATGGAGTTTACTCTGTAACCTACGGAAATAATGACATCCAGATTGTAATAATTGGTAGGAATACTGCGGTTGGTATGATAGATATTCCAACCGAACAGAAAATTCTTGCTATGATGGAGGAAATGCAGACGAACCCGCAGGACTTCCGCTTTGTAGCATAATGACAAAAGAATACGGTGTAACCCATTTTACTGAGTTACACCGTATCCTACATAAATACTTCCTTATCAGGCGTTGCCAAAGGCGGGCGCTTGTTTTTATATATTTTATTATACTCGTGAACCCGTGCTTCGCACTTTATGTTTGCTTCTTCAAAGCAAACGTTCACTCGTTAATAACGCCTGAAAACCAAATGCCCGCTTTGCGGGCGCTTGGTTTTCTTTATGTTACTACACTCGCAAACTCGCGCTATCGCGCTCATTCATCTGCTTACGCAGATGGTTTGCTCGTTAAAACCGCAATAAAAACAAATGCCTGCCATTAGGCAGGCGCTTGTTTTTATATATTTTATTATACTCGTGAACCCGTGCTTCGCACTTTATGTTTGCTTCTTCGAAGCAAACGTTCACTCGTTAATAACGCCTGAAAACCAAATGCCCGCTTTGCGGGCGCTTGGTTTTCTTTAGGCGTTATTACATCATTCCCATGCCCGGATTACCGGCTGGCATAGCCGGGGCATCTTCTTTGATGTTTGCTACAACAGATTCTGTTGTAAGCAGTGTAGATGCAACGCTTGTTGCGTTCTGCAGAGCACTTCTTGTAACCTTTGCAGGATCCAGAATACCTGCATCTACCATATTTACATATTCATCCTTCAGTGCATCGTAACCGACGCCAACTTCGGATTCTTTTACTTTATTGATGATAACGCTGCCTTCCAGACCTGCGTTTGCTGCAATGTGGAACAGTGGAGCTTCCAGTGCTTTCAGAACGATCTGTGCACCTGTCTTCTCATCACCTTCCAGCTTATCTGCCAGCTTAGCAACTTCTTTGGAAGCGTGGATATAAGCAGATCCACCACCTGAGATAATACCTTCTTCTACTGCTGCTTTTGTAGCTGCAAGTGCATCTTCCAGACGAAGTTTTGCTTCTTTCATTTCTGTTTCTGTTGCTGCACCAACACGGATGACTGCAACACCGCCAGCTAACTTAGCAAGTCTTTCCTGTAATTTCTCACGGTCGAAATCAGATGTTGTCTCTTCTACCTGTTTCTTAATAGAAGCGATACGTGCTGCAATAGCATCCTTGCTGCCTTCGCCGTCTACGATCACTGTGTTCTCTTTCTGAACCTTAACGGATTTTGCACGACCGAGCTGTTCCATTGTTGTGTCCTTCAGTTCCAGACCAAGCTCAGAGCTGATTACCTGACCACCTGTCAGAATTGCGATATCTTCAAGCATTGCTTTTCTTCTGTCGCCATAACCCGGAGCCTTAACAGCTACTACATTGAATGTACCACGCAGTTTGTTGACGATCAGTGTTGTAAGTGCTTCGCCTTCTACATCTTCAGCGATGATCAGGAGCTTTGCTCCACTCTGTACGATCTGCTCCAGAAGTGGAAGGATCTCCTGAATATTGGAAATCTTCTTATCTGTGATCAGGATGTATGGATTATCCAGAACTGCTTCCATCTTATCCATATCTGTTGCCATATATGCGGAAATATAACCACGGTCGAACTGCATACCTTCTACAAGGTCAAGCTCTGTCATCATGGTCTTGCTTTCTTCAATTGTGATAACACCGTCACCGGAAACCTTTTCCATAGCATCTGCTACCAGATTACCAACTTCTTCATCACCTGCGGAAATTGCAGCAACCTTTGCGATATGCTCTTTACCGTTTACCTTAGAGCTCATCTTCTTGATTGCTTCTACTGCACAGTCAGTTGCTTTCTTCATACCTTTACGAAGGATGATCGGGTTTGCACCTGCTGCCAGATTCTTCATACCTGCATTGATCATAGCCTGTGCCAGTACGGTTGCTGTTGTAGTACCATCACCTGCTACATCATTTGTCTTTGTAGCTACTTCTTTTACAAGCTGTGCGCCCATATTTTCAAAAGCATCTTCCAGCTCGATCTCTTTTGCGATCGTTACACCATCGTTTGTGATCAGCGGTGCACCGTATGATTTATCCAGAACTACGTTTCTTCCTTTCGGTCCGAGTGTTACTCTGACTGTATCTGCCAGCTGGTTTACACCGGCCTCTAAAGCTGCTCTTGCTTCTGCTCCGTATTTAATTTCCTTTGCCATTTTAAATGACCTCCTTACAATCTGTTTTTCCTTTTCCGTTTCTGCCTGCTTACTGTTCAATTACAGCAACAATATCATTCTGACGAACTACGATATATTCTTCTTCCTCAAGCTTCACTTCTGTTCCCGCATATTTAGAATAGATAACCTGATCGCCGGGTTTCACTTCCATCTTGACTTCTTTTCCGTCTACAACACCGCCCGGGCCAACTGCGATAACTTCTGCCTGCTGTGGTTTTTCCTTATTCTGTCCCGGTAATACAATACCTGACTTTGTTGTTTCCTCTGCTACAAGTTGTTTTAATACAACTCTGTCTCCAAGTGGTACTAATTTCATAAAAATTGCCTCCTTCTATTCTTCATTACAATATCATTCTTTTTCTTTTGTTAGCACTCAATTACTTCGAGTGCTAATCACTGTGATTATATTAGTTTTTTCAGAGTCAATATGCAACTTTATCCAACTCTGTTTTCCTATCTTTTTTCTAGTGTTTTTGTTATGTTTGCTCTTATTTTCTCATTTTTCCATTATTTTATAAAATAAATATAAAATAATGCAGACAGAAAGCCTGTTGTACACTATTTATTTTCTTCATAAGAGTCCCATATGTGCCATGGCATTCCAGATGCCATCTTCGAAAATATCGGTCGTCACATAGTCTGCGATTTCTTTCGCCGGTTCTGTCGCATTTCCCATTGCAATACCGCAGCCTGCGAACTGCAGCATATCCACATCATTGATACTGTCTCCCACTGCAATAGTATCTGCACGGTCAATTCCCAGAAGCTCACAGACACGTCTGATCCCGGATGCTTTCGTATACCCCTTTGGGACAATCTCTCCAATATTGTCATAGTGCAACAAAATCTGGAAATTCTTTTTTGCCGCTTCGATCACTTCATGCGCACGCTGCGGCGGTACCTGAATACTGACCTTACTGGCTCTGATCTTGCAGCTGTCCTTTGGTACCGGGATAAAGTGTCCGGGGATCATCGTACGGATTGCATCGATATACCAGTCATCGATCGCATTACCGATCGTATTTTCATCATAATAAATATACTCCGTCCCTTCCAGAATATACATGGTTTCTGTCCGTTGCAATACCGGGAGGATATCATCAAGCACTTCCTGCCGCATCTCTTCCGCAAAAAGCAGCTTTCCCTGATAATCCGCATACATACCGCATGCTGCCACAACTCCGTCAAATCCGATATCAAGGATCGGTGTTTTGGGTACCATGACACGGCTGCGTCCTGTACAGACAAATGCCAGATGCCCGTTTTCACGGATTTTTGCGATTGCCCGGATCGTACTCTTTGGAACATTCTTTCCCTGTTTAAATAATGTGCCGTCCACATCAAAAAATACTGCTTTTCTTTCGTTCATCTTCTTACCCACGAAAACGCCGGAGCTTTGATAAGTTCCGGCGTTTCTTCCTTTTTATTTTTCTAATCTTGCCCTGTATCCGGGTGCATTTTTGAGTTCAAACTTATTATTGAACATTTCGTATTCCGCATCCGGCAGAAGCTTTCTGATCGACTGTTCCACATTTGTTTTATAAACAATACCGCAGGCAACGGATGGAGCAATCTTCGGATCCTCGAAGCTTTCACATTTCTCCTGCATTCTCCTGCAGTACTCTTCCGCTTCTCCATCCTCTGCCATCGGGATCAATATATTAAACAGATCACCGCCGCATCTGGCGATCACATATTCGTCTTTTGCCTCATCCCTTATAATAGAAGCAACGGTCCGGATCAGACGATCACTTTCTTCATCTCCGAATTTGTCATTGACATATTTCCAGTCATTGATATTGGCACATATAATTGCTACCGGTACAATCTCCGCACGTTCAAGCACTGTGATCCGGCTGTCAAAATAGGTGCTGTTTAAAAGACCTGTAAGTGCATCCTTCTTTTCGCCATGCTTTACCTGATACTGCTCTTTTTCAAGACGTCTTTCCAGTTCATCCGCATACATGGACGTCTCAATGCTCTGGTATGTATTTTCTGCCTGTCTCGTGAGCTGGGTCACGATCGCATTAACAAAATCCTCTGCTTCTTTTGTACAGACTTCTTCCTCTTTTACATATAAATGACCGATCGTTCTGCCATAGACTTTAATCTTATGCCCAGGCTCATTTACCACATCCGGCTTAAACCCGATAAAATTGCCGACGCTGACAGCCTTTTCTCCATGCCTGTGTACGAGCAGAAAGCTCAGTCCGCTGACATGTGCTGCAGCCTCCATATAATCGGACAGCTCATTGATCTGAAATAATTGATCCAGACTGTAGTTTTTTATATTATTTGATAATCTTTTCTCAAGTGAAACCATTCCAAATGCCATGTGCTCCCTGTCCTCCCTGTCAAATTGCTAACGCCATATATTGCTTATTATTATAACTTTTTTTCGATTTTTTGTCTATCTTATTTCAGCGGAAAAATAATGAAAAGATAACCTCTTCAGGTTGCAAAAACACATGCCTTATGCTAAAATATTGTTAATCAAATTTTGGAATTGGCATATAATACAAAGGATGGAGGCGACGTGTGATGGATATTCCTGCATTATCAATGGCAATGGCACAATACAATATCAATTCTCAGGTCGGCGTAGCTATGCTTGACAAATCGCTTGACATGTCAGCCGCAATGGGTGATGCACTTACTTCCATGATCGATCGTTCCGCAATGGAACGTTCTGTTGCACCACAGCTGGGAGCTAATATCGATCTTTCCATATGATCCAATTTATAATAACAGATTTTTCACAGATGCGGTATCTCTACTGCATCTGCTTTCTTTTTCGGATATTTTTGAGTTTTTTGGGAAACGAGGGGTACTATGCATAATCTGACTCATAAATTAAAACATTATCTGGATGGCAGCCGGCAGCTCGAGGACACTTTCAAATACTCGACCGTTCTCTACGCAGTTGCTTTTATACATCTGATCATTACCATTGTCTTTCTACACTACAATATTTTTCCCATGTATCTATATAACACTCTGATCTTTGGCATCTATCTTTACATGGCAGGCGTCTATATTAAAAAAAAGGCTTACCGGACTATTTATCTGTTCAGTGTATCTGAGATTCTGTTCCATTCCGTCTACGCCACCCTGCTGGTTGGCTGGGAATGGGGCTTCATGATCTATACGATCGCGCTTGTTTCCGTTTCTTTTTATATGGCATTTACACTATCACAGTTTCGCAGGAAAATTCTGACGCCCTTTATTTCCGGTATTATCATACTGCTGTGTTTCATCGGGACAAAGCTGATCTGTGTCAGACATCTGCCTTATTACCGGGATTTTGCACCATCCGGTGCAGTCGGCATTTACTACTGTTTCAATTCTTTTGTGTGCTTTGTCATGCTGATCCTCTTTTCCTTCTTTTTTGTTCTGGAGATCAGACATACACAGCTTCATCTGGAACAGGAAAAAGAAACGCTTGACGCGATCGCCAGCCATGATCCTCTGACGCAGCTTTTAAACCGTCGCAGTATGGAAATCCATCTGCACAAAGCAATGGAGCAGGCAAAAAAAATCGGAACACAATTCTGTGTCATCCTGGGTGATATAGATGATTTCAAAAAGGTAAATGACACTTATGGACATGAATGTGGAGATAAAATACTGATTCTTGTTGCCGATACGATCCGCTCTCATATACGGCCGGAAGACTGTATCTGCCGCTGGGGCGGTGAGGAGATCCTTCTTTTGATCAATGGGACAGAAACAGTTGCGACTGCACTTGCCGAAAAGATCCGTGCATCGATCGAGCAGGCATGTGTTACGGAAGAAGGCACAGAGGTATCCGTTACCATGACCTTCGGGGTTGCCTCTTATATTCCCGGATTTAAGATCAATAAACTGATCCAGTTAGCTGACAACAATTTGTATATCGGTAAAAATAATGGCAAAAATCAGGTCGTATCCTGATCCCTGCCATCTGTTTTCAAAACTTTTACAGTGCATGTAGATGTAACAATTTACATGCATTTTTCATATAAATATTCTGCTTCTGAGCCCGCGTCAGACTGCTGCTTTCTATCCATTCTATCTCATCTCTTGTGTTTCCCCGCGGGAAATCCGATGCAAATAAAATCTTATCACTTCCATGCCTGTTTACGATTCTCTCCAGCTGTTCTTTCGGCATCCTGTCAGAACAGCCCGCACAATCCAGATAAACCGGTCTTCCGATCAAAGTTTCTTCTACCAGACTCCACTGTTTAAATCCTCCCATATGTGTTAACACAAGTCCTTGCGGCCGCACCTCTTCCAACATAAGGGCTGCAAGCTGCGGTGGGCAATGCACAGGCAGCTGCTGCCCGGAAGAAATGCCTGCATGTACCACAATAACGAGTCCCAGCTCTGATGCATAATCTATGATATGCAGATATCCTTTATGATCTATTGCCGTTTTCTGCCTGTCCGGATGTAGTTTGATTCCCGGGAGCCCCAGTGACCTGATATAATTCAGTTCCTGTTTATACTGCTGTGATAACGGATGGATACTGCCAAAAGAAAGCAGTTTTCCGGGATAAGTCCTGTTTATTTCCGCTGCATGATTATTTATGCGCTGAAACTGTTCCGGACTTGTCACAACCGGCAGGATCACAGAAAGTGTTACATCCGTCTGCTGCATGGATAACAGAAGCTCTTCTGCCTGTCTTCCTGATTCCAAATGTGTATGAAAGTCAATTTTCTGATATGCTGCCATTTTATATTTCCCCATTTCTCATTCGGTCACTATATTTTTTGTACAGTTTCGCTACACTGTATCTCTATTATTTCCTTCCTTGGGAAATTTATACAGATTTTACCTGTTGCTTTTATCAATAATGCTGTACAAAACACATTTTTTCTTATAGAATAGACTTTGTATGAGAAAAAATATAAACAGGAGATCAAATTAGGAGGTTTCACATGATACAAGCAAGTAATGTCACTTTACGAATCGGAAAGAAGGCTCTTTTCGAGGATGTCAATATCAAGTTTACAGAGGGAAACTGTTATGGTCTGATCGGTGCCAACGGTGCAGGTAAATCCACTTTCCTGAAGATCCTGTCCGGTCAGCTTGAGACAACCAATGGCGAAGTCATCATCACACCCGGGCAGCGTCTTTCTGTCTTAGAGCAGGATCACTTCAAATATGATTCCTATCCGGTTATGGATGTTGTCATCATGGGAAATGCCCGCTTATATGAGATCATGAAGGAAAAAGAAGCCATCTATGCAAAAGAAGACTTTACCGACGAAGACGGTATCCGTGCCAGCGAGCTGGAAGGTGAATTTGCCGAAATGGACGGCTGGGATGCTGAAACTAACGCAGCTATGCTTTTAAACGGTCTCGGGATCGGTTCCGAGCTGCACTACACGATGATGAGCGATCTCGGCGGTAACGATAAGGTCAAGGTATTGCTTGCCAAAGCGTTGTTCGGTAACCCGGATATCCTGCTTCTGGATGAGCCTACCAACCATCTGGATCTGGATGCGATCGCATGGCTGGAAGAATTTTTGATCGAATTTGAAAATACGGTTATCGTTGTTTCCCATGACCGTTATTTCTTAAATAAAGTCTGCACCCATATTGCAGATATCGACTATGGTAAAATTCAGTTATATGCCGGTAACTATGACTTCTGGTATGAATCCAGCCAGTTACTTGTCAAGCAGATGAAGGAAGCTAACAAAAAGAAAGAAGAAAAGATCAAGGAACTGCAGGAATTCATTTCCCGTTTCTCTGCTAACGCTTCCAAATCCAAACAGGCTACATCCCGTAAGAAAGCACTGGAAAAAATTGAACTGGATGAAATCAAGCCTTCCAGCAGAAAATATCCGTACATCGATTTCAGACCTGACCGCGAGATCGGTAATGAAGTATTATTTGTTGAAAATCTTTCCAAAACGATCAATGGAGAAAAGGTACTGGATCATATTTCCTTCAATGTCGGTCATGATGACAAAATTGCTTTTGTGGGCAGTAATGAGCTTGCAAAGACAACTTTATTCAAGATTCTTGTCGGCGAACTGGAACCGGATGAAGGTACGATCAAATGGGGGGTTACCACTTCACAGGCTTACTTCCCGAAAGATAATACAGCGGAATTCGACAATGATCTGACTATCGTTGACTGGCTGATGGGCTACTCTCCTGTGAAGGATGTGACCTATGTCCGTGGTTTCCTCGGCCGTATGCTGTTTGCCGGAGAAGACGGGGTGAAGAAAGTCAAGGTATTATCCGGTGGCGAAAAAGTACGTTGTCTGCTTTCTAAAATGATGATTTCCGGTGCAAACTGTCTGATCTTAGATGAGCCTACCAACCACCTGGATATGGAGTCTATCACAGCACTGAACAACGGACTGATCAAATTCGGCGGTGTTGAGCTTTTTGCCTGCCACGACCACCAGTTTGTACAGACAACAGCCAATCGTATCATGGAGATCCTGCCGGATGGCAGCCTGATCGATAAGATCACCACCTATGACGAATATCTGGAAAGTGATGAAATGGCACGTAAACGTACTGTATACACAGCTGAAAAAGAGGAAGATGATAATTAATATGATAAGAAATCTTACTATTCGACCGGACGAAACACGTCCGGTCGATCTACATGTACATTCTAACAGATCCGACGGAAGTGAAACGCCTTCTGCCCTTGTTGATATGGCACTTGAGAAGGGACTGGCTGCTTTCGCTCTGACCGATCATGATACAACCGACGGACTTGCTGATGCACTTGCTTATGCGGCAGATAAGGATATCGAGGTCATTCCCGGTATTGAATTTTCTACCGAATATGAAGGCAGAGATATCCATGTCGTCGGACTTTATATCGACTATACGGAAGAACACTTTCAGCATTACCTGAAAGACTTCCAGAATTCACGCAATCTGCGCAACCAAAAAATGTGCAAAAAGCTGCAGGAGCATGGCGTAGATATTACCTATGAACAGCTTCTTGCCGAGTATCCCGGCTCCGTACTGACAAGAGCCCATTATGCCCGCTTTCTGCTGGCGCATGGCTATGTCAAAGGGCTTCCGGAAGCATTTGACCGCTATGTCGGCGATCATGCTCCCTGCTATATTCCCAGGGAAAAGGTAACACCCATGCAGGCTGTGCATCTGATCCTGCAAAGTGGTGGCGTTCCGATCCTGGCACATCCGATCCTGTACCATATGTCGGACGAAAGACTGGACAAACTGGTTGCCACACTAAAACAGGAAGGGCTTGCAGGCATCGAGGCCATTTATTCCACTTACAATGCCGCGGAGGAACGACAGATCAGAAAGCTTGCCGCAAAATATGAATTGCTCTTATCCGGCGGTTCTGATTTCCACGGTGCTGCCAAACCCGGATTATCCTTGGGTAACGGCTATGGAAAGCTGTACGTACCCTATGAGATACTTGCCGGTATGAAACAATATTTGAGCAAATAACCCTATATCACGATATAAATGGCAAAAGGTGTCTTATATACACACAATGTAAAAAAGCGTCAGAAAAATGTTTTCACATTTTCCCGGCGCTTTTTTTACATTTACTTTTCTTATTTTACTTTGTTGTCAGCGTAAGTGCTTTACTCTTAGCACTCATCACGCGACTTTCATCTGTCTGCTTGTAAGCTCTTACATAGTAAGAATACGTCTTTGCATAAGATACTGTTGCATCTTTATAGGTTGTAAAATCCGCATTCTTCTTTGCATCGATTGTTCCGATCTTCTTGTATTTACCGTTACCTACTTTACGATAAATCACATATCCGTCAGCACCTGCTACCTTATTGATATCCACATCAATACTACGTCCCCACTGGGTCAGCTTAATAGTTGGCTTTTTCGGAACGGCTCTGACAACCTTGGCACCCTTTTCAGATCTGTTCATACCACTGAATACATTCTTGCCGTTTACTCTTGTGTATGCTTTCACAGCATAGATGTATTTCACACCTGTCTCTGCCTTAGTATCCACATAGCTTGTTGTGCTGCCATATTTCACTTTCTTGATACGCTTCCATGAAGCATCTTCATCGTCTGCTACTTTACGGTAAATATAATACCCATAAGCCTTTGTTACCTTTTTCCATTTTACGGTGATCTTATTATAATCTGTTGCTTTCACAGATATTACAGCCGGTGTTGCAGGCTTTGCCTTTGCGGAAAGTCCTGTTGTATCACAGCCGCTGACAATCTTTGTCACACTGTTCGCTGCAAGTGTATATGCTTTTACCGTATAACGATATTTCTGCCCCGGTTTCAGCTTTGTCATTGTGGCACTTGCCTGTGTTCCCGTCGCAGGCTGTGCTACTGTCTTTACCTGCTTATAAGAGCCGTCTGCCAGAATCTGGTATACCAGATATCCTGTCGCACCGTTTACTGTATTCCATGTAAGCTTCAACTTATTGTAGGAAGTACTCTCCAGTGATATAAGCTTTGGAGAAGATGGCGTGATCTTTACTGCCACACCGTTCTCATTTCTTTCACTTTCCACATACTGGTTTGCATTTGTCTTGGAATCAGCTTTTGCCACAATTCTGTAATAGTATGTTTCACCTGTTACAAGTCCTGTAGTATCTTCATAAGATGTTGCCCCGGATGCAAGCGTTGCAACCTGTGCAAAATTACCGGTACCGGCCTTTCTTTCCAAAATATAACCGTTTGCATTGGCTACCGCATTCCATGTGATCCTGGCACTGTTAAAGCCTGTACATACAGCACCTGTGATCGCCGGTGCCTGTGGGGTGATATCGAAGTCTGCCGTCATCATTCCCATATAATCATTCATACCTATGATCGTGACAGTTGCAGTACCCATTTCTTTTTTATTTGCAGATGTTACCTCGTAGGAGAAATCTTTTCCTTCAACCAGTGTATATGTATTGTCGCCTTCTGTTTCTACGATCTTAACAACCGGTTTTACCGATTTTCCTGTATATACAGCTTTTGAAACCGTGACTTCGGTAATATTCTCATTTTCCTTTTTCAGAATTGATTTCCGCACATAAATTGTTTTACCCTGTGCAGTTGATGCATTAGCGCTGTCTAATCCGCCAATCCAATATTTCAATTCATAATTTCCTACTGCCAGCTTATCAAACTCAAGCTTTACTGTTTCGAGAACTTCTCCATCCTGCCCAAAAGGTGCTTTCGCAGAAAATCCCATTGTATAAGATACCATTTCATTTTTGGCATCATATACTGCAACTGAATATTTTGTATCAGGTGTTACATACATCTTCAATTCATAGCCTTGTCCCTTGGGGAACTTGGTAGGAACTTTTCCATCCGGATAAATGGTAGCAGCCTCTTTCTCTGCATCCACCTCAGTCGTATTTTCAGATATTGTTCCTGTCTGTTCCATTTCCACGTCATTTGTGGAAACCGTAACCGCAGAAGCAGAAAGCGTTTCTCCAAAACACATTGCCGCTGCAAGCAACGCGCATAATAAACGTTTTTTCATGATAATCTCCTTTCATTTTCACAATCAAAAACCCTTATTATTACTATACCACAATATCTGGGTGCGTCAATGATTCAAAAACACTTGCAGTGGTATTTTTTCTTAATCTTTTCTTAAGGCAATGCACCTTTTATGCCTCTACGATCAGGAAACGTCCATCACCGATGGCAAACACTTCATCCGCATCTAAAATATCCGCTTCATTCATTTCTGAGATGTCTACCCCTTCCTCATCAAAGTAGGTCCAGACTTCTTTGGCTCCTTTTACCACAACCGCCATACACTCATCCAGAAAATCCTTCGCTTCCTCTCTTGTCGCTGCCACTTCTTCCGGAAACAGCTGTAACTGCTTCTCTAAAAATACATCCAATACTTTTTCATCAAATTCAGGCATGATCCTTCTCCCTTCTTATTGATCCATTTAATCATTTCTACCGACCATCGTTCTCTGCTGTCCGGTTATTACTTCCGCTTCAAAAATCTGCAACAGAACTTAATCCAAGTTATAACAATGTTTTCAGGACGGAAAGCACACCATTCTCCCAATAGGGCGGGCATGTATATGCTGCTGCCGACTTTACGATCTCCTTGGCATTTTCCACCGCATAACTGTAAGCCGCCGATTTCAGAAGTCCGATATCATTTTCGTTATCACCGAATACCATCGTTTCCTGTGGTGTGATACCAAGTCCTTCCTGCACTACTTTCATGGCATTTCCTTTATCCACCGAAGCATCCATGAAGTCAACCCATTCTTCTCCCGCCATGCAGACTTTTACCTTATCCTTCCATGCAGGCACAAGGATCTTCTCGCCAATCTCGCGGATACTGCCCTTTTTATAGATCGCCAGTTTCACAATATCCACATCATGCGCCAGAATATCGTCTGTCAATGTCACATCATTTCTGTATGCATCGCGGATCAGATGTATGAAATCCGCATCCTTGCTCTCCAGGAAGCAGCCATGATCCGTTGATGCCACAACATGACACCCTTCCGGATAAAAGCCGCGGAGCTGTGCCATGATCGCTGTCACATCTTCCCGTTTCATCTTTGTCACTGCATAATTTTGTCCGTCTTTGATAATATGCGCGCCATTCTCCGCAATAAAAAGCAGATTTCGGTTAACCGGTGCAAACATCTTTCGGATGCTGCCATACTGCCTGCCACTTGCGATCATAAAGTAATACCCCTTGTCCACAAGCTGCTGAATGGTCCCGATCACTTCCTGCGACACCTCTCTGGAGGAATCTTTCACTAAAGTACCGTCTACATCCGTTGCGATCAGTTTGATCCCGGCATGTTTTATTTCTTTCTCCATGTTCTTATTCTTTCTCCTTACAGCTCTACTGATCAATATACTGCAAAAGCTCCAGCGGCTTTTCAATAATGGCATCTGCATGGTTTTCAACAAGTTCCTGTCTGTCGCGGAAGCCCCAGAGTGCTCCCACGGTAAATACGCCCGCACTTTTGCCGGTCTGCATATCCGTGCAGGTATCACCGATATAAAGCACATCCGCTTTGTCCAGATGCAGCTGTTCCAGAATATAATTTACGCCATCCGGCGCCGGTTTTCTTCTGCGCTCCTCGCACTGTCCCACAAGAAGATCAAACGTGTCTTTTCCAAAGATCTCCTCCACCACATCTACTGTACGCGGCTGCGGTTTGTTGGAGTTCACTGCCAGATGCAGTCCCTTTTCCTTCAGGGCTTTCAAAAGCTCCCGTATCCCATCATAAGGCTTTACCTCATACATGCAGTATTCTTCAAAGATACGGTTATACGCCTCCATCACACTGTCAAAATGCACAAGCTCCGTATCGCCGTCCGCGATCAGGCTCTTGCGGATCAGTTCTTTTGCCCCGTTTCCCGCAAAATACTTATAGCTGTCGATCTCGTGCGGTGGCAGCCCTGCGGTCGCAAGTGCCATATTAGTCGACTTCCATAATGATTTTAAAGTATTTGTTAATGTACCGTCCAGGTCAAAGATCACTGCTTTTTTCATTCGTCCTCCTGTGTGATCCGGCTCTTTTCCGGGATAAATACTCTGTCCTTTGCCGGATCATCCTTGGCTTTTGCTTCTTCCGCTTCACGGATCGCTTCCTCGCAGAAGGTATCCTGTGCACAGATCAGCTTTTTGCCTCTCTTATCTATTTTTTCGTAACTGCCGTCCGCCTGCATCACATGCGCCTTCAACGTATCCGCAAGCTGGACACGCAGGATATGGATTGCTTTTTCCTTCAGATCTTCCTGTTCTACCGGGAACAGGATCTCCACACGGCGTTCCAGATTTCTTGGCATCCAGTCGGCACTTGACATATATACCTCCGGACTTCCTGCATTTTCAAAATAATAAATACGGGCATGCTCCAGGAAGTTTCCAACGATCGAACGTACTGTGATATTCTCACTGACGCCCGGAATGCCTACCTTCAGACAGCAGATACCACGGACGATCAGCTCGATCTTTACGCCTGCTGCACTTGCCTTGTAAAGTGCCTCGATGATATCTCTGTCACATAAGGAATTCATCTTTGCAACAATATGTGCCTTTTCTCCTGCTTTTGCATTTTCCGCTTCTCTTCCGATCAGATATAAGAATTTATCCTTCAGCCAGAGCGGAGCCAGTGCCAGCTTATTCCAGCTCTTTGGCTCGGAATAACCGGAAAGCATATTGAATACGGCTGTTGCATCTTCCCCGATCGCCTCCTGACAGGTCAGAAGTCCTGTATCGGTATACAGCTTTGCAGTCGCGTCATTATAGTTACCTGTGCCTAAATGTACATATCTGCGGATTCCGTCCTCTTCTCTTCTGACAACCAGCGTGATCTTGGAATGTGTTTTCAGACCTACCAGTCCATAAATAACGTGACAGCCTGCTTTTTCCAGCATCTTCGCCCAGACAATGTTGTTTTCCTCATCAAATCTTGCCTTTAATTCCACAAGAACAGAAACCTGTTTTCCGTTTTCTGCCGCCTGTGCAAGTGCCTTGATGATCGGCGAATTGCCGCTGACTCTGTAAAGCGTCTGCTTGATCGCAAGTACCTGCGGATCTTTTGCTGCTTTTCTGACAAAATCCACGACCGGCTCAAAGGTCTGGTATGGATGATGCAGCAGGATATCATGCTTTTGGATCTCTTCAAAAATATCTGCATCTGCCGGTAATTCTTTGACCGGCTGCGGCGTATACTTCGGTACCTTCAGGGCGTCAAAGCCGTCCATGCCATACATCTTCATCAGGAAGGTCAGATCCAGAGGCCCCGGAATATAATAAATATCCTCTTCGGAAAGTTTTAATTCATTTTTGATGATCTTTAACAACCGTTTATCAATGCCATCCTCTACTTCCAGACGGATCGCTTCTCCCCACTGTCTTTTCTTGAGCTGCTTTTCGATCTCCTTTAACAGATCGGCTGCTTCATCCTCATCAATGGAAAGATCCGCATTACGCATAATACGGAACGGATGCGCACAGATTACATCATAATTCAAAAACAACTGATCGATATTATGCTCGATCACTTCTTCCAGTAAGATAACTGTCGCCGTCGCGCTCTTTTCACCGATCTCCTGCGGAAGCTGGATGATACGCGGCAAAACGGAAGGAACCTGTACAGTAGCAAACTCGATCTCTGCCTTTTCCTCACCCTTTTTCCGTACCAGTGCGCCGATATTCAGTGATTTATTGCGAATCAGTGGGAACGGGCGGGAGCTGTCCACTGCCATCGGTGTCAGAACCGGATATACCTCATCCTCAAAATAACGGTTCAGATATTCTTCCTGCTTTTTCGTCAGCTTTTCATGCTGCGTAATGATATGCAGTCCATTGCTGCTCAGCTGCGGCAGAAGACTTCTGTTATACGTGGAATACTGCATATTTACAAGCTCATGTGTCTCTGTGTTGAGTGCCTTTAACTGCTGCTGTGGCGTCATGCCCGCAATATCTTTTTTCTCATAGCCTGCATGCACCATGTCTTTCAGGGATGCCACACGCACCATGAAAAATTCATCCAGATTGGAGGCTGTAATACTCAAAAATTTCAACCGTTCAAACAACGGAATACTCTTATCCCTTGCCTCCCCTAATATTCTGTTATCAAACTGCAGCCAGCTCAATTCTCTGTTTGTATAATAAGCCGGATTACGAAACGGCTTTTCTGATTTTTCTCCCATGTTATGCCTCCATTATTGTTTTCCGTAATTACGCTTCTGTCTGATGACCGGCCGGATCGAATATACTTCTTCAAAGAACTGCGCCTTTGGTTTGATCAATCCCTTTTCCAGTGTGATATCAGCCGCCGTGTCTACAGAAAGTACAAGCTCCTGCTCCTGTTCATGCAGCATTGCTTTGATCGTCTTGAACTTCTGCTTGTGGCTCCGGTCAAGCCCGTTTGACAGCTTCAGGATCGCTGTCAGCTTTGCCACCTTCAGATAAGAGGCAAGATCCATGCCAAGCTGCTCTCCGTTTTCGTGATAATACGGAAAATCGATCCGGTTGTATTTTACGATATTGGCAACCATTTCACGCTCCAGATGCGACAAACCGATAATCTCCGTTGCCATAATAATACTGTAGGAGCATTCTCCCACACTCGTCATACTGATATATTTTCCGCAGTCATACAGCTTTGCAGCGATCTGCAATAGCAGACGCTCTCTTTTGCCGAGCCCGTGGATCTTCTTCATACTGTCAAAGATCGTCAGCGCAATATTCTCCACTGATTCACTGCGTTTTTTACTGCCCATGTACCGCTTGCTGATATTGGCAACACAGGCAAGGATATCTTTTTCAAAATCATGCTCCGGGCTGATCAGCCTGTTACCCTCTGCATACTCGTAAACCATACCGTCACACAGCGTCACACCGGGCGCCCACAACAGCTTTGCATTCATGCATTCGATCACCCGTTTCATCAGCACAACACTGTTAAACAGCAGAAATACCTTTTCTTCACTGATCCCCAGCTTTTTGGCGATCTCCGCTTTGTTTTTGCCCTGCAGCTGACCTGCAAGAGCAATGCAGTCCTCTCTTGTCATATAGCCGCCGCCTGCACACACAGCCGGATTCTGCATCACAGGAGAAAGATAATCATCCACAACAATAATGTTATCGATCACCCGGTCTTTAAAGTACATTTTTTTCAAAATCTCCAGTTGATTGTCCACGATCTCTTCGATCAGCTTTTCATATTGGGATGGTTTTACCTGCATGGAAAGGATCCGCTCACGCATACGCAGCACACCGAGTCTGATGTTCTGCGTTGTGATCAGGGAGTCATTGTCAAACAGAGAAATCTGTACACTGCCTCCGCCGATATCCACGATCGCAGTCCCCTTCTCAATGATCTTCTGGAAGCCTTCGCCCTTGGAAGCGATCGCCTTATAATCCAGGAAGCGCTGTTCGGAATTACTGAGTACTTCTATATCCAGTCCTGTCCGGTTCTTGATCATATCCAGAATGATCAGCCTGTTTTCCGTCTCACGGAGCGCGCTCGTTGCATAGGCCCTGTAAGCATTCACCTTATAAGTACGCATGATCTCTTTAAATTCTTTTAACACCTCACACAACTCGTTGATCCGCTCATTGCTGATCTTGCCGGTCGTGTAGGTATCCGTACCCAGATCGATCCGGTGTCTGATATCATCGATTTCTCTAAGCCCCGCTCTGGGTGATATTTCAAAAATTTTCATTGCCAGTTCAAAGGAACCGACATCAATAGCAGCAAATGTTTTCAGTGCCACGTTCTCAATCTCCTTTGTATCATTTTACAAATGCAGTAAATACACAATATTAATAATTACCAAGGATCTTCATATTTCTTGCTTCGTCCCGCAGACCGCGTAGTGCATTCTTCACAGCACTGTCTGCCAGATTTCCTTCAAAGTCCACAAAAAACCGGTATTCCCATGTGCGATCCTCGATCGGGCGGCTTTCAATCTTGCACATATTCAGATTATTATAGATAAAATGAGACAGCATATGATACAGGGATCCGCTCTGATGAGGTACCTCAAAGCAGATGCTGATCTTGTGTGCATCTTTCCGGAAGATCTTCTGATTTGTCACAATGATAAAACGGGTTGAATTATTTTCCGCCTGGTTAATTCCCTTCTGCAGTACTTCCAATCCGTAGATCTTGCCCGCATATTCACTTGCGACCGCTACCTGCGTCTTATCTCCATCATTTTTTACCTTCTGTGCGGCAAACGCATTGTTCTGCATGCTGATCTGACGCCAGTCATACCCCTGCAGAAAACGTGCGCTCTGCATCAGGGACTGCGGATGGGAATATACTGTTTTGACTTCGGACAGATCCGTTCCCGGCAGACCAAGCAGACAGTGTTCAATTTTGATAATCTGCTCACCGACAATATAGTTTTCAAACTCTACCAGCAAATCATAAATCTCACTGACCATACCCGCTGTGGAATTTTCAATCGGCAGAACAGCAAAATCCGCACTGCCTTCGTCGATCGCACTCATCGCATCCCGGAATGTCTCCACATGAAAACTATTGACGGACTCGCCGAAATATTTATCCATGGCAGCCTGCGAATATGCACCTTCCGCTCCCTGAAATACAACTCTTGCCTTTTGCGTATCCAGTTCATCGACACCAATGAACGGAAGTTTACCAAGGCTTCCTTTTTCCGCCAGCATCTGATACTGCAGCTTTCTGCTCATGGACATGATCTGCTCAAACAGTTCTTCCACACCGTGGCTGTTAAACTCGTTATGTGTCTGGGATTTCACCTTTCTGATCTTTTCTTCCTCACGCGTTCTGTCAAATACCTTTTTTCCGGTTTCGATCTTATACTCTGCCACCTGCTTGCAGATATCCATTCGTTTTTCATACAGATCCACGATCTTTCCGTCGATCTCATCAATCTCATCTCTTAATATACCGAGATCCATTGTGTTTCCTCCATTCCGTTTACTATATACGATTTTGTATTTTCTATGCTATCAGTTCTATGTAAAATCGAGCCGATCTCTATGTAAAATTTTATTTTTTTCCTTCCCTGCTCTTTCCTGCACAAAAACATATTCTGTACGATTTTATTTTCCGCCTTCATCTGCTATAATGAAGTCAGAAAATAAATATGTTATGAAAGGGATGTTATTATGAACGGTAAAAAAACTGTGATCATTACCATTTCCATTATACTGATACTGATCTTCGGGCTGACAGTCTTATCCAGACTTGCCACAAAGCTTCCGCAGAATTCTTCCGATACAGTCGGAAATACCGCCGGGAACCTGAATAATGGCGGTTATTTCTGTGAGGCAGATAATAAGGTTTATTTTGCAAATGCGTATGATGATTATACGCTTTACAGTATGAATCCCGATCAGACAGAGATTACCAAGCTCGGGCAGTCTTCCCTTGCCTTCCTGAATAAAGGCGGCAATTATCTGTACTATTACCAGAAGGAAGCTTCCAAAGCCTCCGGTCTTGGTTTTCTGATCCATATGTCCGGTATTTACCGATGCAAAACAAACGGTAAAAATATTACCTGTCTGGACCGCTCCAGCTGTAACACACTGAACCTGATCGGTAACACACTCTATTATGAGAAAGCAGTTGACAATGCAAAAACATTGCAGCTTTATGCAATAAATACTGATAAATCCGATGCAAGGGCTGTCGCGGAATATCTGGTAAATCCGGCAAGTGCCGCAAGTGGTGTGATCTATTATAACGGTACTACAGAAGATCATTACCTTTACAGCTATGATACACAGTCAGGCACCGTTCAGACGTTGTTCGAGTACAACATGTGGTATCCGACTTTATCGGGCAGTTCCATCTATTATCTGGATACGGAAAATAATTATCAGCTTTGCCGCTATGATCTGACAGATGGCAGTAATACGGTTCTGACAACCGACCGCGTGGATCTGTTTAATATAGCGGGCAGCTATGTATACTATCAGAAAAATGATCCGTCTTCCCCTGCTCTTATGCGCATGGGCATCGATGGCAGTAATCCTGAAATTGTAGCAGAAGGTAACTACAGTGATATCAATGTTACCTCATCTTACGTTTATTTTCACAGCTTCGGCGCTGATACACCGGTTTATCAGACCAGCACCTACGGGCCGATATCCGTTATGACCTTCGATGCTGCTAAGGCAGCATCTCTGCAAGCAATTGACTGATCGTCTTATGCAGCACCGGATGCATGTAAGCCGGTGCTAACTGTGAAAGCGGTTCCAATACAAACTGGCGGTTTTGCATATCAATATGCGGGATCGTCAGTTTTTCTGTATCTATGATCTCATGATCGTACAGTAAAATATCCAGATCCAGCGTCCGCGGTCCCCAATGGATCTTTCTCTCTCTTCCCGCCTCCTGCTCGATCGCATGCAGCTTATGAAGCAGTGCATCCGGCGAGAGAAATGTTTCCGCTTCGATCGCACCGTTTAAGAAATCATCCTGCTCCACACCGCCATAAGGCTCTGTCACGATCCAGTCTGAAGTCCGCAGCTTCCGAAACGCCTGATCGAGCTTGATTTTTTCAACCGCCTGATCCATAAATTCCTTTTTATCACCCAGATTAGAACCGATCCCCAGATACACCTTATGCCAGAACAGGGATCTTGTCACGGATACCGTTTCAAACGAAAGCGGTATCGGTGCCTGTGGCTTACTAAGCTCCAGTTCCAGTCCGTTAACTGCCGGAAACTGCACCAGAACCGCCTGCATTGTCTCTGTTACTGCCTTTTCCAGCAGCTTATAGGTATGCTCCTTTAAGAAGCTCTCCAGAAACAGACAGACCTCTCCGTAATTGACCGCATCATCCAGTGCATCTGTCGTGCCTGCCCGCTCCATATCCACATAGAGCTTTGCATTCACATAAAAATTCTGCCCATTTTCCGTTTCCTGCTCAAACACACCGTGATGTGCAAATATTTTCAAATTTTTGATCGTAATATAATCCATGGAATCCTCTTTCTATTCCGCCTGCAAAATTGCCTTTGCCATCCGCATGGCACGCAGGTTTTCCTTTACATCATGCACCCGGATAAAGCTGCAGCCGGAAAGAACTGCCGCTACCGTGATCGCGATCGTACCTTCCAGTCTCTCATCCTTTGGCAGATCCAGTGTCAGTCCGACAACTGATTTTCTGCTTGCTGCCATCAGGACCGGAAGCCCCAGACTGTGCAGCTCACTCACATTTTTAATAACTGTCAGATTCTGTTCATAAGATTTTGCGAAACCGACACCCGGATCGATCATGATCTTATCATAGGAAATCCGCGCATTTTTTGCCAGCTCAAGCGAGTTTTCCAGATCCATCAGAACATCCTTCATAAAGTTATGATAGTCTGTATTCTTTCTGTTATGCATCAGACAGCAGGCCGCATCTGCATCTGCGATCACCTTTGCCATGGCAGGATCGTATTGCAGTCCCCAGATATCATTGATCATATCTGCACCTGCCCGCAAGCCCTCTCTTGCCACACCGGATTTGTATGTATCGAGAGAAACCGGTACATCAAACCGCTTCTTGACCGCCTCGATCACAGGCAGGACACGGGAAAGCTCCTCTTCATCGGAAAGCTTTGTATAGCCCAGTCTTGTCGATTCGCCACCAATGTCTATGATCGCTGCACCTTCCTCTACCATGCGCTCTGTCTGTCTGAGCGCCGCATCCAATGTATTAAACTTCCCACCATCTGAAAAGGAGTCGGGAGTGACATTCAAAATGCCCATAATGTATGCTTCGTGCTGTGTGTCAAATGTCTTATTTCCGATAATCATTTCCGTCGTTTCCTCCTGCATAACCTGCCGTTTATCTGTCTTTACTATAATTATTCATCCCGCTGCTTCTGTTGCAGTTTTTATATACTACCAGATGAGCTGTCTGTTTTTCTTATCGCCCTTCCAGTTGCATGCACTTTCCTGTTTACAGCAATAGCAGGGACGGCTCAGCTTATCAGCCCTGTATAACAATCCGTTTAAATCTTTTCTGTCGCGTACCTCTGCCAGTCTGTGGGTAGCGATCGCCGATACGATCTGCTCCGCTTCTTCCTGCATAAAACCGCAGTCTTTTAAAATAGCCGGTGCCATCCGTGCACTGACCAATGCATGATCTTCTCCCGTTTCATACTGGATATGCCTTCCGATGTCATGCAATAGCGCTGCTGCATAGATCAGCTCTGCATCCTGTCCGTACGCTTCTGTCAGGTTCAGTATCTCAGCCAGCCTTGCCACGTCCAGAAAATGCCCCATATCATGATGGCAGAACACCCTGTCCTGCTCCTTTTCAGCGTTTTGGGAAACATATTCTATATAAGAAGGATGCGTTAAAATCCGGTTGATACGCTCTGTTTTTTTCTGTTCCATAATTACTGCATCATCCTTTCCCGTTATATCCACAGCTTAGCTGTGCAGCATCTGAAAAAATGTATTCTGCAGTGCTTCATTGTCTATAAAACAGCCTCTTGTGGCAATGCTCACTGTCTGGCTGCCCGGCTTCTTGATCCCACGCATCGTCATGCACATATGCTCTGCCTGTACCATGACCATGGCACCTTTGACGCCAAGCTCATCCATCAGGGCATCTGCGATCTGATCCGTCAGCTGTTCCTGCAGCTGCAACCTTCTGGCAAATACCTCTACCGTTCTTGCCAGCTTGCTCAGCCCGACAACCTTCCCGTCCGGGATATATGCCACATGTGCTTTTCCGTAAAAAGGAAGCATATGATGCTCACACATGGAATAAAAGGTGATATCCTTTTCCAGCACGATGCCTGTATTGTGAGAGGTAAATGTCTTAGACAGATGCACTGCCGCATCTTCGTCCATTCCCGCCATCAGTTCCTCATACATCCTTGCGATCCGCGCCGGTGTTTCCTTCAGTCCTTCTCTTTCGGTATCTTCTCCTATCCCTTCCAGTAATAACCGGACCGCCTGCTCTATCTTCTGTTTATCTACCATTCTTCTCACGCTCTCTTCGTTTTCATCTTGTCTATAATATCCATGATCTGTCCCAGATAGGAAAGCGATCCGAATGCCAGGATCACGCTGTCCTTATCTGCCAGAAGATAGCTCATCTCCACAGCTTCCTCCAAACTGTCTGCTGCCGTCACACGGTTATGATACTTCGCCACAGTTTCTGCCAGTGTAAGGGCAGACAACGCTCTCGGATTACCGGGCGTTGTGACTGTGATGATACTGTCTGCAAAGGGACTCATGATCTCTGCGATCTTTTCATATTCTTTATCCCTTAATACTCCCATTATATAAATAATCTTCTTATTTGTAAAATAGAATTGCACGGTCTGCGCCAGCTTTCTCGCTGCATCTTCATTATGTGCGCCATCTACGATAAAATACGGCTTTTGGGACAATATCTCGAACCTTCCGTGCCATCCGGTCTGCTCCATGCCCTTTAAGATCGCCCGGTCTGTGATCCTGAATCCCTTCTGCTGCAAAATTTCTGCCGCCTGCAGGGCAAGCAGGGCATTTGTGATCTGATAATTGCCTGCCAGACGGATCGTAACCGGTAACCGGTTCCTGTATAAAAAGGTCTGTTTTTCCAGCCCGTAGTGAATGGAAGAAGCGGTCTCCGGTTTACTGACTGTCAGTACTGCCTGCTTTTCGAGACAGACTTTCTGAAATACATCCATAACCTCCTCACGCTGTTCCATCGTTACCACACTGCAGCCCTGTGTAATGATCCCTGCTTTTTCTTTTGCGATCTGCCCGAGGCTATCACCCAGGAATGCCATGTGATCCATGCTGACGGAAGCAAATACCGCCAGAAGCTTTTGCGGATCCGGTATGACATTGGTCGCATCCAGCCTGCCGCCCATGCCCGTTTCCAGCACAACCATATCACAGTTCTTTTCTTTATAATAAAGAAAGCCGAGCACCGTCTCCACTTCAAAAGAGGTCGGATGTGCAAAGCCGTCCGCCACCATTTCATCACAGCATGTTTTCAACTGTGTCAGCAGCCTGCACAATGCTGTCTTCGAGATCATGGACTTGTTGACACAGATCCGTTCCCGGTAGGTGCGTATCGTCGGCGAATTATAACGTCCGACCCTGTAGCCCGCTGCCATCAGGATATTAGATATAAAGGCTGATACCGATCCTTTGCCGTTCGTCCCTGCGATATGGATAAAGGCAAGCTCCTTCTGCGGATCTCCCGCCCTTCTCAAAAGCTCCCGTATTACAGTCAGCCCCGGTTTACTGCCAAGTGTATTTAAATATGCAATATATTCCATTGCTTCTTTTTCATTCATGTTTTATACTTCCCCACTCTATACAGACGTCCTGTCTGCTGCTTTTTCACATCATCCTATCCAGTATACAATTTTTTACGGAATAAAAAAAGTTATTTTGTCAATACTGCAGGTATGATAAAAAAATTCTTGACCTGTGGTGTCGTCGGCTGGTGTCTGGAGATCATTTTTACCGCCGCCTGCACAATGAAAAAACATGATATCCGCCTGAAAGGCAATACTTCCCTCTGGATGTTTCCGATCTATGGAATGGCTGTTCTCCTGCAGCCCTTGTCCAGACTGTTAAAGGGCAAGCCGCTTCTGCTGCGGGGCAGTGTCTATACCGTCTGTATCTTTGTCACAGAATTTATAACGGGCAGGCTGCTCCAAAAGAAGCATGCCTGCCCGTGGGATTATTCGGAGGCTCCGCTCAATATTGATGGTGTGATCCGGCTGGATTATGCGCCCTGCTGGTTTGGTACAGGACTTCTTTATGAATATATTTTAAACACCATGCACTGACGGCTCCGGTCTCTGCAAATGCGTTTCAATTCGTTTCATCTTATATAAGTAGACAGCCAGCAAAAAGAAGCCCGCGCCTACCCATGCACTGACATTGGCAATACAGACACCCGTGTAGCTGTGGTGATATGCTGCAAGGAATGCAAAAACCGTACGGCAGACAAGCTCCACAACGCCGCCCATCATTGGCAGGAACCCATAACCTGCGCCCTGCAGTACATTACGGAATACAAAGATCAGTCCAAGCGGTATATAGAAAAGTGCGCTGATACGCATATAAATCGCCGCTGCATCGACTACTGCCTGCACATTGTCGCCGGTCACAAAAACAGGGACGACTGAAACAAGTACTGTCGCCATGAGCACACCGATCACAACAGCATAAACAATCGTCATCAGATTGGCTGCTGTGACACCCTTGCGGATCCGTTTGATATCCGCGATTCCCATATTCTGTGCACTGTAGGTCGCCATTGTGGCTCCCATGGCAAGGAATGGCTGTGTCACAACCTGCTCCACCTTGGAAGCTGCGGTATAAGCTGCTACCATGACAGAACCAAGCAGATTCAAAGCGCTCTGCAGAATGATCGCACCGACCGCCGTAATGGAAAACTGCAGCGCCATCGGAATACCGATCGCTAACTGCTGCATGCTAAGCGTATGCTCCAGCTTCCAGTTCCCTTTTCCCGGATGCAATATCTCCATTTTCTTATATACATAAAACAGACACAGTACACCGGATACACCCTGTGAAATAATTGTTGCCCAGGCAGCGCCTGCCACTCCCATATCCCAGACGATGATCAGGAACAGATCCAGCCCGCAGTTCAGTACAACGGAAACCAGCAGAAAATACAGTGGCACTTTGCTGTTTCCGACTGCACGCAGAACAGCTGCCATCATATTGTATAAAACATTACAGCAGATACCACCACAGATCACGATAATGTAATCATATGCATCCTGATAAATATCCGCAGGCGTATTCATCAGTGTCAGAAGCTGCTTCATAAAGACCATGCTGAAGAATGTCATGACCGCTGATACGATCACTGCCAGAAGTGCAGCATTTCCAACTGCTCTTTTCATGCCTTTAATATCTCCCGCACCAAATCTCTGTGATACAAGCACCGTAAAGCCTGATGTCAGCCCTGATAAAAAGCCGAGGATCAGAAACATGATCGTTCCTGTGCTTCCTACTGCGGCAAGAGCCCCGACACCGACAAAACGACCCACAATAATACTGTCTACCGTATTGTAAAGCTGCTGAAAAATATTACCGATCGCAACCGGGATCAGGAAACGCAGCATCAGACCCATCGGTTTTCCTTTTGTCATATCCAGTTCCATGATTTTCTCCTTTGTCTCATTTATTTTTCACTGTCATCCCCGGAAATCCACTGTTTCAGATTTCCTTTCTCGCTGCATTGTATCAGTTTTTCATCAATTTGCAAGTACTAAAATAAAGTAAGCAAAATAATGCTCTTTTTCTGGCAATATTGTTTCAATTTTATTCCCAGATAAGCATTGCAAGTGACAATACGGTATGCTAATATAATAGGCAAAAGCAAATCAGAAGGAGGAACTTATGACTGCAAAAGAATGTATTTATGGACGTAGAAGTATCAGAAAGTATAAACCGGATCCTGTTGATCACGCACTGCTTGAATCCGTGATCGAAGCAGCTTCTTATGCACCAAGCTGGAAGCATTCCCAGACGATCCGCTATATCGCGATCGAAGGCGAATTAAAGGACAAGATCGGACGTGACTGTACCACTATTTTCCCAAATAATGGTAAAATTATTGAAAATGCACCACTTTTAATCGCTGTTACCGTTATCAAAAACAGATGTGGCTACGAAAGAGACGGTTCCTTCTCTACAGAGCGTGGAGATACCTGGCAGATGTATGATGCGGGTGTTGCCAGCCAGACATTTTGTTTAGCCGCCTATGAAGCAGGTCTTGGCACCGTAATCATGGGATTATTTGACAATGATAAAATTACTTCTTTATTAGAGATCCCGGAAGACAGAGAACTGGTAGCACTGATCCCGGTCGGATATCCGGACGAAACACCTGCAGCTCCAAAAAGAAAAGCTGTAGCTGATTTATTAACGTATAAGTAAACTGATAGAATCGAAGAGAATCATTTCCCTTCGATTCTATTTATGTAATGTCATGCATTGAAGATGCATGATGTAGCTGCGGCTCCTGCATGAGCTGTGGTTCCAAATAATGTCATGAGGAGAGACCCTCTCGCAGAGTGGGAGGAGTCCTCATGACCTGCGCAGACGCCGCGGACAAAGTCCGCTTTGCATGCGTCTGCTCCGACCATACATATAAAGGAGAACAAACTATGAGACATGTAATGAGTCCACTGGATTTTACAACAGATGAACTTGAGCAGCTGTTTGATCTTGCTGCAGACATCGAAAAAAATCCTCAGAAATACGCACACAAGTGTGACGGAAAGAAGCTTGCAACCTGCTTTTATGAGCCAAGTACCAGAACGCGTTTAAGTTTTGAAAGCGCCATGATCAATCTTGGCGGACAAGTTATCGGTTTTTCCGATGCAGGTTCCTCTTCCGCTTCCAAGGGAGAAAGCGTTTCCGATACGATCCGCGTTATTTCCTGTTTTGCAGATATCTGCGCCATGCGCCATCCAAAGGAAGGTGCGCCGATGGTCGCAGCTGCACATTCCCGTATCCCGGTCATCAACGCCGGTGATGGCGGACATCAGCATCCTACCCAGACACTGACAGACCTTCTGACGATCCGCAGCCTGAAAGGGCGCCTCGATCATTTTACGATCGGCCTCTGTGGTGACCTGAAATTCGGTCGTACCGTTCACTCCCTGATCCGTGCTCTGGTACGTTATGAGGATATCCACTTTGTATTTATCTCTCCGGAGGAGCTTCGTGTTCCGGATTATATCACGGATATGCTCAAAGAAATGGGCATCTCTTACGAAGAAAACACCAGTCTGGAAGATACGATCGCAGATCTGGATCTGCTCTACATGACAAGAGTCCAAAAGGAACGTTTCTTCAACGAAGAAGATTACGTCAGATTAAAAGATTTCTATATTCTGAATAAACAGAAAATGGAACTTGCAAAACCGGATATGCTTGTACTCCATCCGCTTCCACGTGTCAACGAAATTTCCGTTGAAGTGGACGATGATCCGAGAGCTGTTTACTTCAAACAGGTACAGTACGGTGTCTATGTCCGCATGGCACTGATCCTGACACTTCTTGAGCTTGCGTAAATGGCGGATCGGGTGCTGAATAGTTACCGTAAATGCATGGAAAAAAGCATGTTACCACGTATTCACAGATTAATATATATAGAAGGAGACAACCATGTTAAATGTAGGAAAAATTGAGGAGGGCTTTGTACTGGATCATATTGAAGCAGGCAAAAGCCTGACGATCTATCATCTGCTCCAGCTTGATAAACTGGATTGTACAGTTGCGATCATCAAAAATGCGCGCAGCAATAAAAAAGGAAAAAAGGATATCCTGAAGGTGGAGTGTGATATCAATACACTGAATATCGATGTGCTCGGTTTTATCGACCATAACATCACTGTCAATGTGATCAAGGACGGCAAGATCGTTGAGAAAAGAGATCTGAGTCTGCCAAAAGAGATCAAAAACGTCATCAAATGCCGGAACCCCCGCTGCATCACTTCCATTGAGCAGGAGCTTCCACACATCTTTGTACTGGCAGACGAGAAGAAAGAAATTTACCGCTGCAAATACTGTGAAGAGAAATGCAGAAAAAGAGATCTGTTCTATCAATAAGATAAGCAAAGCCGCATGCAGGTTGCATGCGGCTTATTTTTCTGATATACAACTTTTATTGATCTGTCTCTTCCTCATAAGGCGACTGGTTCAGCAAGGCGGGTTTCGGAAAATAACGGAAGATTGCTTTTCCAAGTATCTGATCCTGACGTACGAAACAATATTCATTCTCTACTGCTTCCTCAATACTGTCTGCCGCACCATAATCAACTGCTTCCATTGCCCAGTACCTTCCATCTGCAGAATTGTTTCTGTTATCTCCCATTACAAAATAGCATTCCTCTGGAATTTCATAAGTCAATCCGTCATTCATGGCAACCCAGTTTTCCTTCAGATAAGGCTCATCAAGCGGCGTATCGCTGTGATTGATATAGACCTTGGCATCTCTGATCTCCAAAGTTTCTCCCGGCAGACCGATCACACGCTTGATATATGTTTCCGACTCATCCACCGGATAATTAAAAATAATAATATCTCCGCGTTTAGGTCCTTCCTTCTGGTAAGAAAGGCGGAAACCGATCAGACGGTCTCCCGGCTGGATCGTATTTTCCATCGAACCAGTCGGCACATTTGCATTGACAATAATATAATGATTTAAAAACAGTGCGATCACAAACGCTACTGCCAGCGTCCAGATCCAGGAAAAAATTTCCTTTTTGGTTTCTTTCTTCATGTTAATTACCACATTCTACACTGATTTGGTTAAAGATCTTCATGATTTCTTCTGTATCTACATTCTTCTTTTCTTCGCCGGTCTTGTCTAAAATGACCTTGCCTTCATGCATCATCAGAAGACGGCTTCCGTATTCTACCGCATAACGAAGATTATGGGTGACCATGATCGTTGTGACTTTCTTTTCCCGTACCACCTGATCAGTCAGCTGCATGATAATCTCTGCTGTTTTCGGATCAAGTGCTGCTGTATGCTCATCCAGGATCAGAAAATCGATCGGTGTCATTGTTGCCATTAAAAGTGCCACTGCCTGACGCTGACCGCCGGAAAGCGCACCTACCGGTGTGTGCATCTTATCTTCGAGTCCGAGATTTAAGTGTGCAAGCATTTCACGGTAATAATCGATATGTGCTTTATTGACACCTCTTGTTAAATTGAACGGTTTTCCCTTATTTTCCGCAATCGACATATTTTCCAGAATGGTCATCTGTGGACACGTTCCTTTGGAAGGATCCTGAAATACACGGCCGATCTGTCGGCTTCTGACAAAATCCTTTTTGCCGGCATAATCTTTACCATCTATTAAGATCTGTCCGTGGTCAATATCAATACTGCCACAGATAATATTCAGCATGGAAGTCTTACCGGAACCGTTACTGCCGACAACAGAAACAAACTCTCCGTCCTTCACTGTCAGATTGAAGTCATCAAAAAGGCAGATCTCATTGACAGAACCCGGATTAAAAAATTTATGGATATGCTGCAGCTCTAACATGTACTCTTCACCTTCTTCTTTCTCTCTGTTCCCACAACAAGGATCAATAAGAACAGGATCGCTGTGATCAGTTTCAGATCTGTAGACTGCATACCCATACGGATCGCAACCGCAACGCAGGCTTTATAGATCAATGAGCCAATGACAACACTGGATGTCACACGCAGGAAAGTTACCTTTTTAAAGACGGTTGTTCCGATGATAACAGAAGCAAGACCGATCACGACCGTACCTGTTCCCATTGTCACATCAAAGTAGCGCTGCTGCTGTGCAAACATACAGCCGCTGAGTGCTGCAAAGCCGTCGCCAAGCGCCAGACCCAGTATCTTGATCCATCCTTTATCCACACCAAGGCTTGTTACGATCGTCTCATTATCGCCGACCGCGCGCAGCATAAAACCGGATTTGGTACTTAAATACCAGTCGAGAATGTATTTCACGATCATTGTGATCACGAATGCCACAATAACTGTTTTAAACTGGGAAAGACTTTCCGGGATAATGGCATTGACCAGTTTGTTATCGAAAATATTTTCCATATTGTAGATTGGCAGATTTGCCTTTCCGGCAATACGGAGATTAACAGTATAAAGCGCCGTCATCATGATAATACCGGATAACAGATCACGCACACGGAGCTTGACATGGATCAGTCCTGTCAACATACCTGCAACCGCACCGGCTGCAAAAGAAATTGGCAATGTCAGAAACGGATTCCATCCCTTTGTAATCAACATAGCAGTAATAGCAGCTCCCAATGGGAAGCTGCCATCTACTGTCATATCCGGAAAATCCAAAATTTTGTAGGTGATATAAAGTCCGAGCGCCATGATCGCATAGATCAGACCCTGCTCGAAAACACTCAGTACTAAACTCATTTCTTACCTCTTACTCTACTGTAATTTCATCAAATGTCTGATATGCTTTTCCCATCATATCATCACTGATCGTCAGATTCACATCTGCTGCTGCCTTTGTATTGATGTAAAGGCTAGGCTCGCTGATGACTTCAAAGTTCATTTCGGAAGCCTTTGCTTCTCCCTTTAATACCTTTGCAGCCATTGCACCTGTCTGTTTGCCAAGCTCTACATACTCAAGACCCATGGAAGCAACACAGCCTGCTTTTACCTGTTCTACTTCAGAACCGAATACCGGGATACCTGCATCCTTTGCTGCTGCAAGCTCTGTCTGCAGAGCAGATACAACTGTATTATCCGTCAAATTGGTAATACAGTCAACCTTTCCTGCTAAATCTTTTGCTGCCATTTCTACGTCTGCAACTACATTGATGCCGGTTTCTACAATTTCAAATCCGTAATCCGGAGCTGCTTCTTTGTAGCTTGCGATCGTGCTGACTGAGTTTGTTTCACTTGTTGTATAAATAATACCGATCGTTTTTGCATCCGGTAACATTTCACGGATCATTTCAAGCTGTGCATTGATCGCAAGTGCATCGGATGTACCTGTGATATTGCCAGCCGGTGTACCGTCTTCATTTGCAAGACCTGCTTCTACCGGATCGGAAACTGCTGTATAGATAACCGGAATATCTGTATTCATGCAGGAGTTGTATGCTGCCATTGCAGATGGTGTTGCGATACCACAGATCATATCAACGCCCTGTGATACATAATTTTCTGCGATCGTACTTGCTGTACCTGTATCAGCCTGTGCATTGTCATAAATGACTGTCAGGTTTTCGCCTTCTACGATGCCTGCATCTGCAAGTCCCTGTAAGAAGCCTTCTCTGCAGTTATCCAGAGAACCATGCTCAGCAAACTGTGAAATACCGATCGTATACTGTTTGCCGTCTGTTGCTGCATCAGTGGCATCTGTTGCTTCTGCTGTGTCTGTTGCCTCTGTTGCATCCGTTGCCTCTGTCGCATCCGTTGCCTCTGTTTCATTCGCAGTTGTATCTGCTGCGTCATTTGTGCTGCCGCATGCCATTAAGGAACATGCCATTACTGCTGCCATCATCATTGCTACTACTTTCTTTTTCATAATTGTTTCCTCCTAGAAATATATTTTGTTAGTTTGTTGATTTACTGATTTCGTTACCTCTGCAGACTCGAAAATCCTGCCAGCTCTGCTGTCAATCGCGCTTCGCGCTTTTGATTTTCTCGTTGTACGCTCGGGCGAAATCAAATGTCAGCTTCGCTGCCGCTTGATTTCGTTACCTCGCTACATAAAGAAAACCGCCTCAAGCTAATGCTTGAGACGGTAATAAACTAAGTATTATCGCGGTACCACTCAAATTGACAATGTGTCCACTCTGTCATGTACTATCATACATGTCACCTTGATAACGGGTGTGCATCCCGCTGACTCCTACTTGATTCAGGTCAGCCTCGAAAGCCCATTCATCAAAATTCCATTTGCTGCAATCCCACCACCTGCAGCTCTCTGGGAAACTTCCTAATGACTACTCTTCTTTCTCATCGGTTTCTTTACATTATGTTTTGTTTTTTAAGTTGTGTTTACTTTACAACTATTTTTTTTGAATGTCAATACCGAATTTAAAATTTCTGCATTTCCGCATCCGGTGCAGATGCCATATCCCCGGCAGTGCCTGTCATATTTACCTCATACTCCTGCTTTCTGCTTCTGACGGTCTGACGCATCCGGTCTCTTTCCGTATTATACAGTTCCACCCAGTCTTCATCATATCCAATAAACAAATATGGCATATTGGCAGCAATATATTGCAATGCCTCCTGTGATGCTGTCTTTCTACTCATTGGGATGTCAAATATTCTTCCATCATAAAGCATCACAACAACAGAATAGGTTTTACCTGTCGGAATAAAGTTTGTTCTGTGCTGTACCACATTTTCATATACCCATAATACCTGATCTGCCTCTGCGAAATACACCTTTGTTCCCTTTACAGCCATAAAATAATCCTGCCCGATGCGCATTCCCTGCACCGCCGGCTGCATCTGATAAAAATATTCAATCTGCGAAAGTATATATTCTTTGTTTCCTTTTCTTTCGCAATATTCTTCCAATGCTTTTACATTCTTTCCCTTTATCCCACTGACAAGCATATAAATACCACCGATCAGGGCACCTGCTGCAAGCAATATAAAGAAGATAATGGTTACCATATTTCCCTCGCCGATGTCACCGTCATTGATCACATAAGGCAGGAATAATGCCGCACTTTCCTCCGGCAATCCAAGCCTATCTACAAACTCATTAAAGTATGTCAGATAATCACCCGAAAGCGGCTGGATCGTTCCGGAAATCTTTACCGGCTGCAGGTTGTCCATTGCTGATTCGTCTCCATCCAGATACGCCCAGTAAGCATCCATATTTTCTTTCGCCCGGTTCATTGTGGAACCACTGCAGTTTACACCCATATATTCTGCCTCTCCGACAGGAACCATAAATTGCATGGCCGTCATACCGCCCTTATCATTTTCCTGATAGGCATAATAATCCATGAAATAATATATGTCACCCTCAACCTTCACATTTTTCTGTATATCCTCTGCCTTTAAATCTTCAATTTTCAATGGTTTTTGAAAAAGCACATTAAGGTCATCCCATGTTATCGCTACAAATACAGCAGCAAGCGCCCACAGAAGAACCGTAGCAAAAATACAGTTTGCCATGTATTTTTTCTTCAGTTTTTCAATCATATTTTTCCTCACTTTTCTCTTACTTTATTTTTCTGAATCTCACACCGCTGTCATACTTTTTCTTCAAAAGTTTTCTGTACGTCGCATTTTTCTTCTTAGGCAGTTTAAACAACATACCTTTCTTTGTCTTTTTAAATGCAGACGCACCAACCTTTTTCATTTTTGTCGTTTTCAGCGTTACGGTTTTGAGCTTCTTACACTTATAAAACGCTTTTTTACCGATCGTTTTGACATTTTTCGGTATCGTGATCGCAGTAATGCTTCTGTCACCTTCAAACGCACTGTCTCCGATCGTCACCAGACTACCCGGCAGTGTTACCTTCTTTAATGCCGTGCAATGATAAAACGCTTTCTTGCCGATCTTTGTAATACCCTCTGCAATCTTTACTTTTTTCAGCTTTTTATGGTTTGCAAATGCATACGGAGCAATTTCTTTTACATAGCAGGTTCTTCCTGCTGCATCCATAAAAGTAGTCGGAATCGTGATGTCCTCCGCATCTTCATCTGCTTCCTTGAAGGTGACATACACTTTACCGTTCTCTATCTGCGCAATCTCATAAACCAGACCGCTGATATCCATGCTGTCTCCGACCTCCACAGCCTCATCCGGCGTCTCATCCACATCATCTTCCGGCATTTCACTTGGTTGCTGACCAGGTGTTGCGCTTGGGGATTCGCTTGGCTGCTGGTTTGGCGTCTCACTCGGTGCCGGGCTTGGGCTTGGCGTCTCACTCGGTGTCGGACTTGGGCTCGGCGTCTCGCTCGATGTCGGGCTTGGGCTCGGTGTCTCGCTCGGTGTCGGACTTGGGCTTGGTGATTCACTTGGTTGCTCGCTTGGTTTTTGGCTTGGCGTCTCGCTCGGTGTCGAACTTGGGCTCGGTGATTCACTTGGTTGCTCGCTTGGTTTTTGGTTTGGTGTCTCACTCGGTGTCGGACTTGGGCTCGGCGTCTCACTTGGTTGCTCGCTTGGTTTTTGGCTCGGCGTCTCGCTCGATGTCGGACTTGGGCTTGGCGTCTCGCTCGGTGCCGGGCTTGGGCTTGGCGTCTCGCTCGGTGCCGGGCTTGGGCTCGGCGTCTCACTCGGACTCTCCGATTCGCCGGATGAGGTACCGTAGTATTTCTCTACTCCGATACTCTCAAGCTCTGCCTCTGTTGCCAGATCTGACGGATAGGCTTCCTCTCCCTTATGCAGCAGATACAGTCCTGCTGCAGCACCTACCAGACCTGCATTGTAATCCAGTGCCACCTCATTACAGTTATAATCCGCCTGATTGTCTGCGTATGTGTCATATTCATCACTCGGGCCGCCAACAAGGGCTCCCAGCAATGTATAATGGTCTTCCCGTACCTGTCCTGCATCATTTGATCTGGATGCAGCACGGTGATGCGGATATTTTGCCGCATTCTCATTATAGCCGACTACAAAACAACGTTTCGCTTTGTTATTTCCAAGCAGATATTTCATCTGTCCGGTTGCCCAGCTGCTGTAATTGCCGTCTGTCATGGATAACTTCTGGTTTGCCTGATCGTAGATCAGCCCCATAAACTGTGCAGATGCATTATATCTTGCTGAGCCCCAGCCGTTGATCATTTTAAAGCCTTGTTTTGTATTCTTACTGCCATAGCTGGCAAAGGCACTAACCGCTGTATAATCCTCTTTCAAAACCGCTGCTACCGGCCATGTATTGTCCCATGTCAGGCACCAGCCTGTATTTAACTTTCCATAATAGGCGTCTCGCTGCTGTTTATAGCTTTCGTTACCTGTTGCTGCATATAAAGCAGCCGCAGCCGTACAATAATCATCTTCCCAGTTGTTGGAAGAATAAAAAGGAGCTGCCCCCTGTGTTGCTACCTGCTTATTACTACAGTTCTTTGCAAAATCGAATAAATCCTCTGCTGTCTTTAAATAAGCTTTGCTCTTTGCAAGTGCTTCTGCTCCGCCCTGCTTCTGGTAGTTAGCCGCCTGCAATGCAAGTGCTGCTACCGCAACAGAAACTTCATCTGTCGCAGGATTAGAGGTCGTTGCGAAAAATGCCGGTCTACCTATTGTCTGTCCTTCCGGAGCTTCCCACTTTGCATGGTCACTGTCTCCGTCTCCGACCTGATAGCAGAAAGCTTCTACAGTATCTGTCCCCTCTTTATAGATCGTACAGCGTGTAAAATAATCACAGAAGTAATCCATGATCGTATTAAAATGCGCCGTCTGTCCCAGCTCATCGTAAGCATCGGCAAACTGATAATACCCAAGTGCCAGAACGGTTGCAGCGTATCCCTGTGGCAGGCCGAATTTCACATGATCGCCCGCATCATGATAGCCGCCGCTTACATCTACTGTCTTTCCATTATAGGTCACATGGCTGTCATATGTATGGCAATTTCCTCTCCAGGAAAAAGCACTGTTTTCATCCACATCTGTTCCGCACATATTTCCATCATAGAAATAAAGTGATTCCTGCAATAGCTTGGCAAAATTGTAGCTGATATCCAGATTCAGATCTGTCGTCGTATCTTTCTGCACACCGCCACTACCGCCGCTTCCACCGGTCTCATCATTGGTATCCCCTTTGGAATAATCTATCGTTGACTGTGTTCCATAATTGTATGCCACATTGGTGATCGTAATATCCGATGCGTTTACCCATGTACTGCTAAATCCAAATCCCGGCGGGTTAGCAGACATTTTACCTGTCCCAAGCACCGCATTGGAATTTTCTTTATTCGGATACAGATAGATCGTATCGCCATCTGCGGTAAAGGTTGCATTCCAGCATTTGAATTTAGCTGCACTGCCGGATGGAACCGTCATTGTGATCACCCAGTCACAAATACTTTTTCCGGTCTGATTATCCACAGAAAGCTCAAAACCGGACCAGTCATTACTCGGCTGTCCCTGTTCATTTACCGTAACAACCACATTTCCGGAAGCCTCTCTATCCGTCGTTATCTGACCGCCGCCGCTTCCACTGCCACCGGATGCATCTGTCGTAAAATAAATATCTGATATTTCATAGCTTACACTGCTGCCCGATGCCAGATTGGCAAACTGCAGTCCCAGCTTTCCGATCCTGTCATAGCCACTCCAATCCATAGAAGCCAGATCAAATTTTGCTGTGGCACTCTCTCCTGCTGCAATATTAACCCATTCTCCATTTTTCCAGCTATAAGCCTCGCTCATACCAAATGCCATACAGCCGGTCTGCTCTCCTGCATAGGCTGTCAAGGTATTTACCTTAAAATCTGCCACAAGCTGCTTTACACCCAGCGCATCCAGCTCCTGCTTTTCATCCATATCGGATGGCAGGCTGACCAGAAGCTCTGCAGCCGGCTTGTTAGAGCCTTCTCCGTCTTCCGCAGCTAATATACCATTTTTTTGTATATATGGCATCAGATCAATCTTATCTTCTGCCGCATACGTCTTTTCTCCCGGAACTGTTATGCCTGTCAACACAACCGCCGCAGACAGCACAAGTGCCAGAACCCTGTTTCTTTGTTTTTTTCCTCGTCTTTTCACATGAACCTCCCATAGGCATACAATAGTTATGTTTATTGTAACAAAATAATGAGCCAATGTCGCTTGGCTCATTATACGGAAATTATGCACTTGTTTTGTATAAAATGTCATGTTCTTTCGGATTACATGACTTATTTACAGCTTACACAAAGCTGATCACTTCTTCCTTCGGCGCTTTTGTCTTCTCCACAGAAATAGCATGCAGCACCGGACCTTCCTTGCCATAATCTTCAAAGTATTCAATGGCTACCTTTGCTGTTACCTTGACCCATTCCTTCTGTTTTAAGGTATCTGCCTGGTCATACTTGCAGGCATACCCCAGAAATGCCATATCCTCTGCACAGCAGGTCATTGCCATTCTGCCCGGTACAAAATATCCCTTCGGGAAATTTTCAGGATGCAGCACCATACCCACATAGGAGATCGTCTTGCCGGCATAACGCTGCATATTATCCAGCACATCAATATACCAGATTCCATAGCCTGTATCATCCAGATCGATCACATCTGCACCCACATCAAACGGCAGATCTTCTTCGAGCGTCGCATTTACTTCGCCGTTCTTATCCTCAAAGATGATTTCAGCATTCTGGTTGATCGCCTTGATATTTCTCTTATAAGTCGGTATCTGTTCAATAATATTGTCACAGCGGTTCATGATGATCAGCTCGGACTTGCGGATATGTTCTGCCAGCAGAGATTTCATATTCGTAAAATAGGTGGAAAATGTAGAACCGTCGATACAGGTGATCTGCTGTTCCAGCTTCCAGTGCCATGGCAGTTTTACATTTTTGCTGTTCCACATACCGTTAAACTCGATCAGGATACGCGCCGGTTTATGCTTTTTCTCCAGCTCGATCAAATTCTGCGCTGTAAAATCTTCCTCATCCTCGATCAGTTCCATGATCGTTCTGCTCTTTTTCAGAAGTGTCGCATCATATTCGATATCGCCTTCCTCACATACGATCAGAAGCGTTTTTGCGCGCATCTGGAAATAAGGCTGCGCGATCGTATACTGGATAAATTCTGTCTTACCACTGTCTAAGAATCCGTTAATCATATATACAGGAATCATAAGTTCTTTCCTCTTTCTTATCATATTTCTGTCTGCTTATTTACTGAACAGCTCTTTTAAAGCATCTTCCTTCAATTCGGAGCCAATGACACAGATCTTACCGGTGTACTCAGCACTGCCATCACGGATCTCGCTCTCACCCGGTACATAATCAAAGTGGATAAAGCCGTTCTCAGACGGAAGCATACCTTTTGCACGCAGGATAAAGCCATATTTTTCTTTGTCCTCTAATGCATCCAGCATATTTTGTAATTCTTCCTTTGTATACTTGTCCGGTGTTTCCATGCCCCAGCTTGTAAATACTTCATCTGCATGATGATGTCCATGCCCGTGGTCATGTCCGCAGCAGCAGTGTCCGTCATGATCATGATGATGTTCATGCTCTTCGTGATCATGGTCATGATGATGCTCATGTTCCTCGTGATCGTGATCATGATCATGGTGGTGCTCATGTTCCTCGTGATCATGGTCATGATGACAGCACTCATCGTCATGGTCGTGATGATGATGGTCATGCTCATGCTCTTCCATAACAGCTTTCAGGAGCTCCGCTTCCAGATCCTTGGCACCTTCGATGGCTTCCATGATCTTTTTGCCGTCAAGCTCGTCCCAAGGGGTTGTAATGATAGCTGCCTTTTCATTATGCTGACGGATCAGTCCGATACACTGGTTGATCTTTTCCTCGCTCATTTCACCTGTACGGCTTAAAATGATCGTGCCTGCATGCTCGATCTGGTTCTCGAAGAACTCACCAAAATTCTTTAAATAAGTCTTGCATTTCTTTGCATCCACAACTGCAACCGCACTGTTCAAATGTACGCCTGCTTCTCCTGTTGCACCTTCCACCGCACGCATGACATCGGAAAGCTTTCCGACACCGGATGGCTCGATCAGGATACGGTCAGGATGATACTGATCCAGTACCTGCTTCAGTGCTGATGCGAAGTCACCAACCAAAGAGCAGCAGATGCAGCCTGAGTTCATCTCTGTGATCTCTACGCCTGCTTCCTTTAAAAAGCCGCCGTCAATACCGATCTCACCGAATTCATTCTCGATCAGAACGACCTGCTCGCCCTGCAGTGCCTCTTTTAACAGTTTCTTTATCAAAGTTGTTTTTCCTGCTCCCAAAAATCCGGAAACAATATCAATTTTTGTCATGTTCTTCACCTTTCTTTGTTCTGTTTCTTACTATAGTTATCTTTTACACCGAAAATCACAGGATTTTCCATGCCGCTATACACATTATAGCACACTTGTCAAACAAGAAATTCCGCAAATCTTCCTTTATCTGCCTGACTGCATTCCACCGTCACTGAAATGCCATCTGCCTCATAGCTTTCCGAAAGCACATTTGCCTGTTCTTTCAAATAAGAGAAGATGTCTCCTCTTGCATAAGGCAGGCACATATGACAGATCTCATGCCCCGCATACACCCGTTTCAGCACTTCATCCGCCAGAAGCGTTATGCCGTCCTCTTCCTTTGCGGACATATATACTGCTGATTCAGTTGCTCTTGGGTAACTTGCTCCTTCCATCCGGTCAACCTTATTATATACCATCAGAACCGGAATATCCGCAGCACCGATCTCCTCCAGCGTTTCATTTGTAACGGCAATATGGTCTTTGTAATCAGGATCCGAAAAATCCACCACATGCAGAAGCAGATCTGCACCTGCTGCCTCCGACAGTGTAGACCTGAATGCCTTGACAAGACCATGTGGCAGCTTGTCAATAAAACCGACTGTATCGGACAGGAGCACCGTTTTGTTTTCCTTCGGTGTAATACTGCGGACTGTTGTATCCAATGTCGCAAACAGCATATCCTTTTCCATGACCGTTTTTTCCGCATCACCCAGATAGCGCATGACCATGCTGTTCATGATCGTCGACTTTCCCGCATTAGTATAACCGACCAGTGCAACGCGAGGGATCGCGGATCTTGCACGTTTCTTCTGCTGTGTCCGGCGTTCCGTTTCCATTTCGGCAAGCTCGCGCCTGAGCTCTGTCAGGCGGCTCTGTGCCCGTCTTCTGTCAAGCTCCAGCTTCTTCTCGCCGCTGCCTCTGCTGCTCATGGAGCCGCTCGTTCCGCCCTGTCTGGATAGTGCATCATGCAGTCCTACAAGACGTGGCAGCAGATATTGCAGCCTTGCCACCTCTACCTGCAGCATTGCTTCTCTGGATTTTGCCCTGGATGCAAAAATCTCCAAAATCAGCGTCGTACGATCCATGACTGCCATTCCCGTATCATCCTGAATATTCCGGAGCTGGGACGGTGTCAGCGAATCATTGAACAAAAGCAGGTCTGCCTGCAGTTCTTCCGCTTCTTCTCTGATCTGCCCCAGTTTTCCCGGTCCCACATAAATTGCTTTATTGATCTGTGTGTGCTGCACACAGCTTCCCACTACTTCCATCTCGCAGGCATTTGCCAGCTCTGCAAGCTCTGCCATAGAACGTTCAAATTGTCTGTCATTTTGCGTATCCACGCCTACCAGATATACCTTGTCCATGTTTCTCCCATTTCCTTTTCTATTTCCAAACATCAAGATCGGGGATTCGAAATGTTATGAACTCCCACAAACCGCATAAAGAAAGTAGTTCAGCGGTGTCATTTTCATTGTCAATCACTTAGTCAATCAATGCTACAAACTGGAATTCTCACCTATCCTAATGTCATTATCATAACAGCAAAAATTACTGCTAAAATCGCGTCAATAATAATAAGAGTTCTCCTATATTTATTTTGATATTCCACTCGATTCAAGATTTTAGCCTTTTGTTTTTCAGTCATCCTCCAGTCTGATGGAAAAAAAGCACATATCAGAAAAATTACCCACATAAGGAGTCCTGCAAAAGAGAGAATAACTAAAACTCCTGAATCATTAACTCCTATAACACCTCTTACAATAATCGCAGTGATTAGGATTAACAATGAACAAATAGCCATTATTTTTTCAATTTTTGTCATCTTGCCTTCCATACTTGTTCCTCCTTCAACTTCCGATTTTCACTCTTCCTCAGGCTGTTTATAAAAATCCAGCATAGAACCATTCGGAAGGTAATTATCAAATGCCCAATCGGTAATTGTAACCACTAAGTGATCATCTTCAATTGTTATATCTGCGGAGACCGTTCCCAAATCTGCCATATCTGCTGCAAACTCTTTCCCGCTGAAATGTAAGATTCCTGTCTCAGGATCATATTCGCCAATGGCGTCTTCAAAATAAGCTACTTTATACACACCAAAGTCTATCGAATAGGTATTTCCGTCATTATGCGAAATGATAAGTTCAGACCCCATATCATCGCAGTATGTTCCATCTTCGATAGCATTTGCATTATAAGGCAAAAACTCATACGAACAGACTACTGTATAATCCGCTTCCGCTCCATGAACTACCTTTTCAGTTGTTCCGACATTCTCTCCGCAGATCCAATACGAGCCGTCCGATTTCTGAACAATTGTATTATCCATGAAGCGCGGATATATGCCTTCAAACTGACCTATGTCCGTAACATCTGAATTTAACTGCATACTGCCTGTCCAGACCATGCAGGCATCTTCCGCCACCCGTACGGGTGTATCAACGACCTCAGGATGATCGACGCCGCAGTTCCAGGCCGCATTATAACCCCAGGTCCATACAGTCCCATCTGATTTCAGAATCGCGTGATTAAACCAGCCTCCGGTAATAAATGCCGCATCGTCAAAGATTTTTCTTGGTTCCGGATAGAACAGCACATCTGTTGACTGATAACCGCCTTCGATTGCAATGGTTCCCCAGGTCCACACTTCACCATTCTCGGCAAGACAGACAATGTCATCCCTGCCACATCGGGCATAGGCGACATTCTCCATCATTAAGACAGGACGGGTGATTACGTAGTGCTCTGCATTTATATACCGATCCCAGTCAAACGAATCATATTGCTGCAATGCGCCGCTTCCTGCATTTCCAAATCCATAAAGCTTATGATCTGAAGTCAGATAGATGGAAAACCCAGACTGGGAGTAATCGGTATGAATGACATTATCAGCGATTTTCACATATTCATTATGAAAGTCCTCGTCCTGAATGCCCTGTCCGAGTTGGCCGTAATGATTGCTTCCGCATCCCCACAAGACCTGATTCTCATCAACATGATATAGATTAGTCGGATCACCGGTATTGGTGATGTAGTATTGACTCAGATCAATGGAAATCCGCGCGTTGTCAATGCTTTCAGCCTGCGGAATGTTTTCGACCGTATCCGGCTGAAACTCCAACTGCCCTGTTGTGCCTGTTGTATCTGCTGCAGGGGTATCTGCCTGCGGATCAGCTAGCTGGCAGGCGCTCAGGAAGACGCAGGCAGCAATTGAAATACCGGTAATCCAAGTTCTTGGTTTTATATGATTCATCATAGCTGGTCTCCTTCATTAAGATTCGGTGGCTATATTACACTATAATACAAACTGAAATTTGTGCGAGAACACACCGAGGTCTTAATGACCTCGGTGCTTCTCTTTTTTCTTTTGCTGTTTCAGTTCAAACATTCGCTCTGTCTCAGCCAGTTTCTGTTCACGGCATTTGGCTTTGCGCTCATGCTTGTTCTGCTCCTGTTGCATTTTCAGAGCCTGCTGTGATTTTGTTCCAATGCCTTTTTCCTGCATCTGTTTTCTTACATCACGCTGCATTCTCTTTGGATTCTTTTTCGTCTCCATAACAACAGCTGCCACAGCTGGACTGAATTGCAAACTATAATAATGCCCTAAGATAAACTTGTTGATATCGTAGTCCTTTGGTTCTGAACCAAAGGTTACCTTAGCTACAGACAATTTCCCGTCCTCGTACCTTTCAAATACGCCTACCCAAAATGGTTCTTCAAAGAACACCGTCAGCTTGCCTGTTACTTCGCCCATGACAATCCCTCCTTATTGATTGAGATGAGCAAAGAACGGACAACCCGGAGGGGCAGGTTACTTACCCTGAATAATCAGGACGGCCGGGCTACCTACCGGCTCTGGCATGCATGCTACATACGTTGCGTTTTTATCTTTGCTTTATATAATCAAGTCTAAACGACTGGATTAACTGAAATAAAAATTCAAATTCGTCTCTCAGTATTACTGAATGTTTATTAATATCCCAAGTTTTCATGTATTAGAATTATTTCAAATTCGCCAGTCATAGGTTTTTCCCATAATACCGAAAGTCCTCTACATATTCTTTCCGGGCTTTTACAATCATAACATTTGTCCGCTTTTATTGCACAAGGCGTTTTGACTCCTAGCCTTTGGGCATTTAACGGAGCTGCAATATTTCTTGCCCTGTACAATGCACTGTCATAATCCTTCTCAATCTTGTTCTCACCTATGACAAAATAAACCTTTTCATGCCCATAAAATATGGATGCAACACGATTACAATTTCCATCTATGTTGACAATTTCACCACTTTCAGCAATTCCATTTACTGACGTAATATATATGGATGCTGCGTTTGCCTCTAGACGAACCTCTTTACTTGTTTTTCCTTCCGGTATCCTATGATGCCAAAACACTTGATTATGTGTACTTAGACTTTCAAAAAGTCCCATCTTTTCTAATGTCATAGAACCTGCAAATCCTACAGTTTGATTATCAATTTGGGAATTTATATAGTTAGCTGCTTCGGAAGCAGTTTCAAAGCAATTAACAATATAGCCTAATGAAATCAAGTTTTTCTTTATCAAATCAAAATTTCTTCCCACGATGTTCTCTCCAAATTCATGCAAAAATTCAAATTTGTCTTTGTCTATCATTATATCATTCTTTCCAACATGAGCAAATACTTTTACTCTTTCTTCTTAATCGTAATATAGGTAGTTTCAATTCCCCTTGCTTTTTAATCATGTGTGCTTGTTTGTAGTCAATCAATAGTCAATCAAACTTTATAAGCATAAAAAAAGCGGAAGTGCCTATTTCTAGTATAGCGGTTCACAAATAACTGGACTAAATACGAAGTATATTTTTCTGAGAGTGCATGTCAAAAAACGTAGGCGTAGCGGGCTACGCTGAGGATTTTTGACATGTGCTATCGGGAAAATATACAAGCAGTTAGGTCCGGTTATTTTGAAACCGCTGTACTAGGTACTTCCACAATTTTACGTAATGAGACATTGGGGATTTTGACCCCGACATCATTTTAATGTGTTTAGAGGCATTACGCAAATAAAAAATCTGTGAACTGCGCGTATTTTTGCAAGCTTGCTTGCTTTTACGGTATAGGAATGACAAAGAAATTTCCTATACAAAAAAGAAGGATAGCATACACTACCCTTCTTCACTCTTTCTCTCTTTCTTCTATTACAAAATCAGCTTCTGTCCAAAAGCTCTGTATAGAAATCTGTGTAATCCGTTCTGCCGGCTTTCATACAGTCGATCGCTGATGACGGATGCAGATTTAATCTGCCTGTCAGGAAGTATGGGATATCATAGCCCCAGACAACTCCCTGCTCTTTGAGTGCCATCATCTGTGTCTCCACAAATTTCAGTACCGGGAATAAATTGTATTTCGGATTTTTCAAAAAGCCAAGTAACAGTTCCATTGCACAGTTACCTGCACCACGTCCCATGGAACTCATCGTAGCATCCAGCAGACTTACCCCTCTTGCCATAGATTCAATCGTATTGGCAAAAGCAAGCTGCTGGTTGTTGTGTGCATGGATTCCGACATATTTGCCTGCTGCATCCATTGCATCCACATATTTATCGGAAAGAGCGCGGATCTGCTCCGGGTAGAGAGAACCGTAACTGTCTACAAGATATACACCATCTACATTTGTCTCTGCCAGCATCTTCAGTGCAGTATCCAGATCTGCCTCCTGCGCATTGGAGATTGCCATGATATTGCAGGTAACCTCGTATCCTTTTTCCTTTGCATCCTCGATCATATGGATCGCTGCAGGCATTGTATTGATGTATGTCGCCACACGTACCATATCGATCACGCTGTCTTTTCTATCAATGATATCTTTTTTGTAATCGCAGCGGCCTACATCTGCCATGACCGAAATCTTCAGATCAGAGTTGTTATCTCCCACGATCGCACGGATATCGTCTTCATCACAGAATTTCCACTTGCCGAATTTATTGACATCGAACATATCCTTAGATGCCTTATAGCCGAATTCCATATAGTCAACGCCCGCTTTTACATTTGTACGATACAGTTCATTTACAAACTCATCCGTAAAATAAAAGCCGTTCACCAGTCCTCCGTCTCTGATTGTTGCATCTAATACCTTGACGTCAGTACGAACTGTCATCAAGTTTCCCTTCTGTGCCATTGTAATCTACTTCCTTTCTTTTCTCTTTCATGCTTCAACGCTTTAAAGCATGTGAGTACATACTAGCACACCTGTCAAAATTCTGCAAGTCCTTTTTTGTTTTCCGACAGATCATAGACAGAATTCCTGTCGATTGCATTCTGCCCCTATAGCTGTGGATACTTTTCTTTCAAGTATCCGCAGAAAGCCTCCACGCCCTTTTTATTCAGGTGATCCGCATCCCCGAAGCAGTCATTCGGATAACAGTAAAAATCAGGGTAAAACAGCACATCAGGAAACTCCTGCACCAGATTCGCCATATAGCCGCGATAATGATCTTTCAACTCCCGTGTAAAGATTTTATAAGAAGTCTCATTGACCGGTGTCTGCTCCAAGATCACCTGTATGTTATTTTCCCTGCACAGAAGAAACATCTGCGTCAGATAAGCTGTAATGATATCGGAAGCACTAAAGTCACTGACCTTGGCTTCTCCATCCACATCATCCGAATGGTCTGCCATTCCATAATAGGTATGCCCGCTGTCTGCTTCCACCTGTGCATATTTCTGAAGGTTTTCCTGTCTGCGTCCACAGAATACCGCTTTTTTCAAAGCCGTTGCATATTTATTCGGCATATAGAATTTATATTGCAGATATTCCAGTCTGCAGTGGTCGATCAGAATATGCTCCGTGTCCTGAAAACTTTTTGCACGCGATATCAGATCCGAAAAGTCCGCACTGCGCAGCGTATGAAAATAAATACATCTTGTCCATAATGTATCCACATCCATATAATGCATCGGCGCATACGCGATCACAACCGTCTGCGGCAGATCATCCGCGTGTGTTTCGATATATTCCTTCAGCGCATAATAGCCCTCGATCGGCGTTGTCCCGCCCAGTGCAATATTATAGCTGCCTTCCCAGAGAAGCGCCGGATCCATGCCCGCCTTTGTGCGGGAATCACCGACGATCAGTACCCTTGCAGCAGTACCCGTTTTACCCTGCACATAATCCTGCTGCTGCCTGTACATCGCATACTCCCCATCCAGATAGTTTTCCGGAAAAAGCATGCAATACAGCGGCAGAAGGAGAAAGAAAGGAAACAAAAGCAATATTAACTTTTTGACAATACTACCGATTTCTTTCCACATCATTTCTATTACCTCAAAATTGGAAATATACAAATTCCTGTGCATTAAACGATGCCAGCAGGATCACGAGGAGCATAAATCCATAATAAAAGCTCCAGCGAAGCACCGGTTTCCATGTCTCTGTCTTGCGGATCGGATCTGCATGCAGACTACAAGCGTCATAAACAGCCAGCAAAGCAAGCGGCAGAGCCAGTTCCAAAGCCGTCGTCCGCAGTGTCAGTCCGAGTCCCGCAAAGCCTGTCCGCAGGTAAAAAAGCGGATGCCCTATGCCTGTCCACATATCCCGCAGGATATATACTGCCTGTGATACTGACCCGACCCGGAAAAAGACCCATGCCAGCATCACGAGAAAAAATGTCACAAGTCTGCTGATGACCAGAACGCCCTTCTTCTCTGTCCCCTCTTTGACGCGTCTGATATGTGCCCGAAACAGTGGAATACTGTTTTCCAGAATCTGCAGCATACCATGAAGTCCTCCCCAGATAATATAGGTAAAGGCAGCGCCATGCCAGAGTCCGCTCACCAGAAACGTCACAAGCAGATTTGCACAATGCCGCAGCTTTCCGACTCTGTTACCGCCAAGCGGGATATAGACATAGTCCCGGAACCAGGTGGATAAAGAAATATGCCATCTGCTCCAGAACTCCTTGACAGAAGCTGCAAAATACGGACTGTTAAAATTCTGCATCAGCCTGATATCAAACAACTTTGCTGTTCCGATCGCAATATCCGAATATCCGGAAAAATCGCAGTAAATTTGTATCGTAAAGAAAAAGGCTGCAAGCAGCATGGCAAAGCCCGGATAGTCCTGCGGCGTGTCAAAAACCAGATCCACATATACTGCAAGATTATCAGCGATCACAAGCTTCTTAAAAAAGCCCCATGCCATCAGCTTCAGTCCATATACTGCATCTTCCCGGTGAAAGGTATGTTCCCCCTTGATCTGCGGCAATAAATTCGATGTACGCTCAATAGGTCCTGCCACAAGCTGTGGAAAAAAGGAAATAAAAGCAGCATAGGTAAAGAAATTCCGCTCTGCTTCCACTTCTCCCCGATATACATCGATCACATAGCTGAGCGTCTGGAAAGTATAAAAAGAAATACCCACAGGTAACAACAGGGTAAGCGTATGCGCCTGCACCGGGATCGCACATTTTTGGAGAATCCGTACGATCGTCAGATCAAAGAAATTGTAATATTTGAAAAAAAACAAAACACTCATGCATGCTGCGACCGTCAGCCATAAAAACAGCTTTTTGTGTGCAGGGTATTTTTCAAGCAGCCTTGCACAGCCATAAGACAGCACGGTTGTAAACAGAATGAGTACGACATATTTGACATTCCAGCTCATATAAAAATAGTAGCTGACAATAAGCAGAAAAAAAGAACGGTATTTACTTGGAAGTGCCCAATATAAAAAAAAGACAATCGGAAGAAATATGGCAAATGCCAGTGAATTGAATAACATGTTCTTGTCCTTTGTTAAATACTTTATAAAAAAGCAAGCAGGACGGTAAGCCGGGTTATGTCGTTGAATGATCATCTATCTAGACCTGCTGTTGCCAGCAGGCTCAAGCAACCTACCTGAGAACGCAACGGGCCGCTGCATCGTTCTCTGCTCGGTCTTGCTTCGGATGGGGTTTACATGTGCCCCTGCTGTTACCAGCAGGGCGGTAGTCTCTTAAGCTGCCTTTCCACCCTTACCGGGAGATCCCGGCGGTATATTTCTGTTGCACTTGCCTTGGAGTCACCTCCACCGGACGTTATCCGGCATCCTGCCCTGTGAAGCCCGGACTTTCCTCGTCTGCCGCCTTTCGGTCTGGCAGCCGCGATCATTTGTCCTACTTGCTTATTTATCATATTAAATCATATTATTGATGTCAGGGTCAAAAACCCCGAATTTGATGCCTACGAATTGTTCCGTGCGTAGCACGTAGCAATTCTACCCAATATTCGCATATCGTGGAATTGTCCTCCCACTTCGTGGGTCCCTCCTTACTACACGGGAAAACAACTGCCACCCACAAACTCTCTTACAATGGAATTATTGGGCAGATGTTCCGTACTGACCCCTAAAAAATATTCGAGGAATTTCAGCAGTCTCTTTGCCTCATAATATTCCGGTTCCTCTTCCGTGATATTAAACAAAAGCGGTTCCGCAAACTGTTTCAGTACTGCCAGCTCATAGATCAGCACACTGTTAAAGAAGGCATCTGCTTTTTCCTGATATGGGAAAATATTTTCCTCTTCTCCCTTTCTGACACTCGGCCACATCTGAATCGTTCTTTTGGCAGATGCGCCTCTGGTACGTGCATCCCTGACCATACGGCGGATCAGTCTGCCGTCTGTCGTCGGGATCCGGTTATGTTCATCTATATTCAGGCTGGTAAGTGCGCTGATATAGATCTTATACTTACTGCTGTTCGGCAGAGAATACGACATGGCATCATTCAGCCCATGGATACCTTCCAGTACAAGGATATCTTCCTCGCCCAGCTTCTTTACATTGCCTCTGTATTCCCGCACTCCGGTTTTAAAATTAAAGGTCGGAAGTTCTACCTCTTTGCCTGCCAGCAGATCACTCATATCTTTATTAAACTGCTCTACGTCCAGCGCTTCCAGACATTCAAAATTATAATCGCCGTTCTCATCACGCGGTGTCTCGGATCTGTTCTTGAAATAATCATCCAGTGCGATCGGATGTGGTACTAACCCAAGCGTGCGCAGCTGAATGGACAGTCTGTGTGAAAATGTCGTCTTTCCACTGGAAGAAGGTCCTGCGATCATCACAAACTTTACACCGTCACGGCTTGCGATATCCTTTGCGATCTCACCGATCCGGCGCTCCTGCAGTGCTTCCTGCACAAGGATCAGATCATTCAGCTTTCCTTCACAGATCTGATCATTCAGATCTCCGACCGTATCGATCCCCAGCTTCAAGCCCCAGTCCGTTGCCTGGGAAAGCGTTGTAAAAAGCTGCTTTCTCGGTTCAAACGGCGAAACAGCCTCCGGATCTTCCTTATCCGGCAGATTCAAGATCATACCGCTTTCATATGCCTGCAGGGAAAAATGCGGTACATACCCTGCGTGTGGCAGCATATAGCCATAATAATAATCATAATAGCTGCCCATATTATATACATTGATCATAGAACTGCGTCTGTAACGGAACAACTTCACCTTATCGTCCATATGCATCTGCACAAACAAAGCGATTGCTTCATCCTTTGGCATTGCCTGCTTATGGATCGGCTCTGCCTGCTCCACAAGCTCGCGCATACGTGTTTCCGCTTTCGCCACGATCGCGTCTGTCAGATTGACACCTCTGACACTGATATAATACCCCTTTCCGATTGAAAATTCCACCTTTATCTGATCCGGATGCACCTCAGGCAGAATGTCATACATGGCACGCATCAGTACCATGGTTGCGGTTCTGACATAAGACTTGTGTCCCGCGTCATCCTCATACGTCAAAAAGGAAATCTCCGTATCACGCTCCGGTGCTTTCAAAAGTTCCCGGATCTTTCCGTTTGCGATCACAAGTGCGATCCTTGCAGCATATTTGCTCTGGAAATCCTTTGCGATCTCTTCATACGTCGTTCCTTCTGCGTATTCGTATATCTTACCGTCATATTTGATATGCAGCATTTTGCTACCTCCCATTACCTTACAGGATACGGAACGGATCCGCTTTGCCCTGTGTTATGATCTCGATACCTTCTGTTTCTCTTTTCAGATATTCCTGCAGGTACGGCACAAAAATCTTCTCCAGCCCATAATGCCCTGCATCAATGACCGCCATTCCCTGCTCTACCGCATCAATTCCTTCGTGATGGTCGATATCACCGGTGATCAGCACATCTGCACCCTTTCCGAGCGCTGGTGCGATCATGGATTTGCCGGAGCCCGGCGAAATTGCTGCCCGGACAAGCTGCTGGCTGCCCTGTCCGAATACCTTTACCGCCTGCAGATGGAAACGCTCCCTGACATAAGCAGCACATTCATCAACCGTCATCGGATATGGCAGATCCCCCAATCTTCCAAATCCCTCCTTGGCGATATCATCTTCAAAGGTAATATCCAGTACCTCTCTGTTCTGCAGCTTCAGTTCATCCGCCGCCGCATCCGCCATTCCCATCACATCAAAATTGGTGTGCATGGCATAATAGCACATATCGGCCTGCACAAGCGTTAAGATCCGCCTGCCGATAAAATCCTCACTGTTTACCTTTTTGATCCCTTTAAAAATAAGCGGATGGTGTGTCAGAAGCATATCAGCACCAACGCTTTCCGCTTCCGCGATCGCTTCCGTCGTCGCATCGACAGCTATGTAGATCCTTTTGATCTCCTTATCCGTTCTGCCCGCCAGAAGTCCGGGATTATCCCAGCTTTCCGCATAAGCAAGCGGAGACAGTTCTTCCAGTTTCCGTATCACATCTGCGCAGCGCATATGCCCTCCTGTTTTCCTTATGCGAGATCCAGCATGGCTGCTGCCAGATCCAGCATCTTCTTTCTGCTGACCGCCTCATCAGAACTGCTCTGATGCTGCTCTATCATTTTCAATATCTTTGTGAATTTCTGTTGTTCCTTTTGGATATAGCTGACAAGCTGCTCATTTTTCTCCTGCATCAAATAAGGGCCAAATGCATGCATGACCTGTCTTTTTTCCGCCGGCAGATTTTCGCATGCCTCAATAAATGCGATCTGACCTTTCGCTGCCGTCTCTTTTCTGACTGCGCGCAGAACCGGATAATACTTTCCCTCTTCCAGCACCATATTCTCTTCTACGATCAAATATGCCTGCTCATACAGAAAAGCTCGCAGTTCTTCCCATTCCGACTGTGGCTGTAGCACAAGCTCCTGAACCGGAAGCCTGTCCAGCTCTCCCAAGATCCGGCGCATCAGGCGTCCGCCCATGCCCGCCAGAATCACCGTGTCGACCCGGTCCTCCGGTGTTACCCCGGCAAGGCCGTCCGAAAGCCTTGTTTCTATGTATGGAGTAAGCTGTACCTCTTTGATATGCTGCTGTGCCCGCGACAAAGGCCCCGGTCTTACATCTGCAGCCAGTACATGATCCGCTTTTCCTGCCTGCACCAGATAAATGGACACAAAGCCGTGATCGCAGCCGATATCCGCTACCCGCCTGCCTGTTACCATATCCGCTACCGTCTGAAGACGGTTTGATAAACTTACTGTTTCCATCACTAATCCAGATAATCCTTCAGCTTACGGCTTCTGCTCGGATGACGGAGCTTACGCAGTGCTTTTGCCTCGATCTGACGGATCCGCTCTCTTGTGACATTGAACTCACGTCCGACCTCTTCCAGTGTTCTGGCGCGTCCGTCGTCCAGACCAAAACGAAGCTTGAGTACCTTCTGCTCACGCTCTGTCAATGTATCAAGCACCTCATTGAGCTGCTCTCTGAGCAGTGTAAATGCTGCTGCATCTGCAGGTACAGGCACATTATCATCCTGAATAAAATCGCCAAGATGAGAATCTTCCTCTTCACCGATCGGTGTTTCCAGAGAAACCGGTTCCTGAGATATCTTTAAAATCTCTCGCACACGGTCTACCGGCATATTCATTTCCTTTGCGATCTCTTCCGGCGTAGGTTCACGTCCAAGCTCCTGCAAAAGCTGTCTGCTGACTCTGATCAGTTTATTGATCGTTTCCACCATATGCACCGGGATACGGATCGTTCTTGCCTGATCGGCAATGGCTCTTGTGATCGCCTGACGGATCCACCATGTAGCATACGTCGAGAATTTATATCCTTTGCGATAGTCAAATTTTTCAACTGCCTTGATCAGACCAAGATTACCTTCCTGAATCAGGTCAAGGAACAACATACCACGTCCCACATAACGCTTTGCAATGCTGACAACCAGGCGAAGGTTAGCCTCTGCTAATTTTTTCTTTGCCTCTTCATCGCCCTCTTCCATCTTCTTGGCAAGCTCGATTTCTTCCTCCGCACTCAGAAGCGGTACCTTACCGATCTCCTTCAGATACATACGGACAGGATCCTCAATGCTGACACCGTCCGGAACAGAAAGGTCGATATTTTCAACATCTACCTCATCCTCCTCTGCCAGCAGCATTTCTTCATCCGGCTCATCATCATCGGTAATGCGCAGCACATCCACTCCGTTGTGCTCCAGATATTCTACAATCTTGTCTAGCTGATCATCCTCTAACGAAAGCTCAGCGAAAGAATCCACTACCTGCTGATAATCCAGAACATTTTTCTTTTTCTTGGCAAGTGCCAAAACCTCTTTCAGTTTTTCATCCAGTCTTGCCTGTGTGTTTTCGTCCATCTTTTTTCCATCCTTCCATTTATGTATCTATTTTAACCTTAATCAAAAGAAATATGCGTTTTTTCAAGCTCATCCAGCTCCTGTCTGCCCGAAATAACACGGGAAAGTGCCTCCATATCGGACCCAGATGCTTTCAGATCGTGTTCGTAGGCATTCCGCTTTACTTTGACAACAATATCATGAAACGCTTTTTCTCTTTCCTGCACCTGTAACTGCGACTCCATATCCTGCTGCATATAGGGCAGCTTTGTATTAAATAAAGATGCCGCCTCGCGCTGTTCTTCTTCCTGTGAAAACCGGCTGATGATCGCCGCCGGATTCGGTTTTCCCTCTTCCAGCTTCGGGAACAGTTCCTGTGCAACCTGCCTGTACAATTCATTTGTAAAAGAAAGCGGCGTAATATATTTTTTGATCTTTTTATACAGATGCGGTTCTTCCACCAGCCATGTCAGGAGCAGCTTCTGTACATTCTCTTGTTGCTCCTTCGGCGTGTTTTTCTGCTGCACGGGCTGTTTCGGCCGTATGACCTCAGCGGCCATGCCCATCTTTGCCGCATAGCCTGTGACAAGCTTTTTCAAACTTTCCATGCTGATATTATACTTCTCTGCCACAGCCTCCGTGTAGTTTTCTCTTTCCACTTCCTCGGAAAATCCGCACAGCTTCTTTGCGATCTCATTGTAAAACTTCGTCTTTGCTTCCGGATCGGAGAGATCATATTGCTTCTGCATCATCCGCAGCTCGAAGAAAAAGGTGTTTTCCGCCTGCGATAGACGTTTTGCAAATTCTTCCCGTCCCAGATTTTTCATAAATTCATCCGGGTCTTTATACGGCTCCAGATTCAGTACCTTACCGGTCAGACCTGCTTCTTTTAAAATACCGATCGCACGCAGTGCCGCTTTCACACCCGCTCCGTCACTGTCATATGACAAAATAACGTTTTCCGTATATCGCCTGAGCAGATTTGCCTGTCCGCTTGTAAATGCTGTTCCCAGCGAAGCGACCGCCTGTGTAAAACCTGCCTGGTGCATGGCTATGACATCCATATAGCCCTCACACAAAATGATATTATCCTGTCTTGCCGTTCTGGCAAAATTCAGTCCATACAGATTCCGGCTCTTGTCAAATACCGGTGTCTCCGGTGAGTTTAGATACTTCGGCTCTCCTTCTCCCATCACACGGCCGCCAAAGCCGATCACACGATGATTGACATCCTGAATCGGAAACATCACCCGGTTCCAGAATTTATCACTCATGCCATATTTTTCATTGAATACCGCAACGCCCGACTCCCGGATCAGTTCATCCGGATAGCCCTTATGCCGCAGATACTGGCAAAGATCATTGCTTGTCTTATTGGAATAGCCCAGTCCGAACCGGTTCATTGTTTCATCACTGAGCTGTCTGCCCTTCAGATAATCCAGCCCCACACGCCCCTGTGGTGCACGCAGCTGATAATAAAAGTAAGTCGCAGCTTCCTTATTGATCTGCAGAAGCGTCTTTCTGCGGTTTTCCTTCTCTCTTGCCTCTTTGGAATCCTCGATCTCCGGCAATGCGATCCCCGCCCGGTCTGCCAACAGCTTGATCGCTTCCGCAAAGGTGTAATTCTCATAATTCATGATAAAGGTAAATACATTACCGCCCGCTCCGCAGCCGAAGCAGTAATACATCTGTTTCCCGGGGCTGACGGAAAAGGAGGCTGACTTCTCATTGTGGAACGGACACAGTCCGAAATAATTACCGCCCTTTTTCTTCAGATTCACATAGCCCGAGATAATATCTACTATATCATTTCGTTGTCTGACTTCTTCTACCAGTTCATCAGAATAATACATTTTATCACCAACTTAACCATGCCACGTTTTCGGAATATAAATTTCTTCATATTTTGCGATCGCAAAACGGTCTGTCATGGCTCCTACATAATCACAAACGATCTGTTCCTTCGGTGTTCCGTCGCGGTCCATTAAATTCAGCATATCCCGCGGGATCAGATCCATATTTTTCAAATAATATTCGTACAGGGTAATGATGAGATTTTCTGCCTTGCTCTCTTCGCTTTTCGCTACCGGATTCTGGTAAACATTCTCAAACATGAAGGCACGCAGCTCTTTCATGGCATTTGCCACCGGCTCCGACATGATAATGTCATCCTTTCCCGCGCTGTTTGTCACAATATCATGGATAAAGTGATCCAGCCGCTCTCCAAGCGTATAACCGATCACATCGCCGATGCTCTTTGGCACATCCGCGTCCGTCAGGATCCCTGCGCGGATCGCATCGTCCATGTCATGGTGGATATACGCGATCTTATCCGACATCCGGACGATCTTGCCTTCCAGTGTCGATGGCATACAGCTCGTCTGGTGATTACGTATCCCATCACGCACTTCATATGTCAGGTTCAGTCCCTGTCCGTTCTTTTCCAGTACCTCAACAGTACGAACGCTCTGCTCACTATGTACAAAGCCCAGCGGACAGACGCTGTTCAGTGCTCTCTCGCCTGCATGTCCGAATGGCGTATGCCCCAGATCATGTCCAAGCGCGATCGCCTCTACCAGGTCTTCATTCAGCCGAAGTGCTTTTGCGATCGTACGCGCATTCTGGGAAACCTCCAGCGTATGCGTCATACGTGTACGGTAATGGTCGCCTTCCGGCGTCAGGAATACCTGCGTTTTATCTTTCAAACGCCTGAAGGACTTGGAATGCAGAATCCTGTCTCTGTCCCTTTGGAAAACCGGCCGGATATCACATTGCTTCTCCTCCCGCTCCCTGCCCTTGGAATTTTTGCTCAGACAGGCATAGGGGCTTAAATTAGTGCATTCCATTTGTTCCAGATTTTCTCTGATCGTCATATTGTTTTCCTTTCTCCAAAAAACACAAGACCGAAACTCCCTATTTATATTTTTCTGCACATTTCGCGGGATTCCTTTTTTCTTATTTATATTTTATTTTCGCTGCTTCTGATTTTCTCTACGGGAACCTCAGCCCATGCATAATTGCCTGCGGCAATGGGCTGAGACCGCATCATGCATCTTTGATGCATGACAAACTACGCTCGGGTGAAACCTCCTTATCGCAATCCTCTTTCAGACTCGAAAATCCCGCTACTTCGTAGCGCCGCAGCTTCGCTGCTTCTGATTTTCTCGTTGTACGCTCGGGTGAAACCTTCTGTAACGAGCAAAGCTCGTTACTTGGCGATAAGGCATCCTCCCACTTCGTGGGTCCCTCCTTATCGCAATCCTCGCTACAAGAAAAGACCTCAGCAGATTCTGCTGAGGTCTGGTATGCAGGAGATGGGACTTGAACCCACACGATATTGCTACCACAGGCACCTGAAGCCTGCGCGTCTGCCAATTCCGCCACTCCTGCGCGCAAGATGTATTGTATCTTCTTTTAGGGCTTCTGTCAATGCCTAATTTCAATTTTTTTATTTTTTTCGATCTTTTTTAAATAAAGCTGTTCCAGATGTCCCCGTTTGAGAACAGAGATGCGGTATAAGTTGCGGATGAACCATATACACCACTGGCTTTATTCTGGTCATTCTTTGCATACATACTGATGAAGGATGCCTTTGTCTGTACGCCATAGGCAAAAGAACCGTTTCCGTTCATCATGCTCTTCACCGTTGTCATATCCGCCGCTTTCAGCTTCTTTTCATCTACAGAAAGCTTATTATCCTCTCCGATCGTGATACCGATCCTGGAAAGCATTTTTTCATTTGCGACCGTCTGCTGCACCATATTGGAAGCTGTTGAAACAACACTGCTGTTCTTAGACTTTGCTGCAGCACTCAGAACGCTGTTGTAATCATCTGCAAATGCGGATACAGCCTTATAGATCGCATCCGTATCATAGCCCTTTGTTGTCTTTTCAACACCATTCTCATCCTTTGTGGTAATATCCTTTTCCTTGAAAACAGAGTCCTTACCTGTTTTCAATAAGCTTTCGGCAGATTTCACAAGCGCATTGGCACTTTTCTGCAGGGATGCGTTTTCAGATGTTGTGTCCGCTGTGGCTGTTTTACTATTCGTCTTCTTTGTCGCAGAGGCAGCATCAGATAAAGCCGTTTTGTTCTTTCCATAATAGGCTTTCATCAGCTTGCCATAGCTGCCATTCTTTATGCTTGCATAATCAGCGAGGGAATAACTGCCTCCGCCGATTCCTGTAGATTTTCCTCCGTTCAGGGAAGAAAATAATGCACTGTAATCTGTTCTTCCTGTGATCCGAATACTCATACGCTCCACTCCTTTGAAAAACATGTATCCGATACATGATATACCGCGTCCGTGCGAAAAACATTTTGTTATTTATAGTATCGGTCTTTTTGACAGATAATGCAAGCTTTTTTATCTGTTTTTATATATTTTTCACATCAATTCCAAAACAACTGCATCACAGCTGTCCAGCCTTATTGTTCCGATCGTACCGCCGATCTCCTCATGGAACCGGTTTGCCAGCAATACCTTTTTCAGCATATATTCCAATTCAATATCAACAGGCTTTTCCCCGAAATTTGCAGCTACAAGTATATGGGCAGAGTCATCTTTGCGATAGAATGCCATGATTCCATCCAGATTTTCATATGCCGGAATGAACTCACCATAGGTAAACACCTCTTTATATGCGGCAGATTTGCGTAAAGCAACCAGCCTACGATAATAATTTAATACAGAATCCGGATCATTTTCCTGAGCTGCCACATTAATCTCTCTGTAATCGGAATTTACTTTCAGCCATGGTGTTCCTGTCGTAAACCCTGCATTTTCCGCTCCGCTCCACTGCACAGGTGTTCTTGCATTATCCCGGCTCATTTTACCGCAGGTTTCCAAAGCCTCTCTCTCTGAAAGCCCAGCCCGTACAGCTACCTGATACTGATCCTTTGTGTTAATATCATCAAATTCCTCCATGCAGCTCCATTCCGCATTTTTCATGCCGATTTCCTGCCCCTGATATATAAACGGAATTCCTCTGAGAAGAACGCTTACAGTTCCCAACATTTTGACTCCAGCAGGATTCCGGGCATACGCAGGCAAAAAGCGGGAAGCGCCTCTTGGTTCATCGTGATTTTCGATAATATTTGCTTCAAATCCATATTTCTGAATTTCAAGCTGGGAACGTACAATTGCTTCCCGCCATTTGGAAAACTCTATTTCCGGTGCATCATACCAGCCATGCATTCCCTCGCTCAGGCAATGTGCGCTGAAATCAAAAATAGTAGAAAAATGTCCGTTTTCCCCTATAAATGCCGGCAGTTCATCTGATTTCATATTGAACACTTCACCTACTGTAAAAGCATCATACTTTTCAAATGTATTTTTCTTTAAATCCTCCAGAAGTTCTCCTACGCCTTCCACATTTTCGACCATTTTGATACAGCTTGCAAGACCGTCTGTACCATCCGGTGCAAAATCAGGGAAAGCCGGATCTTTTTTAATGTTGATAATTGCATCAATACGGAACCCGGAAAGTCCTTTTTCCAGCCACCAGTTGATCATACGGTAAAGTTCCTGCCTCAGTTCAGGATTTTCCCAATTCAAATCCGGCTGTTCCTTGGCAAACATATGAAAATAATACTTGTCCGTTCCCGGTACAGGTTCCCAGCAGCTTCCGCCAAAATAAGACCGATAATTACTTGGCGGATTTCCGTTTTTCCCTTTTCGGAAATAAAAATAATCCGCATATTTTCCATCCGGATCTGCCAATGCTTTCCGAAACCACACATGTTGGTCAGAGCAATGATTGATCACCAGATCCATTATGATGTGCATATCGCGTTTTTTCGCTTCCGCAAGCAATTCATCAAATTCATCCATGGTTCCGAATTCTTCGGCAATTGCATAATAATCTGCTATATCATAACCCTGATCCACAAACGGTGATTTATAAACAGGAGACAGCCATATAATATCAATGCCCAGTTTTTTCAGATAATCCAGTTTGGAAATAATACCTCTCAGATCCCCAATGCCATCTCCGTTTGTGTCGAGAAAGCTCTTCGGATAGATCTGATATGCCACTTTATCATGCCACCATTTTCTTTTCATATTCTTTGCTCCTTATCATTTTCTTATTGCTTCGTGTATGTTGCAACATCGTTCAAATTGTATTATGCTGTCATTGTACTATGTTGCGCATTAAATTTCTTGCATATTTTTATCACTTTATGACACAATACTGCCATTCAAAAAGGAGTAAACCATATGAAATATTCAAATCCGCTGGCACCGGGGCAAAAAGAAAATGCCAAACACGGCCATTACTCTTACATGCAGCTTCACTTGACAACAGAAGTCCGGAACTCCATTCAGAAACTTATGTGTTTCATATGAGTTTTCTGGGTGGAAATGCAGCCGACATCTGTTCTACCCGCTATCTTACACCGTTGATCAATCATGATTTTTCCATGCCCTGCCTCATCACATCCCCGCATCCTGCTTATATGCCGCTGTTTAAATGCTTCCGCCAGATTGCGCTGCTATATAAAGAACAGGAATTTGGATATGAGCTGGCGTTAAAATCGCTGCTATTACAGTCTGTTTTTCTCCTGCTTCCATACAGCGACCGTACCCCCTCCGCAGGTTCTAATCCATCCTCTGACAAGTTAAAGATTGTTCTGGACTACGTTTCGATCCATTATGCTGATACGATTCTGGTATCTGACCTGGCCGGATTATGTTATTTCAGTGAATATCATTTTATGCGTTTTTTCAAAAAACATATGCATATGACATGCATGCAATATATCAATAATATACGGCTCGAAAAATCCGTAGAACAATTTGAACATGGAAACACTTCTATTCTGGATGTTTCTCTGTCAGTTGGATTTCATAATCTATCCTACTTTCACAGGGCATTCAAAAAGAAATATCATATGACACCCCGTTCTTTTATCCAAAAGCTGGAACAGTTCCAATAAATAGTTTCAACCTTTTTTATTTTTCTGCTACACAGATAGCGAAAAAAATCCCTTGAATCTGTTAGATTCAAGGGATTAAAAATAAATATATAATGCGGAAGATGGGACTTGAACCCACACGATCGCAATGATCACAAGATCCTTAGTCTTGCTCGTCTGCCAGTTCCGACACTTCCGCATGCGTTTTGTTTGCCGCGATTAGTATAATATCATTTTCAAGCGTCTGTGTCAACAGCAAAATATAATTTTTTTGAACTTCGTATTTTTTAAGTTATTTTGTCACTTTGGACAGTATTTTTTCATCTGAGACTTCTGTGTTATAAATCCATGTACGCTATAATCTTCGATATCTAAATTTATACCAAAGGAGAACATTATGGATACGACACAAACACTTATCGAAAACTATCTGGCATATTGCAGCTCGCAGAAGCGTCTGGATGAAAAGACCCTGAAAGCATACAGGATCGACCTGCGGCAGTTTTCAGAACAGACTCCTCCCGTGGAGTTCCCCGCGCTCAGTTCCGCGGCTCTTGAAGCCTATATTGCAGCCCTGCATAGGCAATACAAGCCTAAAACCGTCAAGCGGAAAATAGCCTCTGTAAAAGCCTTTTTTCATTATCTTGAATACAAAGACATTCTCATCCGTAACCCTTTTAACAAGCTACAGATCCGCTTCCGTGAACCGGCCATATTACCCAAAACAATTCCTCTGCCGGTCGTTGAAACATTCTTAACCACTATTTACAGGCAGCGTAGGACTGCAACAACACTCTACCAGAAAAGAAATGCCTTGAGAGATGCTGCTGTTGCAGAGCTTTTATTTGCAACGGGCATGCGGATTTCCGAATTATGCACCCTAAAGAGTCATGATGTCAACTTATACGACGGAACCATTCTGATATACGGAAAAGGCGACAAAGAAAGGCGCATTCAGATTGGAAGCGATGAAGTCATCCATATTTTATCAGAATACAGACATGACTTTCATACAGAAATCGAAGGCTGTTGTCATTTTTTTGCCAACCAGGCGGGAAGAGCTTTGTCCGATCAGTCCGTCCGCAGAATGATCACCAAATACTCCTCTCTTGCCGCTATCGACCTGCATATCACACCGCATATGTTTCGCCATACCTTTGCCACCAGCTTATTAGAGGCCGACGTTGACATTCGATACATTCAGGAAATGCTGGGACACAGTTCCATCAACGTCACCCAGATCTACACGCACGTTGCTGTCGCGAAACAGCGAAACATTCTGGCAACCAAACATCCGAGGAAGGATTTTCATATATAGGTTTGTTTTCAATCCACCGAAATTCGGTGGATTGTTTTATTTAATGGATAATAAATAGTTATCTGTCAGATACATCTGATAATTCTATATTTTTATGTTATATACAATCAATTATCAAATAGTATCTATAATTAACTTAATTACATAACAGAGATAAGGGGACTAAATATAATGATATTCTTTTGTTTTTCTAGCATAGATAGGCATTCAATTGTTGAGGCTATCTTATTTCACATAACTAAATATCAATTACCTATATGGTATGATCGTCAGCAGATGCTTTTAGGTGATAATCGTAATTACAAGAATTTCATAGAAGGTGTAGATATCGCATCCTATTTTATTATAGTACTAAGTCCAAATTCTATTTCTTCCACATGTGCAAATGAAGAAATGGAGTTAATTAAAGAGAAGTATAATAATAATGCCGCTATTGTATTTCCCTTGTTTTATAATATCGCCATAGATAAAATTCCTAATAAATATAACTGGATGAAGCAACTGGTATATAAAGAAATCAGAAATGATGTGGATGTTTATAGTGCATGTAATCATATAATATGCAAGGTACTATATGATAAATTAATTAAATGCAAAATCCAGTCATTTAAATATCTCTGTGACAAATATAGTAATATTCCTGCGTTACATTATGTAATTGAAATGCTTAACAACTATGCTTCCATTGATGATTGCAATTATAATTCTAAGATTGCGATATTGTATTCACTATACATTTATATAAAAAATTATTACGATATAGCTTTCCTTCCCGGATATTACTATTCTGGAATAGAGCGATTATTTGATGACATAAAATTAAATCTCAAAACCGATTTGAGGGAAATACTTATAGTGGAACGATCATTTTTATTATTACTGAATTCTATTCTTTTTGGGAAGATCATTTAAAATACTAATGATTATTTCTGTTAACTTCTGTGGATTTTTTTCAGAGCGAAGTTTATCAATTTTTTTTGACAAATAATAATATTGATTAATATTTGTATTTACTTCATTCCATATTATTTCCGCTTCATATCCCGTTGAACCGACAGGAATAATCCATAACCCAGCCTCTTTTGCCAGGGTATATTCCATATATACACCATTACTATAGTGCCCTGTTTTTGAATATCCACCTTCTAATTGATTGCTCCTACTCTGACCAAACATAAATATAGCCGCGCTACAGTCCTCTTGCATGATTTTTCTGTACCGAATTTTTTCCTTTTCATCTAAGTCCAAATGAAATGGGAAAGGTCTCATTGATAAGTAATAATTAGGATTGGTCACCTGATGCTCTGCTAAATATTGATGTGCATATCCTGTAATAAAAGTTCCCAAATGTTTTCCAATACCAGTTGAAATTCTATATTCATTACTAAGCAATTTGGTAACCAATGCATTTGATAGTTTATCGGCAAATGAATTTTCGCCTTCTGATATACTATCATATGCTCCAGATATAAAAACTTTTTTTTCGCGTATTTTTTTTATTAAACGCTCTAACAACCGGGGAATGCTTTCTTTTTTTAGTGCTAAACATTTAACATTATATCTAATATGCATATCCTCAAAAAAATATAATGTTTCCTTTGTAACTGTATCATCAACAACCATAAACGCATAATGACAGGTACATGATTCTCCAAGGAATTCTTTTAATGAGTTCAGACAATCTAATACCAATGAGTCAGAAAAACTATAGCCTGCAAATAAAAAAGTACTTGATACCAATTCTCTTTTTAGAAAAGTTAGAAGCAGAGGATGTTTTTGGGCATAATGTTCATAATCATTTTTTGTAATTATCATACTGGTAGTATCAGATACATCGCCATTCATTTTATAAACATTAATTTTGGATCCCTTGGTAATATTTGCTAAATCTTGATCCCTAGTTATAGGATTACAACCAATAAATTTTTTCTCTAACCCTTTTTCTATTAATTTATCATAATTGGTTGTCCATATACTATTGTATGGAATTTCCAATAGCAAATTCAGGACTGAGTTTTCCGGCATATAGCGATTCATTGCATCTCCAAACTGCCTTCTTAATTCAGCATCGTTATTTTGGTTAACATAATACTGGGCCAAGGTATATAAATCTGTTTTTTCATTAAGTTCTATATCTAACTCTTTTGCACATGGTTCAAGTAATGAACTCCAACTTGGGAATCCAGAAATTCTAGAAATCCCACTTCCTAAGAATAGAGAAGCATCTCCATTCAATACTTGTTGAGAATATATATTTAAAAAGTGTGGTATTTCACGCTCTGTTTCTTCCAATAATTTTATTAAAATCTGATTTCTCTTTCTAGCCATACAAATTTCCTTCACTTTTAAATTTTAAAATATCATAACAATTACAAAATAATAAATAACTTTTCATTATAAATATTCCATTTGATATTATGTTTTGATTTATCAAAGTAAAGTGTACCCTTTGTCAAGGACACTATGACTTTTCCTTTTCAGATTTCTATTTTATATTTGTTTGTTGTGTAGAGGCATCAAAGTGATGCCTCTGATTGATTGTTTTTACCTTTTGCTTTAGGGATTATCAGTGGATAAATTCCTGTTGTCAGATATTGATAATATTCAACAGGTGACAACCTTGCTAAGTCCCATTGATAACGTT
>ENA-ORLW01000113-ORLW01000113.1-human-gut-metagenome-genome-assembly--contig:-NODE-113-length-114922-cov-11.348774_pt1 | contig 114922 bp, 107 predicted proteins | sample MGYA00243017_ERZ508829 | MGnify/ENA primary metagenome ERZ508829 (study PRJEB26277, sample SAMN04329776) | human gut metagenome | biome: human-associated habitat | host: Homo sapiens | place: USA...
ATACAGAAATCATCTATTTGCATCCATTGTTTAAATTCTCTCTTTTTTATTTAGTCCTTGACATTGGGTACATTTTATATTTAGTCTCCTCTTTAGTTATACAAGTAAAATCTATTTTGTATTTTTTAAAAATCCACTTTTTAGTTACAGTTACATCAGCTATACATACTTTATCTTCAATTCTAAGTTCGTCAAGATATCCTAAACTTTCTAACTCTTCAGTAGTAATTTTAAATGGATAAGTTACTTCATGCTTATTAATATATTCTTTTACACTAGTTTTAACTTCTTCTTTAAGTGTAATATACTTTATCTCATTTTGATAAAATGTTCCGATTACAAATATTAAACAAACTAAGAAAACAATTATTGACCCCCACAAAACTATTACTTTATTACTCATTATCCATCATGCCTTTCAACATAACCACTTGTAGTATAACTTTTACATTTTAAATATGGTTTATAAACATTAGCCCCGTTATCATCTACATAAACAGAAATGTATCCCGAACACTTCCCATCTTTATCAGTTATCTCACTCATATAATTATTTTCAACTAATGAACTAACTTTAATATGAAGAGTATCAAGTCCTAGTTGATTATTATAAAAGTCATTTATATATTTTTTTGAAGCACTAACCATATTTTCTTCTACTTCACTATAATCGGTTTTTTCTTGTGGAGTTGGTTTTTGATCGTGATAGAAACTAAAATTCCAGTTTTCATCTAACAACCCAACTTTTCTAAGCGCAAAAGCACTGGCAAGTAAGCAAAATATAAATATTCCTAAGAATATGAAAAACTCTAACAATCCCCATCCATTTTTATTTAATTTCATAATATCCCTCGTTTCTTTTTAAATTATACCACACTTAAAAGAAAAATAAAAGTATTACAACTTTTATTTTTCTTTACAATTAGGGCAATATACACTGCCTTTCTTTTCTACTAAAAGACCATTACATTTTGTGCAAACTTCTCCAGTAGGTTTATCCCAGCTAGCATATTTACATTTAGGAAAGTTACTACATCCATAGAATTCTTTTCCTCTTTTAGTCTTTTTAACAATGATATCCCCGTCACATAGTGGACACTTACATATAACAGTAACACTTTTTTCAACCTTAGGAATATACTTACATTCAGGGTATCCACTGCAAGCAACAAACTTGCCAAACTTACCATATCTATAAACTAAAGGTTTACCACAAACTGGACACATTTCTCCAGTTTCCTCAGGAGCTTCTTTTTCCATTTTCTTCATTGCTTCTTCAACAAGTGGTTCAAAATCTTTATAGAATTTGTCCAAAAGCTCATACCATACATATTTTCCTTCAGCCACTTTATCTAAATCAGTTTCCATATCACTTGTATATTTAACATTTATGATACTACTAAAGAATTCCTGTAATTTATCTGTTACTTGAATACCTACAGTGGTTGGAATAAACTTCTTATTTTCTACTGTTATATATTTTCTTTCTTTTAATACTTCAATTATCTTAACATAAGTACTAGGTCTACCAATACCAAGACTTTCTAGTTCTTTAATAAGTGTATCTTCTCTAAATCTTGCTGGTGGTTCAGTAAAGTGGCTAGTTGCTTTAATTTCTTTACTTACTATAATATTTGAGTTAAAACTTGCAAAGTCAGGTAAATAAGTATCTTTACTTTCTTCAAATTCACCATATACTTTCAAGTAACCATCAAATATGCCAACCTGTCCACTTGAAGTGAATTTATAGTCGTTATTATCAAGTATTACACTTGTAGCCATAACTTTAGCGTCTGCCATTAAACTAGCTAGAGTTCTAATATAAATCAAATTATATAGCTTATACTCGTCTGGTGTTAAATAAGGCTTAATACTTTCTGGGGTTCTTTCAATGCTTGTTGGTCTAATACCTTCATGTGCATCTTGTACATTTTCTTTTTCTTTAGTTTTCTTTACATAACCAACATAATTTTTTCCATAGTTGTTTTTAATAAATTCAAAAGTATCTTTAACAAATACATCACTTAATCTAGTTGAGTCTGTTCTCATATAAGAAATCAAACCTACTAGGGTATTACCAATTTTCTTACCTTCATATAAACCCTGGGCTAATTTCATAGTCTTAGATGCACTAAAGTTAAGTTTAATGCTACTAGTTTGAGTTAATGTACTTGTTGTAAATGGAAGTTTACTAGTTTTTTTCTTTTCTTTGCTTTCTACAGTTTCTATTTTAAAAGCATTAGATAATTTACTAAGTATTTCATCCTTTTGAGTTACAGATTTAATTTCTATCTTTTTATTCTTATACTTTGTTAAAGTTGCTTCAAAATCAGAAAATATTCCTTCAATTGTAAAATATTCTTCACTTTTAAAGTCTTCTATTTCTCTTTCTCTATCAACGATTAGTTTTAATGCTACACTTTGTACACGCCCAGCACTTTTTCCTTCAGTCTTACTTTGCATAAGCTTACTTAATCTAAAACCTATAATTCTATCAAGTATTCTTCTGTCTTCTTGACTGTGCACTAAATCCATATCTATTTCTCTAGGAACTTTAAATGCTTCTTTAATTGCACCTTCAGTGATTTCATTAAACACAACTCTTCCATAATTATCTTTAAGTCCTAAAGCATCTTTTAAATGCCAGCTTATTGCTTCTCCTTCACGGTCTGGGTCGGTAGCAAGTATTACATAGTCACTATTTTTAACTTCTTTTTTAAGTTCAGTAACTAACTTTCCTTTTCCAGTTATCACTTTATAATTAGGCTTAAAGTTGTTTTCTATATCAACTCCTAAACCAAATTTACCACTTGTAGCTAAGTCTCTAATATGACCTTTACTACTTGTTACTTTATAATCTTTACCCAAGTATTTTTCAATAGTTTTACTTTTACTTGGACTTTCTACTATTACTAAATTCTTCATGTTTCCTCCTCTCTTATATATAGGTATATTTTCACTTAACAAATAAAGGATAAAAGAATATTCTAAGTTTGTCAAGCATTTTAATAAAAAAGATGCAATTATCTTTTTATTTACTCAATATAAAACTAACAAGCATCAAATATGCTAGGTTAAATTTATATTTAACAAAGAACTTAGAGTCATTAATACTCACTAATAAATCTGCAATACTAACTATCCAAGCTTCTTTACTTTTTGGTTTACTAAATTTGATAGATGCTTCTTCTTCCCTATTTATAAAAGGAAAGATTTTCTTTAGTATCACATGATGAAACATATGCGTTTCAATTGCACATGCTACTTTGTCGCCTACACCAAAATACTTAATAGCATTATTTCTAGCTGTATGTGGATGGTTTAAGTAGCTATTTTCTATAGAGTCTGTTCTTCCTCCATAAAATAAGTCATGTAATAACCCAGCTGTTGTACAAATAATTGTGTCTGCCTTAAATATTTTAGACATCACAAAAGCGCATTTGCTTACTCTAACTAAGTGTTCATACTTAGTTCTACCATGATGCATATCATTTTTAGTCATAAGAAAATGCTCGTTATTTATTATATCCTTTGTTAAATTATTATATTCTTCTTTATATTTTTTAATCATATTAATCTTTCTTCCAACGAAATAATTATATAACAGATTAGTTTATTTGTAAAGTAGCCCTCTTTTATAAAAGAAAGTCAATATATAAGAAGTTCCTACAATTATTGTTAATTCAAAATCAAAAAACACAACTATTACAAGGGTTTATTAATGAAGTGGACGCACTATTTAATTTAATTTTTTGTGCGGTTCCAGTATTTTTATTATAGTATCCTATTTTTTTATTAAAATTGCCATATTCAATTTTATTTACACAAAGTGATATAGTTTCAGCATTTGAAGCCTTAAGTCCTACACAACCTAAAGTCAAAGCAATAAAACTTATAAATTTGGCTTACATATTGTATATGCAATATAATATATCATACATTTACACTCAAAACAAGAAAAAAATAGACTTTACTACGAAGCCTATTCTAAACCATAAACACACTTGTTATATAAAAATTCTATTATCTTAATATCTACTCCAGTTGTATAATATTCTGTTAAAAGTTTGTTAAATTCTAATAAATCATCATCCTTAACTAAAATTATACCCTTACCATTCATAATCATTATTTTATTAGCAATAATCATACTTGTTCTTTTATTACCATCCCAAAATAATTGATTTCTCATTCCATAAAGCATATATTTAATACTTCTTAATGTTATATCTGGAATTTCTAATATATTTTTAATATCTTCTTTAACTACGTTCTCTTCTGGAATTTTAGGAATGTAATCAGTGCCTGAAATACCTACATTACCTGTTCTTAATTCTCCCCAAGATAATGACTCGTTTCTACTTACATACGAGTTTACTTTTAATATAAAGTCTAAAGTAACTTCTTCTTTTATATTATCAAGTACATACTTCCAAGCATCTCTTAAATTTAATATTGTGTTTATTTCATCTAATTTAACATTTGGCACATTTACTCCATCTAAAATAGTTTGAGTTTCAGGAAATGTAACATTTAAACCTTCTATTTTTGCTCCCATATAAATACTTGAAACAAGTTGTTTTTTTGCTAAAAATACATTTTCTTCTAAAGTCAAATTGAATTTATCTTTCATATAATCACTTTCCTTCATATTAATTTTATCATTTTTTTTCAAAAAAAGAAACCTAAAGTAAATCATTATCTAGGTTTTCTTCGTTTAAATCAATTTTAATTATATTTTTTATAGCTTCATCTAGCAAGCTTTCGTCCATCTTTTCTTCTTCGCTTCTTGCCACATCTAGTCTTGGGTTAATTACTGGATGAGGTGGCACAAACACAGTACAGCAGTCAATATAAGGAAGTATACTTATATCATAACTACCAATTTTCCTTGCTATATCCATTATTTCTAACTTATCAAAACTTGCAAGTGGTCTAATTATAGGATAATTTGTTACATCATTTACTACTTTCATACTAGTTAATGTTTGACTTGCTACTTGACCAATACTTTCCCCGTTTACTATCGCATTAGCATTTCTCATTTTTGCAACTTTTGTAGCAATTTTATACATTTGTCTTCTCATCATCGTAATCATGTAGTCGCCTTTCATTTCTTTATAAATAGTTTCTTGAATTTTAGTAAAAGGTACAACTAGTAGTTTTCCAGTATTTCCGTAACTCTTAAGTATTTTAGCAAGACTAATTACTTTGTCTCTTGCTTCTAAACTTGTATGAGGTAAACTTTCAAAATAAAGAAAATCTAACTTAACTCCTCTTTTCATAGTTAAGAAACCAGCAACAACTGAGTCAATCCCGCCACTTAACATAAGAAGTGCTTTTCCAAGAGTACCTGTAGGATATCCTCCCATTCCAGGTATTCCACTAGAATACAAATAAACTCCTTCTCTTCTTATTTCAATATTAACTATAATACTAGGCTCATGCACATCTACTTTTAAGTTAGGAACATTTTTAAGTAAATAAGCACCAACCATTCTAGATAACTCCATACTATTAATTGGATATGTTTTATCACTTCTATTAGTAATAACTTTAAATGCACTTCCTTCTTTAATCAAAGTCTTACTAATATTCTCAATATTTTCTAAACTAGCATCTTCTGTAAACACACACCTTACTATTTCGTGAATACCAAAAACTTTACTAAGCTTGCTAATACTACTTTCTATATCACTAACATATATAAACATTCTATAGTAGTCTTTCTTAATAGTTGGATTTAACCCATCTAAACAAGATAACACATTCTTTTCTAAAGTATTTATAAAGAAATTCCTATTATCTTTTTTAGTAGTTAACTCTGCATATTTAATCATTATTACTTCTTTCATACATTTACTCCTTTAATAGTAACTCTTTATATGTTTTATGAAAACTTACTATAAACTTATTTATTTCTTCTTTTGTAGTCAAATGGCTTATACTTATTCTTATACTAGTAGAATTTACTTCTTTATCACTAGTTATATGTTTTAGTATGCTAGATGGTTCGTTACTTGAACAAGCTGTAGTAGTACTTATATATATTTCATCTTTTTCTATAGCCCTTACAAAAGTTTCACTCTTTATCTTTTTAAGACTTAAATTAAATATTTGAGGCACACATATATTATTAGAGTTTATATTAACTGGTAAGTCACTAAGTCCTTCTTTTAACATAGTGTTTAACTCTTCACATTTCTTTATGTTCTCATCTAAGCTTTCAATAGCAAGCCTTACTGCTTTACTAAAACTTACTATTAACGGTAAAGCTGGTGTTCCGCCCCTATAAGGACAATTATCAGTTAAACCATATATTAATGGAATTATTTCTATTCCATTCTTTTTATAAAGTAAACCAATTCCCTTTGGAGCATATATTTTATGACTAGACATACTAGCCAAATCAACATCACTTAAGTTAACATGAATTTTACCAAGTGCTTGAGTCATATCACTATGAAATACTACCTTACTATTCTTTTTATTAATAATTTGTCTTATAGTTTTTAGTGGAGCCTTAAATCCAACTTCACTATTTACTGCACATATACTTACTAATATAGTATCTTCTCTTATTAAACTTTCTAAATGTTTTAAGTCAATACTTCCATCACTATTTAAGTTAACATAACTAATTTCATAGCCCAAAGTACTTAAATAATCCATATTTTCTACTACACTTTTGTGTTCATAATAACTTGTTATTATGTGTTTACCTCGGTTAGCATATTTAAGTGCTATTCCTTTAATTGCAGTACTATTACTCTCACTAGCGCCACTTGTATAAATTATCTCATTAAAGTTACATCCTAGCATATTAGCAATTTGTTTAGTAGCTTTCATCATTAATTCTTTACTTTTAACACCTAAATTATGTATTGAGTTAGCATTAGCTATATACTCCGTAGTTGTTTTAATATAACTATCTAGTACACTATCGTTTACTGGAGTTGTTGCACTATAGTCTAAATATATCATACTATACCTCCTGTATAACTGTTAAAATAACAGGTTTACTTTCTGTTAATCTATAAATATAACTTCCAACTGTATCTCTAACTTCAGTTCTAATCTTTGTATAATCAGCATACTTTCCATTATGTGTATTAGCTTTTAACACTTCTATACTTCTTTTCTTAATCTCATCTATTACGTCAGTTTCATCTTTTGTAATAATAAATCCTCTTGTAATAACTTCAGGACCATTTTTAATAGTTTTAGTTTTCTTATCAACAGTTGCAGAAACAAGGATCAAGCCATTATTACCAAGCATTTCTCTATCTTTTAAAACTAATTCGCCTACGTCATTTGAACTCTTTCCGTCAATTAGTACATCATCTACATTAATATGTTCAAATTTATCTTTTAACTCACCATCAATTATAGTAACAACATCTCCGTTTTCTTTAAGTAAAATGTTTTCCTTTGGTATACCTACTGATAAAGCAAGCTTTGCATTGTTAACTTGATAACGATATTCTCCTTTAATAGGCATATAGTATTTTGGATTAAATATTTTTACCATAAGCATTAAATCTTGACTTGAAGCATGAAGTCTAACACTTTTGTTTTTTGGTACATCAAATATTCTAACTCCGTGTATAGCGATATCATTTTTAATTCTAACACTAGTTAACTCTTGTGCTTCATAAGATGGGTCAGCAAAACATATTGAGTCATTACTTTCTAAAGTTACATATTTATCATATCCATTTACTATTCTACTCAAGTTATAATATGGACTTTCTCTGTCATTACTTACTAAAATAACACTATCTTTATCTCTTAAATTTCTTAAGTCTCCAATTACATCATCATCAACAAATAAGTATTTTTCTCTAATAGCCATGTCAATAATATTTTGTAAGTATTTTCCCATTACAACTACTTTTCTATTTGTACCTTTTATTGCATCAAATATATTTTGGATAGTTAATAAATGAAGTGGTAGTATACTAAATATAATTCTTCCTTCGCTTTTTTCAACAACATCTTTAAAGTATTTGTCAAGCTTATGATTAGGACTAGTAAAACCAACTTTCTCACTGAACACACTTTCATTCATAAGCATTAATACACCTTGTTTACCAATATAAGCAAGTTTACCCAAGTCCATATCATACATTCCATTCATAGTACTATCTATTACAAAGTCAGTCATATACACTATTGCGCCATTTGGTGTATTTATACTAAAGCCAACACTTTCTGGTACACTATGGCTTACACTAAATGGAAATACACTAAATTCTTTAAAATCAACTCTTCTATATGGCTTGATTACATGTAAGTTAGGTATATTAACACCTGCTTCATTTGCTTCTATTTCTATAATTTTAGATGTATAATTAGTTGCAAAAACATGCAAGTCTGGTATTTGCTTGATTATGTCTGTTAAACATCCCATATTTTCATAATGAGCATGACTTATAAAAAGACCTGCTATTCTCTTTTTATTTTTGACTAGATAAGTAATATCAGGAATTACATAATCTACACCAAGCATTTTTTCATTAGCATACTTAAGCCCTGCATCAAAAAGTAATATTCTATTATTAATTTCTATTACATACAAATTTTTTCCGTTTTCATTTAGTCCACCAAGACTAAACACTCTTATTTTATTCATAAAATAACACCTTCCTTTTTATTATGAATTTATTATAAATTAAAATAAAGTTTTGAACGACTACATAAATATACCACAAAATCGCTTTTAAGTCAAATTTCACATGAAAAAACAGCATCAAATTTTACTTTGAATACCGTTTTAATCTTAAATATTTTTGTTTTATTTTATTTTTCTAGCTTCAAGATAATATCTCTTGTCATTAGCGTGTCCCATAGAGAATGTCTTTCTAGGAAGTGCTCCATCTAATATAACTGTTTTAAATAAGTCTTCTTTAGCCATTGCATCAAATATAAATCCTACATTATTATCTTTACTTGCAAGACTCTTGGTAACATCTTCTCCATGAATATAATCTATCTTCCCAACATTATCTTTTAAATAATCGTCTAAAAACATTTGAATACTACCAACTGCTATATTGCTTTTAGGTTTTTCAATATACCACGCTTCGTCAATACTATCTGTTACTACTCTAAACTCTTGTCCATTTCCTTCTTTATTAATAGTGTAGTATTCTTTTAAACTATTTAGTAATTTATCTTTATCTGTATTAAATATAACTCTGTTGATAGCTTCAAATTCTAATGCATCAGAATGTAAATTAACTAGTTCAACTAAAGCGTATCTACTTTTACTACTTAGTGCTTTTTCTCCTATTTCTTTCTTTAAATTTTCATAACAAGCTTTTGCAGTAGCAAGTGAGTGATTCCCATCTCCCATTGCAAAAAGTAGTATTCCTTTATCTTTTACTCCATATTTATTTTCAAAGTAATCTTTATCTGCTAAGCATTTTAAACGTTCATCTACTTCATCCATAGTTTCATTATTAAGTAAATATCCCTTAATATGTCCACCATTTTTCATTAAATCAAAATCATATACTATATCACTTTCTGTAACTTTATTTTTTAAACTTTCAATGATATTCTTCTTTTCATCATCTATTAAAATCATAATATGTGGTAACTCTAGTAGAGCATTTTCTCTTACTTTAACTCTTGGTGGAATTCTTTCAATAACAGTCTTCTCTGTAGCTCTTATTAAAGTTTGACTACCCTTTTCATAACTATAATCTTCTAAGTCAACTATACCCATAAGTCCTTCTCTTACTTTACCATCTTCTTGAGTTCTCTCTAAATATATCATAGAGTCACTGTATTCATTAAAGAAGTCCATATTAACTAACTCTTCCATATTTTGATTAATCTTTTTAATTCTTTCTTCTACATCACTTTCTTCTAAATAAATTTCAGGTAGTGTCAGATTAAGTGTTGAAGGGTTACTTCCCACAATTTCTCTTACACTATTCCAATATTCAGGCTCGCTTGTATATTGATCACAAGCTACTACACTCCACTTTGTCATATCAGTGTTTTTAGGTAGTAAAATATTTCCTCTTTTAAAAGGTATTTTCATATAATCACTCTCCTAGTTAATTATACAATACTTTTTATCTATTTAAAAGTCTTATTTTTAATAAAAAAAATAAGCTAATCTAAACTGATTAACTTACATTTAATTCTAGAAATTGTATTGGTTATGTTTTTATAAGGTTTATCAAGTATTTTAGATATATCACTATTACTTCTACCTTCTTTTTTTAACTCATACACTTTTATTTCTTCTATTGTTAAGTATTCTTTTATTTCTTTATCTGTTTCACTATTAATTACTTTATCTATAATATTTCCACTTGTACTAAGAATATTATAAAATCCTAGACTATCATTATCTAAAGAGATTGCTTCATTTAAAACATTATTCTTTTTTCTATTATTATTCTTAATCAAATCTTGTAGTTTTCTATTAACAATTAGTGTTATAATTGTACTAAATTTCTTATTTTTAGTTTCATCAAATAGCTTTATTGCTTCAATTAAGCCAACTAAACTTTCTTGATATAAGTCACTATACTCTAGTCCACACTTACTTGCAGCTCTTAAATATTTAGATACATTTATTTTTAATATTTGATTATACATATTAATTATTTCTTTAAGTGCTAATTCGTCGTTATTTCTAGCAAGACATACTAACTCTTCTGTTGTCATTTTCTATTCCTTACTACTTCATAAATAAGTATACCTGCTGCAACGGACGCATTTAAACTATTTACTTTTCCCTTAAGTGGAATACTTGCAATAAAGTCACAATTTTTTCTTACAAGTTCTTTTAGTCCAAAACCTTCACTTCCAATAATTAATGCTACTTTTCCTGTATAATCAATACTTTTGTAATCTGTTCCTTCAGCGTCACTTCCAACTATCCAGTAGCCTAGTTCTTTTAATTTAGAAATTGTGTTATTTAAATTAGATACCAAAGCTACTTTTTGATTAGTAAGAGCACCACTTGAAGTTTTCATAACTGTACTAGTAACTAGTGTTGTTCTTTTATTTGGAATAATTATATAATCTACTCCAGCACATTCACATGTTCTTATAATTGCGCCGAAGTTTCTTGGGTCTTCTATATGGTCTAATATAACTATAAAATTAGCTTTACTATCATTCTTGATGTCTTCAAAACTAAAGTACTCATAGTCTTCTGCTTCAATAATTATACCTTGATGCACTTCTTTACTAAGTTTATCCATTTCACTCATACTTTTATATATTGGTGTAATATGTCTTTTATTAATAAGTTTAAGTATTTCACTATTATTAAAGTTCTCATTTAAATAAATACATTCTATTATATTAGAACTATTTAATATTTCTCTTGCTGCATTCTTTCCTACTATTTTCATTTATTTAGCCCCCTTATATAGTTATTTGCTAATACTGCACACTTTGCTCCTTCACTAACAGCAGTCACTATTTGATACAAACTCTTTTTAATAATATCACCACATGCATATAACCCAGCAATATTTGTACTTCCATCACTTGTAATGATGTAACCGTTTTCCATATTTACCCCTAAGTTTTCTAAGTAGCCAGTACTTGTAGTAAAACCAATATAACTAAATACTCCATTAGCTATTATTTCTTTACCATTAACTATTAGTTTATAAACGTCATCGTCAAATTTGATATCTTCAATATTAGCATTTTCTATTACTTCAATATTAGAGTAACTTTCTAGTTCACTTTTAAGTTTACCCTTTATTTCACTTCTAGAAATAATTTTAACGTTCTTTGAAATGTTAGCTAAGTAAATACTTTCTTCTACTGAAGAGTCTCCTCCACCTAGTACTACTACATCTTTATCTTTATATAAAGGTGCATCACATATAGCACATCTACTAAGTTTTAAAGTGGATACTTTTTCTTCAAAAGGTGTCTTTTTAGGACTTCTTCCACTACTAACTATAACACTTTTTGTAGTATATTCACTCTTATTTGTAGTTACTTTAAATAAATCTTTTTCTTTAACTACATTATTAACTTCTTCTATTTTAAAAGGAATATTCATTTCACTTACGTGCTTAAACATCTTGTAAGCCAATTCTGGCCCAGTAACATCTGGAATCCCTAAATAATTGTCTATCTTATTTGTTGTATTAACAAGTCCTCCAGGACTATTTTTTTCAAGTATCAAAGTATTTAAGTTACTCCTTTTTGCATAAAGAGCAGCACTCATGCCACTTGGCCCCATTCCTATAATTATTAAGTCGTACATAAAACCTCCTTTTTTTAAAAATAAACCATTTCTACTTTTTCAGTATCATTATACATTTCAGTTAATTTTGGTTTTCTAGCTTGAAGTAAAATGATTATAACTCCTACGATTATAAACACTATACTTACAAGCTGCGCTACTTTAACATTTCCTAACATCAAATTGTATTTAGCATCTCTCATTCCTTCAAAGATAAATCTACCAACACTATACCAAATCAAGTATCCACCAAATTGCCATCCAAGGCGAGTATATTTAAATTTTCTAATTAATAACAAGATAACAAAACCTGCTAAACACCATAAAGACTCGTAATAAAATAGTGGTGTATATGTTACTCCATTTATATTCATACCATATATTATAAACTCTGGAATAAACTTTAAACTTTGTAAATGCTCTATTGTTGTAATAGAACCATATACTTCTCCATTAAAGAAGTTACCCCATCTACCTAACGCCTGAGCAATTAATAAATAAGGCGCTATTATATCAAACATTCTATACACTGATACCCCATATTTTTTACAGTATATTATACTAGCAATTCCGCCAAATATTATACCACCATGTATGGCAAGTCCACCTTCCCATACATATAGTATTTCTACTAGGTGTTTACTATAGTATTCATAATTAAACATACAATAGTATAATCTTGCACCTATAATACCTACAATTATTGCCCAGAAAAGTAAGTTAGTTATAAATTCTTTTTTAATATTAAACTTCTTAGCTTCTCCGTTAATAAGAATATAACAAATTAAAATTGCTGCAAGTATAAAAATGCTATACCACTTAATTTCAAAACTCCCTATTGTAAATGCTACTGGATTCATAAATTACCTTCTTTCTTTATATTTATCTACTATTAAGTTATTTAATAATACATTTACTACACTTATAAATATTGCTATAAATATTGGAATAATCCATCCATTAACAACAAACTTACTTCCTAATATTAAATGGGTAATTTTAAGTATTACAACATTTATTAAAGGTGTAGTTAAACCCATTGTTAAAATGTTTATTGGTAAAGCAATAAATTCTAGAAGTGGTTTTAAGTACACACTTATTACACTAATAATTACACTAGCTAAACAAGCATACCAAAAATTCTCAACATAAAAACTTTTAAACAAATAACTAGCTATCATTAGTGATAAGGCTCCAGTTAAAATTTCTAAAACAAAAGTCACAAATTCTTTTTTCTTAATATTCATCTCATACTCCTTCTTCCTATACTAATTATATTAAATTAATTATTTTTTTACAAGTGTGTTCACTAACTTTTCACTACTTTTTTAATTCATTTTTCACTTGTTTACTATCAATTTTCAAAATCTGTTAAAATTGTGAATAACTTCGTACTTTTTACAAGAAAAAACACTTATTTTCTAAGTGCTTTTATAAATATTTTTTTAAATACATTCCAGTATAGCTATTTTTATTTTTACTTACTTGTTCAGGTGTTCCAGTTGCAACTATCTTACCACCAAAGTCTCCACCTTCGGGTCCTAAGTCTATAATGTAGTCAGCTACTTTGATTATATCCAAGTTGTGTTCGATTACTATAACAGTATCCCCGTTATCTACTATTCTGTTAAGTATAACAAGAAGTTTCTTAATGTCATCTATATGAAGCCCTGTGCTAGGCTCATCTAGTATGTACACACTTTTTCCAGTAGGTCTTTTTTGAAGTTCTTTAGCTAGTTTAACACGGCAAGCTTCTCCACCAGACAAAGTAACAGCATTTTGTCCAAGCTTTACATAACCAAGTCCTACATCATGCATAGTATCTAGTATTCTCTTAATTTTAGGAACATTTTCAAATACTTCTAAAGCTTCATCTACTCTTAAATCAAGAACATCTGCAATACTCAAACCTTTAAACTTGATATTTAATGTCTCTTTATTATACTTTTTACCATGACATACGTCACATGGAACATACACATCAGGCAAGAAATGCATTTCTATCTTTTTAACTCCATCACCCTGACATGCTTCACATCTTCCACCTTTTACATTAAAGCTAAACCTGCTTTTAGTGTATCCTCTTAACTTAGCTTCCTTAGTCTCTGTAAACACATCTCTTATTAAATCAAATAATCCTACATAGGTAGCTGGGTTACTTCTTGGTGTCCTTCCAATTGGATCTTGACTAATATAAACAACTTTATCAACATCATCTATACCATTAATACTCTTAAATTTACCTGGAATTTCTTTTGATTTATAAATAGTACTTGATAACTTTTTATATAGTATTTCATTAACTAAACTTGATTTACCACTTCCACTTACTCCAGTAACACAAGTTAAAGTACCCTTAGGAAACTTAACATTTACTTTCTTTAAATTATGTTCTTCTGCACCTTTAATCTCTATAAATTCTCCATTTCCTTTCCTACGTTTTTTAGGTACATCTATTTTTAACACACCACTTAAATATTTACCTGTTAAACTATTCTTGTTTTTCATTACTTCTTCTGGAGTACCAGCAGCAACAACGTATCCTCCAAGAGTTCCAGCACCCGGACCGATATCAATTAAATAGTCACTTGCTAACATTGTATCAGTATCATGCTCTACTACTATAAGAGTATTACCTAAATCTCTCATTTCTTTCAAACTGTTTATAAGTTTATCATTATCCCTTTGATGTAATCCAATACTAGGTTCATCAAGTACATAAAGTATCCCACTTAACTTACTTCCTATTTGAGTAGCTAGTCTTATTCTTTGACTTTCTCCACCGCTTAAGCTAGAAGCACTTCTTGCAAGTGTTAAATAGTCTAGCCCTACATTTTGTAAAAAGTGAAGTCTCTCTCTAATCTCTTTCAAAATCAAAAATGATATCTCTTCTTCCTTTTTAGTAAGCTTAATATTATCAAAAAACTCTACTAAATCTCTAATACTTAAACTTGTAATATCATAGATATTCTTTTTATTAATGAATACATTTAGTATCTTTTCACTTAGTCTTTTACCTTTACAAAGAGGACAAGCACTTTCTTTCATGTAACTTTCTATCCAAAGTCTTATACTTGGACTATTAGTTTCCATGTATCTTCTTTCTAAATTAGTTATAATTCCTTCAAAATAGTCATAACTCTTTAAAATACTACCACTTCTAGTTTTAACATTAAAATGTATTTTATCTTTAGAACCATAGAATATAGTATTATATTCTTCTTTAGTAAAATCTTTTACTGGTTTATTTAAGTCAATGTTATAGTATTTACATACACTATCTAGTTTCCTAAAATAAATACTTAAAGTTTCTCCACTTTGAAAACTTTCTACTGCACCTTCTTTAATAGATAAGTTTTTATTAGGTATTAATAGGTCTGGGTCAATTGACAATTTAACGCCAAGTCCTTTACACTCAGGGCAAGCTCCATAAGGACTATTAAATGAAAACATACGAGGCTCTAGTTCTTCTAAACTATAGTCACATTCTGTACAAGCGTAGTTCTCACTCATCAGTATTTCCTTGTCTCCAACGACATTTATTAGTACTTTTCCACCTGCCATTTTACAAGATAATTCTATTGCTTCAAAAAGTCTACTTCTTGACTTTTCATTTACAACAAGTCTGTCAACCACAAGTGATATTATGTGCTTAACATTTTTTTCAAGAACTATATCTTCAGATAAGTCTCTAGTCATTCTATCAACCTTTATTCTAGAGTATCCATCTTTTCTTAAATCTTCAAATAAGTCCTTAAACGTACCTTTTTCTCCCCTAGCAATAGGTGCCATTATTTCTATTTTAGTACCTTCATTAAAGTCCATTATCTTATTAACCATTTCTTCAATAGACTGACTTTTAATAGGTACTTTATGTTTAGGACAATATGGTACACCAATTCTTGCAAATAAAAGTCTTAAATAATCATATATTTCAGTAACTGTACCAACTGTACTTCTAGGGTTTTTATTAGTAGTCTTTTGGTCTATACTAATACTTGGACTTAACCCATCAATGGAGTCCACTTCTGGCTTTTCACTAGCCCCCAAAAATTGTCTAGCATATGCACTTAAACTTTCAACATATCTTCTTTGACCTTCAGCGTATATTGTATCAAATGCCAAACTAGATTTACCACTTCCACTTACACCTGTCATAACAACAAGCTTATTTTTAGGTATCTCAATATCAATATTCTTTAAATTATTTTCTCTTGCTCCTTTAATAACAATTTTATCCATATTACATAACCTCTTTTTTTAATATTCACAATTCTTTTCTTTTTATTCAAGAACATTAATATAATAGCAAACATTTATTGTTATGTCAAGCGAACAAAAGAAAAAAGTAATAATTTTTTTAATATTACTTTTTAATGTTTATCACTGAAGAAATTGGTATACAATAGTTATTTTCTTCTATTCTCATAAGTTTATCACATAAGCAAATTATTCCACCAGGCATAACCTTCTTTTTAGTATCATTTAAATATTTAAATGAAGACAACATTTCTCTAGTTGGACTAGCCGTTTTCTTTATTTCAAATGGATATATCTCCGTTGCATTAAAAAATACTAAATCAATTTCGTGTTTATCTTTATCTCTAAAATAACTAATATTTGCTTCCATACCGTGAGCATTATAACTTTTAATAATCTCACTAATAAGATATGTTTCTAAATAATGTCCTGCACTTGCACTCATTTGAAGAGTTCTTGCATCTTCATATCCTGCTAAAAAAGCACATAATCCTGTATCCATCCAAACTATTTTTGGCATATGATTAACTCTTTTTTCTCTACTTAAATTATATGGTGTTAACAAATAAACTATTCCACTAGTTACCAAAATATTAAGCCATGCTTTTACAGTTTTATCTGTTATTCCAACTTCACTTCCAATTTTACTATAGTTAAGTTGTTCTCCATTTCTACTCGCAATAGTTATCATAAAATTTTTAAATGTTTCAGTGTTTGTGATACTAATAATATTTTCAACATCTTTAGTTAAATATGTCTCAATATAACTATTAAAGAAATAATATCTTTTCATTTTCTCATTTACATAAAGTTCAGGCATGCCACCTTTAAAAATATTTTCATATAAAGTATTAACATCAATTATACTAGTATCAACAAAATTTTTAGGGTCAAACATAACATTTACAGAATTTTTATTATTTATCTCATTATAAGTCAGACTATTAAGTTTAACAATTCCAACTCTTCCGGCAAGTGACTCTTGTACGTTTTTCATAAGCTTAAATTGTTGACTTCCTGTTAACCAATACATACTAGGTTCTTTTATTTCATCTACCTTTATTTTGATATATGAAAATAAATCTGGTGCATATTGTACTTCATCAATTAATAAAGGATATGGGTGTTCTTCTAAAAATAATTTAGGGTCATTTTGCGCTAATTCTCTTGTTACTTTATCGTCTAATGTTACATAATTCATATTTTCAGGCATAATACTTTTTAAAAGCGTAGTTTTACCAACTTGTCTCGGACCAGTTACTAATAAAACTTTAAACGCCTCTGCAATTTCACTAATTGTTTCTTTTGCTTCTCTTTCTATCATATTTCCACCAACTTTCACTTATATTATACAACTATTTTGTGGTTTTATCAACATCAATTCCGAGATTTGACACCTTGCATTCCGAGTTTAGAAAGTGTTTATTCCGAGATTTGACACCTTGCATTCCGAGTTTAGAAAGTGTTTATTCCGAGATTTAGCACTTTTCATTCCGAGTTTAGGAAGTGTTATTCCGAATTTACTAAAACAAAAAAAGGCTTATTTAGCCTCAACAATTAATTTAATAGCAGTTCTTTCTTCTCCATCTACTAAGATATCACTAAATGCAGGAGTACAGACTAAATTCTTTCCAGTAGGCGCTACATAGCCTCTTGCTATTATAATTCCTTTAATTGCTTGATTTAAAGCTCCAGCACCGATAGCTTGCATTTCAACCTCATCTATACTTTCTCTAAACAAATTTGCTAAAGCACCAGCAACTTTCTGTGGTACACTTTTACTAGATACCTTAATAATATCCATATTATAAATTCCCCCTTAATAAAATATATTAAACTACAAAAGAAAAAGACCTAATTAGTCTTCTTAGGTCTACCTTTTTTCTTTACTTCCTTTATCTCTTTTTTTATTTCTTCTTTAATAACAGCTTTCTTTACTTCTCTTTTAGCTTTATTTACTGTCTTTTTAGCAGATTTAACTGTTTTTTTAACTTCTTTTTTAACAGGTTTAATCTCTTTTTCAATCTTCTTCTTTAAAGGCTTAGTTTCTTTCTCTATAGCTTTAACTACAGGTTTTGCTTTTTTCTTAAGTTCTTTTGTAGCTGGTTTTAATTCTTTTTTAACTTTCTTAACTTCTTTTTTTATTTCTTTATTTACATCTTTACCATTAACTTCAATTTTAGGTTTTCTTCCTCTTTTCTTTTCAATTACAACACTTACTTCTTTAACTTCAGGTTTGTTTTCTTCATTAATAGCATCAACCATTTCTAAGTTTTTATATTCATTTTCAACAACTTTAGAAACAAATTTATCGAACTTATCTTTTGTTACAAATAATTCAACTAAATTTTCTATAGTCATAATTACACCTAAACAAGTGAAGTAGTATCCTAACATTAAAGTTTGAACTGAAATTTCTTTATATAGATTTACACAAGTTAATATTGCTAAGAAACCTATTAAAAATGTTCCAATAAATTTAACACTCCACATAAAATTATCTTGATTTTTATAAGTAACTATTTTATAAATTCTATTAGCTATTACTAAAATATTAAATATTGTTAATCCAGCACCTAATATCATTGCTGCATCTTCATTTTTAAATATAAACATGAATGTTGCAGTAAGTATACTTATCAAACTAAATAATAAGATTTCATAGTCTCCTTCTCTTCTTCTAATAAAGTAACAAATTACTCCAAAAAATGCTAATATAAAGAAGATAATACTCCCATATAATACCATATCAATTAAACCAAAACTCTTGAAAATCATTATAGTAACTCCACCAATAAATATCAAAATTGATAACACTAATTGAGTTATTAAAGTTAAATCTTTTTTACCTTTCATCATTACACCTCTATCCTAGAATAATTTTACAAAATAATTAAATAATTGTCAAGGTTAAAACACCAAAAAAATGGCATATTTATAATGCCACTTCATTTTTTGATTACTCTTTATTTTTATAATAAGCCTTAGCTTCGTCAACTTGTTTTAAACCTAAATTTACAAAGTATATTATAACTACCCAAGCAAGTACAGTTAAAGTAAGTGGTAATATATAATAAGGTAAATTAATTGGCATATCCCAAACACCATGAAGTACAATTGGTATTAAGCAAATAAGTAAAAATCTTTTATCATTTAAGTGTTTTTTGTCAAGTTTATCCAAACCTTTAACATACATTAAAGCAGCTCCTTCAATTGCAGCCCATGCAACGTGTCCACCAGGCGCTAAAATACCTCTTACCTTTATAACTTCTAACATACTTTGTAGTCCACCTTTTAAGCCATAGTTTAAAATATAGCCAGCAGTTTCAAACGCTGCAAAACCTGCTCCTACTGCCGCACCTATTAGTAAGCCATCTAATATATAATTACTTCTCTTTTCTTTAAATAAGAAGAATGCAACAACTACTGCTTTAGCTACTTCTTCTATTACACCAACCATAAGTGCTCCATCAAATGTTGAAATATCTGTATTAAAATCGAGTGAGAAAAACAATATTGCAACTATTAAACTAAGTGCACCACCTAATATAAAGTATTTCATTACTTTATAAAAAGGCATGTTTCTAAATACATTTATTTCAAAAAAGAATATTAAAACAGTTACAGGAACAGCGAAAGCAGCAAGCATTATCATTGCGGGTAAGAAGTTAGCATTACCATAAGTAATAAAGCCTATTCTTGTAGGTATATAAGCAATTATAAAGAATATTAACATCTTAAAATATACCCAAGCTTTAGCATTATGTGGGTCAACTTCACTTACTTTAGGTGTAGTATTTTTACCTCCACAAATAAACACATCGTCTAATTCTTCCTCGCTATGTTTTTTAAAAGTATCTTTAAATAAATCTTTAAAAGTAACATAGCTTTCACTTCTAGCACCAGTTATTTTATCTAAGTTATCACTAATAATCTTACTAGTTTTCTTTTTTAATGGACATCCACAAGATGGACAACTATCCATTCCTTCACTTACTTTTTTACCACAGTCTGGACATACTTTAGAATCACTTTTATATCCACAATGTGGGCACTCTTTAGCACTACTAGATATCTCTTTTCCACACTCTTCACATTTAATTAAAGCCATACTAATTTACCTCCTTTAAAGTCTTAATAATCAAAGCACAAACATTATTTATTTCAGTTGAATTCTCATTTTCTTCTTTAGTAGTAACTAAATACATACTATTACCTACTAAAAATGTATATCTGTTATCTATTACTAAGTGACCACTACTTGTATAAGAAAACATACTTCCATAAGTTAACTTATCTCCTACGTATCCTGATAGTTGATTTAATAAAATTTTTACATCTCCATAAGCTTTATTTAACTCTGTTGTAACATCATTTAATAGTACTAAAGGGTCAGTATAATTTTTATATTTTTCTATCATTATATATGGAATTAATGCTCCTTTGTCATCAATATTTTTTCCTACATAAATAGTCTTATCTTTATCTACATACACTCTATAAGTTGTAGGAAACTCAAAATACTTTCCATTCTGATTAAATACATAATTGCCATTTTGATTAGGTTGTTGTGTTTCAGTTGGATTAGATGGACTTGGCGCTGGTGTATTGTTTTCATTTTTACTAGTAGTATAAACTAAATTATATGTTTTAACAACTGTTTTTTTTAGTTTACTTATTTTTTATATTTCATATTAAACTTATCTATTTGACTAAGTCTTTTGACATTACTTGTACTTGGAATTTTCAAATAATTTAAGTCAACATAATTAAAGTTACTACTTGAGTTACATGGGTACATTGAAATATACTTATTAGTATTATGAAAAGTAATAACCAAAAAATAATCACTTATTTTACCATTAGTAACGCCACATTTATCATACTTAAATATATACACATCTTCATATGTTCCAAAATAATACGCTTTACAAAAGAGTATTTTCTTCTTTACTTCATAAAAAACTTTATCAAAAGGAAAATCTTCATTAAATGTACTAATTACATCATAGTCTTCCACTCTACTATACATATGTTTTGATATATGACTTAAAAACTCTTCGTCACTATAATTAAATAATTGTTCTAATCTATAGCTAGCATTAAAGTTAATGTTTTCCATCTTAGAATATTTAACTAAATTACTAAAATACCCAAATTTAGGATTTATTAAATATTTTCTGTTTTCATTTAGTAGTTCTTCTACTTTATCAAAATCTTCTAAATAACTTAAACATCTTAATTTATTATAAAGTACTTTCTCTTCTATAATATTATACTTAGCAAAATCATTAAATAACTTTTTATTAGAAGTATACCTTTCTTCTATGTTACCCAAAACATATAAAGCCTCACTAAAACTACCCAATACTTTTAAAACTTTAGAATAGAACACACCTGCAATATAGTCATTTGGATATTTCTTTATATATTCTTCTGTTCTAATCAAAGCTTCACTAGGGTTTGTTCTTAAAAACGATTTAATATATATATATTCTTCATTATTAAAGTAACTTTTCATATCATTTCCCCATTAATATTGTAACACGTTTAAAACAAAATAGGAAGAGAAAATCATTAGTATTTAGTCTATTGCAATTTTTCCAGTTAGCAAACTAAAAAAAGTGTAACTATTTAACGTTACACTCATTAACATTTACAAATTTTTTACCTTTAATTCTATAAAGAACATTGCATTCCCCTATTTCGTCATAATAACTTATGTGGTATATAAATTCCTTTTTACCATCATTAAATATATCTAACGCATTACTAATAGTTCCTGCACTAAATTTAGTTATATCATTTTCTTCACTTTTGTATAAAATATAATACTTTTCTTCCTTATTATATACAAGATAACTAAAGTAATAATTAAGAGCCCCACCAATAACAGAATACACTTCTTCAATATTATTGTCTCCATCAAAGTCCATCATTACTTTCTCACTATATGTTACTTGATTTAAACTAAATTTTAATTTTAATTTAGACTTAATAGTCTCTAATTCAAGAGTACTAACTTCGTTTTTATCTAAGAGTATTCCACTAATACTACCTTCATACATATAGAAACTATTATTATATTTAATACTATTATCTTTATAATCAAATATATAAAACCTCTTTTGAAATGAATCATAATACATAGTATTTTTTCCAATATCTTTTCCATCAATATTAGTGTTGTATTCTTTATTATTATACTTACTTACTTCACTAGTCTCATCTGTGCAGTCCCATTTCTTGCATTCTAATATTGTCAATGGACTAGTAATTAGTGTAAACGCATACTTTTTATAATACTCGTTTACTACTAAATATAATCCATACATAATAATAGAAAATACAATAACTATAAATATAATTGTAACTTCAAACTTATTATTCTTTTTTTCCATATCTTCTCCTAAATATCAAATCTATAAGCAATCATATAAACTACTTCATTTGCATTATAGAAAGGTACGACTATATTGGCATCACTTGCTGTATCAGACATATATATAGTACTTCCGCTTACTCCAGTTACAAGTACCCAGTGTTGTCTAGGATCTGGTGATTTAACTCTAAGAATTACTTCATATCCATTATTAATATAACCAGCAATTACATTTGCTTTATTTTCAAGTGACCCACTTAAAGCACTACTCTTTCGTTCATAATCATTAACTAAAACTGATTTTAAAGCACAAGCACTTACCAAGTTATTTCCGTCTAAACATCCATTAGCTTTAATTGTATTTACAAATGTTCCTGGGTTAAAGTTAGCTACTTTTACTTGAGCACCACTTTTAGCAATAGCTTTAGCATGCGCGGTTATAAAACATCCTACACTAGACATATTTTTAGTTGATAACATAATACTTCCCCATTCACTACTACTTTGTCTCCATTTATCCCAGTCGCCACTTGCAAAGCTACATGATGGATTACTTAAAATGTATTCTCCGCCATAAGAGCTTCTTATTAATTCTACATAATCACTTCCTTGATTAGCCAAAGAATTCCAACTATTTTGAGTAGTACTAGTGTATCCTACTCCAGCAGGATTTCCTGAAGTGTCAGTAAGTATTATTCCAGATACTGCTTTAACAGCTTTTCTAATACGAGAATCGTTTTCTAAAGGACCTTTCCAATGAGTACAACTAGCCCCTTCTGGTACTGTACCTTTTGTCATTACAGTTTGCACACTTTGGTCTAGTGCTGAAGTACATATGTCACATCCTTTATCAGGATCACAATATGTTTGATCCCAAGTACTACTTGATATTTCAAGGACAACCTCACCATTGTCTTCTTTTATAGTACCACGGTTAAAAGCATAAGTTCTAGCCGCGATTGCTTGTGCTTTCATTGCTTCATCAGGTGCCCCACCATTTTCAGCATACACTACTCCTAGTACATACTTTTCAAAATCAATTAATTCTTGATTAGGAACAGCAGCATTCACTTCTACATCAGGCAGTGCACTATTTTTTTTGTGAATAAGTCTTACTTTTAAATTACTTACATCTCTGTTGCCAACTGTATACGTACAATTTCCTGAATAAAGAGCTAAATTTGTTTTAACTGTGTTAGGGTATCCTAGTAAATAGTTTATATAGTCTTGTCTAGAACTAACTCTGCTATCCATAATATTTTCAATATCCCTAGCCACTTTATAATCAAATGCTGGTTTAACACCATCTAAATTATATTCAGCCTTATACCTAGGATATGTATCATAAATAAATCCATCTTCATAAGTATATCCATCTATACTAGGTATCTTTTCTTCCTCGCTTGTTAAATCAAGTTTAACATCATACTTAGCTAGACTAGGTTTAGCTACACCTATATTGTCATAGCATTCACTACTTGTTAATTCATACGTTCTAATAATATTGTTATCATATTGATAGCTTTCACTTATATTTTCCCCATATCTTAAATATAAATTAAACTTACTTTCACTTGTTTGATAGTTAATAGGTGCACTAAAAGCATCACAGTGTCTTCCTATTTCATTGCCCTCTTCATCATAATCGATTACTAACTTATAAGGAGTAAGCCCATAACTTTTTAAGTCATACTTTAAAATATACTCATCTATTAATTTATCTAAATCTTTTTTTTCATAAATCTTTGTAACAAAAAGTGTACTAATTGCATCTAAGTCAGTTGGTGCAACGTAGTTTTTATCATCACTTTCTAAACCACTTGCATCAGGTACTTTAATAAATAGTTCACCATTTTCTTTAACATTTTGAGTATCATACGCATAATATAAACTACTTAAAAAGTATCCAGGACTAAGTGTTGTTATACCAGGTAATGTTTCTTTTTCTTCAAGTGTCTTTTTAACATATAAACATAATTCAGTAGGATTTTCTATCTGATATACTCCAAAGAAATTTTTAATTTTAGTAAAAAAGCTTCTCTCTCCACAGTCTATTCCATCAGCACTTTCATACAAACTATCAATATCTCCCCTAGACATTGCTTCTTCATATTTCTCTTTAAATACTTCGTAACTATCTTTTCCAGTTAAATTAAACTTCATACTTAGTGAACTTATTATTGTATGATATACAATTACGATTAAGAAAATTAGTAACATTACCCCAACAAATATACCAAGAACCCATCCAACTGGCCCACTTAAAAGAGTTATTAATGCCTTAATGGCCTTTACACTAGTTTTAGTTGCCTTTACACCTTTGTTTACAGCACGTATTCCTTTTGCAGTATCTCCAACTATTCCATCATCTTCACTTGCCTTATTTAAAAGAGCATTCCCCGCACTATTTAAAGCATTTTTTCCTAAAGAGCCTTTATCTAGTTTATCTTTTTTTTCTAAAGAATCTGCTCCTAAACTTGTATTACTAGTTTCTCTACTTTCCATATTATTTTGTAAATTTCTACCTTTAGTATTATTTATTCTATTATTAATATCAGATTTATCAGTACTATTCACAAATGTATTATTATGTAAAGGAAAAGAACCCACATTATTTTGTGAATTTAAATTTTCACTATTAATTAAGTTCTTCTCCTTATCATCCATAATATACCTCTTAACTATAATCCTCCACCAGAACCAAATGAGTCTAGTTCTTCTTGAGTCGCTATTACATTAATTCTCATTCTACGCGTTCCACATACAAATAAAGCTTCTCCTTGATTATATCTTTTAATACTTTCTTTTTCTTGATCATTTAAATCTATTAATCTTGCTAAATCTTCAACTGCTTGCTTCTTTAAGCCCATTACTAAATAGTAACTTGCATTATCAAATATTGCTTTACCATGTACGATTACCTCAGGGCTTGCAAAGTCAGTAGGTTGTTGTGTAATAATTATTGTACCTGTGTTATATTTTCTGCTTCTTCTTTGTACTTGGGCTAAAAATTCTGCTCCTAAAGTATTTCTGTCTGCTAGAAGGGTATGTGCTTCATCTACCATAAGTATTGTATTAGTATCTTTGTCTAAGCATAAACCCCATGCATGCTTTAATATGTTAAAGAATAAAGCATTTCTTATATTAGCATCACTATTCATTAACTCTCTTATATTAAATACTATAAAGTCACTATTAGGTTCTACTGTTGTATGTCCAGTAAAGTAATATCTTAATTCTTTTGTTAAAGGTCTAACTTTTAACTCAAGTTTTTCCATTACTTCTTTTTCACGAGTAGCTTCTACCATTGATAAAAGTCTTCCTTTAATAGTAGCATACACATCGTCAAATGTAGGATAATCTTCACTAGTAAACTTACTAAAGTCTGTCTCATAGTCTATCTTATATCTCTTATAAGTATCTTGCACTACTTCACTAAACAAAGTAAGTACGTCTTCTTCTATATCAGGACTATAGTACTTCATGAAAGCTTTAAGTGATTGTAATGTTCTTGTTAAAACAGCATTTCCTCCACCATCTTCAATATCAGAGTCGGCTATTACTTCAAGTGGATTTATCATTCCGTAGTCTCCACCTAATCCTAGATTAATGAAGTCTCCTCCATAAAGTCTAGTCATGTCTTCTAGCTCACCTTCTGGGTCAATTGCAACTATTTTGTGTCCATTTCTAATATTACTTCTTAAAAGTATCTTAGCAGCAGTAGATTTACCACTACCTGATGTACCTAAAATTATCATATTGGCATTATTTCTATTAAACTCTTTCTTAATCTGATATAAGAATTGATTAAATAATATAATACCTCCAGAAAAGTCTACACCTAGTAAACAAGATAAACCTGGGTCCTTGATACTATCAAATACAAATGGATACATCGCACTCATAGTGACACTTGGAATAGGTGTTCCAATTCTCTCTTCAATATCTGAGTCTGGAAATATTGGTAAACAACTTTTTAAAATTTTCTCTTGTTCATATCTAAGTATTGTGCCTTTCATTCCCATAGCATCTAAGTAGTTCTTTACTTGAACCTTTTTATTTTCTAATTCTTCTTTTGAGTCAGCCAATACCATAACGTGCATTTGAAAGTCAAATATTCTAGCTTGAGTACTTGTAAGCATTGTAATAAAGTTTTCTATACTTTCGTAGTCTTGTCTAATTCTTTCTTGAATAGTTCTGTCATGTTCGTTTTGATATTTCATTTTCATATCAGCTATTTCTTTATTAAGCATTTTACTTAATACTGAAAACTCTATTGGAATGTGTTTAATAATTACCTTAATTCCACTATATTGTGTTAAATTAGCTAAGTATCCCTCGTTTATCATTTTAGGATAACTAATAATAGTTAAGAAACAACAATACTTTCCACTTATAACCATATCCCCTGCATTAAATTCTAGCCCTTTTGGTGCTAATTGACTTTTTAAGTTCATGAACCCATCACCGTCCCAAATTCAGTTCTACTTCCATCATTTAAAAATCCATCAAGTAATACTCTTAAATCATCATTACTAGTTTGACTAGCAACTAACCCACATGTTGCAAAACCACTTATTAAGTTTTGTATTCTTTTTTGCATTATCTCAGGTCTTCTCTCCCTGAATAGTAAGTAATATTCTGTATCAGCTACACCTACTTCCTTACTCATAAATAGATTTGCCTTATTGATGTCTTGCATAACAAGTTTCTTCAAAACTGGAGTTTGTACGTTATTGTATAAAAGCTGTAATTGACTTAAATAAACATTAATATCAACTGGTCTATCTGCTACAATAATACTAAATTCATAATCAATGCTATTATATAGATTTCTTAAATTATATATAACGTTTCTTTGACTATCATTATCCATAATAAATATATTCTTAGGTTGTACTTTAACACCTGTTACTTGCATTCCATCATCAAGTTGTATAGCACCATTTAGTATAGACCTAATAGGTAGCCAATCTTCTGTATTTTTACTTCTCACTGTACTCACTTCTAACACACCATCCTTTCCAATAATATACTCTTCTATTTGCTAAAAACAAGTATAATTCTTTTATAAAACACATTACGTTATGATAAAATGGTATAGGTACTACCAAGAAAGTACATACACAAATTGGTAGTATCTTTATTATTGTTGTAGTCATTGTAGTAGCTTGTATTGCTACAAATAATAGTAAACTTACTCCCACACCACACAAGAATACCACTAAATCAATACCTCTAAATATGTTAAATATAAGCTTACCATTTTTACTATTAGCAGGTATAATATACATATTATTCATATTCTTTCTTCCTTTCCTTTATTTAATTAGTGTTGCCACCATTAGTATTGTTATTGTTGTTTACATTACGAGAACTATATTGAGGTTTAGAATCCCTATTATTTCTTCTATTGTAACCTGGATTTTTTTCAGCATCAACAAAATCGCTTTTACTCTTTTCAATATTTTTCTTTTTAGTTTCATTCTTTTTAATATCATTTTCATAAGCTTTAGTAACTTTCTCATATTCTTGTTTAGACTTGCTAAGAGAAGATAAATCAGTAATCTTTCTATCTGTTAAGCCATTTTTATCAACATAATCATTATAATCATTGATAAGTTGTCTTAATTCAGCAGTATCTTGACCAATAGGTCCATTGAAGTTTGGATCAGCCATATTTAATTGACTACTAAAGTAAGCATCTTTTTGAGAATTATATTCATTAGTTAATTCGTTACGTTTATTAGCTAGTTCACTCATTGCGACACTTCTATCTGTATCATTTTGAGCATTTGCTATTCTTTCCTGAATACTCTGAATATCACTATTATTTGAAAGCATATCTTCTAAAGTACCATGCGTTCTTTCATAATTTCTGTTCATTACATTTTCAATGTTATTTCTCATATCGTTTCCTTTATTAGAAATATCCATATTCTTTTTAATATTATTTATAGCTTTGTCTGTATCCTTTATATCTTCATCAAATTTAGAAATAGTAGCCGCATCTTTTCCTTTACCACCAAAGAAGTTTTCAACTCCACCTACCATAAACGCTCCAAGTCCACCGGCACCAGCAACTCTAGCACCCATTCCAAAGCCACCTTTTATTGCCCCAGTACTTGCGCCAATTACACCAACAGCATTTTTAGCAGCAGCACCTTTTGTAACACCGGTAGTAAGACCTGAAAAAGCTCCACTTAAGGCACCTCCAGCACCACCTGATATTCCACCTGCAATTGCTCCGCCTACAAGTCCAGCTCCTCCAGCAATAGTACCTTTAAGTACTGCACCAAAGCCTTTTCCAGCATCTCCTAAACCTAATTTAATTCCTAAAGCATCTTCAATTAATTTAGGAAGTTCTTTAGCAGCATGGAATACTCCGATAATTAATAGAATTTTAGCTAACCAGTTTATTCCATCAAATACTGAAGTGACTAAATTTAATGCCACAAATGCAACATAAACAGTTAAAATTCTTACAAAAACATTTAGATAAATGCCACCATATAATTTAGCAAAATTAACTAGCTTATCACTCTTGCTAGAAGGATCAATACTCATGATAATTGGTATAGGTGAAATAACCTGTAAAACAAATAATTTTATTATCCTAGTTCCAAGTTCAAATGCAAACGCAATGAAGTAATAGCAAAGTAAAATTCCAACAATTCCAGTTACAAATGGAATGTAATGGAACCCAGCATCATACGCATAAGGAGACAATAGTAATATTGATTCACCTTGTAAAACTCTATTTTTTGCCGTTTTTGCAGCTTCAGATGGTGAAGTTTCTGCTGTATTATTCTCAAATAATGTAACGAATACACTATTAACAAATTTCTTACTTGTTAAAGCCATATCCCCGTCATTTTCATCATTATAGTTGGCATCCCCATAAATAATTTTAGGAATTACATTACTATCTATTACGACATTTTGAAATGCAAATAACTCGTCAAAAATAAATTTACTTGAAGCTAATAAAACAACAGCAATTACGATTCTTTGAACAATCTTAGTTCCGCTTTTTCCTGATTTTTCTATTTTATTAGGATCTATTATACAGTTTATTAAAGTTATAGATAACTTAAATAAAGCATATACTCCACATAATAACATTATTCTAGAAGTTATATATGATATATCATTTATATTTTCCGTTGAAAGTTGCAATTTTGCTATAGCAAAGAAAGCTTGCATTGCAAATGCTGCTAAAGCATAAATCCAAGAATCTATTAATACAAATATTTCGTACAAAATTGGTATTGCAAATCCAAGCGAGCTAAACCCATTTAATAATATTTTTTTCATATATTCTCCTTCCTACTTAATACCACATAGAATATCAGTAATTCCAATTATGTTTCCAATCATATCTATAAACGTAGGTAAAAGTAACAATATTAACACAGCTATTAATCTTTTAGCAAATTTTAATCCAGTTTTTTTAATATCTGTTTTATCACTAGTTATAGCGCCACTAAAATCTATCATACTGAATACAATTGTTAACACAATTGCTAAAATTTTTATTATATCAAATGCTTTTTGTAAGTATCCAGCTACAGAATTAGGGTTACTTGCCTCTCCTAAATAATTAACACAACTTCCTAAATTTGAACTTACTACTTTATCAATAACTTTAAATTTAGGATCAGTGTCCATATCATAATTTCCATTAGCTTCCGAAGATTCCGCTGTATTCGTAACACCTTCTTTATTACTATTTCCATTAGCTGTCACAGAATAATAATATCTATAATTACCGAACCCTCCTGTTTGAACTGGAGTTATGTATAAACTAACGCTCTGTTGCCCTGTTTTACCAGAATCAAAAGGCATTTTAGCTTTTAAAGAATTCCAGTCTTCTTTAAAAATAACATAACTTCCATTACTCCATACAATGTCATCACTTTCATTAACATAACAATTATTTCCTGAAGAACAGCTTTCATTCATTTTAATATGATATTTACCATCACTATAAGCTGTTGTTATAATGTTAATTTCAGACACAGTAGTTTGTTGAAATGCATATAAATTAGCAAGTGAAGTACTATCTATAGCTGCTCTATAAGTTGTTTTATTATTGGTGTTGTCTTGATCGCCCGTGATACTTTCCCCCGAACTAGTTATTTGTGTCATTCCAACATTTCCTACACTAGTATAAATAACAGCAAAATCATACATTACTTTATTAACTTTAGCTCTAAAAATATCTGTGCCTTTAATTTTTTCGTTTTCTTTATATTTATGGTCTAAACTGACTCTAAGGTTTGGACATTTCACACCATTTGAAAATAATTCTTGATAAGTAGGTACTCCATTGACACGTATCGAGCCAATGTATCCAGTCGTATCAATAATGCCCGGTTTATTAGTACCAAACACAACATAATAAAAAGAGTTACCAGAAGCTACTTTTACTAAATTATTATCATTTTTGTAAGATGAAGGTGTATATGAATTATTCGTTCCATCTTTACCTTCATTATAACTTTGTTTCCAATAAGTCATATTTTTATATTGATCAAAATTAGCATCATCTCTTCCTTGAACAGTATAAGTTTGATTAGAAGTGTTTACATCAAACTTAAGTCTGATTTTTGATGCATTTTTTCCATCATTATTGCCATTTGCTTCAAAAGCATATCTACACTCTAAAGTTTCGGCATTTAAAATATTTGTCAAACAAATAAAACTGAAAATACTAATTAATAAATATTTAAAATATTTTTTCATAGCTAGTCACACTCCCACTACTTAACATTATATCATAAAAAAAGCACTTATAAAAGTGCTTAATTCATTAATTTTGATTTTTATTTGTAGGATCATTAGTTAAGTGACAGCTAAATGGATCCCAAACGCATCTATAACAGCTCTTTTCCCAAGTAACATCTGAAACTAATCTTACAATTACACCTGTTATTGTTATAATTAAATAGACTATAACTGCTGCAATAATTTTTTTGATCAAATGTTGTTGAGCACTCTTGATTTCCTTTTCTTCTTTACTCATAACAGCTTTTGCCATTACTATCATACCTGATACTATTAATAATAATGGTACTACAATTTTAATAGCCCAAATAATATAACCAAATATAGTCCATACTGGTTCAGTAGCTGAACACATTGTAGTTTCGTCTAATAAAAATAAATAATTCATATTTCTTCCCTCTTTCTGATAATTATTTTAATATAAAATACTAATAATGTCAAATGTTTTTGTTAAGTTTACATATAATTTAAGTAAAATCAACATTTTATTATGATTTTTTACTATTTACTTAATACTTTGCTATCAAATTTACCTTGATATTCTATTTCAGACATATATTGATATGAGTATATATATAATCCATCTACTGTTTCAATTACAATGTTATTTGTATCTTGTTGTAATATAATTGCTGTTTCTTGATCTATTTCTACTCCATCATATACTATTTTTCCAAACTTTTCTTGTAAATTATAATTTTGTAAAGTATTAATATAATTTAAATCTTTTGATATAATAACTGTTTTAGTATCTTCATTAATTTGAATGTTACTTCCAATTATTTTAAACATTTCAATTGGAGCATATAGCATATTATTATAATATACTACTTCTTTACTCATCTTTATAATATCTCTTTCAGAAGTTACTTCATCAGCTAGTCCTAGTAAATTACTATATGGAGAAACCATATATTGTTTTCCATTTATTGTTATATAAGTAATAGCCTTTTGCCAGTTTACTTCACCATTAACGCTTTCAACTATTTGTCTTACGGGTAAATAAGTATCAGCATGATAATTTAATACATTAACTTTTAATAGTCTACCATTAACAATAACGTTGTATTGATTATCAACTTGTTCTAAAACAGTATCACTTTTACCTTCCTTTTCAATTTCCTTTGCATTTGTAGCAGTTGCCATACTCATCATAATAGACCCAGCTAGTAATGTTGATAGTACTTTACTACCATATTTTTCTTTTAAATTTTTAATTTCCATAAAAATTTACCCCCTTAATTGAATATAATTATACCATATTAAGTACAAAAAGTCAATATTTTGTACTTAATTAATTACACACTTTGCTTTATTTACTCAATTGCTTTATTTAGTACTATTAATTTGTTTGACATAGTCACTTGCATCATTAACACTACCAATAAACCATACTTCTTTAGTATTTTTATCTCTTATTAAATATATAAATGGTTTATCTATAGTCATATCTATTTCTTTTACCGGTACTTCAAATAGATAATCAAATCCACAGTCTCCTGCACCATAACCATAAGCACTCGTAATACTAGAAGCTTTAATTCCATCATTTGTAAATGATATTTCTGTAGAGTTTTTGATATTGTCTAAGTATACATTAGTTTTAAATATGTTACTCAAGTCAGATTTACTATAACTAAATACATCTTGTATATTTAATTTTTTAAGATTATCGGTTAACTCTAAATCATAGTTATATTTAAATAAAGGTATTCTACCATGTATGTAAGTAATATATCCTTCTTCAAAGTTATTATACTCTATATTTATCAAACTATTTATTAAATTATTTATTTTATCTACACTTAAATTATTAGCATAAGTATTTAAATCTTGTTTTATAGGCATTATACCAATATATTCTAGTTTAGTACCATTATACTCTTTTAATTCTTTAGAAAACACTTTAACTTCATCGTCAATGTAATATCTATAATCTGTTGAACTATCTATCTTCTTATAATTAGCACTTATTTCACTAATATACTTATTTACGTATTCTTCTGTAGTATCAATTGTGTCACAAGCATTTTCACTACCACTTGCTAACCAATTATTATATCTTGTGGATATATCATTCTTAATATTATCTAAACCTATAGTATTAATAATATCATATTTATTAATAACACTTGCAAACTCAGCATAATCTTTATTACTCTTATCATTAAAAGTAAAATTATCTTTTCTTTCTTCAAAACTACTTACAGTTGCACTAAAATCTTCATGAGAATAATGTACATTAAAATATGGTTTTGTTTCTGCTAATGCTTGTATCCTATTTTTCCATTCCATATCTATTAATAAAGAATTGTTTACTATAAAGTCATATTCTTCACCTTCTACTATTTTAGTTATTTTGTTATTAGTTTTATTACTTATATACTTGTTTATTTCTTCATTATTTTTAAAGTAAACAATATCAGAATTTACATCACTTTTAAATGATTTATTTACACTATTCTTAAAATTATTAGTTATAAATATAGTACTTAAATTAGTGATATTATCATTATTATTAAAATTAGTTATTTTATAGTTATTAAGTATTTTAGCTATTTGGTCTTTACTTTCGCCATTCGCCATATCGTCAATTAATTTTAGAGCATATTTTATACTCATTGGACTATAAACTGTATTTTTATCTTTTGATATTTCATTTAAGAAATATAAATCAAACTCACTTAGTTCATTATTATTAATTATATTTTTAGTTACTAAGTTATTATCCACTTCTAAAAACTTATCCTCTTTAGGCTTAGATTCTCCTTTATTTAAATTCACATACAACCCAACACCGCCTAATATTATTGCTATACTTATAAATATTACTATTACTATCTTTTTCTTCATTATTAATTCCTTCCTATTAAAAAAACGAATAACTCGTTTTTATTATACTTACATTAAAACTTAAACATTCCTAGTAATTTACCTTTACTATCATCACTACTAACCCCTGTACTTTGCTTAATAAAACCTAATTTAGCAAGCAAACCATTTATATCTTTACTAACTTCTTTTCTTTCATCAATATTAGGTAAGTTATAAAATACTTTACACTTTGTTTCGTATTCGAACTCAGTAATTTCTCCATCACTGATATTACTCTTAACTAAAACAACTTTACCATTTTTAGTTTTTTCAAAAGCATGTCTATCTTTCATCAGTAATTTATTTAACTTAATTGTAGATGGCTCTACTAAATAAAGTACTTCATTACATACCTCTGGGTCACTAAACCCATTTAAGTCGACTAAAACTACGTTATAGTCTCTTTTTTTCATTATATCTTTAGCTAAATTTACACCAGTAGTACTTTCCATGTCTTTTGAATCAAAATATACAAAGTCTCTTTTATCTACTTCAAGTGCACATACACTATAATTACTTTCTAAGTGTTTTTTCATTAGATAAACTAGCGTTGTAGCTCCTGCTCCTTCTGTTAAAGACTTCACTCCAATTATTCTAGTAACACTACTTATTCCATCTTCACTAGTAGATGTTTCGTTTACTGAATGTAAATGTGCAACATCTCTATATGTATTAGGGTTATCAAGTAAATACTTAATACCATCCACATTTCTAGTAAAATTATAAATTCCCATACTAATTAGTTTTGACAAATAACTTTTTGTATTACTTTCTTCACTATTATCAAGTAAAAGTATAACTTTATTCATATCAAAATTTATACTTAACTTTTGTAAGTTGTCCAAATCTTGATAATCTTTAATAGCAGTAATATCTAAAATCATTCTATCAAAATAGAAATTAGTAAAATTGTTTATAATTTCATCTACATCAAATTCTCCCTCAATAGACTTAATAACTTCTATATCAAGGTTCATTAACATTTCTTTATATTTATTAGCTATTATTACGTTCATATGTTTTCTCCTTAGTCTCTAGTATAATATAATACTTTAGTTTCTCCTTTAACAGGGACAGTAATATTTACCCATATAACAGGTATTTCTAGTTTAACAAAAGTAGTTACTTTGTAGTAAGCTCCTTGACTAGTATACATCTTTTGTACACAATATCCCCCAGTATAAGGATCACTTCCATTAGGACATCTTCCTCTTAAACTAGCTGTATCAAGTGCAAAACCTGATTTCTTTAAATAATAGTAAACTTTATCTTCTGTTCTACTACTATTCTGTAAATCGTTATCTGTTTTAGTAGCAACATTTCCAGTAGAAGTAGAAAACCCTTCATTTTCTTCAATTATACTAACAATTTTATTTTTAGCTTTAAAAGCTTTAGTATAATTAATAGAAACTGCTAGGTATGCAGAAAAAAGCACTATGAATAGCGCCACGAAACCAAGTAACCATGAACCACCAAATGCTTCTCTCATACATTAACCTTCTTTCTAATTAGTTTGTAGGCGGACAACATTGCCAACTTGTTCCACCAGCATTATCACTTTTTGCTGCTTGACAACCAGCAGTAACTTGTCCGTTTGTAGTTTCTTGTGCAGTCCAATTATTACCCATAGTATTACAAGTATTTTGAACAATACTTCTTTGAATCATAGGCCAAACGAATGCATAGAATAATCCAGCAATTGCAGCTATAGCAACAACTGTAATAACAGTCATATTTAATTCACCAGTAGCTTCTTTCATCTTATCTCCTCCTCTACTATATTACATTTATTATTATACTTGATTTTTTAGTGTTTATCAAGATTTTTTTATAAAATTTTACACAATGTATAAAATAAATAATATTTAAAGAAAAAAGTGAAATTTTCAAGCGGATTTCAAGATGTTTTTACATCAACAAAAAAAAGCACAAAATGTGCTTACATATTTGTAAATGTTCTTAGAATTGAAAGAAGTAAAACAAGCATTACACCAACACCTGTAGTTGATAACATAACCATAGTTTTCTTTTCCATTCTTTCAAGTCTTTCTTTATATTTAGTTTCCCTACTTTTGGCTTGTAAGTTAGATATTGTTCTAGAGAATACTATTAATTGTTCTTGTTTTCTTTCTTGATCACCCAAACCAAGTCTATATAAAAGTCTCATCATTCTCATTGAGTCTCTTACTGGATATTTTATAGCAAAATCCATGTATGGATCAATACTAGCATCACCTGCGTTAATTTTACCTGTTAATTCTCTTAAACCTTCTCTAAATATACTTGGGGCTGTATCAATACTTTTACTTAAAGCAACTGGTACTGTATAGTGTTGAATTAGTATTTCTAAACTCTTTAAATAATATGGAAGTAATAAATCTATTTCGTGCAAGTGTTTCTTATAATATGCTTTTAAGTTAGAGTATCCACTTTTATAAATAAAGTATGCAACTGCAAAACATATAATTAAGTTTAGAAATGACAACTTTTTAGTCATCATTAACATGAAGAAGAATACACCCACTAGTATAACAAGAGCATCTTTAATTCTTTTTTCAAAAAGTAACTTTGCATCTACTCCTTCACCATACTTAGCCATTACTAAGAAGTCATAGTCATCTTCTTTTAAAAGTAAGAACAGCTTTTCATTATCTCTTACAAATTTATTTCCATCAATTTTTCCTTGCGCTAGCATTATTATAATAAGTAATGCTGCAACTATTAATAATTCCCACATCATTCTGCGCCCACATCCTCATTATAATATTTTTCTCCACTAACTAAGAAATACGTATTTATTACTATTATTGCATGTAGTAGTATTTTAACATACCACAAGCTTATTAACTCCATGTACGTTTCATTATTAAGTAATATTTGTAATAATGCAATTAAGAAATATAATGATACACCGAATGTTAAGAAATGTGTATGGAAACTTTGTCTATCCATTCTATCTCTATACACGTTTTCTACTAAGCTATCTATGTCTTGCATCATGCCTTCTAGTGCTTCACCTGAATCTTTTGCCCCTTCATTAGTAATCTGTAAGAACAACTGATGCATATTTCTAACAATATAATAGTCATATTTACTATTCATATAATCTATTGCACCATCTATAGTTGAACTAGCATAAGCTATTCTAATCATTTCGTTAACGTCACTTAATATTGGATCTTCAAGTACTCCACTATCTCTTACGCCTTCAAGTGATTTAACAAAAGACTGCGTTGTATTAAATTCCATAATAACGTTAGTTGAATATACTTGAATTTGTTCAAATATAAATTCACTGTAAACTTTTTTGCATCTTAAATATGCCAAATAAGGAATAAACATAACTGCTATAATTGCATAAAATATTGAAATAATTAAGCTATAAAAGTATAAATATGATACTATAGCCGCGCCACCTGCAAATATTGCTACTTGAATAGTATATTGTCTAGGTGTATATTCTTGACCTAACTGTTTTGTTTTCTCTCTTACCATCTTAAATGTATAAGGGGCATACTTGTCATAAATATTTAGGACACTTCTAGAAATATATTTATAAAACTTCTCTCCACTACTTCTTCTATAAATAACCATAAACAGAAGTATAAAAAGAATAAGAACAATTTCCCAGTACATAAGTCACCTCCTAAATCTATATAATTTCTATATTTTCACTTTCTTTTAAAGTTTCACTTTCTTTAACAAAAGTCTCCCTTGGTAAATAAATACCTTGTGCATCCAAATAATCTAATAATCTCTTACTTGGATTATGATATACTTCCACTCCATCCATTCCTTTAGAGTAAAGTACATTACATTTTGCTTCATTATCATCATCCACATAAAATTCTGCTACTTCAACAATTTCTCTTTGGAATCTTCCATACTTTTTACTCATGTAGCCTTTTACATGTACACCTAAGTGTATATATCTATGTATTGTTTTTAAGAATTGATCAACATCTAGGTTTGTTTCAAGTAAGCTATATAAACGCATTGGAATACCACTAGCTTTATCTGAGTGAATTGTACTTAATATGTTGTGTCCACTTGAAATTGAGTTTCTAACCGCAGTAACAGCTTCTGCACTACGAACCTCTGACAATAGTATCCATCTAGGGTTTTGTCTCATGCAGGTAACTAGTACATCGCTATAACTTGCTATATTGTTAGTCTTCATTGCAACAATATCTCTATGAGGAAATATCTTGTCAAGGTGTAATTCCAAAGTATCTTCTATTGTTATAATCTTCTCATTTTCTTTAGTATGACTTGCCAAATATTTAACAAGTTCTGTTTTACCACTACCAGTTTCACCACTAACTATAATGTTACAGTGTCCTTCAACACATTTAAACAAAAAGTCATGCATTGGTAAACTTACATAGTGTTCATTTATTAGTTTTTCTTTATTAAGTCTTATTTTAGCTGGAGTCTTACGAATAACACAAGCTATTCCATTTGTAGCAATAGAGTCATGTACAAAGTTAAGACGCAATTCTGCACTTTCAGCATCCAAAAACGGACTAGCCATATTAAATGTTTTACCCATTACGTTAGAGCACTGAAACGCAAGTTTTTCCATAAGAGCATTATTTATATCAGGTCTTTCTACACTTATAACACCTTTACTTAAACTCTTAAGCCACACTCTTCCACCATTAGAATAAGATATATCTGTAATCTCATCATCATCTAAAAACTCTTTTAATGGTCCCCAGTTAATCTGATCAAATATTGTGCTATTCATAATATCTCCCTTTCTATTCTTTTTTTATTTACTTACTCAATAGTTGAAATTTGACTGTCATTTGCTTGTTCTGGCAATATAACAGTTTGACTAAGTATATAATTTTGTAAATATTCACTACTTACTTCAGTTGCCTCAGGATTTAAACTATACTCTTTATTTCTTGGTACAGGTATAATTTCACCATTTAAGTAACTTGCTTTTCTAAGAAGTAAATGCATGCTTTCTGGTACAGCAAATATTAAACTGTTAGGTGCTTTTAATTCCCCACTGTTTTCAAACACATGGTTTCCACTTGCATCTTTTACAGCAAGTACTTCAATACTCTTAATAAGTTTACCTAAAAGTAACTTTCCAGTTTCATCATATGTACTATAATATAAGTCAATATAGTTTCCTGGAAATATTGAGTTACCATATGTAGTTTCAGTATTAACACTTAAACTAACTACAGTATATCCAGTAGGAATATTAGCCCATGCTGAATCTGGCATTTGCTCCCAAGTTACAATAGTACTACTATAAAATACGCTTCCTTTAGGAATAACTGTATTATAGTTAGCATACTTACCTATTATTTCATTAGCATACTTAATAGTATTATCACTAACCATGCTACCAGGAATTTCTAAATACCCTATCATATCTTCTGTAATTTGTGTACGAGGTTGTATTTCAACCTTAGCATATGGAACCTTAATAGGTTTAGTTTGCTGTTTAATTCTCCAGTTATAACCAAAATATAGCACCAAAACTGCTGCAAACACACAAATAATAGTAACAGTATTCTTATTACTAAAAAATCTTTTTAATGAAATTATTAACTTATTCATAACTCCTCCTTTATTCTAAATATAATTATACAAAAAAATACTTATAAAATCAATTATAAGTATTAATTTTTTTTATTTTTTTAATAGTGAATAACATATCTCACAGTTTTAACTATTGTTTCTCCTGCACCTATCGTTCCACTCCAACTAAATGCTAAACCAGAATCTTCTCCATAAGTACTTGAATTATTTGAAGAGTTGTTATATCTATTTTGCATTCTACTTCCGTAATGTCCAATCCATGTTGTCGTAGCAGTAGGATCAAATAAATATTCAACCCAATAATTACCATATCTTGCTGTATACATTCTATTATTACTATCTTTATAAAGTACTATGTGATCATTTCCTACTAAATATATATCAGCTGTTGAAGAAACAGAATAGCTTTTTGTTGAATTACTATTATTTTTAATTATGTAGTTAACTGCAAGAGAATCACCTATATTTGTTGCAAGTATACTAATAGTTACTCCGTTATAAGTTTCACTTCCACCATTAACATTTGATGAAAAAGACCTTCTTTGACCATCAATAATATATTCAGTATCATATCCGTTATAAGCATAGGTTGTTTTCATTCCGTTAGATGTACCTGACTGTTTATTAACAATTGTAACGTCATATCTTCCACCTGGCTTAGCAACAAAATAAGGATAATTATCAGCAGTTATTTCAGGAATACTAACGGTACAAGTCTGACTACCTACTACATTACTTAAATTAATAATATTATTGTTTAAAGTAGCAGTTGCGCCTTTTGAGCAACTTACTTTCATATCTTTTGTTGTATATCCAATATTAGCATATATAGGGATTTGTGCTGTTTCACCATATTCCACTTCAACAGGGTTAGTCATAGTAGTACCACCATTTATTACATTAATAGTAACCTTGTATTTTCCACGTTTTAAAGTAACATCACATATCTGATCTGTGTTTACGTTACTTACTACTATTTTGTTACCACTTCTACTTCCAGTAGCACCACCAGAACATATTACTGTTGGATTTTCCAAAGTATACCCATCAGTTGCTTGTGCTTCAAATGACACGCTTCCACCTGGCACCGCTGCTTTTATTTTGTCTCCTATTACCTGCCCTGTTCCACTATTCATTGTGAGTGTTACACTTTTTCCAACAGCAAGTTTGGCATTACAGCTTGTATTTCTTCTAACATTACTTATAATAACTTGATTATCTTTTGTTTCAATATTAACGCCGTTGTCACCACATGTTATAGTAGACCCTTCTACTACATAAGGTACTGGTGCATTTACTTCAAAGATTACTCTTCCTTCATAACTAGTATATTTTGTTTTACCTAAGACAGTACCTTTGTCAGTTGTTAAGTCAACTGCTAAAACACTATCATTCTGACTATACTTAGTTTCAAGTATTCCACTCATTACTGTTCTAATATCAAAGTTTACAGTTGAGTCACTTGTTATAGTTTGACTACCTGTTTCAGTTTTTACAACTACTGTAGCTTTAGGCGGGTTTTCATATATCTCATAGAAATCTAATGTATACTCTTTACTATCATTTATACTTTCAGCAAATCTTCTAGTAAAGTTTTCAACAAACTTACTTTCTATCATTCTTATCTCGCCAGTTTTTCTATATAAGCCATAGTCAATACTGTCTATCATAGAAGCTTCCATAACTTCTTTAGTTAAATAATAGTTTTCTTCACTTGTGCTTGTTAAGTTTTGTACAAGTATCATAATTGCTATAGTAAGGAGCCCTAGTACTATAAACAAATAAGACCAAAAAGTTTCTTTCATATACTACCAACTCCTTTTATAATAATATAAGTTATTGCTAGGTATATTAACATTCTTACTAAATAAGTTACTATACTTAGCTCTAAATTCATTTAAGAAAGTACTTGTACATCTTAAATTTTCATCACAGTTAAGTGAATAATCTAAATAATTACTATTTGAATTATAATTTCTTATTGTTTTCATTGCATCATGACTTAATGTAATACTATACATTGGTTCTTTTTTAGTCCATACATTTTCTCCATATTTTTGTATTTCGTCAATAATTTGTATAGCATTTGTTGTTAGCCAATTTTGCCCAATATTTCTAGTATTTTTATTTAAATCAGAATAATTTGGACTAAATTTTGAATTAGGAAATATATCACTTAGATTTATATTTCTAAAGTATACACCTAGTCCTGTGGCATAGTTATAATCTTCACATTCTTCTTCTGTTCCACTACAAGGATAACATACATGATATCCATCATTACAGTCATATATTGTTAATTCGTTTATTACGTCATAACTACAAGTATAATTACCGTCAGACATATGTCTATTATTAGGTTTGCCACTTTCACCTAAGTTACTATAGTCAAGCTTAATTCCATAGTTACCTGTAAGTCTAGTAACACCTACTGGATATATATGTTTATCAAGTTCTATCCAGTATCCTACATTATCCTTATTTGTAGATGTTTTACCAGTAAACACCTGAGTATAAAATTCCGCATCTTGATAGTGTACTGTTTCAGTTTCTACTACTATATTAGCTAGTTTATTTTTAGGAATAACTAATGTGTTCTTAGTACATCTTGCAGAAGTTTCACTTCCTGTACAAGTCCAATAATTAATATTATCGGTTGCATTAGTTAAATATGGTGTCCTACTAAGGTCGTATAAAGAGCCATCACAGTCGCCCTTACAATAGTCTTTCCAAGCTTCTTTATCACTATATCCAATTGTAACAGCATAGTTTTTAGTTTGTTCATTAACTATATCAACATCATAATTTTCTCCATATCCATAGTTTTCTTCATAATCTATTTCTATCTTATTTCCAGGTTTGTAATTATTAACTATAGATTTGTAAGTTTTTAAATTAGCTCCAGTTGTATGGTTTCCATTAGCGCTAGTTGTATAATATGGTCCATATTTATTTTTAGTATATACAGCCGTTGTAGTTATACCACGGTTATTACTATTATTATCACTCATAAAGTTACAGTCTTGTATTTGATATAATAGTTTGTCTCTATATTCTAGTGCATTTTTATAATTATTTAATGCACGAGAGTAGTTTCTACTAACATATCCAGCGTCAGCATCACTCGCACAGCTACAGCTACACGTTTCACACCATTCACTTCCCCAAGTAGTTTTTCCATCTTTATCAGTTGATGGACAACATCTACAAGAGTGAGAACCTGATCTACATCTAGAGCTGCTGCTAGAACGTGTTTTTGTATGTTCGCCGCTCATACTAGTATATCCATTTGCATTAGTCGTATTAAATGAAGCGTAACTCCATTCCATGTATATTTTTGCTCCAGCTGGACAACTACAGTGATCCGCACTACATCCATCATCGGTTTCATAATCAGTATAAGTTCCACCATTCAAATTATAAAATGCTTCCCATTCTTTTAATGTATTCCAAGTACTTAATACATTAGCATCTGCTTGTTTATATTGTGCTAACCAATTATCATAATTAACTTCACTAGAACATTGTTTTCTAGAAAGTATTACTGTACTTAAGTAAGCTTTGCCTGAATAATAACTACCTACACTATGTTGAAAAGCTTGCCCAGCATAAGCAGTCTCTTTATCCATAAAACTAAATATTAATGTTTCTCTACAGTAAACTTTACAAAATTCGTTTTCATATTCAGTCTTTCTATATTCTTCTTTGTATTTATCTTCAGAGTTAAGTATATTACACATTGTTGCATCTTCTATTCTACCAGTAGTTGAGTCTTCACAGTCATCTGGCATATTTTCTTCAAGTTCAGGTTTAGGACAATATGTATTATCTGTAGGTTCTTCGCATTCTTCACTAAATCTTTCTTTAGTACATTCACTACCATCTTTACATATATATTTTCCGCCAGGAGCAATACTACAAGAATTATCAGGTGCACATAAATCAAATTCTTGAGTTGAAGCATTGTTGTTTGTTCCGGTTTTTTTTGTAACCATTACACTTGCTTTAGCATTTCTATCAAATACATACATATCTTGATATTTACTAGGATTATCTATTGCTTTATAGTATCCTATTTTAGATATTGTATCATATGGATTTGTATAAAATATTTCAGCTTTCACTTTAACACACTCATTTGCTTCTAATTGTATAGTCGCTGTTATACACATCTTACTATTATCACTTTCACAAGGTGCAGATGTTATATTTCCTGCAGGTATTTCTTTTCCATTAGATAGTTTTATACTACTAATTGTTGTACCTGTAGGAAAATTACTTTCAAATGATAAAGTTGCTGTTTTAGTATAAGTATTATATGAAGAATGTTTATGAGTTACACTAGGACTCCACATATCATATCCACTCATTACTTTTTTATATATCAAAATAGCATTAGCTAGAGCTGTACTAGAAGTAGAGTCTGCATATATAACACCAATTTTAGTTTTAGTTGTCCCTCCTGCATAACCATAATTTGTTATTTCATCCACTGTATGTTTATATATATTTGCATTAGAATATTTCTTAGAAGAAGCTGAGTCCCACCATCCTTCATTATCCACATAATGCGCACTTAAGAATCTTAATGCTGTAAGTATTGTTAAATAGTCTCCATTATATTCTTGATTACCAATCATTACTGCTGCAGCAAGTGCACATGATTTATCAGAGTTACTCTTTGTACAAGCTTTCTTACTAACATCATACTCTGCTGCTAATTTATAGTTTTGAGCCTTAAATATTCTACCTGGGTTTACACAGTAAGCTGCTGCTCCATCAGAAGTTTGATATTGATTTTGAACTAGTTTCTTTTTAGATGTTTGAGTTGTACCACTAGTACTAGAACTCCATGTACAATAATATCTTTTTATATTAGGTGCTTTAGTATAACTCTTATTAGAAGCAGAATCCATATTTAAATCTTTAGCCCATTTACCATATCTAACTTGATCAATATATCCAGCTTCATTACCACAGTGACTTTCGTGATTTATAAAGTTAGACTCTGATATATTAAATCTCATTTGTCCACCAGATTTTAAGTTACAATAAGCTTTATTAGTACCTATAGCTGATTCTTTACAATTTTTTTGACTCAACGATTTAGTAAGTCCCCATCTAGTAGTTTTACCACAACTAGATATTTGATTTTGCCAACTACTACTAAGTTTAGTTATATCTATTCCACAAGTAGACTGACAAGTATAATACCAATATTGATAATTATTTTGATTACATTCAATATTGTATTTACCTTTTTTAGCTTCAGCTGTTAAAACTAACTTACCATTTTTCAACTCTCCTCTTAAATAACCTTCCTCAGTATTACCATCCCACCAATTATAGTCAGCATACAAAGGATTTACATGTCCATTTTCTTGTATCTTGAGAGTATCAGCAAGAGCATCAATCTTTAATGGAATTAAAGTTAAACCAGCTAATAACAATATTTTTAAATACTTCTTATACATATTGCTTCTTCCTCCTTTTAAATATAATAATTCTAACTATATAAACAACAGATATCACTAGAAATGGTATTAAAACGTACAAGTAATACATTTTTACATAATCTTTAAAAGTATAATGTACATCTAATTTAGCAGCTTCTTCATTTACTAATTTAATAAACTCAGTTAATGACATATCTTTAACATCATAAAATGGATTACAATACTTTATTGTATCATACCTATCATTACATACTTCATTTGATACAAATATATTGTACTTATTTGTACTAAAATTTATATTCCTAAGTATCTTATTAGAGCAACTTGTATCCGTTGTATAAACTTTAGCTGAATAATTAATTTTCTCAGTAACAGTTTTACTTTGAATAACTAACACTCCATCAGTAAAATTATCTTTTGTATAAACGTCCACATCATCGTTATAATCATTAGTTACTTCTAAATATAACTCGTCACTCAAGCCATAAAATTCAACTTCACTTTTAACATCATCATAGTCATAACTTTCAAATATTGAATATTCTATATCATTTGCAAGCATCTGTGAATCATTACAGCTTGCTTCTAACTTACTTACACTCATGAGTATAGTAAGCATTAAAAACATACAAATTTTTTTCATAACTCTTACCTCCACTATCATTACAAAATAATTATAACAAATTTATTCTAGTTTGTACATAACAAAAAGAATAGTTTTTCGCTATTCTATCCAATTCCACGCATTGTTTTTACCTATATTTTAAATTTTTTTATTTTATATTCCATGTTTAACTTTTCTATAAATTGTACTAAAAATACCAAATGTAATTCCACTTGTTAGAATTACTAAAAGAACTGGTATCCATGCCTTTTTAGCAAAATCAACTACCTTTTCAAAGAACGTTAATTCTTTTACTACAGGTTTATCATTAATTTCATCATCTGGTTTGTTATCATTTTCAGATTTATCAATAAGTCTTAAAAACTCACTTTCAGTTATCTTGTATTGTAAAAACTTATTACTACACACATTCAAACTTTCGTGTCCAATACATCTATTACTTCCATAAAAAGGGTTAACATAAGGAATAGTCAAATTAATAACTCTTAAATCTAGCATTGCACATTCTGAAGTATCACTTCCCTTAATTGATACTTTCATGCTTTTTCCTTCTTCTAGTGAATTTAATTCCACACTTTCATTAGTTGGAGTATATTCTATATTATTATAAATTAACTTCATTTCAGGTGTTACATTATAAAAAGTTAGTTTAAAAGTATTATCGCTCATATATTCATAATTATAGTCAACATAACTAGATAAAGTAATTAAGTTAACTTTCTCAGTATAATCACACTCAGCATTCAAAATCATATTAAAACTAAATATCATGACTATTAACATTACTATCTTTTTCATATCACACACCCTTTACCATACTTAAATTATAGCAAATATGATGTTATTTATCAATAGTTTGTTAATTACTTCTAGGATTAATCTATTTTTCTAAACTATGTTGGTGTTTTTTATGATATTGATTTTATTTTATCAATACACATCTGTCTTTTAGTATATTTGTGAATATTAATTATATCTTTTTTCTTTAAATTGTGGTATGATATTTAACACACAACGGAGGCAGTTATGGATGTTTATGAAGATATTGAAAAAGCTAAAAAAGTTATAAATTATAGTAAATTCACTCACATGGGTTACAATTTAATATATCCATTTACTACAGAAAACTTAAATGGCTACATGAATAAGTTAGATTTTAAAAATAAAAAAGTTTTAACAGTTGGCTCAAGTGCTGACCAAATATTAAATGTATTTTTACTAGGATGTAAAGATATTACTTTGCTTGATATTAATCCGTTTGTAAAATACTATTTTGACTTAAAAGTTGCCGGATTATTATCTCTTCAAATTGAAGAATTTTTATCTTTCTTCACATATAATAAAGGACTATTTAAAAATAAAAATTCTTTTAATCATGAAACATTTAACAAAATTAAAAATTATTTAAATGAAAACTCATACATTTTTTGGAACACACTATATAAAGAATATGATAACTGTGGTTTGATAATAAGAAAAAATTTATTTACTATGGACGAATACAAAGAAAAAGTAGTATCTTTATCAAACAATTACTTAAGAAGTGTAGAAAACTATAATTTAATTAAATCTAATATTGAAAATTGTAACCCTTTATTTGTAACGAGTGACATAAGAAATGTTAGTAACCTAACTAAAGAAAAATACGACTACATATTCTTATCAAACATATCAAGTTTCATTGAAAAAATGTATACGGATAGTGTAAAAGGTTTCAGAAAAAACATCTACGAATTACAAAATTACCTTAATAAAAACGGCTTAATATACATGGCATATCTATATGATTTTACAAACAACACTAAAACTAGACCTTACTGGGACATTATACATGATATAGATTTTATAAAATTCATGTTTGAAAATAATACTATATTAATAGAATATTTTACAGGGGTTAATGGGCTAGAACATAAAAATGAAAAAGACACTGATGCAGTTTTAATATATAAATAATAGAATTTTTTTAAATTTTGATATATAATTAATTAAGAGGTTTTTATATGAAAAAGAAAATTTTAATAAGTTATGTAAGTTACTCAAATACTTCTAAAAGTGTAGCATATAATATTTATGATAAATTAGATAAAAAAAAATACATAGTAAGTTTAATAGATTTAAGCGAGTATGGAAGTAAAATAAATATGTTTAGTAACTTTCTTTTTAAAAACAATTTAGAACTTTTAAGTGGTTTATTTTTAAAATTAGTAAACAATAAATTAATGGCAATTAGTTATGAAAAACAGTCTATAAAATGTTTTGACAATGGTGAATTAAGAAGTATTTTTAGTACGTACAACCCAGATTTAGTTTTAACAACTCACTACTGTGCAAGTTATATTGTAGCGTACTATAATAGACTTAAAATAACCAACACAAAAATAATTAGCATAATAACAGATTACACAGCACATACTAGTTGGATAATGAATTCTAAAGAAATAGATAAATATGTTGTAAGTAACGAAATTTTAAAAAGTGACTTTATAAAGAAAGGAGTTGATACAAGTACTATATATCCATATGGTTTACCAAGCAATTTATCAGCATCTACTGACGATTACGAGACAATTCTAAAAAAATACAGTTTAAAAAATGACAAACCCATATACTTATTCTTTATTGATATTGAAAGAGGTTTTGAATATTTTAAAACTATCATAAAAAAAGATTTACCAGTTTACTACATTCTTGCAACAAGTAAAAACATATCTTTAAAAGTTAAATGTGAAGAATACATATACAAAAATGATATTAAAAATGTATTAGTTCTAGGTTACACTAAAGATATAACTAATTTAATAAGTGTAAGTGACGTTATAATTTCAAAGCCAGGTAGCTCAACTATAAACGAGTGTATTCTTATGGGGAAGCCTTTAATATTAACTTCGCCATCTAATAGTAGTGAAGTATTTAATATGAAATATATTTTAAAAAATCACTTTGGAATGAAAGCAACTACTCCTATTTCACTTAAAAGGAAAATAAGTCTTTGTTTAAATTATCCTTTTATAATAAATTCATATAGAAACAAGCTTAAAAAGATATCTTCTGTATCTTCAAAAGAAAAAATATGCAAATTGATTTATGATACTATAAACGAGTAAAGCCACACATTAATGTGGCTTTTTTAATTACTATAATTTTTAAAATAATTTTTAATTAGTATTACAGGTGTTCCTTTGTCTCCACTTCCACTTGTTAAATCACACAAACTTCCTATTAAATCAGTGTATCTTCTAGGAGTAGTACCTTGACTTACCATTGACCCTTTTAACTCACTTTCTTTTTTTCTGATTTCAGTCTTAATTGCTTCGTTTAACTCTTCCCCTTTTAAATTAGAAAACTTATTATCAGATAAATATTTAAGTTTAATCTCATTTGGAGATCCTTCTAAACCTTCAGTATAAGCTGGACTTACAACTGGGTCAGCTAACTCCCATATCTTACCTACTGGGTCTTTAAACGCCCCATCTCCGTAAATCATTACTTCAACATCTTTATTAGTTTTTTCTTTAAATAAATCTTTAACCTTGTTAACAAAAGCACTACCGTTTTCAGGAAACAACTTAACCTTTTCTTCAGTAGCCCTGTTACTTCCTAAAAGACCATATTTAGAATTATATCCACTTCCATCAACACTTTTGTTAAGTATATCAGCTAGTGTTAAAACATTTACTTTTTCTTTAGCTAAAATCTTCTCTTTAGTAGTATTTCTAGTGTGAATATCTGCACACAATACATCTTTAGTATAATCAAGTATTACTTCTGGGTCATTTGAAAATACAAACTCAACTTCACAGTTCTCTTTTTTACAAATATCCCTATAAAAGTCTACCATATTAACACCTGTAAAAATATGCTTAAAGTCTCCAAACAAATCAATGTACTCACTTTCTGACATAACATAATTAGATAAAGGAATTTTAGAATTATTTAGTTTTTCTTTATCTAAAATATCATTACCTACTTCATCTGATGGATAACTAAGTACAAAAGTTATCTTATCCATAGCACGCGCGAAAGCTGAAAGTAAAACAGCAAATCTATTTCTACTTAAAATTGGATACACTATCCCTAAGTGTCTAGTTTTAACCTTAGACTGTAAATCTTTGACAATATCGTCTACTGTACAATAGTTACCCATACTAATTGAAACAACCGCTTCAGTTATAGCAATTATATCTTTGTTTTCTAAAGGCAAAACTAACTCTTCACACGCGTTAAGTACACTGTTTACTGTGATTTCTGCTAAGTTATCCCCTTCTTTTATAACTCCGGTTCTTACTCCTATACTCATTGTTCCTACATTTTTCATTTTGTTCACTCTCCTTATTTATTGTATCAAATCTAATAATTAAAGAAAAGCATATTTACACATGTAAAGTAAAATCATTGTAAAGAAAAAAAGACTAATTACTAGTCTTCATTAGTTCTGTAAGTCTACTTATCTCTTCTTCTTCCTTAAGTCTTTCAAATAAAGGTATACCTTTTTCTATAACCTTATTACCACTTAAATCTTTTTCACTTGTTAATGAGTCAAACGCTTTATCTTCTTCACTAACATTTAATTGATTAAATATCTTCTCACTGCTTTCTGGTATATAAGGCATAAAGAGTATTGCAACTTTTCTAATACTTTCGTACAAATTATACATTACATTCTTTAACTCTTCAGTCTTACCTTCTTTAAATAAAACCCACGGCATAGTCTCATCTATATATTTATTAGTCCTTGAAACTATGTTCATTATGTGACTTAGTGCATTTTGAATATTTATGTTATTAACTTCTACTTCATACATCATTATTTCATTTCTAATATAATGATCTAATAACTTGTCAAACTCTGTTTCTTTTGTACCCTTACTAATGACACCATCAAAATATTTATTAATCATTGCAATAGTTCTATTAACAAGATTTCCTAAGTCGTTACATAACTCTGTATTATATATTTGAATAAATGAACTAGGTGTAAATTCTCCATCTTGTCCATAAGGTAAGCTTCTTAATATAGTGTATCTTACTGCATCTACTGAATAGGATTCAGCAAGTACATCAGGATATATTGTATTACCTTTACTCTTACTCATCTTACCGTCTTTCATCATTATAAAATCATGAACAAAAAGTTTCTTTGGAAGTGGTAAATCTAATGCCATCAAGAATATAGGCCAGTATATAGCGTGGAACCTTAATATATCTTTCCCAATTATCTGTACATTAGCAGGCCAATACTTCTTAAATAACTCTTCATTATCACTATTGTATCCTAAAGCAGTAACATAATTAAGTAATGCATCAAGCCATACATACATAACGTGTTTAGAGTCATTAGGTACAGGTATTCCCCAGTCAAAAGTAGTTCTAGAAATACATAAATCTTCTATACCAACATTAATAAAACTGTTCATTATCTCATTTTTCTTAGTAACAGGTACTAAAAAGTCAGGATTTTCTTTATAAAATTCTTTTAATCTACTTTCGTATTTTCTCATATTAAAGAAATAAGTCTCTTCTTCAACTTCCTTAACTTCTCTACCACAACTTGGGCACATTCCATTAACTAATTGACTTTCAGTATAAAATGTCTCACATGGAACACAATATTTTCCTTTATATTTTCCTAGATAGATATCTCCTTGATTATAAAGTTTTAAAAAAGCCTTACTTACACTTTCCATGTGACTTTTATCAGTTGTTCTAATAAACCCAGTATTAGTTATGTTTAAAAGTTTCCACAAATTTTTAGTATAATCTGCTACTCTATCAACGTACTCTTGAGGAGTAATTCCCTCTTCCATGCTCTTCTTTTGTATCTTTTCTCCGTGTTCATCAAGTCCAGTTAAGAAGTACACGTCTTCACCTTTTTGTCTATGATATCTTGCTAAAGCATCAGCTAAAATTGTTGTATAAGCTGTTCCAATATGAAATTTACCACTTGGGTAGTATATTGGTGTTGTTATATAAAATGTTTTTTCCATTTTTATCACTTCCTTATTTATATTATAAATTTTATTCACAACAAAGTCAATTAATGTGTCTCATTCTGTTAGTCAAATTTCTTAATTTTATTCTAGTATCCCTTTTAGTTAAATCATGACTAAATAGTAAATTAAGTTCCAAAGTATGAAGTACAAAATTCACACTATAAAAATATGAATACTTGTCATAGTTTTCTCTTATATCAGAAGATACATAATCATATAAGTTAATACACTCTTTCTTTAGATAATCTTTTTCTTCTTCGCTAAGCTCAATATCAAAAAGCACATTTGTAATTTCGTATAACTCTCTATTACTTAACTCTTCGTATCCTTGAAGTATTTTTTTTGTAGAATTGATTACTTTTTCAATATAAAGAGTATCAGTATTTTGATACATATCTTTTTTATAGTCCAAAACCATTATTCCACATCCTTTGATTAATATATAAAAACCCTCATAAAGAGGATTAATATTCAAAATGGTGACCTGTACGGGATTTGAACCCGTGAATGCAAGCTTGAGAGGCTTGTGTGTTAACCATTTCACCAACAGGCCAGTTCACGCATATAATTTTACCATATGCGTGATAATTTTTCAATTAGAATTTACTAATTCTTTCTTTAATTCTGTCTTTTCCAAGAAGTTTTAATATTTCGTATAAGTCAGGTGTCATTGTTCTATTAGTAACACTTACTCTTATAACTTCACATGCATGCGCAACTGAGCCTTTATAATTTTCAGGATTTTTCTTATATTCCTTAGTTTCACTAGCAAATCCAAACTTAGGACACATTTCTTTAATTTTGTTAAACCATGTTTGCTTGTCGTCATTTTCATCATACACATTATCTATATAATACTCAAGTAAATCTTTAGAATAGAAGTCTTTTCTTTCAAAAGTCTTTTCTTCATTAAAGAATAACTCGTCATACATATAACCTATTTCTCTTTTAACAGCACTAAAGCTTTCTATATCTTTTCTAGGTCTTTCTACTTCTCTTTCAATGTTTAGTACATTAATTGTATAGTCTTTATATTTGTTAATTAACTGATTAAATTCTTTATCATAAGTATTAGACCATGTATCAACCAAATTAAATACTTCTTCTGCTTTTAGTCTACTAATATAATTTTTAGAAATATTAATAAGTTTTTCTAAGTCATACAACGAACCACTTGTACTCATTTTATCAAAAGTAAATTTGAAATCTTTATGAGTTTTTTCAGGGTTAGCCATAAACCACTCTTCAAAGTTAGAGTTAACTAAAGTCGCAAAATATAGTTTAATTGCTTCAACTGGAATTCCTCTTTCATGATAAAATGCAACAGCTGCCTCAGGGTCTTTTCTTTTACTAATTTTTCTTACCTTATCTCCATCTTTTTTATTAAGTGGAAGTAAATGTGCAAATTTTGGTGCTTTAAAACCACAGGCATTCCATATCTCTAAATGATAAGTTAATGAAGAAATATATGAGTCATCTCTTGTAACAGTAGTAACTCTCATATAATGGTCATCACACACATGCGCAAATGCATAAGGTGGCACTCCATCACTTTTAATTAAAACTTGGTCTATATCATTTTCTGGAAGTTCAAGCTTTCCTTTAATTAAATCATTAAATTCTACTTTTTTATTAAAGTCTCCCATACTTTTAAGTCTTAAAACCCACTTATCTTTGTTTTCTAAATGTTTTTTAATCTCTTCCATTGATAAATTTCTACACTTTGCATAATGTCCATAATAGCCTATTCTGTCTTTAATGTCTTCTTGATGTTTTCTCATTTCTGTTAATTCTTCTTCTGTACAGAAACATGGATATGCTCTTCCAATACTTACTAAGTATTTAGCAACAGTATGATAAATGTTTAATCTATCTCTTTGTTTATATGGTCCATAATTACCACCTATAACTGGGCTTTCATCTATTATATAATTAAATTCACCTAAATCATTTACGATATGCTCTATTCCATTTTCAATTGCTCTTTTCTCGTCTGTGTCTTCAATTCTTAATATAAATACACCATTACTTTGATGTGCAAAAACTTCTGGTATAAAAGCAGCATACATATTTCCCATATGCATTCTTCCAGTTGGACTAGGTGCAAAACGACATACTTCTGCTCCTTCTGGTAAATTCCTTTCTGGGTACATTTTTTCCAAGTCTTCAATAGTAGTTGTCACTTCAGGATATAAAAGTTCTGCTAATTCTTTATAATTCATTTTCTCACTTCCTTTAAAACATACTATTATTTTACTATATTTTGTACTATTTTACCATATTTTTTTATAATTTATTTAAAAATATGATATAATTTAACTGGAGGAACGATATGACAAACAAAGAAAGAATAGTTGAACTATTAAATAATTATATATCTGAAAACAAAGCATTAAAAGAAGAATACAAAGATTTAGAAATTAAAATATCACTTTTTAATGAAGTTTTAACTTACTTAGACATGGATTACACTAACATGAAAGAACATAGCTTGAATATTGATATTTTATTAAACAGTATCTATAACAATAATGATTACAGTAATTTATTCTATAAATATTTAAATCAGATGTTAAATAATGATGTTGATGATATGAAATCTTTTATAACAAAATTAAATTTAGAATACAAAACAGATTTAGAGAGATTTAAAACTCTAGATAAACAAATTAGAAACAACAGAAACAGAGTGTCTTCAGCATATAGAGTAACACTTGCTATTAAAAATGATACACCTATACTTGAAAGTAAATATGATATTATCAATGTAAAGAAAATCATAGGATACTATGAAACAAAAGGAATTATTGAAACAAAGGAAGATTTACTTTTGTGTAATGAAATTGAGTATTATAATAGGAACTTAAAATCTATAAATGCTACTGAAGAAAAGAATACTAATGACTTATATAATGAACTACCAAATATATTAAATGGTGGTTTTGAAGAATTAGATATAGTAGAAATTAGAAGAAGTAGAAAAGAAACTTTAGATAAAAAAGTTGCTGAAATTAAAAGTTATATCATTTATGAAGATGATGTTGCTAACTCTTTAGATAGTTATAAAAGATTTATTACTGAAGACAATGAATTTAGATATGTTGTAAATGAAGTATTAAAAAGTTTTATTTATGATATGCTTGAATATTATGAGATAGTCAATGATTTAGAAACATATATTAATAAACCGCTTAGAAAAGAAGCTATAACTGCGTACTATAAATTACTAAATAAATATATTGATATAAGAAAATATTATGAAAAAATTAGTAAGTTAGAATTAACAGAAGAAGATATCACAGAAGAAACTTTAAGTGTTAAAGAAAGACTTTTAGTATTTACTCATCCTGTAACTAACCCAACTAAAAGTAGATTAATTCAAGATATGAAAAATGTTCCTAATGAGTATTATGATACAGTGCTTGATTTGTTAAATAGGTTTACTATGGGAAAAGTAGGCTCAAAAGAATTTAAGAGCTTATCAAACAATAAAAAAGCAAGTGGGTATACTGAATTAAGGTACGATCAAGTAAGAATAGTCACAAAACATATTAAAGACAATATCTATGACATTGTAGGAGTGTTTGTTAAGAAAAGTGATAATGACATGCAACAATATAAAACTATGTTTAATAGACTAATTACTGATATTGATACTAAAGAACTAGAGCAAAAAGAACTAGAGTTATCAAAGTTAACAATGACAGAATTAGAAAACTTAGTTAAAGAACGAGCAAGAAAAAGTTCAAGATAAACACTTACTTAAAATAAAGTGTAAATATTGCATAAATTTAAATATTTAGTATAATGTATACGGTAGAGTTTTATTAAAATAATAAAAAAGGAACATTTAATTTCACTATTAAGTGTCACCTGTTGTTTATTTGTTTTAAAAGCACCGGCTATGGTAAAATCAGGTGCTTTTTTATTTTTGTTTAATTATAACTTTTCGTTTATTATAAATTGCAAGGAAAGAAAACCCCCCCCTTGCTTTTTTTACCATTTTAATATATAATTAAGTTACTGCTCCTGTGGCGGAATTGGTAGACGCGCACGACTCAAAATCGTGTATAGAAATATGTTAGGGTTCGAGTCCCTAGAGGAGCACCAAAATTAATAAAAATGCTAGTAACAAATATAATCTACTTTCCCGTAAAAGAAAGTAGATTTTTTGTTAATTACATTGATTTTGAAATACTATTATTTTCTAAAGGAAAACCGAGACTTTCCAGATATTTTGTATATTTGTTTACATCTTCTATTTCCAAACAGTCAAGGTCAATTATAACTATCTCACCTGCTTTTTTAACTTTCAAATTATTATTGTTATCAATAGAAGTAGCTATACTATTTCCTACATCAAAATTAATATCTTCATAATTCACTTTATTATCTTTAGTTAAAAAGCCAAGATTTCCAAGATGTAAGTCAGTAGCTTTTAAACCAATACTATGCAAATATTCGGAAATTTCTTCTCTTTTTTTATCAAGTTTTTCTTTAACTGTTTTATCATTTATTTCATCACACATAATAACTTTTTGTGTAACTTCAATATGTATAGGATACCCATCAAATTCAAAATCATGATTTATAATTGGCTGTAATAAATATTCACAATATGGTATAGTGACTTTTCTTCTGGGTTTACCTATTTTTATAATTTTATCTCCTATACCATAAACTATTGAAGTTGTACCCTTGCCAATATAATTTAACTCTGAACTAAGTCCATTCTTTTTACAATAATTAGTTAAATCTTTAATTAATAGTTTAAAGAACTCATTAAATTCTTGCTTCTGTTTTAAAGAAAAAAACAAATCTTCATATTCAAAAGTAGATGTTTTATCTTTATACCTTTGAATAAATTTATCTCTATCTTCTAACTTAAAATCTAAATTTCCTAACATACTTTGTTTTATGTTTTCAACATATCCATCTTTTATATAAAAACCATTAAATATATTTTCATTTACATATTTATTAAAATAGATTGATTCTTTTGAATTATCTATAGTGATACTCTTAATCATTGTATCTTTTCCAAAAAAAGGAATACTTAACATTTCTTCTTCATTCTGAACTAAAATATAAGAAAACCCAACAATATCAATTAATTTATATTTTTTAGTTGTTTCATAACCATAACTAGAAAAATAAGTTAATGTAATTAGACAATCAGTTTTCATTTTTAACCTAGTATAAACTTCTATTAAATCACTCATTAGTCTCACCATCCTAATAAAATACTACCATATCTAGCACAAAATATCAATACCATTTAAATTAAAAAAATCAAATAATTAAAGTTAAAAAAACGACTATTTTTAATTACTAGTCATTTTCTTTATAATTAGATTTATATAGTTCAACTTCACTATTATCTACTGGACTATCTTTAATATCAAGTTTAGGTAAGTCTTCTTTAGTAGCAAGTCCAAAATAATCTAAGAATTCATTTGTTGTCTTATACAAATTTGGTTTACCAATACTATTATCTTTACCACATTCTTTAATAAAACCTCTAGCTAAAAGTTTTCTAACTATTTGACTACTAGAAACTCCTCTTATCTCGTCAATCTTAACTCTTGTAATAGGTTCATTGTAAGCAATTATAGCCAAAACTTCTAAACTTGCATTACTTAATGTGAATGTCTTTGAATCAGTTACAAGTTTTTCGTAATACATCTTATGTTCACTCTTTGTAGTAAGTTTAAATGTATTACCTAAGAAACTAATTCTAAGTCCTCTTTCATTGCTTTCATAGTCATGTCTTAAATTTGACAAGATTTCTTTAACTTCGCTTTCACTGACACCTAGTGTATCAGATAACTCTTTTAAAGTAATCCCCTCATCTCCTACTACAAATAAAATTCCTTCAGTTACACTTTTTAAATTCATAATTAATCAACTCTTTCAAGAATAATTCTTCCAAAGTTTGCTTCTTGTTTTAAAATTATTTCCTTATCTTTAGCCATTTCAAGTATGCTAAGAAATGTTACAACTATGTAAGGTCTAGTTAACTCATCAAATAAACTTAGGAAGTCAACCCTTTTTTCTTTTTTCAATATACTTCTTATTTTAGCAGTTCTTTCACTAACTGACAACTCTTTTCTAGTAATTTTAGTATTTATTGGTTTTGAATACTCTTTTCTTTCAAGAAGTTTTTGTAAAGCCAGAAGTAAATCACTTGCAGTTACATTCTCAGTATTTTCTAGTTTTTCTTCAGTATAAAGTTCTCTTTTTTCAGGTACTTTTGTATAATAGTTACTTCTTTTATCAATAAGACTTCTAAATACTTCTGTGCTTTCTTTATACTTTTGATACTCTAGTAATCTTCTTTTTAATTCAGTTTCAGGGTCTTCTAAATATTCACTATCTTCTTCCTCTTTAGGAGGCTTTGGTAAAAGATATCTACTTTTCATTTCAATTAATTCACTTGCTGTTACCAAGTATTCACTAGCAATATCTAAATTCATATCTTCCATTTTTTTAAGATAATCTAAATATTGTTCAGTTATATCTACTATTTTTATTTCACTTATCTCTATTTTAGATTGTTTTACTAAATGTAAAAGTAAATCTAAAGGTCCTTCAAAATCCCCTATTAAAAAATTATTCATTGCTACAACTCCAGTTATTATTTTCTTCATTAGTTTTTATTTCTTTAATAGTAGTACCTAATTTATAAAGTGGAGAATATTCTTGACTACTATAAGTAACTAAATTTAATTTATATTTTATGTTTGTATCAGTAACAGTTAAGTTTTCCACATTTTCCTTTAAATAGCTTGCTTCTTTTTGAAAGCTATCTTTATAAACATCACTTTCTTCTAGTCCTATTTTAACTACAGATTTATCTACTTCATAGCTTGCTAGTCCGTTTTTACTAAAGTTATATGTTACTTTATTTATTATGTTGTAGTTCCCATCAGTTGTAGTATATTTACATACCATGATATTATCAACTACTGAAAAGTCTGTATCTTTTAGAATCACTATTGAAGCATAGAAAGCATTTTTGTATATCTCACTATTAGTGTTTATTGTGTATGTTTCACTTACTCTTCTACTTAATACAGTATCACTAGTAAATTTAGTTCTATAAATAATGTTTTTCTTTTCATCATATAACTGTATAAATAAGTTAGACTCATTTACATTTTTTATTTCATCTTCTGGTAAATAGATGAAACTAATTATATTTCCACTTTGCTTAGAAAAATTATAAAATCTTACATTCTTAGCAGTAATGTTTCCAGTCTCTTTTCCAATAGTAAGTAGTCCATCCTTAGTAGTCTCAGTATATTTTATTTCGTTAGGCTTTGTGTTATCAATAGTGTTATCTTTTGGATTAAATATACCACTTATCGTAGGAAGTAAAATTGCAAAAACTAAAATTACAGCAAGTATTATTATGGTAAACTTGTTTTCTTTCTTTTGTTCAAGAGTATTAACAACTCCACCTTCATTACTTAAATCTACTATTTCAATATTATCTTCATTTTCACCTAAATCCAACTCTTCAATGATAGGTGCAGAATCTTCTACTTTTGTATTTACTTCTTCACTTACTATAGTAGATTTTAACTTTTTAATTAAAACTCCTGAATAAATAAGCAAAGCTATATTGATTAATGAATTTAGTACAAGTATAATAACGCTTACACTACTTGGTAACAAACTTAGAAAACTAATATTTATTGTAGTACTTCCACTCGTAAAACTTCCACTTGAAGTAAGAACATTAAGCGCTACTAATATTGCACCCACTGTCTTATTAAAAGTTAGTTTACCTAAATAATATGTATTTAGAATTGGAACCCAAGCAAACCATACTTTTTTATCCTTTTTAAGTTTACCTAATTTAGTAAGTAAAACACCTTTTAAAATGTAATAAACTAGTAATACTATAACCATTACTAATATAATAATTAAACCTCTTTTTAATATCTCTTCCATTTTTATTCCCACTCTTTCATTATAAGTATACCAAAAAACTAGAGAATTCTCTAGTATTTTTGTAATTTTTTTAATGTTTTGGTTTAAAAATTAAACTTATTAGAAAAGCACTAATTATAGTAATGGTTAATCCACCACTTGAACTAGCTAATATTCCGTTTAAAAGTCCAGTTATTCCATTGTTTTTTAGCCCTAGATATGCACCTTTAAAAAGAATATGTCCAAAGTTAGTTATAGGCACACTTGCACCCGCTTCGCTAAAACCAATTAATTTATCGTATACACCAACCATAGACAAGAATGCGCCCACTATAACTAGAAATGTATTAACATGTGCTGGCGTTAACTTAGTGTATTCAATTATTAACTGACCAACTGCACATATTACCCCGCATACTATAAAAGCATTTAAATATATCATAAAACCTCCAAACTAACTACATGTGAAATATTAGGAATACTTTCTTTTAAATTAACGCTTGTTTTTGAATGAAGTGCGCCAGTTGCAACAAGTAGTATTTTCTTATATTTTTCCTTTAAAATCTTATTAAATAGTATAAGTGGCAAGCAAACTGGACCACTTCCACCTGCAACTACACTAGTATCTTTTAGTAGTATACTTCCTGCATCAACTATGTTTGTAGCATTAATTTTATATTCATTTCTTAATAGTTCTTTTAAAATCTCAACTCCGTATACTCCAAGATCACCTGTTAAAATAATATCATAGTATTCACTACTTCTATTAGTTTCTTTTAGGTGTTCACTAATTGTTTTACTAGCAGACAAAGCCATTACAGCTCCAAAATTGTTCGCGTCATTATATCCAATATCAACTACAGTACCAATTGTCGCACTTTCTATTTTAATTTCTGTTTTCTCTTTAGTTAAAAGAGTACTAACAGCAGCAGTTGCAGTAAAAGTATTAACGTATTTTCTAATTGCACCATACTCAATTGGAAAGCGAAATTGCTTTTCACTAGCTAAATTATTTGCAGAAGTACTTATTATAATATTGTTTATACCCTTATTTTCTAAAAGATTTGATCCAATTATCAAGCCTTCACAAAATGTTGCGCACGCACTATATAGTCCTAAAAATGGAATGCTAAAGTTTCTATAGGCTAAAGTACTAGCTAAAATTTGACTTTGTAAGTCTCCAGAAAGTGCTACATCAATATCTGTTTCTTTCTTTTTACATTTACTTAATAGTCCGCTTATACTTTTTATGAGTAACTCACTTTCTCCTTGTTCAAAGCTTTTTTTAGATAAATAATAATCGTTTATATGTAAATCTCCTTTAATACTTATATCATATTCATTTCTTCCAACTACTGAATAAGCATTTTTTATATAGGCATTTTTAAAATATATTGTCACATTACCACTCCTTTAATTATTGCAAAAAAGAAAGCAGAAACTAATCCATACAGTATTATTGACCCAGTCATTTTAAAGATGTTACTACCTATTCCTTTAATTAATCCTTCGCTTCTATGGTCCATCGCACTAGAAGTCATTGCATGAGCAAACCCTGTAGTTGGTATAATTAATCCACACTTTGCAAAGCTAACTATCTTATCAAAAAAGCCTAGACCTGTTAATATAGAAGAAACAACAACAAGCACAATCATTAAGTACATAAAGCTTTCACTATCAGTTAATCCTAAGTTAACACTGAAAAACTTAAATATTAATTCACCAATTACTCCCATTAGTCCACCAACTAAAAAAGCAACTATTACGTTTTTAAATATATCTTCTTTTTTAGAATGTTTACTTACAATTTTCTTATATTCTTTTAAATTCAAAATAACTCACCCATTATTAATATGGACAAGTTATTTTGAGTTATACAGTCATTGTTTCCTTTATTTTCTTTAGTACTTTACTTTCACATCTAGAAACTTGTACTTGTGACATTCCAAGCATATTAGAAACTTCACTCTGAGTATATCCAGTAAAATATCTTAGTTCGATTAACTTTCTTTCATCTTCTTTTAGCTTTAGTAGTTCGCTTTTTAAGTCAATTAACATATCAATGTTGTTAGTATCATCTAGTCCTACAACTTTTTCTAAAGTAAATTTATCATTATTTAAGCTTTCTTCTAAACTAATTGCAAACTCACTTTTGTTTATTGCATCTGCTAAAACAACTTCATCAATACCTAAATAATCACTTATTTGATAGAGCGTAGGCACCATATTCATTTCTTTAGACAAGTACTCCTTAGTTTCTGTATAAAGTTTAAAGAGTTTCAAGTTATCACTACTTACTTTAATAGTTCTATCGTTTTTAATAAACTCAATTATTTCTCCAAGTACGTATTTATAAGCATATGTTGTAAATTTAGTATCAACTTTCTTATAATTTTTGTATGCTTTAATAAATCCAATTGCCCCAACTTGAAATAAATCGTCTATATTATAGTATTTACTATATTTTGAAGCTATCTTATAAATAAAATTTTTATTTTGAGTTAACAACTCTTCTATACTCATTATCATATTTTCATCACTCCCAGTGCGGTTAATTCATTACTCGTTTCATAAAAAGTGTTATTATATTCACTTTTATTTAAGATATTCTTTACTTCCCTATTAGAAAGACTACATAAAGTTGTCTTCCCGTTCATTGACCTTACTACTTCATTTAAAGAAATTAAACTTTCTATTCCTTTTAAATCTATAACATTAACTTTATCTAAATTAACAACCACATACTTTATCCCATGTTTTAAAATAACAGGTATAACTTCGTCATCAAATGTATTAGAAGTAGTTTTATTTAATATACCATCTAATCTTATCCACAGTATTCCTTTACTAAACTCCATATTAATTTTTAACATATTATCAGTCCTTGTAACTAATATAGAACATTTTTTATTAAATTTATACATATTCGACATAACTAGATAATTATTTCTTTCTACATTTTACGACATTTTTAATAAGCACTACTAAACTAATTAGAAGAGACATAACTCCAAACACCAAAATAAATATATTAGTTTTAACTGGAACACTTTCATCCTCCCTAGTTACAAAAGCTATTTTTTCTTTAGTTTCTTTATTTTCTTTATTTGTGTTACTCACGTTTTTTACTGTGGTATCTTCCTTTTGACTAGCTTTAGTAATAAAATCTTTAAGTTCTGTCATATCAAAGTTACTATTTTTACTATCTAATTCACTAAGTTTATTAATAACACTTTCATAACTAATGTTGTCATTCTTAATGAGAGTTTCTAAACTAGCTAACTTACCAAGCATATCAGTATTATCTTCGCTAGTAGACTTAACTATCTTTTCAAATTCAGCCATCTTTTTAAGTATATCTTCTTTATTATTTAGTTCGCTCTTTAACTTAATCACTTCAGAAATTAATTCTTTATTTTGTTCACTTACTAAGTTCATATTTTCGCTTATTATTTTATCAATTTCTTCAGTAGTCAAGCTATTTGTAACAATGTAGTCTTCTTCGTCCTTTGTGTATCCACTTAAGTTTTCATAATATCCTGGAGCATAATTTTTAACCATGTCATAGCACTTATATAAAGTGTCTCTGTATTTATAAACCTTAGTTTTTACAATAACATCAGTTGTACTCATTTGTCTTTTATCTATCTTAGCTGTAAACACACACTTTTCATTGTCACACACATGAGTATTAATTGTACTATATCCTGCATAGTTATTTGATACATACTCATCAGTCATATAAGCTCTGAAGTCTATTCCGTTAAGTTCTCCATTAACATTCTTATAAGTAATTCTAATACTAGTATTTTCTATATCAATAGGACTATCAAATACTATATCCATATTAACATACATCAAAATTCTAGCAGCATTATTATAATCTTTGTCTTTTAATAATAAATAATTATCTAAGTAACTCTTAAATTCATAAGGAACACTATTCCCGTCTTTATCAAGCACTTCCAATTCGTAAAAATCATACTCAGTCGCACCACTAAACCTAGTTATGCCTATTTTATTAACATATTTTCTTAAAAAAGTATAATCTTTATAATCACTAGTTATTTCTCTACCTTCTTTAACTTCTGGACTTGTCAAGCTATAAACATAATCTGTATATTTATAGTCACTTTTATCAAAGTACTCACAAACACTTTCGGGTTCACTTACATAATGAACATTACTTTCTTCATAATTGTACCATCTATATTTCACCTCCTCCTTTGCATTACAAATTATTGGCATGATTAACACCAAAACAAGCAAAACTTTTTTCTTCATTTTCCATCTTCCTTTCTAGAGGTTAAGTTTTATCTCCTCTAATATATTTATTCGACAAAAAACGCGAAAAGTCTTTTTTTATTTTGACTTTACGCGAAATTTTACGTAAGAATTTACGTAAAAAGTGTCAAATTTAATCATTTTTGGCACTTTTCATAATTTCATAGTTATTCTTAATTCTTTCATTTTCAGGGTTAATTTTCATTGCTTTTTTTACATTTTCTATAGCCTTATCAATATCATTTATATAAAAATAATCTAAACTTAACACATCATAAATATTCTCATTCCAAGCATATTCTTCATTTATATAAGTGGTAGATTTATCTTTAATACTACTAGCTTTTAACATTTCTTCAATGCTTTCTAAATATCTTTTTTCTTCATAATAAAGCATACCAAGCAATACATACCCTTCTCTAACTTCAGGCATAATCTCTATAGACTTTTTAATCCACATCTCTGCTTCAAGTGGTCTTTTCATATTAACATAACAATAAGATATATACCTACAAGAACTTGCTTTTTCTTCATTCCAAGTAGCAATATTATAGTGTTTAATTAATGTATCAATAGACTTATTAAATTCACTTTTATACATATACTCTCTACCTAAATAATGTAAGTTTCTTTCATCACTTGGATTATTCTCTACTTCTTTAATAAGCAAATCTAAATAAAAATCTCTATTCTTTTCTCTGTCAGGATAATGATTAATATTAATTTTGTCACTTTCTATAACATTCTCTGTTCTATCCAAAGTAAATACAAGCACCTCATGAATACTATTAACCCATTTATAATTCTTTCTAGTATGTATCTTTGAAATATAATAAGACATCACACCTTCATTTTCAGAATTAAAAGAAAAATTTAAATTATATTTAACCCTGTCAGTATCAGACTTCCAAATTCTTTCTAATTCACGTCTCCAGCCTTTAGTAAAAACTTCATCTAAATCTGTACTTACACATATATTAACGTTTTCTGGAACCATTTCTAAAGCGTCATTTCTTGCCACGTCAAAGTTAAAAACTTCATATTTTTTCTCTTTAACATTGACACCTAAACTTTTAAGTAAATTAACTGAGTTATCACTTGATCCAGTGTCTAATACATATATTTCATCAGCTTCTTTCATGCTTTCATACCATCTTTTAATATGAGCTTCTTCATTCTTACAAATTGCATACACAACAACTTTCATATACTTTACCTCACTAATAATTTATGCTAAAATATTACTAGAGGTGCATTATGAAGATAGGTATTGATATTGATGGAGTATTAACCGATTATAGTAAATTCTGTTTAGATTATGGAACACTTTACTATAATGTAATAAATCCAAATGAATACGATTTTTCTCTTATTTTCGGTATAACAAAAGAAGAAGAAAACATTTTCTGGGATAAACACAGAAAAGATTATTTTATAAATACTCATGCAAGGAATTTTGCAAGTGAAGTAATAAAGAAATTAATTAGTGAAGGTAACGAAATTTATTTAATTACATCAAGAAATTTTCTAATAAGTAAAGCTGATGACGGAAGTGGAAAAGTTGAATATACAAAAAGTTGGTTAGAAAAAAATGATATACCATATAATAAGCTTATATTTACCCCACACGATAAAGTCCCAACTATTATAAACGAAAAAGTTGAAATAATGATAGAAGACTCACCTAACAACATAAGAAGTATAAGCGAGTATATTCCAGTTATAAAAATGGATACAAGATATAACACAGTTGTAACGGGTAATAACATACACACGTCTTATAGTTGGAACGATATCTATAAAATTATCCATATGAAAAAGTAAAGCATTTTTTAATGCTCTACTTTTTTATTATCTTTATATTTTTAATTTTATTTATTATATCTCTACATTTATTTTTCATATTTGTCCTTTCAATATAAAATATGAAAATTTAAAATTTTAGACTGTACTTATTTACTAGGATCAATAAGTATTTTTATTGCGCTAGATTCACCACTAGTTAGTTCTTTGCAAGCGTCTTCTACTTCTTCTAAAGATACTACTTTATCAATATATTTAATCACATTTAAATCTTTATTTTTAATTAGTTCAATTACTTTATCAAAGTCAAACTCACTATACGCTATTGATCCAAGCATAGTTACTTCACCCATCACTGGTACTACAAGTGGTACTGTAACTGGTTCAGTTGAAACGCCTACTAAAACAATTTTACCTCCATTTTTAACAAGCATCATTGCTTCACTTACAGCCGCCGAATTACCACAGCACTCTATTACTATATCAAATCCTCCATTTGTTTTTTCTTTCAAAGTTTTAATAGTGTCACTATTAGTTGGATTATAAAACTCGTCTACTGAACCTAGTGACAATGATTTTAACCCACGTTTTTCGTTTGTCTCTAACATACATACGTAAGTAGCGCCTTCTTTTTTAGCAAATTCTGAAGCAAGTAACCCAATTACTCCACCACCTACTATTAAAACTTTATCTCCTACCATTATGTCAGCAAGTTTTACTGCGTGCAAACTAACTGCAGCAGGTTCAACCATAGCTGCTTCTTCGTCTGTTACTTCTTCAGGTATTAATCTAGCCATATTTGAGTAGCAACTAGAGTATTCAGAATATGCTCCACTATCTTCTAAACTAAGCCCCGTTGCGTGAGTCCAAGTATTTATGCAATACTGTGGATTTCCACTTTTACAAGCATCACATTTTCCACATGGACTAAGTGGTAAAGCAGTAATCCTGTCTCCTATTTTTAAGTCACTTCTGTCTCCAGGGTCTACAATAACTCCTGAAAACTCATGTCCCATAACAAGACCCTTTGGTTCGCCATTTACAAAATAATGTAAATCACTTCCACAAATACCACATTTATTAACTTTAAATACAACCTTATCTTTTCTCTTTTCCGGACAACTTCTTTCTTCTAATTTAAATGATTTTACCCCATTTATACTTACACATTTCATTTAAAATTCCTCCCTATTATTATAATATCACTTTTTAATTTTTCTTAGCCATCAAAATAATAAGGTTTACTTTTATTTTACAAAAAACGTTAATAAACTTTCATAACTCTAAATTCTTTGTTTTTCACTACATTTTTTAACTATATCCTTACCAACGACATAAATTGTTGAAGAAACTAATACGCCTAGAGTATTTAAGAAAATATCATTTACGTCAAATGCTCTACCAAAAACAGGCTCAATTATTTCTATAATTAATACAAGTATAACTCCTTTTAAAACAACATTTTTCCACTTAATATCTTTTTTGGTTAACGGATAAATTATACCAAAAGGCAAAAACATAAGAAAATTACCAATATTTTCTTCACTTATATTGCTTATAAAGTCTAATGTGAAATTAAAGTCTCCATTTAACCAGTTCACTTTAGTACCTGGGTTCATTTGGTAAATTAATTTATACCATATTATACCCATTAAATCCAAGCCTATAGCCAAACAAAACAAACCTGTAATATAACAAACAAAAATGAAAGAAATTATCTTTTTACTTTTAGGTGTTACTTTGTCACTTCTAAACTTTATAAAATAATAAACTATCCCAACTAATAACGATATAGGTAGTGCTTGCAAAAAATAACCTACATAAGTACCAAAAAAGAAATATTGAAATGTCATATTTTCAGGAAAATACATATTACTAATCACTCCTAACAAATATTTAATACTTTTAACACTACACTAATCTTATCATTAAAAATTAAAAAAAGCAAATACATTATAGTGTATTTACTCTTTAATCATATTTAATCTTTAGGTGGAAAAATATTTAAGTTTCCATTTAAGATATCTTTAAAATAATTTAATATTCTATTAAAGAAATTACTTTTTAACACACTCTCATTTACTATCACATTATAAGAAATCTCTTCATTGTTAACACTTAATTTTAAAGTACCTACTTTGTCCCCTTTCTTAAGTGGTGCCTTAGTATTAGTTAAATCTATAGTATATTTATAATCAATATTTCTCACATCTTTTGGTACAACTACAGTTGCGTCTTTTTCTAAATAATAATTAACTTTTCTCTTTTTAGAGTTATCAACAAACATAGTACCTAACTTTTTATCACTTTTTAAAATAGTATCTTTATAAAACATACTATATGCATACTCCATCATATTAATTGTATCAGTATTTCTGTCTTCTTTTGTAGGAGCTTTCATAGTAACAGTAATAAGTCTCATATCATTTCTTTTCATTGACCCAGTTAAACAGTATCCAGCATTATCAGTAAACCCAGTTTTAAGTCCATCTAACCCATTATAAAATTTAATTAATTTATTAGTATTAACGAGCCATAAGCTTTTACCGTTCGCGTGTGTTATAGTAGTTTCATAAGTACTCGTTAACTTAAGAATTTCTTCATGTTTAGTAATTAATTCTCTTGCAATAATAGCTAAATCTCTTGCAGTAGTTAAGTGTCCCTCTTCATCAAGCCCATGTGGATTTTTGAAAGTTGTGTTTTCTGCTCCCAGCTCTTTTGCTCGTTTATTCATCATATTAACAAAGTTTTCTTCTGTTCCACCTATCTTTTCAGCCATAGCCACACTTGCATCATTAGCGCTTCCTATAGCAATTGCAGTTAATAGTGTACTAACTTTAGATGTAGTGTTTTCTTCCAAATATGCTTGACTTCCTCCCATTCCACTAGCGTTCTTACTTATGTTAACCTGATCATTCATACTAAGTCTACCATCATCTATTGCTTCCATTATTAAAAGCATTGTCATTATTTTAGTCATAGATGCTGGAGCTTTAGGAGTATCAGCCTCTTTTTCAAAAAGAACTTTTCCAGTACTCGCTTCCATTATAATTCCACTTTCACTCTTAACAGATATTCCACTTTCATCTGCTCTAATAACAGGTATAAAAACTAAACTACACAATAATAAAACAATAATTTTTTTCATCATACACCTCTAATTAAAGGTATTCAAAATACAAAAAAAAAGACATAAATTTTATAATTCTATGTCACTAACAATATAACCTTTTCTATATAAGTGATTTTTAATCTGCCACTTTAAAGCATCCCCTTCATATTTTTTAGAATACTTATTATATGCTTTTTCCATTTCTTTTTTCATTGCTTCACCATCATTTTTTGTTAACTTAAATAAAACTTCATTAATCATATCTTTGTCATATCCCATTATAGCTAAATCCATATTTAATTTATTCTTTATCATAAACAAACTCTTATTTTTAAGTGAAACCATTTTCTTATCAACAATTTTATCTAATTTAGAAAGCCAAATATCTTCACTTATAGTATTTAAATACTCGTTTATTTCTTCTTCATCTATTCCTAGATTAACAAGTTCTTTTTTAATTTTATAAGGTCCAGAATTACCTAGATTAACTTTATCATTTACATAAGCTTCAACATAAGCTCTCACATTAAGTAAGTTTACACTCTCTAACTTTTTGATAGTCTCATCAATTACTCTCTTATTAAAGCCCTTATCTTCTAAATAATTAATCACTTCTTTTTTAGTTCTAAGCTTCTTCTCAATAAAACTTAAAGATAAGTCATACGCTTCATAATAAATATTTTCATTCATTATCTTTTCTAGAATTTCTAAAGTAATATCTTTATTGTAAAGCAAATTATTTTTAAGTATTACATCTTCATATAACACAAGTTCACTTGTATCTGTTGTGAGTTTATATCTACCTCTAGATATTTTTTTATACTTTAATATCTTCATAATCCCTCACAATTATTCTTTAATCTTGATTAGACCTTTTTCTAATTCTTCCAAACTTCTTCCAATTTCTTTTTTTGATACATATTCAGATGGCTTCATTTGTAAATAACCATTAGCCATAATTTGCTTACTTCTTATTGAAACCACATGGACTAATTTGTATTTTGAATCTACTATAGTTAATAGTTTATCAATTGATGGATAAATCATATTCTCACTCTCCTTACACTATAAATATACTATTAGTATCAACTTTATACAAGTTTTTAAGGTGTTTTTTTACATTCATTTTACGTTATTTTTTTATCTATCTTATAATCTTTAATTAGTTCTTTTATAAACACTGAAGCATTTGCTTTTTCTACTAACAAATATGTTTTAACTTTGCTTCTAGTAAGTGCTACATATAGTAGTCTTCTTTCTTCGCTAAATGGATAACTTTCACTAATCCCTAGAAGTTTTTCTATAACTATATCATCGACTATTTTGCTAGGAAAACTACTACCTTTATCCTTATTGTTAATTATAAAAACATAATCAGCTTGTAATCCTTTTGATTTATGTATAGTCAAATATTTAATTTCTAAGTCAATTCTTTTAGAATAAATAACTTCTGTTACTTCGCCATAATTATACAAAAAATTTTCATTATTTTTTAAAATATCTTTATCATTATTGTATCTTCCTAGTAAAAATACACTTGAATAGTTTGGTAAGCTTTTTAATATTTTTTCTAACTCGTTAATATTATAAATAATTTCAATGGGCTCATTTGTACTAGGGTAACCCTTAACTACTTTTCTTATTTGACTTTTGTTTTTCATAACAAACTCACTACTAAGTTTAGCCATTTTATCACTAAATCTGTAAGTATTAACTATTTTAGAAACATACACTTCACCAAAATATTTAGAAAAATTAGTAATCAAAGATACATCACTTCCACTAAATCTATAAATACTTTGATAGTCATCTCCTACGCAAAACAAGTTGTAGTCTTTTTGATTTCTCATGCTCATTAACAAATTATAACGACACATTGAAGTATCCTGAAACTCGTCTACTATAACATATTTAAAGTTATGTATATACTTATTTTCTTTTATTAAAGAAGTAGCTTTATTTATCATATCACTATAATCTATCAAATTGTTTTCTTCTAAATATTTATTGTATTCCAAGTAAACAGGACTAATAATTTTATATATACTATCATTATCAATAATTTTTTCAAACTCACTTAAACTATAGTTATTACTCTTTATTAGACTAATCACAGTTATTAAATAATTAACTACTTTAAAAGTAAAGTTTTCTTCTATATTTAACATTGACCATAAATAGTTAACACTCTTTAATTTACACTTAATACCCATTAACTTAAAAGTTTGAGCTAACTTATTTAAGTCTCCTTCAAAGTAAATATTACCTTTTCTATTTTTTTCACTAATAAAAACGTTATATGTAAATAAATAATATTCAGAGTTGTATTCATCATATTGAAAAGAAAGACCAAGAGCATATAAATAGTATTTAAGTTTATTTTCTTTTAAAAAATAATTTACAAAGTTAGTATAGTATTCCGCGTCATTAAATAGTTGGTTAAGTATATATAAAATCAGGTTTTCTTGTTTATCTGTATACACTTTTAAATTCTCATTAAGTGTACTTTTTACTATGTCATACCCCAGTTTATGAAAAGTATTAACTTGAATTTCAGTCTTTACTTCCTTTTCTATTCTTTCTTTCATCTCTTTACTTGAAGCATTAGTAAACGATAATATCAAAATATCTTTAGCATCCACATTGTTTTTTGTAATCAAATATTTAACTTTTCCTATAATTGTAGTAGTCTTCCCACTTCCTGCTCCAGCTATAATCAAATTATTATGTTTTTCATTAACTATAGATAGTATTTGATTATTATCTAAAGTCTTACCTTCAATAGTTGGTATTAACTTTTTAAATTCAATTATTTTATTATGAATATCTAACATTTCTTTAAAGGTAAAGTTTGAGTCTAACTCAGTAATGTAAAACTTTTTTTCATTTAGAGATTCTATACTTATATTATTATCAATTATGAACTTATTTTCTTCTTTTAAACCAATATAACTGTCAACTTCAAAAAAACTATTTACTTTATTTTCTAGTGTTTCTAAATATTTGTTTATTATATCACCTCTCTTTCTAAAGGAAATTATTTTCCTTCCTAATATATATATTCGATAAAAAACGTGAAAAGTCTTTTTTTATTTTGACTTTACACGGTATTTTACGTGAATTTTTACATAAAAAATGTAAATTTTTCTTAAATTGTCCACCTATTAAATCAAAAGTTAATATAAATATTATTACTTCAATAGTTGTTATACTTGCTATTTTGTTTCATCTGAAGAAAATAAAACTGACTTTTATACATTAAAGAATTTAATAAATTTATAAAGTATATAGAAAAACCAGTTTACCGTGAATTTTTCAACTTGATGTTTTACACTGGTTTAAGACAAGGCGAGGCTATAGAATTAAAACAAGTGATTTAAAAGGCAATTACATTAATATAACTAAAACTATATCTTCACACAAAAAACGTGAAATTGGTACTTCAAAAGCTTTTTCAAGTATGCGTAAAGTCAAAATAGATAGATTTCTAGTAAAAGATTTAAAAAAATAATTAAAAATTATAAGAAAGGAGATGGAAATTTATTTCTTTTTAAAGGAGTTAAACCTTTAAGTCCTACTTCTATTAACCAAAGAAAACTAAGTGCATGTAAAAAAGCCAACTTGAAAACTATAACGTTACATCAGTTTAGACATAGTCATGCAACCATGCTTTTAACTGAAGGTATTATAATAAATGAAGTTTCAAGAAGACTTGGGCACTCTAGGGTTTCAACTACTTTGGATGTGTATACTCATACTTCTTTAGAACAAGAAAAAAGAGTCTACAAAGCTCCCTGTTTCAAACGATTTTCCACAAACCTATTATCATTATTTATAAAAACTCACTGAGATTTTACCTAATTTGGAGCCATAAAGGTTGAAGTCGGACAACCTTTATTCTTCTATATAATAGGTAGTAATAAACTACTAACTGATATAAGTATACCATGAAAATACGAATATAGTACAAAAAATATAAATACAGTGACATTTACAGTGACATTTGTGGTATACTTATATTAGTATGAGGAGTGATATAGGTGAAATTATTTGATGAAATAAAACCAGTGTTTTTTATTGACAATAAAATGAATAATATATTAAATGATATAAATGTTAAACTTAAAAATATAAATGTCAATGATAAACAAAAAAGAAAATATATGATCTCAAAATCTAAAATAAGGTCAATTCATTCTTCACTTGCAATTGAAGCTAATTCGTTATCTTTATTTGATGTAGAAAGTATATCAGAAAATAAACTAATATTAGGTAAAAAAGATGAAGTACAAGAAGTAAAAAATGCAATTGAAGCATATAATCATATAAATGAATATAATTATAAAAGTGAAAATGATTTATTAAAGCTACACGGGTTAATGATGAAATACTTTGATGAAGATAATGGTAATTATAGAAATCATGGTGAAGGAGTAAAAAGAGAAGATGAAATAATATATATGGCTCCTGAATCCATTTTAGTTCCATCTTTAATGAAAAGTTTATTTGAATATATAAGTAGTAGTGATTTAAATATTATTATTTTATCTGCAATTTTTCATTATTATTTTGTTTTTATTCATCCTTTTTCAGATGGAAACGGAAGATGTGCTAGATTTTGGGTAACATTAATGCTAATAAATTATGATAAAAATTTTGAATTTATACCACTAGAAGAGGAAATATATTTAAATCAAGAAAACTACTACTTAGCTATAGCAGAATGTCATAATAATGGAAATGCAAATGTATTTATAAAGTTTATTTTACAGACAATTAATTCATCATTAGATAAATTGATAAAAAATAGTAATTTTGTTTGTAATGATATTCAAAATAAAATTATAGAACTAATAGCAAATAATAATAGAATTACACAAAATGAAATAGCTAATATAACTAATGTTAATGTAAGAACCATTAAAAGGAATTTTAAAATATTAATAGATAATTTAATAATTGAAAGAATTGGTTCTGACAAAGCAGGATATTGGCAAATACTAAAATAACTATTAAACAGGATAAAGAAATTGATATCACCACACTAATTTATCTTTTATAAATAAAGGATTTATAGCGCTATCATTCTCTTTATCCTGCTTATTATTTTTCATTAATTATCTCTTTAATAGTAGGTCTAAATACCAATCCAAATGTAATATCTTTGCCTTTAAAAGAATTAATATCTATTATTAGTATTACCTTTAATAGTTCATAATTATCTGGTATTGCAGAGTCGAATACTGCCCCATACCATTTTCAGTTCTACAATTTCAAAATATTCTTTTAAATAATCTAAATATTTATTTACTTGTTTTCTTTTCATTGGAGAAGATACTAAAACCATTTTTTGTTTGATTATTTTTATCATAATATCATCAACACCTTTCTTAAACGACAAAAAAATCAATCATCTCTGATTGACTTAATCATTAACATCGCTTTGGTGCGACGATTTTTGCTTCTGGAGCAGATGATGGGAATCGAACCCACGTTAGCAGCTTGGAAGGCTGAAGTTCTACCATTAAACTACATCTGCACTTCTTAACGACATTTACAATTATACAGAATAAATCTCGTTAAGTCAAGCCCTTTTTTATCTTTTCATTACTTTTCTTAGAATTTCTTTGTCAGCAGTAAGTCTTCTTTCTAATCTTTCCTCTTCTAACAAATCCATTAAATCACTATAATTGAACATTGCTATTTTCCTGATTTTCAAAAATTTACTATCTATATAGTCAAAATCCACTTTATCAAACATACCTCTTTCAAAGTAATAAAATGAGCTTAGTTCTTTGTTTAACCTAACTACTTCTTCACTAATATAGTTTTCCCCATCATAATGAGTATCCATAACAACTATATTGTTTACTCCATCTGTTAAAAGTTTCTTATTACTTTTCTTATAAACATACTTTAATATAACATTTCTTTTCTCTCCCAAAGATAATTCAAACGGTTCAATTTTAAATCCATGTCTTTGACCATTATCATTTAATCCCAAATAAATCTTACTTAAACTACCATCAATTTTCTCAACAATACTACCATTCACTATATCTTTGGCATTACTAACATACTTATAAAACATATTACTTGTTTTATTATCTCCATCCATTAATGCTTCTTTTTTAAGTAAATCAAATAAATGTGAATTATAAAAATACTCCACTTCATTTAACATAAGCATTTTAACCATCTCTTTATCCTTTACCAAAAACTCTAACTTCACAATTAACCACCTATATTCATTATAAAGAAAAACTATTATGAAGTCAACATTTACAAAAATTTAAATTTACTATATCATAAAGCATATAAAAAGTGATATAATTATATCAGGAGATGTTTTATATGAAAAAGAAAAAAATAAATTATGGTAACCTATTTTTACTAATTGTTATAATTGGTTTCATTGCTTTTGGAGTTGTATATCTAAACCACAGGTTAAATTATAGTGATGAGGATACAAAAACACCAACTAATACTACTAACACTAAGAAAGAAACTGATGAAGTTGTAAGCCACCTTGAAAACCTTGGATACACAAAAGATGAAATAAGTAATATTTCTAAAAACTTAAGTAAGCAAGATATTATGAAAATAAACAAAAAATATTCACATTTAAGTGAACTATCAAATATTAAGTATTTCCACATAGAAAATTTAGAAAGATACGAAAATTACTTCAGTAAAGAAAGCAATATTGAAACAGTTGTAATGAACGTAAACACAAGCTTAGATAAAGAGTTCTATACAGATATCAAAGAAATAGCTGACCCATACGATACTTTAGTTTTAGTAAATAAGTTCTATGCTCTTCCTAGTGGAATTGAACCAAAAACTCTTGTAAATATTGAAGGACAAAAAATGACACAAGAGGCAGCTGACGCGATGAAAAAAATGGTAAGCGATTTAAGAAATGAAGGCCTTAAAATCATACTTCAAAGTGGATACAGAAGCGAAACAAGACAAAAGAATTTATATGATTGGTATGTTAGCGTGGATGGTGTAAAGGAAACTGATACTTATAGTGCAAGACCAAACCATAGTGAACACCAAACTGGACTAGCAATGGACTTAAGTGTAGATGGTACTCTTAGTGAGGCCTTTGAAAACACTGAACAATTTAAGTGGCTTAATGAAAATGCACATAAATATGGTTACATCTTAAGATACAAAAAAGACAAAGTATATATGACTGGTTACACATATGAGCCATGGCACTATAGATATGTTGGAGTTGAAGTTACAACTATCATAAAAAATGAGAACTTAACATTTGAAGAATATTATGTTAAATATAAGGGACTTTATTAAAAGTTCTTTTTCTTTTTATACTTAACAAAAATCAAATAAAATAAAACACTCATTATAATAAATACTACTGAAATTATAGAAATTCTAATTATTTTAAGTTCAAACTTATCAAATTTTTTCTTATCAAAAAAACTACTTTTTAAAGCTACTGCATTTACCTTAACTTCCTTGTTAATCTTAACCTTATAAACACTTTCATTCTTTTTATTTTCACTTATCACTTTTATTGTAATTAAGTCACCTGTTTCGTTTACCTTAACATTCATTTTAGGATTACTTACTTTATAAATTACTTCCAAGTTTTCGTCTTCCATTTTATTTAAACTTATTTCATAATTAAAGTTATCACTTTTAAAATCAATATTATATCCAGTAATACTTAGGTCTTCTAATCTAGAAGTTTCATTGTCAAATACGTCTTCTCCCCTAGTGATATTCAAAGTATAACTTTCAGTCAAAATATCATTAATATATGAATTAATTTCAAAAACATTTAACCCTTTTTTTAAACTTTTACTCCCAGTACCTGTAATTAATTCGTTTTCCTCACCAGTAGCATTTATTGTTATTATCTCAGTACTAGAAAGCACATAAACATTATAAACACGTGTTTCTTTACTAAAATCAGGCACAAGTGTTTCTCTATTAATACTGATATTTTCTATCGCATTTAATTTTATAGTAAAAAGAAAAAAGGTTAATAATAAGCTTAAACTTTTCTTCATAAGTATCACTCACTTTATTACACCTATTACTATGTCCTTTTCTTTAGTTTTAATACTAGTTATTTTAATAGAATTAGCTAGTTTGCTTTCCATATCATTTACATAATCTTTATAATATATCTCTCCAATTATGTCTCCTATTTCTACTTTATCATATAAAGTTTTAAATAGCCTTACACCTACAGATAAATCTATATTGTCTTCCTTTTTAACACGTCCAGCGCCCAAGCTACTTACTAACTCTGCTATTTCTAAAGGTTTAATTTCACTAATGTATCCACTCTCTTTAGACTTTACAATAGCTTTATTTTCACTTAACACTACACTACTTAAGTCTCCACCTTGGTTACTTATCCACTCATAAAACTTTTCTTTAGCTTTACCATTCTTTATTACTTCAATCACTTGCTTTCTTGCTATCTTATAACTTACATTAGCACCTAAACTAACCATATAACTTGAAATAGTAGTAACTAACTCTAAAAGTCTTTTTTCTTGTTTGCCATCAAAAAACTCTATCGCTTCCTTTACTTCAATTGCATTTCCTACAGTATAACCTAATGGAGAGTCCATACGAGTTAATACACAAACTACTTTTCTATCAAAATACTTTCCTATTTTAATCATATACTTAGCCAAAATCTTAGCGTCTTTAACGTTCTTCATAAACGCACCTTTTCCAACTTTAAGGTCAATAACTATATATTTTGCACCTGAAGCTATCTTCTTACTCATTATGCTACTAGCAATTAAAGGAATACTTTCAACTGCACCTATCTCGTCTCTTAAAGCGTATATTTTTTTATCAGCAGGAGCAAGTGCACTTGTTTGACTAATTACACTAACACCAACATTATTTACATTATTACGAAACTCTTCATTAGTTATTTTTACTCTATAACCGGGAATGCTTTCTAACTTATCAATAGTTCCTCCTGTAAACCCTAAACTTCTACCACTCATTTTCATCACACCTATACCTAAAGCGCTTACAATTGGACTTACTAAAAAAGTTACTTTGTCTCCAACTCCACCAGTAGAATGCTTGTCTACCACAACCTTATTTATATTGCTTAAATCAAGTACCTCTCCACTTTTAATCATCGCGTCTGTTAAATAAAACGTTTCTTTATAACTTAAACCTTTCTCTTTAACTAGTAACAAAAACTTACTCATAACGTTTTCGCTAACGCTTTTATCAAGAAAACCATTTACCATAAATGCTATTTCCTCTTTTGTTAGTCTTTTATTATTCTCTATCTTATTTAAAATTGTTGTTTCTCCTTCCATACTTCCACCTCTCTTAAAAGATTTGAATTATTATAACTTTAACTTTTCTAATTAATATTTTTATTTACTACATATTAATTATATAATAAATATGAGGTTTGTCAACAGATTTTTAGTGGGGGTAATCTATATTAGATAATTACTATCATAACTTAAGCCAAATATTCAGGTGGATTTAGTTATGATATAAGAGGTAGAAGTACGGAAAGAGAAACAACTTTGAATATTATTCTAAAGTAGCGTCTTCTAGTTGTAATACTTTATCAGGATTTTTCTTTGACATTACAAAACTTAGTTTTTCTACAAGGACTTCTGTTATATATTCTCTTGTATCATCTTTAGTATAACTACTAGTTTGTATTCTTCCCTTAATTCCTACTGTGTCTCCTTTTGAACAATATTCACAGGTATGCTCAGCTATCGTATTCCAAAGGACACATCTTACAAAATCAGTTTCATAAATACCATCTTGATTTTTATAGTCTCTATCAACTGCTAAATTAATAACTAGTCTTTTATTTCCTTTTTCACTAGTAATAAGCTCTGGGTCTTTAGTAAGACGACCTAACAAAATCACATTATTTATCATGCTTTTCCTCCTTTCGTGACTACACTATAACACATTATTTTTTTTAATGCAAATACACCAATTTTAAAAATTAACCCATATTTTTTGACAAACTCAAACGAAAAAAATTAAAAAATTAAACAAAAATAACCCAAATTATTAAAATCTGGAGTTATCAACAAAATGCAAAAATTAACATTTTTTTATATTTTCAACGCTATTAGTACCATATATAGTACCATTTCTATTTATTTACAAATTCCATAATAGCTTTGTAATCCATAAGAGCTTCCACCAACTTATCAATTTCTTCATAAGAATTATAAAAATATAAACTTATTCTAACCGTATCAGTAAAACCACTTTCATCTTTTAACATCTTTGTACAATGTTTTCCACTTCTAACACATATACCATGAGTATTTAAGTATAATCCTAAGTCTCCTGAAGTAATACCATCAATGTTAATTAAAACGATGCTAGATAGTATATCTTCATTATAAACTTTAACATATTCTATTTTTTTTAGTTCATTAATCAAATACTTTCTCAAGTGTTTTTCTATTCTCTCAATATTATCAAGCCCTACCATATTCAAAAACTTTATTGCTTCACCAAAAGATATAATTCCACTTATATTAGGAGTACCTGCTTCAAATCTATAAGGAATTTCTGCTAAACTAATATCACTTTCATGATAATTAAGATTCATTCCCCCACCAAAATTAACAGGCAACATCTTATCTAGTAACTCTTTTTTAGCATAAAGAACACCAACACCAGTCGGACCACACATCTTATGAGCAGAAAACGCGAGCATATCTGCATCCATATCTCTAACATCAACTTTTATGTGTCCAATTGCCTGAGCTGCATCCACAACTACTATAATACCATGCTTATGTGCATAACTTACTATCTCTTTAATATTCCTTTTATCACCTATTACATTTGTAATATAAGCTAAACTAATTACCTTCGTATTCTTAGTAATACACTTCTTTATACTATCTAAACTTAAAGTATTATCTTTATCTAAAGCGGCATACTTTATTTTAAAACCAATACTTTTTTTCAACATTAACCATGGTAAAATGTTAGAAGCGTGTTCTGCTTTATTTAAAATTACTTCGTCATTACTACATAAATAATTCTTAAAGTATCCATTAACTACTAAATTTAAACTATCAGTAGTATTACTAGTAAAAATTATCTCTTCTTTATGTCTAGCATTAATAAAACTCTTGACAAGTTCTCTTGTATTATCTATCTCATCATCAACTTTAAAGCTAATATTATAGTCTCCTCTATGTGAATTGGCAGTATACATACTCATATACTCTATCTCTTTATTTATCACTTGTATAGGCTTAAAAGTAGTCGCAGCATTATCAAAATATATTAATTCTTCCTTTTTCATAGGAAAAAACTTATCTACATTCACAAACATCACCTACACTATATACTATGTAAAACTAATTATTTAGTATAGTTATTACTCTTGATTAATACCATTTTTTCTTTTATAATTAATTTAGAGGTGAAAGAAATGAAAGATTGCTTATTTTGTAACATAATAAAAGGAGAACAAGCGTCATACACTCTTTATGAAGATGATGACTTAAAAGTAATAATGGATGCATTTCCAAATAGTCCAGGACACACTTTAATAATACCAAAAGAACATTATAAAGATCTAGATGATATAGATATAGAGCTATTAACTAAAATACTTAAAAAGGCAAAAGATATAAAGAAATTACTGGAGACTAAACTTAATCCTGAAAGTATTATACTTGTTCAAAATAATGGAGAAGCAGAAAAAATTAAACATTTTCACTTACATTTAATACCAACATACACTATAGTTCCAGACAAAACAGTAGAAGAAATGTATAAGCTTATCACAGAAGAAAAATAACAGCCACTCGACTGTTATTTTAATTTAACACGATTTCGTGAGGGTTTGTTGCTGTTGTGTCTCCACTAGACCAAACTACATCTGAATTTAGTGATATAACTGTACTTATTATAGCCCAACCAGTTACAGTTTCACTCTATAATTCATCAGGATTAACAAGTCACCTACAACAAATACTCAAGCATGTCTAATACTATTTATAAGTTTGCACTACTTACATCTACAGTTTTCCCCTTCCTATTATTTTTATTGTAAAGTAAGCTAGTGATACACTAAGTACTACTACAAGTAAGCTTACTATTACAAGTGTTAATTGTTTTCTTTGCATATTACATCTTCCTTTCTTTTTAAGACACGAAAAAATGGAAAGAGTTATTATATCCATATAAAAGTAAACGAAAACAACTAGAATATATTAATATTCTATAGAATACCCCCTTATATACAAACTACTCTTTCTATTACATTAAAATGATAATAAAAAAAGTACTATTTTTCAAGTACTTTTGATTATTTTGCAATTTCCTCAGCTCTTGTCTCTCTGATAACTACAACTTTAATAGTACCAGGATATTGCATTTCTTCTTCCACTCTATCTTTAATATTTCTAGCTATTTTATAAGACTCAACATCATCAACTTCTTCAGGTCTAACAATTACTCTTAATTCTCTACCTGCTTGCATTGCAAATGTCTTTTCAACTCCAGGAATAGAATTACCTATCTCTTCTAGTTTTTCTAATCTCTTTACATAGTTTTCTAATGAATCATTTCTTGCTCCTGGACGTGCTGCTGAAAGTGTATCAGCTATTGCGACTAATTCACTAATTACATATTTAGGTAACTTATCACCATGATGGCTTTCAATAGTATTTATTACTACGTCATTCTCTCCATACTTTTTAGCAAACTCGCTTCCTAATTCAACATGAGAGCCTTCCACTTCAAAGTCAATAGCTTTCCCTATATCATGAAGTAGTCCTGCACGTTTAGCAAGTTGAACATTTTCTCCCATTTCACTTGCAAGAAGCCCAGCTAAATTAGCAACTTCAATACTATGTTGTAAACAATTTTGTCCATAACTAGTTCTAAAGTATAATTTGCCTATTAAAGTAACAAGTTCAGGATTAACCCTAGTAACACCTAAACTAAATAAAGCTTCTTCTCCTTTTTCTCTAATAGTTGTTTTAAAGTCTTCACAAACTTTATCATAAATTTCTTCTATTCTAGCTGGATGTATTCTACCATCTTTAATTAAGTTTTCAATAGTTACTTTAGCTATTTCTCTTCTAAGTGGGTCAAAACTTGATAAAACTATTACTTCAGGTGTATCATCAATAATTAGATCAACACCAGTAATTGCTTCAATAGTTCTAATATTTCTTCCTTCCCTTCCTATAATTCTACCTTTCATTTCATCATTAGGTAAAGTTACAGTACTAACTGTTTGCTCATTTGCAACATCGGTTGCATACTTTTGCATACTTGATACTAAATACTCTTTTGCTTTTCTATCAGCTTCTAATTTAGCATCATTTTCTCTTTCTCTTAAGTAAATCGCAATTTCTTTAGACATATCTTCTTCAACTTTTTTCATGACTAAATCTCTTGCTTTTTCTTTACTAAATCCACTAATACGTTCTAACAACTCAATTTGTTCTTTCAATATAGACTCCATTTTTGCGTCTTTCTCTTGAATTTCCTTTTGTTTGGCCAATAAATCTTTATCTCTTAAATCAAGATTTTTTTCTCTTTCTTGTAAAAGTTCATCACGTTTATTTAAACTATTTTCTCTACTCTCAACAAGATTTTTAAGGTCTTGAATTTCTTTTTTCTTTTCCTTAATTTCATTATCAGTATCTTGTTTAAGTTTATAGCTTTCTTCTTTAAGTTCAATAATCTTATCCCTTTTAAGTTTTTCGGCTTCTTTTGTAGCCCTTTCAATTAATTTATCAGCTTCTTTTCCAGAGTTTAATATTCTTAATTTATTCATTAAAAGTATTATAAGAACTCCCAAAAACAATCCAACTACTACTAGCAAAATGGAGAATCCGATATTATCCATAATTTCCTCCATTACTATATATTTAGTCTCAAGGTATTTTTAAATACCTCTAATTCTATTTTAAAGATATTTACTCCTAAAGTCAATCTTTTTTTTCAAAAGAAAAAGAAAAATGCCTACTCAGCACTTTCTTTAGAATCCAAACCATTAGCACCATTAAAATTATAATGCGCTCTTACTTTTTCATTAATTTCATTAAATAATTCTCTATTTTCTTTTAAAAGAATTTTAACATTTTCTTTACCTTGCCCTATTTTTTGTCCATTATATGCATACCATGCTCCACTCTTTTCAAGTATACCCAAGTTAGAAGCAATATCAATAATCTCTCCTTCTTTACTTACACCCTCTCCATACATAATTTCAACTTCAGCAGTTTTAAATGGAGGAGCAACTTTGTTTTTAACAACTTTAACAACAGTTTTATTTCCTATTACATCAGTTCCTTGTTTAATTTGTTCAGCTCTTCTTACATCTAATCTTATTGAAGAATAGAACTTAAGTGCGCGACCACCTGGTGTAGTTTCTGGATTACCAAACATGACTCCAACCTTTTCTCTTAATTGGTTAATAAATATACATATAGTATTAGTTTTGTTAATAGCACCGCTTAATTTTCTTAAAGCTTGACTCATTAGTCTTGCTTGAAGACCGACATGAGAATCTCCCATTTCTCCTTCAATTTCAGCTTGTGGAACTAAGGCAGCAACTGAGTCAATAACAATTATACTCATAGCTTCACTTCTTACAAGTGCTTCACATATTTCTAAAGCTTGTTCTCCAGTGTCTGGTTGGCTTAATAATAGCTCATTAATATTAACACCTAGTTTTTTTGCATAGACAGGATCTAATGCATGTTCTGCATCTATAAAAGCAGCTCTTCCACCTGTTTTTTGTACTTCAGCAATTGCATGCAGTGCAAAAGTAGTTTTACCACTAGACTCTGGTCCATATATTTCTATAATTCTTCCTTTAGGATACCCTCCAACTCCTAAAGCTATATCAAGTGCTAAACTTCCACTTGAAACAACATCTATATCTTTTAGTCCCCCTTCACCAAGTTTCATAATTGCACCTTTACCAAATTGTTTTTCAATATCTAACAATACTTGTTCAAGTGTTTTATCCTTTTCTCCTTTGTTTAATTTACTCATAATTATCCTCCTAATCTCTCTTATGAATTAATTATATAACAAACAAATATGTTTGTCAATATTTTTTCAAACACTTGTTTACAAAAACAAACATTTTTCATTAAACACACAATACAACTAACTTAATTGTATAAAAGAGAAAGAAAAAAGTCAAGAAAAAAACAGAACTAATCTTCTAAAAGATATTTTCTGTTCTTAGTATAATATTCTATTCCACTAATTATTGATAAAACAGTTGCTATCATGATCAATGTATCAGCTACTCTAATACCCCATATTTCAAAAGGCAAGTTATAAAATAACATCAAAGTAACACCACACATCATAAATATTGTTTTTAACTTTCCTGCTTTACTTGCACCAACTGAACCAATTTTACTTCCTACAACCATTTTAATACTATCAACAATTGTGTCTCTGCTAACTATTATTACAGGAATAATTACATTAATAAATCCATTACAAGCAAGTACTATTAATACTCCATTTACAAGAAGTTTGTCAGCAATCGCATCCGTTACTTTACCAAAATCTGTTACCATATTATATTTTCTAGCAATATGCCCATCAATAAAATCTGTAACAGATGCAATTAAGAAAAGTATACCTGCAATTAAGTATTTAACATCTACTCTTATTGCTTCAGTAACCTTTACTGCTGGTAAGTCAAGTCCTATCTTCTCCATTGGCACAATAAGCAAAATAAGAACAATAGCCGACATAATTAATCTTGATATAGTAATTTTATTTGGTAAATTCATAAATAATTTCACTTCCTAAATTTAAATTCAATTCTCTTTGTTTATTTAAAAATACATTCAAAATAATTAAAGTAATAGAAACTAATATAACAGTTATAACACTAAAGAAATAAACAGGTTTCATTTTAGCATTTCTAACTTTCTTTCTAGTATAAGGACTACTTATTCTTTTTCTAGTTTCTTTTTCTTCAAGTTTCTCTATTTCTTTAACCTTTTGCTCTATTTCTTCAACAGGTATTTTAGAAGTATAATCAAACACAAAGTCATTAAAGTCTTCCATTAATTCTTCTTCGTTAACATTTAAATAAGTAGCATATTTCTTAATTAGTTCTTTAAGAAAAAATATATCCTTAAAAGCATTAATATTACCATCTTCTAAATTCTCAAGCTGGGCAACTGTAATTTCTAAGTCTCCTGCAGCCTCTTCTAGTTTAATACCAATTTCTTCTCTTCTTTCTTTAAAGGTATTTCCAATCTCTTTCACTAGTACACTCCTTTTATTTATATAAACATCTAATAAGCCATTTTCTGTACCCTTACGGGTGGTAAACATTTATCTAGTTAACAACTCCTACACTCTTTTCATTTCATTTGTGTAGACTCCCCTACCAAATTTGGGTTTCTCGCTCGCGGGGTTTACCTCGTTCCACTCATTTTATTCCTAAAATGCATCGTCTCTATGGCACTTTATGACTAATCAAAGAAGTTCTTTCTTTTTTCGTCGCCGTTAGATTAATCTACCTAGAGTTATTTTTTCCTCTAGCACGAACACTATAGTCATCTCAGACTATGCGAGTATGGACTTTCCTCTACATAATTATATGCAGCGTTTACCTAAGATATTTATTCTTCTCCATAAACAATTTTTTCAAGTTCTCCAAGTCTTCTTAGAATATCTAAATTAGTTTGGCCACTACTGCCCTCTGCAACACTAAGAGTACTCTTTAAGTTTCTTATTTCATTTTTAAGTTTTGTATTTTCTTCCAAAACTGCTTTAAGTTCAGTATTATATTTTCTTAGTAACTTATCATATTCTGTATAGTCTTTAATAATAATATCTAAAAACTTATCTACTTCTTGAAGCCTATAACCCCTTGCATCAATTTTAAACTCTTTCTCTAAAATATCATTTGCTGTTAAAGTTATCTTATCATTCATTATAACACTTCCCTTTTCCATTATAATTGTACAATAACTTACAAATTTTGTCAAACATTAAAACAAAAAAGCAAGTTAAAGTTTTTTATTCTTAAACTTACTCTTTGTTTCAATTATACTCATTGTAATTTCACTTATCATTTCGTCAAATTCCTTTAAGACTTCCTTTGTTATAATTTTTCACCTCAATATTAATATAAAACATTTTTTAAATCTTTTCATCAAATTAGACAAAACTAGATATATTTTTTACTTTAATTTAGTAATTATTAAACTTGTGTCAGTCTCCTTTTCATTTTTAACTTTAATTTTATACACCACATCTGTATTTAATTCAGCATTTATTAATTTATATAATGGTGTCATATCAACTACAAAGTATTCTACAGTTTTTTCATCCATTTTTAAATAGATATAAAAGTCCTTTTCATCTAAAGTATATAAACGCGTATTATTTATTTCATTATATAAATTTATTACATCATTTAGTTTATATTTAACTTCTATAATACTTCCGTCATTCATAACAGTATGTTTTAAATTAAATAGTTTTTTAATATTATCTAATGTAATAAAAGTTTTATCATAATTAAAGCTAACAAACTCAGAGTTTTTTATAAATTCTTCATTTTTCAATACGTAATACTCTTCATTATACTTAACAAACTCTGTTTCTTCACCATGATAGCTCTTTTTTCCAATAAATATATCTTTTTGTTTTTCATAGAATAAAGTAACAGCATCATCTTTTAAAATAGCTTGAACTTGAAGTGAATAGTTATTTATTTCTATTTTATCAATAAAACTCAAATCGTTTTTATTTTCTTCTGTTTTAACTGGTTTATTGTTATTAGTTTCAAATCTTAAAAAGACAAATAGTAAAACGAAAAAACCAAGATAAGCTAAAATTTTTAGTATATTTTTTTCCTCAGTTTTCATTACTTAAAACGTTCTCCCAATAACATCCCTTTATATCCATTAATAAAGTCAGACACACTCATTTCCTTTTTACCAGCTGGCTTTAATCTAGTAATAACAATGCTTTTACTAAAACACTTTACACATATACCATTTTTATTAACCATAGTAATTTCTCCAATAGTCCCTTCTTCACTATCAGACATCTTACTCTCTGTAATTTTTATGACTTCACCATTTAAAGTTGTGTAAGCAACAGGATATGGATACAATCCTCTTATCTGATTAAACACTTCTCTATTGGACTTATTAAAATCTATTTTTTCTTCTTCTCTACTTACATTATAAGCATACGTCACTTTCTCTTCATCTTGTTTAATTCTATCATTTGTCCCATCAAATATACTAGGTAAAGTTTGAATTAAAAGTTTATTACCAATATTCATTAATTTATCATGGATAGTCCCAACATTATCACAGTCCATTATAGGTATACTTTCTTGTTTAATTATGTCTCCTGCGTCCATCTTCTCACTCATATACATTATAGTGATACCTGTTTCTTTTTCTCCATAAATGATTGCCTTATGAATTGGAGCTCCACCCCTTAACTTTGGTAAAAGTGAAGCATGAACATTAACTGCTTTATATTTTGGTGCATCTAAAAGTACTTTAGGTATTATCTGACCATAAGCACAAGTAATAATAATATCTGATTTAGCATTAAGTACTTCTTCATAATCATTTCTAATTTTTTCAGGTTGAAATACTGGTATACCATTTTTAACAGCAACTTCTTTTATAGGGGTAAACACACTTTCCTTATGTCTTCCAACTGGTTTATCAGGTTGAGTTACAACTAACACTACATTCGTGTTTTTTATTAACTCTTCTAAAACAGGTACTGCAAACAAAGGTGTTCCCATAAATACTACTCTTTTATCTTTCACTTATATCATCCTTTCATTAACAACTTAATTATATCAAACTATTAAATCAAATTCAAAGGATTTACATTAATATCAACACTCACTTTATTAGTGATATATGTATCATTAATATCTTTTAAAACCTTAAATATATTTTCTTCCTTTTTATATTTTATTATAACTTGAAAATAATACTTATTCTTTAACTTAAACACACTTGCTGTAGAAGGTCCTAAAATTATAAAGTTACTACTTAAATTTTTAGATAAGTAATTCTTAATCTTGTTTGCTTCATCCCTTGCAACTTCATATGTAGTACTAATTATTTTAATTAGTGTTAAATAATAATATGGTGGATACTTTAAGTCTTTTCTTATTTTCATTTCTTTATTATAAAATGATAAATAATCATGATTTTTAACACATTCCAAGCAATAATTGTCTTTATTATATGTTTGTATGACTACTTCGCCTGGTAGTTCATATCTTCCAGCTCTTCCACCTGTTTGAGTAAGTAATTCAAAAGTTCTTTCTCCACTTCTAAAGTCAGGTATATTTAAAGACGCATCAGCATTAATTACTCCTACTAAAGTAACATCTTTAAAGTTAAGTCCCTTACTTATCATTTGAGTACCTATTAAAATATCATACTTATGGTTCTTAAAGTCTTCTATTATTTTAGCATGACTTCCTTTATTTCTAGTAGTATCTAAGTCCATTCTAACAACTCTAGCATTAAACTCTTTACTTATAATACTTTCTAGTTTTTCTGTACCGAATCCTAAATCTTTTATAGCTTCTTCTTTACAACTAGGACATATATTAGTCATTTTAGTTGAATATCCACAGTAATGGCATCTTAAATTATTTGTAGTTTTGTGATAAATTAAAGATATATCACAGTTAGGACACTTCCATACATATCCACATGATGAACAACTCATGAATGTAGAGTATCCACGTCTGTTTAATAAAAGTATAGTTTGTTTTCCATTTTTTAAAGTTTCATTTATCTTATCTTTTAATACACTACTTATTACATAATTTCTTTTTTTAACTTCATCATTCATATCAACTAGAATGTAGTTAGGTAGATTATTACTTATTCTCTTAGTAAGTTTAACTAATTCAAACACGCCTTTTTCTCCCCTAGCAAATTGTTCAAGTAAAGGTGTTGCACTTCCCATTAGTACCAAAGCATTATGTGTTTTAGCTCGTTCAAATGAAACATCTATAGCGTTATATTTTGGGTTTACATCTTGCTTAAAACTTGGACTTGAACACTCATCTATTATAATAAGTCCAATATTTAATAGTGGTGCAAAAACAGCACTTCTAGCACCTACTACTATATTAACTTCTTTATTAACAATTCTTCTATACTCGTCGTACTTTTCTCCTTCACTTAAAGCACTATGTAAAACTGCTACACGACTTCCAAACTCACTTAAAAACCTATTAACAATTTGTGGGGTTAAACTAATCTCTGGCACAAGCATAATAACATTTTTTCCACTATTTAAAGTATCATTAATTAATTTAATATATATTTCAGTTTTACCACTTCCTGTAACACCATATAGTAGCACCTTGTTATTAGTGCTATTCTTTATTTTAGTGTACGCTTCATTTTGTTCAGGAGTTAATTCTATGTTTTTCTTTTCTTCCTTAACAAAATCAATATTTCTATTTACTTCAACACTTTTTAAAACTACTACATTATTTTCTATTAACTTTCTTAAAGAAGGAGAATTTATTTCCTTTCTAAGCACAGCCTTTTCCTTTAAAAGATTAAGTATTTCTATCTCTTTCTTATTTTTTTTGTGATTAACTATATAGTTATCCACATTCATTTCTTTATTTAAACTTACATAAACATCTTTTTTAATATTAATATTTGCTTTAACACTGGCTTTCAAAGCCTTTGGAAACATCGCCTGATATGCACTTATTCTAGTTGATAAAGTAGTATCTGAGATAAACTTTCCTAGTTCTAATAACTCTTCATTTAAACAAAATGTCTTTTCAACTATATTTATTACTTCTTTATATTCCATACTAGGGTCGTATTTATTACTTAAATTTAATACAAACCCTTCAACTATCTGACTACCAAAAGGAACTAACACTTTATGCCCTACTGATATATCTTTAGACAAATTTTCAGGTACTACATAGTCAAAAGTCTTATCTAAAGATTTAACATTGTGTTCAATTAATACACTTGCTATCATAAGTAAGGATTACACTCCAATTCATGTAAAAGAGTTGTAGTAAACCCGTGCCCTGGATATAGTTTAATTTTCTCATCCATCTTTCTAAGTGAACTCAAACTATATGCCATTTCTTCATTGTCTCCACCTTCTAAATCTGTTCTTCCTATTGTTTCATAGAATATAAAATCCCCTACAAACATATCATTACTTTCTTTAAAGTAAAATGATACACTGTCTTTTGAATGTCCTTTAGTTGGTATTACCTCAAATTTAAAATTTTTAATTTTTTGTTTTCCTATAGTTTTATAGTCATATACACTAACATTATATTTTTTTACTAAACTATCTAAAGCACCAACATGGTCATAATGATAGTGTGTTACAAGAATTCCTACTAATAAAGCATTTTGACCCTTTAAAACATCTTCTATTTTTTCCACTTCACTACTTGGGTCAACCACAAGAGCATAACCATTATTTACTAGAATATAACAATTATTATCAAGTGGTTCTAAAATTTCTCTTATTATTTTCATACTTCTTCACCAAACATTTCTATCAAAGCATCTAACTTATCAATTACTCTATATCCCTTTCCATTTAATTTAGTTGAAAATCTAACAGGTATGCCACCTTCACTTTCCCATTCTCTTAAGTTTCCAGCATAATCATCTACCAAAATAGCATTTTCTGTATGTACCATTTTAGTCTTACTTATCTCTTTAGGACAAATAATTACTGTTATATCTTTAAAGTGCCTTCTTATATATCTAACTTTATCAGCACCTTCCTTAATTGAGTTACAATGTGTTAAAATATTCACATCAAATAATTCGCTTGCAATTAACTTATTTATACACTCCACCGCGTCATTAATAATATACTCGTCTTTTAATATCTTTTTAAAGTCATACCCTTCATAAAACTTCGCATCATTTGTTTCAAAACCCGACGCTTTCGCATCATTATATAATATAGGTATTGTATCTAATATTACTCCATCAAAATCAATATACAATTTTTTCATACTCATTTCCTCCTATAGTTGTTTTTCTCCTTATTATTTTACATTAGGTATTTCACTTTTTCAAGTCAAAACATTTTCTTAACTTGTAATCTAATGATAACATAAAATATATTTGTTTGTCAATACAATGTTTGTGTTTTTTAGTAATTTTCTTAAATACTTAAAGACATTAGAAGTAAGTTAAAATGCTTCTAAAGAAGGCGATATTATGGATAGTTTTTATAATATAAAACTATAAAAACTTATAAAAGAAAATTTTAAGTTGCAATTAGCTTATCCTATTTAGCCCCAACTTTCTTAATCAGTGGAGCTCTAAGAAATATAGAGTCAACACCACTTTAAAAGTTTTATATTTTGTAGTGCTAGATAAAACTAACACAATTGTAAAACCTTCTTATTTTCTATATATATCTTTATCGTTAGTAATATCCCCATCTGCACTTACTGGAATAACTTCCCCTAAATACTTACTTTCAGGTTTAAAAATTGTTTTAACAAAGTCTTTATCTCTTGCAAGTACTTCTCTAATATCTCTAATAAACTGTCCACTATATCTAGTAGTATCAGCACTAACGCCATAACTTTCTAGACCCAGACTTTTAGCAATATAAAGTGCTCTATAAAGGTGGTACTCTTGAGTTACTATCACAACTCTTTTAGCTCTAAAAATATTTTTAACTCTATAAATACTATCATAAGTAGAAATACCAGCATGGTCCATAAATATACTGCTTGAATTAATCCCTTCTTCTACTGCATAAGTTTTCATTACGTTCACTTCATCATGATTTTCTTTCATATGGTCTCCACTCATTATGATTTTCTCACTTACCCCATCATTAAAAAGCATAACTGCAGTGTCAAGTCTATCCTTTAACATAGGACTAGGTTTGTCGTCATACACACCAGCTCCTAAAACAACAATACAATCTATGTCTTTCAATTCACTATATTGATTCACTATTCTACCCTTTGTACTAAAAACAACATATAAATCTATTCCAAAAACAACTAAGGCACTTATAACAATTAAACACACTAAATATTTAAACATCTTTTTCATATAAAACATCTCCTACTTAATTATACCATACCTTAAGACAAAACTGTAAAGAAAAACTAGGCTTAAATGCCTAGCAAACACTCTCTTTATCAAATTTACCAACAATATACTTTACAAAAGTGTTTAACCTGTCAAATATGTGGACACTTGCAATTGCAAATAATATGTAAAGAAGTATTGTATTAAATGTAATTTGTGATAGGTCAAAGAAGTCATACCAGAATATCAAAATATAGATAAATAAGGCTATTAAGAAAGTCACCAAACTTGCTCTTAAAGTGTTAAATGGTTTACAAAGCCTAAACAAGAATATAAATCCAGTTGTACCTGTCATTATTACAATTAAAGTACTTGCTAGATTAGCGTCTATATTAAAATGGTCTTTAAATAACACTATCATAACTACATTAAAAACAACCGTTAAAGCCGCTGGTACACTTTTACTTACTACTTTCAAAATAAAGTTACCCTTAACTCTTTCATTATTAGGTTCAAGTGCTAGTATAAATGATGGAATACTTATTGTACAAGATGTAATTAAACTTAAATGTATTGGTAAATAGAAGTATTCACTTTTCATAAATAAACAAATAACAACCAATATTGATGTAAAAATAGTCTTTATTAATAATAAACTTGCACTTCTTTCAACATTGTTAATTGTTCTTCTTCCTTCAGCTACTACTTTAGGTAAACTACTAAAATTTGAATCTAAAAGCACTAATTGGCTTACGTTTTTAGCAGCGTCTGTACCACTTGCAACAGCTATACTACAATCACTTTGTTTAAGCGCTAGAACGTCATTTACCCCGTCTCCTGTCATCGCAACAACGTGTCCTTCTTTTTGAAGGGCTTCCACTATCTTTTTCTTTTGTTCAGGTTTAACTCTACCAAAAACATCATATTTTTTAACGTTTTCACATATATTATCTTCAGTTAACAAGCTTGCATCCATTCCTAAAGCATCAGCAAGTCCTGCACGTCTTGCAATAGATGTAACTGTTTTAAAGTTGTCTCCACTTATTATTTTAACTTTAACACCTTGCTCTTTAAAGTACTTTAATGTGTCTGGCGCTTCTTCCCTAATCTTATCTTGTAAAAGAATAAAACCAATTACTTTAACATTTTCTGGATTATCTAAATCACTTTCCATACTTTTAGCTACAACTAAAACTCTATAATCAATATATTTATCTATTTCACTAGTATATTTTCCAATTTCACTTTTTAAAACAAATTCACTAGCTCCCATAAAGTAGATTCCATGTTCATAAAAAGATGCACTACTAAACTTTCTACTTGAAGAAAACTCTAATCTTTCTTTAACTGTCCATACGCCTTTATCTTTATAGTACTTTTTTATTGCATCCATTGTCCCATTACTATTATTAAATGCATAAGCCAGATTACTCAAAGCTTCATCCATTTCTTCTATGCTCACCCCGTCACTTGGTATAACATCTATTACTTCCATTTCTCCCATTGTAATAGTACCAGTTTTATCAAGGCATATCACGTCAACCCTTGCAAGAGTTTCTATACAGTATAGTTGCTGAACTAGCACGTTTACTCTTGATAGGCGAATAACACTAACAGCCATGACTGAACTTGTAAGAAGTAAAAGTCCATCAGGTATCATTCCAATTAAAGCACCTACTGTATTAAATATAGAGCTAGTAAAGTCCCCATTTGTAACACCCATTTGATTATACATAAGAACAATACCAACTGGTACGATCACAACTGACAAAACTTTCAAAATGCTTTCAAAAGACCCCATTATAACAGAATTTACTTTCTTATTATATTTAGCTTCTGCACTTATTTTAGAAATGTAGTTTTCTTTTCCAATATGAGTAACTCTAACATATATTTCACCACTTACTATAAAGCTACCTGACAAAATATTTTCTCCTTCTTTTTTAGAAATCGCATCAACTTCCCCAGTTATAAAGCTTTCATTTACTTCAGCATTTCCTTTTATTATAACCGCATCACAAACTACTTGATCTCCAACATCTAACTTTAACACATCATCCAGCACTATTTCATTTAACATAAGTTCTTTTTCTTCAGCGTCCCTGATAGCCGTCACTTTAGAACTTGCTAGTACACTTAATTTATCTATTGTCTTTTTAGAAATAATCTCTTGTACAGTGCTAATAATACTATTAAATATAATAACCCCCATAAAAGTACAGTTTTTAATACTTTCAAATAACTCTCCTCCAGTTATACCTGCGATTATAATAAGTACTCCTAAGATAGTATTTATAAAGTTAAAATATGTAAAAAAGTTATCTCTTAAAATTCTAGGAATAGTTTTTGTTGGTGGCACATCATCATAGTTTACCAAGTTATTTTCTATTCTTTCGTTTACTTCACTACTTGTTAAACCCTTTTTATAATATTCTTCATTCATAACATAACCTCTTCTATCATAACATTTTAGCATATTTTTAGTTAAATATAAACTACAAAACCAAAGAAATTGTTAATAAACTCACTTTTTTATTAATTTAGTTTTTTTATATTTCATGTTTTACCTCTAGTACTGGCTTAGATATTCCAGCACCAGTATTAGGTTTAACTTGAGAAGTATAAATAAAATCCACTAGATACAAGCCTACTAACACTATACAAATACACCTTTTAATTTCAGGTTTAATCTTATTAAATAAGTTATCCAAAATAGGCGCTAGTAAATAAGTGAAAACCATTCCACCCAAACCAAAAAGTATAAGTCCTTCTAAGCAAACTCTACCCTTTATGTTAAGAAAGTATCCATTATAATTCCAATACCTTAAATGTTTAAAAGTCTCTAAATACCAAGCTGTTGTATATTCAATTATCCCGCAGGTTAAAAATGACATAATAAATAATTTCCACGGATGTTTTCTAAAACCTTTTAACAAAATCAAAATTGCAAGACCACCCCAACCATAAATAGGTAACCAAGGTCCATACATTGTCCCACGATTAACAAACACTCCATCATTAATTAAATGTAAAACAACTTCCCAGCTCCATCCTATAAAACTAAATGTAAAGAATAATAAAATGTATGAAGTTAAAGTATAATTTTTGTCATAATTTACATTAAATATACTCTCTCTTTTATAAGCACAAGGACATTTACTATCACTAATAGTTTCTACTTCTAAGCATTTATCATTTAATAAATATCCTAAATCTAAAGTATCTTTTTTAACTCGTAAATTCATATATAATTCACTATAAACAGTCTCTTTATAAACATTAGTATAGAATATGTTAAACAAGTCAAACGTTAAAAATCCAAGTATTCTATATCCTAAAATAGATAAATCCAACTTAAACATATTAAACTTTTCTCCATCAGTTAAACTTTTTGATAATCTAAACGCTTCTTTACTACTAATATTAGGGTTTTCAGCTAGAACATAGCTAACCATAGAATATTCATAAAGCTTAATAAAGAAACCTACTACTGTAAAACACCACAAGAACAAATAGATATCCTTTTTAAGCAAAGTTATACTTAATTTAAAGTTTTTCTTTCCCTTATACACACATAATGAACTATCTAATTCAGTTTTATATCTTCTTTCTTCTAAGAAGTATCTATTCTTTCCAATTTCTAATACTTTAATAAAGAAGACCCTAAACAAAACAACTAAAATATTGGAAATAATTATAATAATAGCCGCACTTAATTTACCACCTAAAATCTTATTAATACCATTTAACAAACTAAATGTTACTGAATTTGTTTTTGTCACTTCATTTATAACATTTGATAACACCCCATGAGTATACTTATTTTTTACATAATCTTCATACTTTTTTTCAGTATCACTCTTATTAAGTAACTCATCTAATACTTCAGAATTTTCTTTATAATTATTTACATTCTCTACATTATCTTTGTTGGTTAAATCTACATTTAAAATATTATTATTAGTTAAAGTTAGGCTTCCATAAAGTATAACCGAACATATAAAAACCATCAAAACATTCTTAAAATAGTTCCTCTTTAAATTTTTTCTTGCTTCTGTTTTAATTTTACCATAATCCATAATACTACCTACTTTACTTAAATTTTACCAAAGAAAAATGAATACTTCAAGTACTCACTTTAAACAAACAAGAATAGCTAACGTTAAAACTAACCACTTAATTTCATAATTAACTTCTTCTTTAGTTAGACCAGCTGAAAAACTATATCTTACAATTCTATTTAAACTAACAGGTATTTCTAGTTTACCATCAAACACCTTAGTAATTAAATCCATTGCAATTTCTTCTGCTTCTTCTTCTAAGCCACCTTTTTTTTCTGCATTAGAAAAGAAGTCAAGAACATCCATTAACCTATGAACATTCTTTTTAAAAATATCTTTATCTTTAGTTTTCTTAACTAAAGTCAAGTAATAATTAAGAAGTCCCTCTAAATCTCTACTACTTACCACTTCATCAATTTCATAATGATACTTTATAGAAAGTATTTCATTAATAGTACCATCAATATTTTTTACATTTTTCAAATTCATATCTTTTTCATCTCCTACTACATTAATTCGCGATTTTTCTCTATAATAATAAGGTATCATTAAATAAACTTGTTACATAGATGGTATGGTTAATTCATAGTAATCTTTATACAATAAATATATCTTATATATAAAGGAGTGATACTTATTAAAAAGAAGAAAAACTACGATAATCATTCTCGTAAAATCCTAGCAAACAATATAGTATACTTTAGACTAAAACTTAACTGGTCTCAAGAAGATTTAGCTGAAGAATTAGGAACAACACCTACATATGTTTCTAATCTTGAAAATGCTAAAAGAAATATGCGAGTTGATTATATCGGGCACATTGCAAATACACTAAAAGTTTCTGTACAAGACTTATTCATTGAAAGAGAAGAAGTCAAAAATCACAGAAAACCTAGACAATAATTTGAATAACAGAGTTATTCTTTTTTTGTACCTAACTATATTATAACAATACTATAGAATTTTTACTAGATGTTTTTTGTAAATGTACACCTATTTGTTACAATATTTTAATAATTAAACATTTTTTTAACTTTTTTATAAAATTTTTTCCCTAAAGATTTTAAAAATTAGAAACGTTTTTTAAAAACTCATACATCTTTTAACAAAAACAAGCATCAATTTTTAAAATTAAAGGCTATTAATTCTTCGTCTATCTAAATTCAAAATTTTCTTTTTAACTTATTAAAACAGCATGAACTACAAGTCTTCTATTTATTCCACTACAAGTGCTTAGCGTTAATATTTTATCTGTACTAGTTACTTCCACATTAAAGTCATTTATACTTTTTGATTTAATATCACTCACAAATTCTAAAAACTCTTCATCTAAACTAAAACTTGTTTTTAAGTATTCGCTTGTATTATCTACTCTATAAATTGAAAACACTTTCCACTTCATTTCCTTATCTAGTGAGTTAAATGTAATTACCAAGTTATCTTGATTTTTATACCAACTGCTACTAGTAGTGTTAAGTAACTCTCCAAACATATATCCACTTTTTAAATTATGTCCATAAATTATAGTATTTTTATCTAACTCTTTAATACCATTTCTATAGTCCATAAATACCCATCCTGTTCTTACTTGATTACCATAAATATCATGTGATAAATAGTACTCATTATTATTTGTTTGTGTTACAGGATAATTTATTTTTGTATTATTAACTTTTAACCATCCTACCACGTCTTTATTAATAGTTAATAGTTTATCATATGTTGTTGGAATATTTTGATATTTATTAATATATATAGTAGTACTTGTATCTTCTATATTATCACTATCACTTGTTGTATCATCTACTTCATCAATACTTGGAGTTAATTCAATATCTTTTTCAAGCTTTCTTAAATTAAGATAGTTTATGTACTCATGATACTTACTAGAAATAGTTATAAATAAAGCAGCATACATTAAAAATATCATACAAATCTTAAGTCCATTTATAGTAAGTTCCTTAAATATTCTATTATTAAAGTACTCTTCTTCATAAATAAACCTAATTTCCCTGTCTTCATTAGAATACTTCTTATTTAACTTTCTTAAATACTCCACGTCTTTTCTTATCTCTAAAGCATTAGAAGCATTTTGATGTATAAATATACTTACATTTTTAAATTTATAAGTATCAAGTTCTATAATAATATACTCAATTATATCTTTAGAATAAACATACAAATCTATTAATTTTAAAGAGTTATTAACTTTTAAAAATCCTCTTAAATTTTTCTTTACCTCTTCTTCAGTATAAAAACTTATCTTTTTTCTATAATATATGCTTTTTAAATTTTTAAAATTATTATTTAATATAAAATCTTTGTCAAATTTCATGTCATTGTTAAAATTAATTACAACTTTCTTTTTACTTAGTTCATGTACATAATCACTAGGCATAAAATAACACTCTACACGATTTATGTCTAGCATAATCAATTTATCTAAGACCTTTCTTGTCAAGCTTTTGTCAATATCAAACTTAATTTTCTTAACACTCATTAACTCTCCCATTACTAAGAAAGACTCAAAATCAAGATAAACTACCCTTTCTACTTCATGTGAAGCAAGTACTTTTTTCACGTTTTCTTTGTTTAATTTTAAGTAATTTAAAGAGAAATATAGAACATTTTCGTCTTCTATAAAGCTTTTGGTATCAGTTTCTAGAACATAATAATTATTATTTTTCAATTCTATTTTAATAACTTTCATATAATCTATTTCTCCCTATTATTAATATTAACATAAATTTCACATATAATAAAGTTAATTTTTGTTGTTTTTTCTAAAAAAAATGTTATAATATAAATATAATAGAAGGAGGAAAGTTAAATGAAGAGATTATTTGGATTTGCACTTGGAGCATTAGTAGTATTTATGAATGTTTTACCACTTAAAGCTCAAAGTGTATATGGTGTAGAAATGGTTAAAGAAAACGATAGTGTTAAACAGTTATTTCCAGATGGCACTAATATTTTGAATACTATTGATACATCAAAGTCAGAATTTGAGAAAGGAAAGGTTGCAATTGAGATTACTATTAACAACTCTAAAAAGACTGAAGTTGTATATGTAGTTGATAATGGAAGTGCTAACACTATTAAAACTGAATTAATAGATGTTATTAAAACTAAAGCAAGTAATTTAGCAAGTTATAATAATTTATATCAAAGTGTCATTACTAATACTAATGAAGGCATTGTGTATAAACCATTTGATACAGATATCAGTAATTCTCTAGAAGAAGTAAAAGCTTTAACAAGTGGTGAAAATGGTAGTTTCGATACACTTTTAAGTGAAGCTAATAGTAAATTTAGTACTGATACAGTAAATAAAGTTATTGTTTTATTTGTAAGTGATATGGGTAGTAAAACTACAGACGAAATTGCAGCTATTAAAACTCAAGTAGATGCATATAAAACTGCTGGAGTTAATGTAATTGTTTATGGTTTAGGACTAGCTGATTATACAAATTTTGATAATGTATTTGCAAGCACTACAAAATACCAAACTACTACAACAGACTTAAGTACTATCAGTTTTGAAAGTAATATTGTAAGTTTAATTCCTAGTAATAAAACAGCTGTAGCTACTAAAATTTCATTTGATAATTATATTTTAAATAATTTTGAAATTAAAGATATAGTAGCAAGTATGGGTTCTGCTTCAATGGACGAAAGTACTAACGAAATTGCTTGGGGTGTAGGAAATATTAAAGCTAATGATATAGTTACATTAACTTATACACTAAACACTAAATCAGTAATAGACGAGTCACTAATTAATGTTGGTAGACTTAGAACTAATAGACAAATAGTAGTTACAAGTAGCGGTATTGAAAGAGGAACTTATCCTAGTTCTGATAGAATTGATGACGAAGAATGTAGTCCTGTTATTAAGTTAACTGAAGCTACAGTAGTTAATCCAGATACTGGAATGGCTGATTATATTATTGCTGGAGCTTGTATATTAGCTGTTAGCTTAGTTGGTATACTTATACTAAATAAGAAAAACGAATTTAATAGATTATAATCCCTTATGGGATTTTTTCTTTAGATATAAAAACGAGTATTATAATTCATACTCGTTTATTATTTGTGTAATAAGTTCCACTTTAATTTCTCCATTATCACTATTAATCACTTTTATTGCATTACCATTTTTAATGTATATCAGTAGTGGTACTTCACTTATTTCAATATTACCATATATATTATTTAACTTACTAGTATAATCTTTCTCATTTGTTATATCCAAATATATAAATTTACTTATTAAATTTTGTTTCTTCATATATTCATATATCTTTTCTTCTTGTTTATAAACTTTCTTACTACCAGTAGTAGTTACTAAAAGCAGTACATCATTCATTTCTTTAGTTGATACTTCTAACTCACTTAGTTTTACTTCTTCTACTTTATCCGTTAAATAACTCTTACTATACTTTTCCTTTTTATAAGTATCTGACCAAGATTTTAAGTAAACCAAAAGAACTATAACTACTAAAAACAACACACCTAGCCCTATATAATTTTTTAAAGGTTTTTGTTTCATATCATCACCGCTTTAATTTTATCATAGTAAAGCAATGTTTTCAATTAAATATTATTATTATTTTACAAAATGTTAAATAAATCTCACATATCAATTATTTCATAAGTAAAACCCAAATTATCAATAAATTTAAACATATCCTTTATTTTAATAAATACAGTAGCAGTATTATCATTATGATAAAAGTTATGATATCTTCATTAAGTAATTCCTTATCAATATACACCTTTATATCTTTATCCTTATTTTTTAACAAACCAAAAAGTGACACTACACCAAATTTCAAATTCATTTTTTCAAATAAATTTTCCTCACTTCCTAGTCTTAAACCTTTCTCATTTATTTGTTCACTTAATTTTTTAATATCTAATCTTTTATTATCATCTAGTATAAATAGACCTTCTTTTCTTTTTATCAGACATAAACATAGACTTAGATCTAACACCAATTTTACCTTCAATATATTTATCAGCTAACAAAGTTGTAGTAGCTGCTTCATGGTTTACAACTTCATAATCAATTTTCATGTTACTTAATTAATTATATACCTTTTCTTTCATTTCTTTTACTCTCCATAAACAAATCCATTCCATAACTTTTATTATCACCATTTATTACATTAACAATATAATCAGATATTTTTATTCCGTTATATTTCTTATTAACAAAATCTATCATTGTAATTGTATGTGTTGTTAATAAGTCATCACCTACTACATCACTCCATATATAAACAGAAGTGTTTGGTAAAAATAATAACTCATTAACCATTACTTCCAAATTATTCTGAAACGTTTTACCTAAACTCACATTAGAAGAAAACTCCTTATTATCTAAATAATTTTGATACTTTATAAGAGTTTTATCTCTTAATGAACTAACATACATTATTTTTACATCTTTATTATTTTCACTTAAATACTTTAAATTATCAAGTACTATATTATTAGTTTTAATTCTACTAGTTATAAACTCTGGACTCTTCCAAACATCTTTCAAGATATGCTCCCACTCATCACTAATTAAAAGTGAAGCATCCACTAAAACATTTTTATTTTGAACATCTTTAAAGTAATCATTAAATATAGTATGAGATAGAATTGAAGAAGCAAACCCACCTGCTGAATAACCAGTTACTAACAATACTTCTGGATTATCTATATATTCTTTAACTTTATCCATTATCATTATAAATCTAATATATCCATCTTGCTTTAATAGTTTATTTTCACTGTTCATTCCTATATGAAAGTCCCCTGTAACATAGGGAATATTTATAAAAGTATAGTCATTAAATGGGTTATCCTTATCATCTTTAGATATCCCTACTAAATGATTTAATTCTTCATATTTAATATTATCTATATAATAATTTTTCCTATTAAGTGCGGTTTCATTATTAACAGATAATCCTCCACCATAAAAGTTTATTATTACTTTATTTTCTCTACCCTTTTTAATTAGAAAATAATAATCATTTCCTTTATTATCCTTAACTCCATCTAAAAGTACTTTGTACCACTTACCTACCTGATAATCATCTTTTATTATAGGCGCTCTTAAAAATAAAACAAATACCAGAAGAAAAACGATTAAAAAGAATAAAACGCCTAACATTAATTTAACTATTTTTTTCATACATCCTCCAGTTGTAAACATTATAATATATAAAATAAAAATTAACAATAAAAATATCAAATATTTTTCTCAAAAAAAATTGAGGATTCACCTCAACTTTAAAATTTGTTACAGCATCCCTCATTAACGTTACAAACTTCATTTTCTTCACAGCAAGTATAACAAGGGCTATAAGTATGTCTATAAATATGATGATTAATTATTCTAGTATTAATTGGACAAACATGTGGTACTTCATGAAGTATCTCTCTATGAATAACCCTTTCTTGTGGACACTCATAAACTGGTGGAGTTACCATTCCAGCTATAGGTGCACTAGACATATCTGTGTAATTACTTTTTGTTTCTTTGTATGTTTCCTTATTTGTCTCAACTTCATAATTAGCATACATCCCAGTATTTTGATACACTTTTCTTCACTCCTTACAATAATATCATATGTAAGGTTATCTTTTTTGTATGGGTATCTACCTAAATACTAATCTTTGTTCCATTTTCACAATGAGTAAAAAAATCTTTTCCGCTTATATTAAATTTTGGCATATCATATTCATAAATTACAGTATCACTTTCTTTTAAGTTATACTTATCTATACACATCTTATTAAATCTTGATACAACTTCTTTTAATAACTCTCTTAAACTATTAAATTCTTCTACTCCTTTATATGGCATCCAAGCATTTTCAAAGTAATAATATTTATTATTTATAAACACAACTAAAAATGTATGTGTTGGAAAAAAAGATCCATCATAATTACATATAAAGTAAGACTTAGTTTTAACATTTAACTCATTAAAATATTTTCTTTCTAACTCTACTTGATCCCAACAAACTCCCATTTTATCTTTAATAGTCTTTTCAGGACTATTAAGTGTGTAATATTTTGCTAAGTCTTCAGTTTCTGATATATCTTCACCTTGATAAAGATAACCATATTCTATATCTTTCATTTTTAATAATACTTCATTTAGCATTTTATAAAACCTCCTAAAATGGCATCTTCATATTTCCATTTGATAATTGTTTCATCATCTTTTTCATTTCTTCAAACTGAGTAAGAAGCTTATTTACTTCTTGCACGCTTGTTGCACTTCCCTTTGCTATTCTTTGCTTTCTACTTGCTTTTAACACCTCAGGATGTGTTCTTTCATAAGGTGTCATAGAAAGTATTATTGCTTCTATTCTAGCCATTACTTTAGGGTCTATACTAATATTATTAAGCCCCATCTTTCTTGCTCCTGGAAGTAATTTTAAAATGTTTTCAAGTGGGCCTAATTTCTTAATTTGTTTTAACTGAGATAAAAAGTCCTCTAAATCAAAATTACCCTTTTTCATTTTTTTAGCAGCATTCCTAGCTTCCTCCTCATCTATAACAGAACTAGCTTTTTCTGCAATACTAAGAATATCACCATAGCCTAGTATCCTATCAGCTATTCTAGAAGGAACAAATTCACTTAATCCATCTAACTTTTCAGAGTCACCTATATATTTAATAGGAATATTTGTAAGATGTCTTAAACTAAGAGCCACACCACCCTTTGTATCACCATCCATCTTTGTCAATATACAACCAGTAAGTGGTAGTTTTTCATTAAATCCAGTTATCACGTTAATCGCATCTTGCCCCATCATCGCATCTATTACTAGTAGTATTTCATTCGCGTGAACTTCATTATTAATATTAACAAGTTCTTCCATCAAAACTTCATCAAGTTGTAAACGCCCCGCTGTATCTATAAGAACATAGTCGTATCCTTTACTTTTAGCGTATTCTATCCCACGTTTTGATATTTCTTCTGGATTACCCTTTCCTTCATCATACACTTCAATATTTAAACTTTTTCCAAGAGTTTTTAATTGTTCAATTGCAGCTGGACGATAAACATCACAAGCTATAAACATAGGTTTCTTATTAAACTTCTTTCTAACCAAATTACCTAGTTTTCCTGTAGTAGTTGTTTTACCACTTCCTTGTAAACCACACATTAAAACTATAGTCATATCATTATTCATGATTAATGGACTTTCATCACTTCCTAAAAGTTCTACAAGTTCACGCCTTAAAATGCTTACAAATACTTCTCCAGGTTTTAAACTTTTTGTAACATTTTCTCCTATTACACTTTCCTTTACCTTATTTACAAATTCTCCAACTATTTTATAGTTTACATCAGCTTCTAAAAGTGCTAAACGCACCTCTCTTACCATTTCACTTATATTATCTTCTGTAATAGTACCATAACCTTTTACCTTAGATATAATACCATCTAATTTCTCACTTAAATTATCAAACATAAAGCACCTCTTTCTGTACATCTAATATTATACCTTAAATTTAGTTTAACATCAATTATGAAAGATATAAACAAGCTATATTTTAGTAATTGAACATTTTTTTACAAAAACTTTTCTTTACAGATTTTATAAATTAAAAGCGTTTTTTGAAAAAATTCCTATAAGTTTTGACAAAAAATGGCCTTAATTTTAAAAATTGGGCCTATTTGACATACATAAACTTATATGTTAGACTACAAAACAAGGAACGCTTACATTGGGTGACTGCCTTTTCATCTTGGCTCCTTTCAGGGAAAGCTGGGGTGAGGAGGTGATAACGTGATAAGAGCTCTCTTTGAGACCCTTATCAAAGGGGTTATCTTTTTCTTACAAAAAAGTAAGAAAAAAAGACACCTATCTTTAGTAATAAAGATAAGTGTTAAGCTATAAAAAGGCTTACATTCAATCAATGAACGTTCCTTTCATTAAATAGTATACAATATTTTAATAATTTATGCAAGACTTTTTATAAAATCAGTCAATCTAGTAATAACTGTTTTTTAAAGTAACCACAACAATTTCAGGTCTATTATTTAATCTAAATGGAAAAGCGCTGTTACCTATGCCACGATTTACTATCATTTTAGTATGTTTTAAATCATACATCCCACCAGCATATTTTGGTAGTATTCCCTGCCCTGGTGCATAAAGTGGACCGAATGGTGGAATATTAAATTGTCCCCCATGAGCATGTCCTGTAAACACCAAATCTATATTTTTTCTATCATATTCCTTATAAAAGTCAGGTCTATGTGAAATAAGTATAGTAAAATTTCTATGATTATACTTTAACTCTTCAAGTGCCTCATTAACTATCTCTTTATTAGACTGTTTAGGTAGCCCATATATTTTATTATATTTTTGCGCTTTAACAGGGTCTTCTAGTGCAATTATATTCATTCTCTGTCTTTTGTGTTTAAATACAAAAGCATTATTACTGGCTATATTTTCATTAAAATCATAGAGACTATTAAATAAATGCAATCTATCTTTAGCCTTATAATCGTGATTTCCAAAAGTATAATAAGTAGGAGCTATATTACTAAGTTTCTGCATAAAATCTAAAGCTATCTTAACATTAGGTCTATACTTATCTAACATATCTCCAGTAAACACAATTAAATCAGGTTCTATACATTTCACTTTATAAAGTATACTCGCTCTTAACTCTTCATTCCTAATATTATGTAAGTCACTTAACTGAACAATCTTTAACCCTTTCATATCTCTTGGTACTCTTTTTGAATCTAATTCATAATTAGTTACCATAACATGATTATTTTCATAAATGCCCCAACATATAATTCCAATTAAAACTATTACTGCTATTACTATAACATATTCCATTTAAATCACTTACCTTTTTTGTTCTAATATCATTTTATCATTAATAAGCATTCTCTTCAACACTAACTTTATATTAACTTCTTTAAACTGTAAACATTTTTATTAATTTCATAATAACTAGCATAAGTATCATCTTTATACATAACTAACTCAAGTATACTTTGAATATCATTAACATCAGTTTTCATATGATTAATAGTAGCCTTAGCTTTTCTTAAAGCTTCCTTATCATTAGGATTTACTATATAAATAGAAGTATCATCTAATACATCAAAGTAACCACTTACGTGTTTCCCTTCAAGCCAAGTATTCTTTAAAGTTATTTCTAAAATAAATGTAGGATCTTCTATTTTAACCTCAGTAACATCAAGTATTAAATCTCCCTTAATTACTTCTTCCTTATACTTGTATTCCCTTACAGAATAAGACCTAGTCTTAGTATCTAAAATAATCCCATCAGTATATAGTAAAGTTGACACTTTATTTTCTTTATTATTTATCACAATTGGCCTACCTAGTGCAGGTATTATTTTTACAATTCTTTTGCTAAGAGTATTAATTTCAACTGTAAACACTTTATTTTTAATCATTACTAACCTCTCCTTTGCCCATTTAGAATTGGACTAACCTTTCTTACTTTTATATTTTCACTCATAACACAAGGTATATCACTCTTTAAAATATGTCTAAATTCATACATTTTACTCTGTAAAGTCTTATCATTTATTTTACACATTCTTTTAAAAAGTTCTCTTTCAGTATAGAAATACAAGTCCTCATACCCAATATACCTTTTATCTATTAAATACCTAGTAATACTAGCGAGTAACTCCATCATATATGTATCATAACTAGAGTGCATCTCTTTATCAGTCAAATCATTTGTTAACACTACTTTGTTAAGTACTTCTTCTGTTTTAAAACCTATCTCTAGTTCGTGACATTCATTTAAATAAACTTCTGTATCCCTAAGTATATAAAATATGTCTCTTTTAGTAAGTGTCTTAGTCCAATATGACCCATTTAATATTATCCCGTCTAACCTATCCGCACACATTTTAGGCCTTTTATTGTCCACTATACTTGAAGACTTATAATTAATTAAATCTTCTACTTTAACATTGTCCATCTCTAAATATCTAAGAAGTACTTTATCATTTTTTAAAATAAACTCAGTAAACTCTTCAGTACTCTCTTGATAACGATAATCCTTATTCATATAATCTATCACATGAGAAAATACAGGTGTAGACACATCATGAAATAAAGCTTGAAGTGTATACGTTTTATCACTAGTTAACTTGTATACCAAAAGTGCTGTACTTAAAGAATGCATATACCTACTAATATAACATTTAAAATCATAAACATCCTTTGACGCATAATCCATTCCACAAAAGTATCCTATACCTTTTAATCTCACAAGTGATGGCACAGTAAGATACTTTTTTAAAAACTCAGGCACATCAGGATACCCCAGTAACTTAATATAATAATTATACATACTTCCCACCTACTTAATGGTTAATATAATACCATACAAGTCTTTTAATGTAAAGAAAAAGATACTTTTTTCAAGTACCTTTTTATCACATTATGGATTACCAACCTACAAATGCACCAAATATTATAGCTAAAAGTATAAATAGAATTAATATTATAAAGAAACTATTACCATAATTTCCACCACATGGATTTACATTACAACAATTATTCATAAATAACACCTCCCCTAAACTAGATAAATGCACCTAGTATGATTACTAATAAAATGAATAATACTAAAGCGAATGCTGCTCCTCCTACTCCGTTATTTTTGCAACAACAGTTCATTAGTCATTCCTCCTTTTTTATCTTTACACTTTTATTATAAGCAAATATTTAAAAAGTGTGAGTGCTTAATCTTGTAATTTCTAATAATTTTTGTTAGAATAGTTAGTATTGGAGGGATAAATATGAAAAAAATTAAAAAAGCTATACTCTTAGTTATAGTACTTGGTTTAATGACAGGATGTGGAACAGCTAAATTAAGTGATGGAAAAGAAAGTGTTGTTACATTTAAAGATAACGCTGGCATTAGTGCTGAAACTTTATACGAAAAGTTAAAAGATAAGCATGGAGTTGAAGTTTTAGTTAATCTTATTGATACAGAATTATTAAATAAAGAATACTCTAAAACTGATAGTGAACAAGATTATGTAGATAATATGTTTAATTCTTACAAAAAACAATGGGGAGATAACTTCAAAAGCTATATGGCTTACTACTTTGGTGTTTCAACTGAAGACGAGTTAAAAGAATACATTAGACTTAACTACAGAAGAAATGCTTGGACAGAAGACTATGCAAAAAAACAAGTTACCGATAAAGAAATTAACGATTACTATAAAGACTATGTAGTTGGAGACATTACTGCAAGTCACATTCTAATAGCAAGTGAAGCAACAGACAAAATGAGTGACTCAGAAAAAAAAGCAGCCGAAGAAAAAGCTTTAAAATTAGCTAAAGAGATAATTGAAAAACTTAAAAAAGGTGAAAAATTTGAAGATTTAGCTAAAGAATACTCAGATGACTCAAGTAATAGTGAAAAAGGCGGAGTATTAAGTACTTTCAATGATAGAAGTACCCTAGACAAAAACTTCCTAGAATCTGCAATTAAACTTGAAGTTGGAAAGTACTCTACTACACCTGTTAAATCACAATATGGTTACCACATCATTTACAAGACTAAACAAGAAGATAAGCCAGAACTAGACAAAGTTAAAACAAGCGTTATAGCTAAAATAGCAAATGAAAAAATAGAAAACGATTCAAGTTTTGCAAGTAAAGCTCTAGTAGCACTTAGAGAAAAATACGAAATGAACATCACAGACAGCAAACTTGAAAGCAGTTATAACAGTGTTTATAAAACAAAATAAGGTTCTTCAATTTCTGTGAGGAAGTAAATTTTGATTAACCCCGCTTAAACACAGAGAAAAACAAGCATTTTTAATGAAAAATTTTAAATGCTTGTTTTTTTAAGTTTTGATATTATCATTTAATTGATTGGTTACTTTATAGTAATTATATTAGTAAATTAATCATTAGACACAGTTAAGTTAATGGGCTCTTCAGATCTACAGTTTAGCACCCACTTGTACTTTCTTCTATTGTGTATGGTGTGCCTGCTGAGCCATCTCCACCACTTGTCTTGACACAAGATTTGAGAGAAACTGCCGGACGCACACCGCGAGTGCCGTCGACGAAGTAGTCGCCCAAGAAGCCGGGTAAAGAAGAGCCGCCCACGTAGAACACGCTAGCGCGAGCGCTGCTGCCAAACCAATAGAAAGGAGACAACAACCACCAATATGTTAATCCTGTTGAACTATAAGATGCATCTGTACTACTAGAACTTGTTGTTAATGTTCCTTCCTTTGCATTTCTAAAATACCATGCATTTGCATTATAATTTGCATATAAACCACCTGCAAATGATACTTCGTCTGCTGTCATTAATGCTATTGGATAAGTTAGTTTCCCGTTTCCAGTACTTGTGTCTACTGTGAATTTATCGTTAGTGTCTGTACAGTCATATGTTGGCGTTTTATATGTATCTAGTCTTGTACGTGCTCCATAATTGAATGATGTCTTTCCTGTGTTATATCCACCTGCTGGATTACTTCTATCATTACAATATACTGCTGTTGTACTTATGTATTTTCCATAATTTGTATTTAAATTATCTCTATACCATGTATCTATTACTCCTTTTATTGTACTTGAGTTTGTATTTGTTCTATTATTTACTTGTGAACCACTTGTTCCATACATATAGCCTACGTACATTGGGTCATTATATGTTGAGTTGAACGCTGTACTTGAGCTTATATATGCATCAGTTGCTGTTGTGCTTGTTCCGTGGTATAGTAGTCTTACACCGCCATCTGAGTTTGTTCTTATTATTCTCCAGTATAAGTCTTGATTATTTTCATTCTTTCCAAACTTTACCCAGTTATCTGTTGCATTCCCTGCAAAATAGTATACTGTTTTATTATCTTCTTTAGCCGTATAAAGCACTTGGTTTGTACTGTCAAATGCTGAGTTAAACGTTGTTCTATTTGTTGTAGCTATTCCTCTATCTGATAATAGTTTCTCATACAAAGTATATGACACATTAATGTTACAAGTAGTATTACTTGTAATATTTTTAACTACTACTTTTCCATCATTTATTTCATTAGTACACCCACTCACACTATCTATAATTGCATTTGTAAAAAATGTAACTTGCCCATTCTCTGTAGTAGTTTTAGATGTACTATCTAAAGACCCTGCTATACTAGGTACTGCTGTTACTGTGTAACTTCCTGTACCTGTTGTAAAATCTATATTACATAAGTCTTCACTCTCTAACTTTTCTACTTCTAATAACCAATTATCATTATCCCAAGATAATATACTACCATTTTTACAAGTTATACCCTTTACTTTATATCCACTACCTTTAGTAGGCATAGAACTAGTACTATTTCCATCTATAGTATAACTTATCATTTCTTCCATTTGTTCTTTAGTTAAACTTAGTTTATTATTAGAATTATTTGTAGTAAGTTTATAAGCAAATATGCTTATAAAACTTACTAACAATATTACTATACTTATTTTTATATATTTCATACTTGCCTCCTTAGCACCCACTTGAACTTTCTTCTATTGTGTATGGTGCGCTTGCTGAGCCATCTCCACCACTTGTCTTGACACAAGATTTGAGAGAAACTGCCGGACGCACACCGATCGAGTTGCCGACGTAGCTGTGGCTGCCCAAGTAGCCAGGGCTGGACGAGCCGAGCACGTAGATCACGCCAGCGTTGCTGCCATTCCAAAAGTTAGGAGACAACAACCACCACCATTGTGAGCCTGTTATACTACCATTCGCGCTGTTTAAATAATACCATGCGTATGGGCTTGTTAAACTTGTTCCCCCTGTTCCACCTGCACGCATTATTTCATCAGAGGTCATTAAAGCTATTGGATATGTTAGTTTTGCACTTGTATTATCTACACTGAATGCATCGCTTGCTTCTATACAATCATATGTTGGTGCATAATTTGTATTTACTCTTGCATATGGTGCATATTTGAATATTGTATTACCTGTGTTATATGTTCCTGCTGTTTGTTCTGTTCTATCATTACAATAGACTGCTGTTGTACTTAGATATTTTGTGTATGATGTCATGTTACTTGCATACCATGTATCTATTTTATCTTTTATTGTACTATTAGTTGTATTTTTTCTATTGTTTACTAATGAACCACTTGTTCCATACATATATCCTACGTACATTGGGTTATTGTATGAAGAATTAAATGCATAAGTAGTTGAATTGATATATCCACTTGTTGTATCATGGCTTGTTCCAGAATACAACATTCTTATACTTCCATCTGCATTTGTTCTTATTATTCTCCAGTAGAACCCTGCAAATTTAACCCAGTTTTTTGTTGTATTACCGGCATAATAATATACTGTTGTATCTGTTGTATCATGTACATTCTTTTCTGTTGCTGTAAATAATGTTCCTGTTGTATTATTTGTAAATACCGCATTATATGTGTCTCTTGTGTTTCTTGTTGGGTTGTCAGCAAGTAGTTTAGCATATAATGTTGGTGTAGACTTGAATGTAATGCTACAACTTTTAGCACTTGTTATATTACTAATTGTATATGTACTTCCTGAAAGTGTTCCACCACATGTATGACTATCTATTTCTAGTATATATCCAGAGTTTGGACTTACTGTAAATGTTGCTGTTCCACTTCTTCCTATTACTTTACTTGTAGGTGCTGTAACAGTTCCATTTGTCGCATTTAATGTAACTGTATAACCTTCAGTGAAATCAACTACACAACTTGTTGGTAGGTTTACTGTTGTTAATTCTATTTTTTGTTTTTCTGTATTCCAGTGTCCTACACTTCCATTTGTACATGTAACTGTTTTTGGTATGTATGGATCACTTTCTTTCGGAAATGTTTCTAATGCTGTTCCATTTAATGTTGCACTTGCAAATATCACGTCTCCCTTATCTGATAATCTGTATGGGTCACTTATTGTTCCACTTCCTGTTACTTTAACATCACTTTGTAAATATAATGCTCCTCTTAAGCCACTTGTTGTAGATGTTGTAGTATCTGTTATTCCACTTGATGTGATGTTCTTTATTGTAGAATTGTCTAAAGCAAAATAGCTTTCATTACTTGCTAAGTATGAGTTTGCTCCACCTAGCATATTGTATTCACTTGTTGATAACAGTCCTATATTTGAATAACTACTTGTTGTACATGTAGTATTTGTACAATTAAACTTGTTAGTCTCAAGTACATAGTCTTCTTGTTTTTCAAGTGTGTTATAAAATGAAGTTAAACTAGAAGATATATTACTTTCTGTTGTTGTGCTAGCTTGATTAGATACTACCTTTATTCCATCAACTGAGTTATAATATCCTAGTACTCTCCAAATATTCTTTGTTGTATCTGTATTTGTTGGGTATTGTAAGTAATTGTTTATTGCTTCTCCACCATAGATATTATTAGTTGTTTCTTTTGATATAATAGTCTTAAGGTCTTCTTTATAGTCTACTATTCCATCATATATTTCTGTTAGTCTAGTATATCCATCTTTTACTTCTATTAAATCGTTATTACTATAACCACCTGTAACAGTAAAATCTACCGTTACATCAGTTGTTGCTGATATAACTACTTTTATTACTTTCTCATAAGTCCCCACATTATTTTCATTTATCTTTCCAGTAGGTAACCATCCAGTATTACTTGCATACTTTACTGACCCAGTACCTCTAGACATTTTATAATCTATTCCATATTTTGAGATAATCTTATTGAGACTTGTTATTTTTAGTAGTACTGTTGATGTTTTTCCACTAGTTAAAGATACACTTGTCCCATTTATAGTTTCACTTCCACCTGTTGAAGTTATTTCTATTCCATATGTTAAATTACTTATTAACATCTCTGTACTTCTAAATGAGTTTGTTGTAAATATAAATGTACCATATGACATTCCTAATATAACTGTTAAAGTTATACCTAATATTAGAGAAGTTCTTTTTATTCTTTTAAACATAGTTATTCCTCCTCAAAAAACTTTTCTATTGGTACATTAAGTACTTTGCTTATCATATATAAATTATAAATACTTACTCCCATGTTGTTGTTCTCGCTTTCCAAGGCACCTATAAGAGGTGTCTTTGCACCTATCTTACTAGCAAGACCTTTCTGAGTTAGTTTTTCTTTGTTGTATGCATTATAAATTAACCTATACTTTCTTACGTTTTTTCCTACTAATTTTTTTAACTCTTCATTCGTCATTTTTAATACCTCCAATACTATTTAACTATTTAATTATATCACATAATAGCCTATTAGACTATATGAAAATGTAGGATTTTTGAGAAAATTATTATAGGAGTTGAAATAATGATAAAAACTGTAATTAAGCATGACGACGAATACTATTATGATGTAATTAGAAGAAATTTAAAAAGAATACGAATAGAAAAGAAAGTCACTCAAGATATGCTTGGAGAAATGACTGACCTATCTAGACAATATATTTGTGACATAGAAAATAAAAACAGAAATAAACACATTACTATCTCCGCTTTAGGTAGAATTGCTGATGCTTTAGATATACCAATTAGTAAACTCTTTGAAGATTATTGATTATAGTTGTCAATTTATTGACATGACTTAATTGATAATTTTTTTCATTTGTAATATAATTAAAGTGCAGGGAGGGATTTTTTAATGGATTTTAGAAAAACTAAAGAATATACACCTAATAAGGAGAAAAATGTAACTGAAGTAGTAAACGACCCAAATCATGAGTATATGTTTTATGATATTAAAAGTGATATAGAAAAAATCACTAACTTTAAAAGAGTACTTATTAATTCATGGTTAGAAAATGATAGTTTAACTTTTTATAAGTTAATAGCTAGTGACGACAAATGGTTTTATAAAAGTGGGTTATACAATAACACAGAAAAACTTTTTGAACTTGCATTAATTAGAACGAAATTAAATAGTGACGAAACAAAAGCATTTATTAAAAGCTTTATACTTGATAATAATGCTAGTCATTATAAAATTGTAAAGGAAGACAACGAAGTACACTATATTTACACACCTAGTACTATTGATAAAAATGGTAAAACTTATATAGTTAAACCGGTTATTGAAATAGTTGAATCACTTTATTCACTAATTATGTTAATGAATAGAAAGTTTGATTTAATCACTAATATCAAAGATGTTAACACTTTTAAAGACTACTTTAAAGTAAGTGATGTACCTTATGCAGTAAAAAATGAATACTACCTAGAAGGTAAACTTAAAAATGGTGAAATAACTGTAGAAGAATATAAAAGTCTTTTAAGTAGTTATCAAACTGAAGAAAAAGTAGTTAAAATATTAAAAAAGAATTAGAGTAATTAAAATGTACCCAATGTCAAGGACTAAATAAAAAAGAGAGAATTTAAACAATGGATGCAAATAGATGATTTCTGTAT
>ENA-ORLW01000114-ORLW01000114.1-human-gut-metagenome-genome-assembly--contig:-NODE-114-length-113677-cov-8.634199_pt1 | contig 113677 bp, 114 predicted proteins | sample MGYA00243017_ERZ508829 | MGnify/ENA primary metagenome ERZ508829 (study PRJEB26277, sample SAMN04329776) | human gut metagenome | biome: human-associated habitat | host: Homo sapiens | place: USA...
TATACATCAAGACATAATAAAAACCTATAAAGTAGGTCTCTCTTTTTTTGAGAGTCCACCTTACAGGTTACATTTTAATAATTAGTTGCTCTTCTTTCTTGATAAGCTTTTCCATGCTTACATACAGGACACACTTCTAATGCTTCTTTGCTCCTATAAACATGTCCACAATTTCTGCAAATCCAAATAGTTTCTTCTTCACTTTCAAAAACCATATTGTCTTCTACTCTACTAATAAGTTTTAAATATCTTTCTTCATGCTCTTTTTCAATATCCCCTACCATACTAAATAGTATAGCGATATCAAGAAATCCTTCTTCTTTAGCAGTTTCACTAAACTCTTTATACATATCAGTCCACTCATAGTTTTCTCCATTAGCAGCGTCTTTTAAGTTTTCTAAGGTACTAGGAACACTTTCGTCATGTAATGCCTTAAACCATAACTTAGCATGTTCTTTCTCATTATTAGCAGTCTCTTCAAATATTGCAGCTATTTGCTCATATCCTTCCTTTTTAGCTTTACTTGCATAGAATGTATACTTATTTCTAGCTTGACTTTCTCCTGCAAAAGCAGTCATTAAATTTTTTTCTGTTTTACTTCCTTTTAATTCCATTATAATTCACTCCTCCTTTATAATTATACCAAATTAAGTAATAAAAGAAAAGCGAACACAATAAAATTTTATAAGAAAATGGTGAAATATATGGACGACTTATTTACTCTTAATCCAAAAGTATCAAGTGCAATATGTATTCTAATAGGATATTTATTAATAGATGATTTAACGGCAAACGAACAAAACGTAGTTGGTAACTGGTTAATGTTAATAAGTCAAATCTTAATCACAAACGCTGCAGCTCAAGCATTAATTGAAAGACGAGTTCATGGACCTATAATGAACACCAATAGTAAAGAAGTAAAAAATTCTTACGATCCAATTAAATACAATATTGAAACATTAAGAAATGTACTAAAAGAAATATACCCAGACCAAATGAAAAACGTATTTAACAATTTAAAACAAGGCATAGGCTCAATGGAAGATAAATACAATAACTTACACAACTAAAAAGAACTTATAATTCTTTATATAAGTTCTTTGCATTATCATACTCTTTCTTGATTTTAGTTTCATCTGCAGTTTCTAAAGTATACCATCCCTTAACAAAAGCTAAATCATATAACTCTCTTGCTAAAGCCTTAGTCTCCTTAAATATCTTAAATATTTTTTTATATAAAACTTTATTACTCATCTCATCTATTGCAATACTATAATTATTACTATTATTCTTTTCACTCTGCATTATATCATTTAAAATATCTAAATCATTCATTTCTTTAGTACTACTAACTTCTACTTTCTCATTTCCTATCTTACTCATAATTCCTCCTAACTTATAATTTCCAATAGCATTTCATAGTGACTCTTATGTACTTCATTAACTTTCTTTAAAAGTTCTTTTACATCTTTATCACCTACTAACTTTAAATACTCTTTACTCTTCTTAGCCATAACTAAATTCCAGCTAAGCATATCTTTAATATAACTTAAATCTTTAGTACTAATTATATTAGGTACTTCTTTCATTTTATCACTCTCCTACTTATATTATTTTCTAAACACCCACAATAATACTTCCTAAATCTACCAATATATTTTTTAAAACACTGTATATACTATTTAATGTGAATATTTTAAAAATATTTAGCACTCACTATTGACAAGTGCTAATAAAGGTAGTATAATGATAATTGTAAGGAGATGATATTATGAGTTTATTACCAGGAAGATTTTATTTAGATGATTTCTTTAATGATTTTGAACCAGAAAAAAAAGTTATGAACATGAATTGTGATATTTATGAGAAAGAAGGTAAATACAACATCGTAATGGATATCCCAGGATTTGACAAAAAAGATGTTAAAATTGAAGTTGAAGATGGATATCTTACAATATCTGCTCACAAAAGTGAAAAACATGAAGACAAAGATAAACACTACATTAAAAGAGAAAGATATTCTGGTTCATTCAAAAGAGAATTCTATATTGGCGATGTAAATCATGAAGATATCAAAGCTGAATTTAAAGATGGAACATTAAGAGTAATAGTTCCAGAATCCCCTAAGAAAGACAACAAAAAACTTATTGATATTGAATAAAGCTAAAACTAAGGAGCAACCGCTCCTTAGTTTTTTCTACTGAAACATTTTACAAAAGTCAACAAAATCTTTCAGTATACTGAAAGATTTTACACACAAAAGAAAAATCTTTCACTTGAAATGAAAGACTTACTTCTTTTCTTTTTCTTCACGCTCTAATTGTTTATAATCAATTTTACCCAAATTAGTTCTAGGTAAACTACTTCTAAACTCTATTTGATAAGGCTGACTATACTTAGCAAGATACTCTAAACATAGTTTTTTAATCTCTCTTCTAACAGTGTCTTCTCTTGCCCCACTCTTTAATACTACAAAAGCTTTAGCTACTTGAGATTTATAAGGATGATCTACTCCTATAACACAAACCTCTTCTACCATAGGATGTTTTATAATAACACTCTCAATATGATTAGGATACAAATTATACCCACTAGATATAATAATTCTCTTAAGTCTACCATCAAAATAAATAAACCCGTCTTCATCCATCTTACCCATATCTCCAGTATGAAGCCACACTACATTGTCTTTATCTTTTTCTAAAACTTTCTTAGTCTCTTCTGGATCATTCAAATACCCTAGCATTACATTAGGTCCACTTATAAGAATTTCCCCCACAGTATTTGCAGGAACTTCCTTATTAGTTTCAATATCAACTATCTTATATGTGCAATCTTGACAAGGTATACCAGTTGAGCCTAATTTCTGATGTTTATCAGGTAAAAAGCTGCTAGCCCCTGACCCTTCAGTTAACCCGTATCCTGGTCTAACAGTCGCACTAGACCCTCTTTCCCTCATAAACTTATCAACTTTAGTCTTTAATTCAGCACTAACAACGTCTCCTCCAGTAATAATACACTTAACAAAAGACATATCCATATTTTGTAAGCTAGCATCATTAATCATAGTTTGTAATAATGCTGGCACACCTACTATATAATTAGGTTTATATTGCTTAATTAACCTACCAAACGTTTTATAATTAAACACAGGAATAAGTATACAAGTAACCCCATAAGTTAAAGGTGTATGTATGCACACATCAAGCCCAAATGCATGAAATATTGGCATAATTGTTAAAACAGTATCCCCATCTTTTACTGGAGTTATCATAGTACCAGTTTGCATAGTCGCAGCATTAAAGTTTCTATTACTAATTACTATCCCCTTAGGTTTACCTGTTGTTCCACCACTATATAAAATTACTGCTCTATCAGTAGTCTTTCTCTTAACCTTATACTCTCCATCATATAAGTATCCAAAATCAATAAAACTACTCCAACTAAGTAAATACTCATTATTATAGTCTACCTTAATCTTTCTACCCTGTGTAAGCTTATAAGCATATTTTGTAATTGTACTCATCTTATCTGCAGCAGACAAAACAACAACTAATTCTACACTAGTATTCTTTATCACATTTAATAACTTATCCAAAGTAATATCTATACAAAAAACATACTTACTTTTAGATAAACACAAATAATTTTCTATCTCTTTTTCAGCACTCAAAGGATGTATCATATTACTAACTGCACCTATCATATTAATCGCGTAAAACAAAACTACTGCTTGTGGGATATTAGGAGAACACACTGTAACTATATCGTCTTTTTTAACCCCAATACTCTTTAAACTCCTAGCACATTCTTCTATCTCTTTCATTAACTTTTTAAATGTAGCATTAGACCCATAATACTCATAAGCCATATTATTAGGGTTCTTTTCAGCACTATCTTTAACAAACTCCCATAACATCTTTTCTGGATAATCAAAACTCTTTGGTGTCCACTCATCATAATACTTAACCCATGGTTTACTAATACTTAAGTTTTGTTGTTTCTCTAATCTTTTCATTTACGTTCTCCTCTAGACTTTCTGGCTTATTAAGAATATCTTGCATTAACTTAACAGCCTTAACAAAATAAACTCCATCTGCTATTCTCTCATCTATATTAATACCAAATTCACAAAGGTATCTCTTTTCTTGTTTACCATCTATTAAAACGTACTGTTCCTTTATTTCACCAATAGTCGCAAGTATACTACTTGTTCCAAAATCAGTCAAATTATGATATATTGCTCCACTCTTAATACTTCCCAAATTACTTACAATACAAGTGCTATAATACAAGTTATCATCAATTAAACTTTTTGGAAGTAAGTCATGCCTGTCCATCCATTTAACAATCCCAACTACTGGACTTAATATAAAACCAGGTAACTTAGCTATAATGTTCATACTGTTATTAGTCCCACTTTCCTTTGCATTTCTAACGTTTTCTACAGCCTTCAAAGTCTTCTCTTTAATTGAAAACAAATTATCATTTTCTTCTATTTTAATAACAGACAAAATCTCTTTAGCTTTATCTTCATAATTAACTTTAGCTGTAAAAGCAATGCTAACATCTTTTCTATCATAAAATCTTTTATTAACAACAAATCTATTTAACAAAGGTTTATTATAAATTGTCTTAGCAATAAGTGTCATAAATAAATGGAAATATGTAATATCTTTCTCTTTCTTTTTTAAGTTATCCATATACTTAACTAATTCTGTTACATCAAGTAACTGATTAATAAACACATCACTATCACATCTATTAGGCTTAATATAAGGCATTAATACGTGCATCGCGTCTAAATTTTTTACTCTAATTCCATCTCTTCTATTCATTACTCTAACCTCTTTTCTTATGTTCTACTTTATATAATACTCTAAGTACTAATTTACTAGGTAAAACTCTTCCAAAAAAAGAACCAAATTTAACATCTAATCCAGGAAGTATTACTAATTTCTTCTTAAACATCATATCAATAGCATACTTACTTACATACTCTGGTGTTTTACTTCTAATACTAAAGTGCCCACCTGCAACATTATTAAAGTTAGTTTTAACTGGCCCTGGACACAAGCATGACACATTAACTCTACTTTTTTTACGTCTTAACTCCTCATATATGCCTAGAGTATAGCTTCTTACATAACTTTTAGTAGCATAGTATGTATTTAATAGTGGTCCACCAGGAAGTAAACCAGCGATACTAGCAACGTTTAAAATATATGCTTCTTTACACTCTTCCATATATTTTAAGCAAGTCTTAGTAATTTTATGCAGACTAGTTACATTAACTTTAACCATGTCCATTTCCCTATCTAAGCTTACCTCGTCGTAACTTCCAAAAGCGCCAAAACCAGCACAATTAATAACCACTTCAAACTTTTCTCTTAAAATATACTCACATAATTTCTTAACTTCACTATCATAAATTAAATCACACACGTAAACTCTAGACCTCTTGATACTCTCACTTACCTTAAGTAGTTTGTTTTCATCCTTACTAACAAGAACAACTTCATGTCCTAAACTACTCAAATACTTAGCCATCTCTAGTCCAATCCCACTAGAGCCACCTGTTATTAAACATCTCATTGTCATCACTCTCTAAAACTATTTTATCATAGATTTAACTAAATGAACAGAACTTTTTTAGTAAAACAAAACCTGATAGCCATTAACTATCAGGATAATTGGTTACCCTCTTCAATAAGATTTTTCAATTTACTTATCTGTCTATTTAAAATAACACATAATCTATTAATTCTCAAATCAGAAAACTTAGTATATTTTTGGTATTTATGAAGTAATTCATCATACCATCCAACCACTCCATCTAACTTACTTATATCAAGTCTCTTTAAATCTCTAACAACTTTAATTATTTCATCAAAAGACTTAACTTCATAAAAAAGCCTTCCTTCATAAGCAAGATGTAACTCTTCTTCATCAAAATACTGCATTCTTAAACTCTCTCCATTATCAAATATAGGTGCAACATCTAACCACTTTAAAGTATTAACATCTCTTATAATACCAAAATTATTTAAATGCCTATCTTCATTCATTATTAGAAAGTCTAATATATACATATTCTCTAATTTAACTCTAGCATCAATAATACCATTACTTTCTAACACCTTAAGATACTCTTCATAATCTAATACACTATTATGCCTAGTAATACCATTCATTATTTGATGACAAGTAATAAGTTCAGTATCCTTATTAATAAAGCAAGGACACTTTGATACTACAGTATCTTTATATATTTCTAATGTATAAGGTACATATAAAAAACCAAGACGTCTACATATTTCGCTAGCTAATACTTCATTAAAAGGCTCTAGTAATTCACTTTTGTATCCACCCTTTATTAAATATCTAGTCCCACCATCTATTACCCAAGCTTTCTTTAGCATTCCATCAGTTGTATTATTAGGAGTTTTTAAAGAACTTTCATTAGTTACAACTTCACCATTCTTAGATAAAGAAGCACTCATAAACTCACTATATTCAAAATCATTATCAAAAAAATTAATATCGTCATATATAACATTCATATCATATGGTTTTATAAAATATTGGTCAGACAACGATAAACCAAAAGCCTTATCAAGTAGTTCAGTAGGTGCATTTACATTTAATCTATGTAAAAGCAAATCTAATTTATCTCTCCATGAAGGTATTCCCCTACTTTTAAACCAATTAGAAAGATTACTTACAAAAAGTGTGTCATTTAAATCATTTTCTTTATAATAACTCTTTAAAATATATGGAGCATAATCAATATTATAAACTTCATAAACCTTAGAAAATACCCCATTAGCTGGGTCAAATTCTGCAGATAACACTTTAGTATTTTTATTAAAAAGAATACATTTCACTTACCATCACCTCATATACACTTATTGTACCAAATCTTTTAAAAAAAGTCATTAGTTTTAATATCACAATGTCGGGTTGTTTTCAATATATTACACGACATTGTGTTATTAAGTCACACATAATTATTTAACCCATATACTATAATTGAAAGTGAGGTTATATGAAAAAAATATACTATTATGTTATAAGTATTTTTATTTTAGCTATTTTAGGTTTTACAGGAATATATTATAAATTTAACAAAGAAGAAGATGTTGTTAAAGTCAAAGTTGCAGAAGTTACCCATAGTGTTTTTTATGCACCATTCTATGTAGCGCTTAATAATAACTACTTTGAAGGTTTAGAAGTTACTAAAACTCTAACAAGTGGGGCTGACAAAGTAGCAAGTGCAGTATTAAGTGGAGACACAGATATTGGTTTGTCTGGTCTTGAAGCAACTATTTATGTTTACCAAAATAATGCTAAAGACTATCTAAAAAGTTTCTCTTCTCTTACAAAAAGAGATGGACAATTCTTATTTGGAGACTGCAAGTACAAAGATAATTTTAATGTTGATATATTAAAAGGAAAAAAAGTCTTAGCTGGCCGTTCTGGGGGTATGCCATCAATGGTATTCTTGTATGCTCTACACAAAAACAATATAAATATTAAAGATGTTAACGTTGACTTATCAGTTGACTTTGCAAACCTAAGTGGAGCATATATTGGAAAACAAGGAGACTTTGTTAACTTGTTTGAACCAAACGCATTAGCTTTAGAAAAAGAAGGTTATGGATGTGTACTTTCAAGCATCGGACTTATGAGTGGAGAACTTCCCTATACAGTATTCCATGCTAAAAAAAGTTACATAGAAAATAATAAAGATACAATTAAAAAATTTACTAAAGGTATTCAAAAAGGTTTAGACTTTGTAAAAAATAATGATGCAACTAAAATTGCAGAAGTTATAAAAAGTGAATTTACAAGTACTAGCTTTGAAGACTTAGTAAGTGTTGTAGAAAGATACAAAAACGCTGACAGTTGGTGGGAAAGTACAGTTATCACTGAACGCGCATTTAATAATTTACTTGATTTAATGGAATACAATGGAGTGTTAAAAAGTACTGTTAATTATAACGACTTGGTTTATAATGAATGAAATACTAAAAATTAAACACTTACACAAAACATATAACAGTATATCAAACGAAACACTAGCAGTAAGTGATACATCATTTACTGTATATGATGGGGAGTTTGTCTCATTAGTAGGCTCAAGTGGATGTGGAAAAAGTACCATACTAAACATAATTGCAGGACTAGATAACGACTACACTGGCTTAGTTAAATTTAAAAGTGGCACAACAACAAGCTATATGCTCCAAGACGATACCTTATTTCCTTGGCTTAACGTTCTTGATAATGCATTACTCGGTTTAAAAATACAAAAAAAACTAACAACTGAAAACATTAACTACGTTAAGGGCTTGCTTACAAAATATGGATTAAAAGACTTCATGTACAAAAAAGTAACAGACTTAAGTGGTGGTATGAAACAAAGAGTAGCCTTAATACGAACAATTGCTACAAAACCAAACTTAGTACTATTAGACGAACCCTTTAGTGCACTTGACTACCAAAACAGACTAAAAGTCAGTGTAGACGTATATAACATACTAAAAAAAGAAGGAATAACTACAATTATGGTAACTCATGACTTATCAGAAGCTCTAAGCATAAGTTCAAAAGTAATAGTAATGAGTAAAAGACCAACTAAAGTAAAGAATATTTATAACTTAAACTTTGACAAAAACTTGTCTCCTTTAGAAAGAAGAAAAACTAGTATATTTAACGAATACCTAGACTTGCTATGGAGGGATATAGATGAGTGATAGTAGAAAAAAATTCCTAAGATCCTACCGAAAGAACAAACTAATTATTAAACTATCCCAAATATGCCTAGCATTATCTTTCTTACTAGTCTGGGAAGTATTAGCTAAATATGAAATAATAAACTCATTCATAACAAGTTCTCCTAGTAAAATAGTAGTAACTATAATAAACCTACTTATAAAAGATAATCTAATATACCATATATTTATAACCTTATCAGAAACACTAATTGCATTTATTATAACCCTAATAATAAGTTTAACTTTAAGTATACTAATATATAAAAGTCCTACATTAGACAAAATAATAGACCCATATCTAACAGTAATAAATAGTTTACCTAAAGTAGCTTTAGGACCACTTCTAATAATATGGGTAGGGGCTAACTATAAAAGTATAATATTGATGGCTATTCTAATAAGTATAATTGTAAGCATTCAGTCAATTAGCATAGGCTTTAAAAGTACTAACACAAATAGAATAAAACTACTTAAAAGTTTTAAAGCTACAGATAAAGACATACTAAAATATGTAGTAATACCAAGCAACTATAAAATAATAATAAATAGTTGTAAAATAAATATAGGACTATGCCTTATAGGTGTAATAATGGGAGAATTCCTAACAAGTAAAGCAGGCTTAGGTTACCTAATACTTTATGGAAGTCAAGTATTCAACTTAAACTTAGTTATGAGTGGAATAATAATACTCTTAATAATATCAGTCCTGCTTTACAAGATAATTACTACAATAGAAAAATACTTAGATGTTTAAAACGAAGATAGACGCGTCCGCCTAAAGGCGGATTATCTATCTCCGTTTGTTTCTTAATATCATATTATATAAACTATCATTTAACCCTTAGATTACTTTATAATAATTATATAGTAAATTAATCGTTAGACACAGTTAAGTTAGTGGGTCTAGCATCCATTTGTAATTTCTTTTATTGTGTATGGGTCACTTGCTGAGCCATTTCCTGTACTATATTTGATACAAGATTTGAGAGAAATTGGCCGGACGCACACCGTTAGTGAGTCCAACCCTATTGTTGTTCAAGTTGCTAAGGTTGGACGAACCGACCACGCCGAACACGTTAGCGTTGCTGCCATTCCAATTGTTAGGAGACAACAACCAAGAACGAAAATCTAAGGCTGACCGTAACTCATATAGTTCATTCCCTATATCAAAAATGTTTTCACACTTGATACCTTAATTAATTTTTCAGCTACTGGCACTCACGCGCCAGAAAGCATTAGTCTTTCTAGCACGGGTTAGCCAGTATCATTTTTTTCTTACCCCCAACTTACGTCGGTGGAGCCGTCCGAAAGGGTTTTCGGACGGTATTTCAGATCTACAGTTTAGCACCCACTTGTAGTTTCTTCTATTGTGTATGGTGCGCTTGCTGAGCCATCTCCTCCACTTGTCTTGACACAAGATTTGAGAGAAACTGCCGGACGCACACCATTAGCGCTGTTGACGTTGTTGTTGAGCAAGTAGCCAGGGTTGGACGAACCGTACACGCGGAACACGTAAGCGTAGCTGCCATCCCAATTGCCAGGAGACAACAACCACCACCAGGTTAAGCCTGTAGAACTTCCGTTTGCACTATTATAATAATACCATGTTGGTGCATTTGTAGAATATAATCCACCTGCAAAACTTACTTCGTCTGCTGTCATTAATGCTATTGGATATGTTAGTTTTCCGTTTCCGGTACTACTATCTGCTGTGAATTTGTCTTCTGTTGTTGCACAGTCATATGTTGGTGTTTTATTTGTTTTTAGTCTTGTGAATGCTTCAAAGTCATAATTATCTGGTGTACTTCTATCGTTACAATATACTGCCGTTGTACTTATGTATTTTCCATAATTTGTATTCAAATTATTTTTATACCATGTATCTATTACTCCTTTTATTGTACTATTAGTTGCATTTGTTCTATTGTTTACTAATGAACCACTTGTTCCATACATATATCCTACATACATTGGGTTATTATATGTTGTATTAAATGCTGATATTCCTATATATGCGTCAGTTGTAGTAGTACTTGTGCCGTGATATAGTAGTCTTACTCCGCCATCAGAGTTTGTTCTTATTATTCTCCAGTATAAGTCTTTATTACTTGCATTCTTTCCAAACTTTACCCAGTTATCTGTTGCATTTCCTGCAAAATAATATACTGTTGTTCCATTCTCTGTTCCTGTATATAATGTGTTTGTATTATCCGTTGTTAATACTGAACTAAAACTACCCCTATCTGGACGTGTTGTTTTATCAGCAAGCAGTTTATCATATAATGTTGCTAATGACTCACCCTTACTAGCATCATAAACACTACATATAGTTCCTTTTTGAACATTACTAAATTTAAGTGTACTTCCTGATACAGTTGGTGTTACATCATTAGTACAACTAATTGTTAAATCACTTAAAGTTTTAGATGTATTAGTTGGTGTTACTATAAATTCTACATCTTCTCCCTTTAAAACTTGTTTTACATTCTTGTCAGCAGTAGCGTCTTTTAAATCTAATTCAATAGTTTTTAAATTACTATCAACATCACTACTACTTCCACTAGGAAAGTATTCTCCTCTAGCACTTATTTGTGTTACAAAGTATTTTCCTTGACTAGCGTTAGTTGCATCACTCTTAAGCCAAGCATATAATTTAAATGTCTTCTTTTCTCCAACATTTATTAATATATTTGAAGCTATTTTATGGTTACCATCATCATCAACATTAGCACTATATAAGCTTATAGTAGGAGTACTAGTTCCTTCTCCAATAGCTATTTTAACTTCATCATCATTTACAAACTCACTATACTCTACCCCATCAGATACTATAGTACCTGCAGTTGGGTCTTTTTCTAAATATAAACTTACATATAATGGAATATCTCCATCATTAGTTAAAGTAAATATATAAGGCTTTAAATTATTCCAATCACTTGCTGTAGATGGGTCACTTACTGGATATATCTTACTATAAACAGTATTCCCATTAGCATCTTTTTCAGTTCCTATAACATTACCTATATCACTTATAGTACTATCACACGAACTATCTTTACAAAAAGCTAAAGAAATATCTCCAAACTTAATTGTATCAGTATTTCCTGTAGTATCAACTTTAAAAATTGCATAGCTCATTGCAATAAAAATCAAACTAACTATAGCTACAACCCCAATAGTTATTTTAATTTCTCTATTAATCATACCTTTTAGTCCCATTTATATCACCAACTTATTATCTTCTAATATAATTATTATAAAATATTTTTTTAATTTAATCAAGTAGGTATATACAAAAAAGAAATGTTTTTTACTACATTTCTTGAATATTAAAAGATATTTCTACATTATTATATAATGTTATACTATATTCTTTAGTTTCTTCTTTATTGATAATATTATTATCTAATATATAATAAGTAATATTATTAGTTTTATAATTGTCTAAATTTTCTAAATAAGTTAATCTATCTAAATATTTTATTTTTAAGTCTTTTTTATTTAAGTTATAAACGTCTTTTACCCCTAGATATAAAACATATTCTTTTTCTTTAACATCACTATTACTAACTTTTAAAGTAACATCACTTTCATTTTCTTTTAATATAACTTCTAGTCCTTCTCCATTATTAGCATATCTACTTGCTATAGTAGAATATTTAGATAAATCAATTTTACCCCATATTATATATGTCACAACAAGAATAAATGACATAAATATTATTTCTACAACTAAAGAAATTATTTTTTTATCAATATAGTCAACCATATTGTCCCCCTTATTGGCTCTATATTGTATATTATTTGTTACAAAAAGTCAAGAAAAAAACGCACATCGTGCGTTAATTTATTTTCTTAAGTCTACCTTTTTAGGTTTAGGCTTTTCTTTCATTTCTTCTTTTCTTCTTCTAGTTGGTAAATCGTCTTCTTGTTCTTCTTCTAATTCTTGCATTCTATTTCTTACTTTAATTAGTTTTAATAATTTCATAATATCATAGATTATTACACCCACCGCAGGAATAAGTATTACAGTAAACCAACCAAACTTACTAGCTAAGAAGAATTGTACTCTTCCTAGTTGAGGTATTACAAATCTAACTTTACCTATAACTTGACTTTGGTCTATCATCTCATTATCCATAACAGGGTTCGCATCTCCCTTGGTTCTAAATACTATACCATTATTAGTAACGTGCTTTTCAACAACTCTGTGTGTTATTGGAGTTGAACCAAAGAATGAATTGGTACTATAATATGATATAACATCATTTATTTGAATATCTTCAGGATTCGTCTTTGCCACAAACACAACATCATAAACAGCTATATCAGGTGTCATACTAGGACTTATAATAGTATATAAACCAAGTGGTTGCCTTTGTCCCTTAGCTTGCGCTATTTTATTAATCGCAATATATGACAATAAAAATGCACCAATTAAACACAAAATAGCCATAACACACCAAGAAATAGTCTTAGCTATTAAATAAATTACTCCCCTTTGTTTTTTCTCTTTCATATCATCCACCTACTATAATTTATTATATAAGATTTTCTTTATTTATACAAGGTAGTTTTTACTAAATTTGACAAAATATGACAAATATTAACAATAAATAAGTACTTTTAAAACACAAAAGTAAATTTATGTTATAAGTAATACGTATTTGCAAGACGAAAGATAAATATTTATAATATACAAAAACAAAGTAAGCTTAGTTTTGCTCACTTTGTTTTTTACTATATATACACCCACAATAGTTTTGTCTATATAAATTATATTTTTTAGATAACTCTATTGATAATTTATATCCTTCTTTTTTCTTAAAGTCTGAATATAAGAATTTTACTTTTATTAATTCTTCTATATCCTTTCCAATAGCATTTAACACTTGACTATTTTTATATGGACTTACTGTTAAAGTAGTACCGAAATATAGAAAGTTGTTTTCTTTTGCAGTAAGTGCTGTTTTAGTTAATCTTAGTTCATAACATTTATGGCATCTATAACCACCCTCAGGTATGTCTTCTAGTCCTTTTGACATACTTTTAAACTTTTCATTTTCATAGTCACAGTCTAAAAACTTAATACCAAACTCACTAACTATTCTTTTTTGTTCTTCTTTTCTTTTTAAGTATTCTTCTAATGGTTCAATATTTGGGTTATAGTAAAATATTGTTACATCAAAATAATCTTTTAATCTTGATATTACAGCAGTAGAACATGGTGCACAGCAAGAGTGTAAAAGTAAAGAAGGCTTACGCCCTTTTAACTCGTTAATTGTGTCTTCTAATACTTTATCATAATTAGTTTTCATAATTACCTACTTTTGTTTTTTAGCATCTTCTTTTTTTCTAAGTTCAGTATTTAATATTTTCTTTCTTAATCTAAAACTTTTTGGAGTAACTTCTACAAGTTCATCAGTATTAATGTAGTCTAATGCTATTTCTAGAGTTAATTGTCTAGGTCTTTTAAGTACAACAGTATGGTCTTTACTAGCACTTCTTGTATTAGTTAAGTTTTTAGCTTTAGTTACATTTACTGCTAAATCGTTATCTCTATTGTTTTCTCCAACTATCATACCTTCATATACTTCTGTACCTGGTTCGATAAACATGATACCACGGTCTTCTAAAGCTCCTAAACCATAAGCAGTAGCTTTTCCGTTTTCCATAGATACAAGTACACCAAGTTTTCTTTCTCCAACTGGGTTAGGATTAACTGGTCCATATTCTTTAAATGTATGATTTATTATTCCGTAACCTTTAGTTAAAATTAAGAATTCGTTAACAAAACCAATTAAACCTCTAGATGGCACTAAGTATTCAAGCTTAGTATTAGTTTCAAAAGATTTCATGTTAATCATTTGACCGTCACGACTTGCTAAACTTTCTATTACTGAACCAACTGTATCAGTAGGTGCTTCTATTAAAACTTCTTCGTATGGCTCACATTGAACTCCATCTATTTCTTTTACAATTACTTCTGGCTTTGATACTTGAAGTTCAAAACCTTCTCTTCTCATATTTTCAATTAATATTGATAAGTGTAACTCTCCACGTCCACTTACTATCCAGTTTTCAGCATCTTTTTGTTCTACTCTTAAAGATACATCTTTTTCTAGTTCTTTCATTAATCTTTCTTCTATTTTTCTAGCAGTTAATAGTTTACCTTCTTTACCAGAGAAAGGACTAGTATTAACTCCAAATGTCATTTTTAAAGTAGGTTCTTCTATTCTAAGAACAGGAAGAGCTTCTTCCTTTCCTATTTCACAAACTGTTTCTCCTACAGATATGTCAGGAAGTCCAGATATACCAACTATTTCACCAGCAGAAGCACTTTCTATTTCTTCTCTTTTTATTCCAGTAAAACCAAATAATTTTTGTATTCTAAATTGTTTTATGCTACCATCTAGTCTTACACATGAAACCATTTGTCCAGTTTTAACTGTACCATTAGCAATAGTACCTACACCAATTCTTCCAACATAATCGTTATAGTCTAAAAGTGCTGGTTGAAATTGTAATGGGGCGCTCGCATCTCCCTTTGGTTCAGGTATAGTGTTAATAATTGTTTCAAATATTGGATCCATTGTGTGTTTTTGTGTTGATAAGTCTTCTAGATAACTACTAGTACCATTTAGTGCACTTGCATAAATTATAGGGAAATCTATTTGTTCGTCACTTGCACCTAAATCAATAAATAACTCAAGTACTTCATCTATTACTTCACTAATTCTTACATTTTCTCTATCAACTTTATTAATAACTACTATTGGTTTTAAATCAGCTTCTAATGCTTTTTTTAAAACAAATCTTGTTTGAGGCATAGTACCTTCTCTAGCATCAACTAGTAAGATTACACCATCAACCATATGCATTATTCTTTCTACTTCTCCACCAAAGTCAGCATGCCCCGGAGTATCAACTATATTAATTTTATAATCTTTATAATGTACACCAGTTGTTTTAGCTAAAATTGTTATTCCTCTTTCTTTTTCTATATCATTTGAGTCCATTACTCTTTTATCATGTGTTTCATTTTCTCTAAAAGTACCACTTTGATTTAATAATTCATCTACTAATGTAGTTTTACCATGATCAACGTGTGCTATTATTGCAACATTTCTTAATTTCATACTTCTTTCACTCCTTAAAAACCTAGTGTATTATATCACTAAATAGGTATTCTTGTAAAGAAAAATGTAACAATTTTGTTACATTTAACATTCAATTTTCTATTTTAATTTAGCTTTTCTTCCAATTTATTAGTTATGCTAATAAAGAATTCTTTACTCCAAATATCCAAACTATCACTATTTTTAACAAATGAAATAACATCTTCTTTCGCTTCATCATAATTAATTTCATTAAATTTATTTATTAACATTTCTTTCAAAATATCAATATTAAACTTATCATTTTCTTTAATATAATCTGACTCTAATAATTTATTCTTAAGTAAATTCATATTAACTTTAATATCATTCGCAATAAAAAACACATAATCAAACAAATCTCTTCCTTTAACTCTACTTTTCCAACCTCTACATAATATCGCGTGTATTTTACCAGCAAATAAAGACTCTTTATCATATAGTTTTATTACATGCGCTCTTGGAAGTAATTTATACTTATCTTCATAAGTGGCACCCATAGGTGGATTTATATCCACTTCAAATTTAATTTTAATATCTTTTAACAAACTATTATATTTAGTATTTTCTTCTTTAGGAAAAAAATTAAGAATATGTTTAATTGTATCTCCCTTTAAAAAGGCAGATGTTATATTAGAATGAGCACTTTTTTCCTTCGTTTTAATTTCTAAATTTAAACCATAAGCATTTAATTCTTTTTCAATATAATTAAAGTACTCCGATAAATCAAAATTTATATTTTTATTTAATAAAGCAAAGTCTAAATCTTCAGAAAATCTATCTAAATTATAAAATATTCTAAGAGCTGTACCACCATAAAAAGCGGCATCCTCAAAAAAATTTCCTCTAGCTAAACCACTTAATACTATCTCTTGAATTACTTCCTTTAAAGCGTTAACTTCATCATGAGTATTTTTTATTTCATACTTAGACAACATTTGACTAATCACATTGTTCATTTTTTCCCCTCCTCATATACTTAGCTAAAAGTTCTATATTAGTAGAATGATATAATTTACTTAATTTATCAATTACATCTCTATCTAATTTTTCAAATTCTTCCTCGTCTATTCTTAAATCATTAAAAAGCATAAACTCTAAATTCTTATAATTTTTAAGTGGAAATAAAGTATATAACTTATCACATAATGCTTTTTCAGGTGTTGCTATTTGATACGAATAATCTCCTTCTACTTTTAAAAGTATTTCTTCTGGATAAGCAAGTGTTGGCACATCTCTATAAGTAAATGTTCCATAATCTGTTTTATATATTTTCTTTTTCTTTTTTCCACATGTAGCACATGTAATAACAGTTACCCTTTCAGGAATAAGACCATACTCTTGAAGTGCATACTCAAAAGAAATATAAGAAGGCCCATATATACTACCAGCAAGTAAATAACCCGGAGTATTTTTTTCAGTTTCATATAACCCATTTACAACTTTATATAGTTTATTATCCTTAATAAGTCTACTTATTTTATTATTTTTATTAGAATATTCACCTAACTTACTTTTAATAAAATTATTAGAAATTATCATATTTTCACCTCTAAATACCATTATACGGTATTTTCTGGTGAAAATCAAGTGTTTTTTATTCTATTACAGCCGTTTTCTTTAACTCACTCTCTAAATATTCTAGTCCTTTACTTTCAGCAAGTGTTTCATTCCCACTATATAAATCAACTCCAAAGCCAAGTTTATTATCTTCAATACTAGCCCCTATACTAGACAATATTGTAGGATACATATCATAATTAGTAAATACTCTATTTTTATTATTAGATATCTTTTTACCACTATTTATAAACACATTATAAATACTTCTTTTGTCATTATCATATCCATTAAAATAACTATTTTGCATTGTATAATGGTCTCCTAGTAATATAATAGTAGTATCCTTATAAAAATCTTGTTCTTTAACCCAATTAACAAACTCCATTACCTGTTTACTAGAACAAGCATAAACATTAGATAATTGATCTTCAAACTCCCTATTGCACTCACTATCTAAATATCCATCTTTAAAATGAGTATCCATTGTATACATAGTAACAGCAAATGGCACTCCTTTTTTAGCAGTTTCTAATATTTCTTTTTTAGATATCTCAAACATCTTCTTATCTTCAATTCCCCACCATTCAAGATAACCTTTAGGAACATAACCTTTTTTAATCATCTCATTATAATCTACTATTTCATAATCCCCATGTATTTTATAATATTGGTCTGTCGCTGAAAAATTAATATCAGTTCCTTGAATAACTTTCAAATTATAGCCATTCTCTTTTAATATATCCCCAAGTGTTTTAACTTCAGGCATAATCTTATTTTTCTCATTATATCCACCAAAAATCTTAATATCAAGAGGTGTTCCACTTGAACTTGCTACTAAACTAGCCATTGTAAAACTACTCACTGTTAAATTTTTTCCACCACCTAATTTATTTGTATTAGAAAAGTTATCATTTTCTAATGCAAGAGTTTCTAATTCTGGTATTCTTGATTTATTAAAGAGTCCTCCATTTTCTTTACTCATCAAACTACTCTCAACACTCTCTAAATATATAAGAATTAAATTTCTTTTTTTACCTTTAAAACTCACATTAACTTTATTAGTATCTTTATAATATTTATAAATATCAGTCTTTTTACTTTTGTTTATTACATAATCATCAAACTGGTAACTATGTAGTGTTAATAACACACAAAAACAAAGTAAACTGATCGCATATATTTTAATAAATTTCTTAACAGCAAACCACTTAAAATGTTTAACTAAAATTATAGGTAAAACCGTTACAATAATAGAAAGTAAAGCAAAAGGAATGCAAGTTATTATTGTATCCATCACAACCTTAAAACTTCCACTTCCTGCTTTACCATTAAATAAATAATATGTTAATTGATAAAAATTAGAGTTAAGCATAACTTTATTAACATAATAAACTGCACTCAATAAAACATTTGAAATAATAATTAACACTACAAATACTGCCATAAACTTCACCTTTTATATGATATATTCTATCAAATTTCACACAAAAATAAAAGAACAATATTTAAAATTGTGTATTATTTAAGTAATTCACATAAATAATGTTCTTCCTTATTATGTTTCTTTTTTATTCTTTTGTATTCACTAATATTATTAACTAAATTATTTACTCTCTTTTCATAATAATTGATAAGAAAATCAGTTGACTGGTCATATTTTCTACCATTAAATTTTATATTCTTAAGTGCATATTGTTTAGGAGTTAACCCACTTTTATTATAGTCTTTTAACATTCCTTCATTAATTATAAGTAATATTTCTAACTCCGGCTTTGTACAGAATTTAAAAATTCTAGATTTAGATACATAACCTTTTAAATCTAACGGTACCTTAACTTCGTCACTCTGTTTATCTCCAATTCTGTACACAATAATTTCATCATTATAATGCTTAATTTCTGTTTTAATTACTGGATGAGTTAATTGTCTTACATTGTAAGGTTTTCTCCCAATTAAATCTTCCCTAGTAAGAATTAATTTATTATTATCTATTAACAAATTCACAAGTGCTTCTTCATTTTTGCCTTCACACATTAAAAGATATTTCACATTAATTCCTTCTTAAAGTTCATTAAATATTCATAATTTAAATTTGTTCCAAATAAATTGTTATAAAAACACTTGCTTTTTAATAAATCGGGTCTAACTTTATAATTCTTATACACATTTAATAATTCAATTTTCTTATCATAATTAGTAACATAAATATTATCAAGTCTTTCAAATAAATCAAGTAACTCAGCATAATGTGTAGTAAATATTAAAGTAGCATTACACTTATTAACACTTTTATCTTTATATAAGTTAATTATATTTTCAACTAAAGTTTTATGAAAATGATTTTCTATTTCATCAATTATTAAATCACACCCAGTTTTTAAAGAATAAATTAAATTAGAAAACAAATCTATACCTTTATTAGTACCACTAGATAATATTTGATAAAGCTCATAGTAAGTTACTTCTTTTGCAATTTTATCAGAATAAGTAATTCTACATTTATCATTATCAACTTTTTCAATGTTACTGATATGCGCATCAAATAATTTTAATGTACTCTTTAATGTTTTATTGTTATCATTTAATAATTTAAATACATTAAGTGCGTAAGAGTGAGTTGTATAAGATAACTCATTACTTGTAAAAAATATACCTCTTACATCAATAGACTTCAAAACATAATAAACTATAGAAGTATCAAGTGGCATTTCCTTTTTTATATTCATAATTTCATACTTACTAAAGTCAAATATATTTCTAATACTTTTAGTATATTTTCTTAAATAAATCTCTTCATTTTTAAACTCAAAAGAACCATTATTTTCATTTTTACTAATTTCAGTAATATATCTATATAAGTTTCCTTCATGATAAAAAACAATTTCTATTTTTAAGTGAGTATCAAATATCTCAAAAAACCTTTTAGAATAAACTATTCTAAAATTACTCAAAATATCATAAGCAATATTTATTAAACTCAGAACTGTAGTCTTACCACTCGCATTTTTTCCTATAATTGAAGTAGTATTAAAGGTAAATAGATTTTCTTCTATCTCGCCAAGTTCAAATTCTTTATCATCTAATGTTTTCTTAGAAACGGGAACTAGAGAAAAACTTAAATCTTCTTTACACAAATTAAAGTTATTAAATTTAATACTTAATAGTTTCATACTTTTCACCTCTTCCATAGTATATTATACTACACATTTTACAAAATAACCACATTTTTCGTTTAAAATGTAAAAAAATACCTAAATAATTAGATATTTTTATTTTTTAATTAAAAATTCAAGAATACTTGTCTTATCTTTATTACCACTTATTATATCACTTACTAAATCAATAATAGGCATTTTAACATTTTCTCTTCTAATCAATTCTTTAATAGACCTTAATGTATATAAGCCTTCTACAGTTGTATTATTTGCATATATATTAGCTTCTTCTAACTTACCTTCGCCTATCATTTTACCATAATTATAATTTCTACTATTTAAGCTAGTACAAGTCATTAAAATATCTCCAAAACCTGCATAACTTAAAATAGTATTCTTGTTTCCACCTAAAGCATCAATTAACTCTTTAATGTCATTTAAAGCTTCAGTAAGAAAAAGTGCCCTTGTTGAGTCTGTTACTCCCATTCCACCAAGCATTCCTGAAACAATTGCCATGACATTCTTAATTGACCCACATACTTCCACTCCAATCAAGTCAGCTGTATCTCTTAACTTAGTTATATCACTCACTAGTAATTTTTTAACTAACTCTTTAGTGCTAGAATTTAATGTTGCAAGAGTAAGTCCAATTGGTACATCTTTAACAATATCAACTGCAAATGTAGGCCCACTTATAACAGCTATTTTATTAGTATTCAAATTCTTCTCAACCACATCATTTAAAAACAAACAAGTATCATTTTCTATACCCTTAGTTGCTATTAAAATATGCATATCCTTTGTTAAATAATTACTAAGCTCTTTAGTTACAGAACTCGCAAACTTTGCAGGCACAGCTATAACAACAAGATTTGAATTACTAACTGCTCTTTTGATATCAGTAGTAAATTCTAACCTCTTGTCTATGTTATAACTAGGTAATTTATCACTAATTCTAGTACTAACTAACCCGTCTATTTCATTTTGATTATTGCTATAACAAACAACCTCATTATTATTCTTTATAAATCTACTTGCAAGAGCAAGTCCATATGCTCCACTACCTAATATACAAATTTTCATTTTTTCTCCTTATTTGTAAATATTACATTAGTTTTAAACACTAAGAATAAAAGTATAAACACAAGCAAAATATAGAATATTACCATTTCATCTTTATATCCAATTGCATAAAATACAGTAACAACACTAAATATTAAATCTACTCCATATATAGTAAGAATAGTCTTTCTTGTACTAAGTCTTTTCAAAAGTTGATGATGTATATGTTCCTTATCAGGACTACCAATAGGTTTTCCATTTATAGTACGTCTAATTATTGCAAATAAAGTATCCATTATTGGTAAAACTAGTAATACTGCTGGAATAAGTAGTGATGTTAAAGTAACTGTCTTAAACCCAAGTAGCATAATAACACTTATCATAAGACCTAAGAAAGTACTTCCAGTATCTCCCATAAATATCTTAGCAGGTGGAAAATTAAACACCAAGAAACCTAAAGTCGCTCCTAACATAATGAAAGACAATATTATGTCTAGACCACCTAATTGATTAAGAATAAGCGCAATTACTCCAATAGTTAAGAAGTATATTGACGAGATACCCGCACATAATCCATCTAGTCCATCTATTAAATTAATCGCATTTATTATACTAACTATAATTAAAATAGTCACTGGACTAGCCATAAAACCAAAGTCTACTTTAAAAGAAAACATTGTTGCATTTGTAAGCTTTAACCCTCCATAAAATACGATTATACATGCAACTAATATATGCACAATAAATTTATATTTAGCCGGAATTGGCTTAATATCATCAAATATTCCTAAAATCAAAATCAAAAACGATGCAATTAGAATAGATATCATTAAAGCATTATGGTTTCCAAACAACATAAATCCAAACAAGAAACCTAAAAATATACCTATTCCACCAAGTAGCGGTGTTGGCTTAGTATGTGCGCTTCTTGCATTTGGCACATCTAATATACCTGTGTGAACTGCAACCAACTTTGATAAATAAGTAAACACCACACTAGCAGCAAAAGTAGCTAGTACTATCAAAAAAACATTATGTCCATTTACTACAAAATTCATATAATCAACTTCCTTCAGCATTAATTTTACCATTTTTTCAAGTTATTTTAAACCCCTAATTAATATAAAAATTAAAAGAAAATAAAAAAACCTATTTAAAGTGCCTATTTATAAGGGTTTGAAATATATTTTTGCACTTTTGTAAAGTTTTTATACGCAATTTTAACACTTTTGTATTGTTTTTATACCCATTTTTTAACACTTTTGTAAACTTTTTATCATCCATTTTTATCACTTTTGTAAAAAACGAAGTATCTCTACTCCGTTTCTTCTTCACTTATATTATTATTAATGTCTTCACTTTGACTAATTTTTTTAATAACTGTTACTGTAATACTACTACCCGCTTCTTCAGTTAAAACGCCATCATGAACACTCTGACTTGTTATTTGCCCGTCAGTGTATTCTTCACTTTCACTAGTAATCTCATTAACGTTTATTGTTATTCCATTATTATTTCCCCAACTCTTTGCTTCACTTACACTCATTGAAGTAAAGTCAGGCACTACTTGCTTTCTTGTTTCATTATAATATGTTTTACCAATTACTTTTTTTTCATAAGGCTCATTCAAATCAAAAGTAAAATCTTTAATTTCTTCCTTTTTTTCTTTACCTAGTGTAATATTCATAGCCTTGACTATATCAGCTAAACTCTGTTTATAATATTGGAAAGTATAGGTTTTACCACTACCATTATAAACATACAAATCATACCCAGTTAAATAAGTCTTAGTAATATTTAAATTAACATCCCCACTTTTAATTAACAAGTTCTTAGCTACATTATAAAACGATAACATCTCATTAGTACTCATATTAGTATCTATATTATTACTTATTGCATTCAATATAGAATAAAAGTCATTCACACTTCTAACACTTTTCATACTTTGTATCATAGCTTCCACTATCATTTGTTGATGTTGTGCTCTTTGAAAGTCTCCAAGTGGCAAAGAATGCCTATGTCTTGCAAATGCTAAAGCTTGCTCTCCATCTAGTTTCTGTACTCCAGGCTCTAAGCATATTAAAGCGTCTCCAAACTCTCTATTACTATTTTGTTCACAAAAACTAATTGGCACATTTACTGTAACTCCACCTAAAACATTGACTAAATCAACAACACCTTTAAAATTAATCTTAGCGTAGTAGTCAACATTTATACCTGTTAAATCTTGAACAGTTTTAACCATACATGTTGTTCCACCCCAACTAGCTGCATTTATCTTATTTAATCTACCACCACAAGCCATTTTAACATAAGTATCTCTTGGAATACTAAATATCGTAGCATTTAAAGTAACTGGATCAAAACTAACAAGCATAATAGTATCTCCATTAAATGAACTTGATTCCTTTATACCTTGCCCTTCACTATCAATACCTAAAAGTAGTATTGTAAAAGGCTTAGTCACTTCTGTCTTATCACTAATAGTCTCTTTTTCAACATGAGCTTTTTGGTAATTCTTTTTATAAACAGTTATTTCATAAAGTTTAGTATCTTCAGTGTATCCTTCTACTAAAGCAAACTTTGCTTTATAATCATTTGATATAAATATAAAGTCAACTTCGTCATTTATAAGCGCATTCATTAAAGTAACTAAGTCACTATATTCTACTATTTCATTATTAACCTTTAAATTATTTTTATCTATTACTTCCATAGGCAAAATATAGTTACTTATGTCTTCCTTATCATTTACTATACCAATTTTTTTCCCATTAATCAAATCAAGCTTAACTTCACTCTTAGAAAGCATTATAGTAGTATATGTTAGTTCATCCTTATTCATACTATCTAATTCTTTATAAGCTTTATAAATAAGACTAGACACTATAAACAATATAACACTTATTACCAAACTAATAACACTAGAAATAATAATCTTTTTAACCTTATTATGTTTTGCACCCTCAACTAAACTATACCCTAAAGTAATACTTATAAGAGTGAGTACTAAACTTACCATAACCCTGTAAAATGTTTCAATTTTACCAAGTAAAGACATATTATAAATAAGAAAGCCTAAGCTAATCAAAAGCATAACTAAAACTATATAACTTATTATTTTATAAACAATACTGTTTTTCATTTATACACACCTCATTATAGTTCTAAAAAATTATATCATTTCTTTTCTTCATTATCAATATTTTCTTCACTTTCTTCTTTATTATTAACTTTCTTATCTTTTTCATTCATTTTATCTAACATAATTTTCTTTACCTTCTTTTTTCTTCTACTCTTTCTAATCATATTAATAATAAGCACCATTAAAAGAATTAAAGTCTCCACTCCTAAAACTATTATAATAAGTAAATAATTATCTACTCGCTTATTCAAATCATTTATAATAGTTTCATCATATTTAACAAAAGAATTATTAGTTGTATCTAACTGATAAAAACCTTCTACATTATTTTCTATATTCACTCCATACACTACATAAAAGTCTTTACTATTTTTATATCTATATGCATTAATTTTTTCTTCATTTAATGTAATAGTCTCTTTAACAAACCCTTTTAATTCTTTCTTACTTTCTTTAGGAAATAAAGTAATACCACTAGTTTTAATCTCTCTATATAATGTATAAGTATCATTCATTTTATCAAATACATATAATTTAGCTTCTCCACTACTATTTTTTAAACCAACTAAAACATAATTAGTAATACTACTTTTAAAAGCAGGAACTTCTATACCATTGATAGTTTCTTTAACTTCTTCATAAGTAGAAGGAGAGACTAATGTACTGACTCTTTTAACAACAGTATACTTTTCATTATCAATTACCACTTCAATAGGATTTTTATCTTCCACGTTTACCTTTACTGTGTAAGTTTTAGTACTTCCATTTTGCGCTGTTACTTTAATTTCAAACTTGTTTTCCCCTTCACTTACCTCAAACTCTCCAAGTCCTGTTGCGCTTGCTGTATTATCTTCAACACTCCCGTTAATTGTAATTTTAGTAACATCACTAGGTACACTTACTACATACTCTAAAGTATCTTTATTAAATTCACTTTCTAAAGTATACCCAAGAACTTCTAAACTCTTAAGATTATTATTTTTACTATAACTAGCTTCTAACTCTTCCTGAGTAATTGCATTAATCCTAACACTACCAGCACTAATAGACAACTTACTTTCATCAAATGCATACCCATTATAACTACTAATACTTACACTACTACTTCCTCTTGCAATCACTTTAAATGTATACTTATAACTTGCTCTCTTTGTACTAGAGTTAGATGCATAATCAACTATATGTGTGTCTCCACTCATTAATTTTAATTTAGAACTATCATAACTCAAACTATACTCCCAACTTCCTAGTGCACTACTGCTACTTACACTAACCGTTACAGTAATTTGGTTTCCCACAATCGGACTACTCTTACTAGTACTAACTCTAATATTAGCACTCGCTGCACTTAAACTTAATACTCCCATAAAACTCACTATAACAGCAAGTATTATTTTTTTAAATATTCCCTTCATAATTTTCACTCTCCTTAAAATGTTATAGATTTTAATATATATTTTTGTACTCTAAGTAAATCTAATATTGTTACTTCCGCGTCCCCATTAGTATCTCCACTTATTAAATATTCACTACTTAATTTAGATGAACCAAGTAAGTGTTTCTGTACTTTTAACAAGTCAAGTATTGTTACTTCTCCGTCTCCACTCACGTCTCCTATGATGCTTATTACAAAACTCTTACTTTCACCAGATGGAGTAATCATCTTAATTGTTTGCCCAGTTTTTAAAGTACTACCACTTCCTACTCCAACACCATTACTTTCATTAATTGTAACAGTTGTACCAGCACTATACTTATTAATACTATTTATAAGTGTACCAGCATTAGTATTAGGACTAATATTATATATTACACTTCCACTTACTTTAACACTCAAATTACTTATTATATCACTAATACTTGTAGTATCACTAACTTTAATAATAGTTAACTTATAAATTCTAACATCTCCATTTTCACTAGTTACCTTAATTTCATGAATAGTCTTATCACTAGGCAAATCTAACTTACCTGTCCCTTCCACTTTACTAGAAGAGTCACTTAATACTACACTTAAACTATATTCTTTATCACTCTTATTAACATAAACATTAAATTCTAGTATATCTTTATCAAAATTACTTACATTCTTCCCATTAATACTAATACTTTCAATTGTATTAATTTTACTTACATTAGTTGGTAAACTTACCACTTCAGGCATATTTAAAAACACTGGAATATCAAATAAGAAAGACTCATCAAGTAATTTCATTTCTTTATATGCAATATACGCATCCGCTCCTTCACTTGCAGGAGCTAAGACGTTAGTTTGATATGAATGAGTATACAATGTCGCACTTGTATTATAAGCTGGATCAACATTAAATCTTTGCAAATACTGTGTATGTTGACCATCTGCTATATACCCTTCCGCTATGATTTGTGCTCCACCATAAATTGCTTTTTCTCTAGTATCCCATGGCTTATAATAATGCTCATCTCCACCACATTTACTACCACACGCATACTTTAACCCGTTTAATACTGGATTTGGCCATCCTGCTGTTTTAAAAGCTTTAATATTATAAAAATTATAGTACCCTTTTAAATTAAGTCCATTATATAATTCACTATACGTTCCACTTACTGCAACGTATTTTTCATTTGTAGCACCTTCTCCATGTGCACGTGTTGCTAAATGAACTGGACTCACGTTATGTGTAAATCCCGCTCCAATAAACATATACTTATATTCATCAGTATTCAAAAATGAACCACTAAATACACTACTTATTGTATTATAATATTTCTTAGTTATTTCACTATCTTTATTTAAAGTATCTTTATTATCACTTCCATAATTATATTTTAAACTTTCAAACATAAACACAAACTTTTCACTTAAAAAGTTTCTTGGATCTAAATAAAACGCTGTCACTTCAGGTTTAGCTCTATACCATCCACTTCCATCAACCGAATCATCTTGATCCACCCTATATAAGTCATTTGCATAGTTTATTAAATTAGTTTTACTTGTTACTCCATTTACTACTTCACTCCAATGCAAATTTGTTATAATTGGTTTAAAAGTCCATGTTGGATGCAACTTATGTAACTTAGTTAAATACGGAATATAACTTTCAGGAAACCCTAGTTCACTCAAATATTTAGTGTACTCTACATCTGTATCTACCATTTCACTCTTTTTAAGAACAAACTTAGAACACACATACCCTATACTATTCTTATTATATTTTATTTTATAAAATCCTTCACTACATCCACTGCCACTTATCTTATCTCCTATAATTGTAACATTAGTACCAGGTAAAAGTGTAGTAATTAAACTAGAATTATAACTATTACTTTTCATTACTTTAATATTAACACCATTTATTCTAGCTTCAAACGTATCGGTATTATATGAAACATCTCCCCCACCAGTCACTTCACCTATTGACACATATAACCCACACATATAAACTTCAGCATTATTAATTCTAATCTTATACCATCCACCACTACAATCTTTATCTTCTTTATTGTATAACTCATCACTCACTAGATCTAACACAGTATTCTTCTCATTAACTTGTCCTAATCTTTTATAATTCGTACCAGGTCCTTCTCTATATCCAACATATGTATTAGTAGTGTATCCACTAAGTGCATTTACTTTGCTAACCATGAAAAAACTTATAAATATAGTTATAACTAAAAACATTATTTTTTTCATAACACACCTCCTACTAATACTCTATCTATATAATTATATCATATGTTTTAAGAATATGTCTAAAAAAAAATACCATTTTACATGGTAATTTATACAAAATATATAATTTTACTTTATCCTAAAGCTACATCCAAAATCATCATAATCGTGAATCCTATTAGCACTAAAAGTGTTACTAAATTTTTACGTTTATTCATCAAGCACTCTGGAATTAACTCTTTAACGACTACATACACCATAGCTCCAGCTGCAAAACAAAGGAAAAATGGTAGTATTACTTTAATTTTAATAACAAGAAGCGCTCCTATTACTCCGCTAATTGGCTCAACTAAACCAGATAACTGTCCATAAAAGAACGAACGCGCTCTAGAGTATCCGTCTCTTCTTAAAGGCAAGCTAACTGCTGCTCCCTCAGGAAAATTCTGAACAGCTATACCTAAAGCAAATAAAAACGCACTAGCTAAAAGAGTTGTATTCATGTTATATGCTAAACTTCCAAACAAAACGCCAACAGCAAGCCCCTCTGGTATATTATGTAACGTAATCGAAACAATTAATAAGATACTTCTTTTTTTATTTGTATTTTTTTCTTTATTTTTAGTTATCTTTTTAACAAATAAATCACTTAGACACAAAAATATTGCCCCGCTTAAAAAACCTAACGATGAAATTAACCAAGGTGTTTGATTTAAACTTTCTGCTTGCTCTATACCAGGCGCTAACAAACTATAATAGCTTGCACTAAGCATTACACCACTTGCAAATGCTAAACAAAGGTCCATCACTATATCTTTAACCCTCTTAAAAAATATAACAACACCGGCTCCCATTAGAGTAAACATCCATGTAATCAAAGTAGCAAAAAGTGCTAAAATAACAGGTTCAACTTGAATTAACCTATCCATTAATTATAAACTCCTTCCATTTTATTTTATGAAAAACAGAAAATAATGTATAGGCACAAAAGAATAGTTAAATCTCTCTTTTTACTTCAGTATTAACTCCCTTACTTAAAAACTCTATAATCTCACTTGTTACTTCTTCTTTTCTCTCACTCCTAAAAATATCATGGTTAATTCCTTTAACTAAAAGAAGTTCTTTCTTCTTAGTTAACAAGTTTTCATAAACATACTTAGCACTACTAAAAGGTACTATATTATCTTTACTTCCTATAATTATCAAAGTCGGAACTTTAACACTTTTAGGAGTATCATAGTTTTCACTAATCAAATTCATAAACTCCCTTAACGCATGCTTAGGAAGCAAAAACATTCTATTTAATATAACATCTGCTTTATATTCCTTAATTACTTCAGGACTAAACTTTAAACTCTTAATTATATCAGGCTTATTATCTTTAAATTTTAAATAATGAAATGCAGGTGCAGCTAATACTAACTTCTTAACTTCTTTATACTTACTAGCTAAGTATGTTGCAATCACCCCACCCATAGAATGGCCTATTACATAGATAGTTTTATATCCATGATTAATTAAATTTTCTAAGTGCTCAGAGCTACACCTAATCCAGTCTGCCCTGGTATATTTTCCAGGCATTGTATCATGTCCTGGCAAAGTAAAAGTAAACACATCATACCCATTAATAAACTCTAGTTCAGTAGATAAATATTCTTCATCATACACTCCACCACCAAAACCATGAATTATCAAAATTGCTTTTCTAAACATTTTACCACCTCTTCTAGTAAAAATATAACTTAATTAAATATAAAAGTCAATATTATTATAAACAAATTGCAATTATTAAATACAAGTGATAAAATAATAAATCAAAGGAAAGTGATAAAATGAATTATCTTTACAAAGAAAAAGTTAGAAAATACATAATTGAAAACTTCCCACTTGCAATAGAAATATCTAATATTGCTCCGATTTTCCTAATAGGTGGAGCCTTAAGAGACATAGAACTACTTACCCCTCCAAAAGATTTAGACTTCGTAATTTTAAGTGATACTGATGAAATAATAAAAACATTTATAGAAAAAAATAATTTAAAATATAAAATAAACAAACTAGGTGGATATAAAATATATAATAACAATGTAGTAGTAGACATTTGGAATACAAACGACTTACTAAAAAGTATTGAATACAACATTGAAGGACTATTTTACGATATAAAAAATGACTATATAATTCCGTTTGGTTATTATGATGCCTTAGAAAATGGTTTAAGAATAATTAACCCAAACAACAACATAAATGAAGAAGAAAAAATTTTCAAAAGAAAGATTACACTAAATAATTATATAAAAAACAAAAATAAATAATTTACAGTATTTACACAATATGTCGTAATAATTTATCAAAAAAGTGATATAATAATTACAAGAGGTGAATAAATTGAAAAAAGAAAATGTAAAAATAATGGCAGCCCTTACAGGTGGAATTGTTTTAGGTGGAACACTAGGAGTATTATTTGCACCTAGAAAAGGTAGTGAAACAAGAGAAAAAATTAAACTAACATTTGTAAATTTAAAAAATAAAGTATCAAAAATTGAAGAAGAAGACATTAAATACTACATAGAAAAAAAGCTAAACGAAATAGACGACGACATAGAAGTATTAGAAGGTACTTTAGAATTCAAAAAAGCAAAAAAACAAGCAAAAAAAGTAATCAAAAAAATAAACAAATTAATTGACTACACCACAAAAAAGGGCTATGACGAATTTGAAGACTTAATAACAGACTTAAAAGAAAAAGCAAGTGAGATAAGCGAAGAAATACTAACTAACTTAGAAAAATAAATACCGAAATTTTAATTTTCGGTATTCTTTTTATTTTCAATTTTGTTTTTTATAATCATAGCTATAATAAAGACTGGTATTAATATAATCATTGATAAAAATACTGTCATTATTAAAGTATCATTTCTATAATATCTAGTTAATACTTCATCTATTGTATCAACTGTTGACCCACTTTGATAATACTCAATAAAAGCTTTCTCTATATTTTCATTAATATCTTCTTTATAAGTAATAAAGTAAGTTGACCCAATTACTATAAAAGGTGTAGTATTAACATCTGTTCTTAAATAATCAAAAGTATTCTTCATAAGTAACATATTATCCTCATTACCACTTACTTCAAAACTTCTAACTTTAAAGAATTTTCCATATCTAGCATAAATACTATCTAAATACTTTAAAAAGTCAACACTCTTACTCTCCCCCTTAGTTCTAAAAAAGTATATTGTAGTTTGATTATCATTTTCTTCATAATCAATATCACTTTCAATCCCTTCATCTTTTAAAGCTTCCACTAAATTCATGCTTTTAACTTCAGCATTCATAACTATTGGTAAAAAACAAAATAAACTAAATAAAATAACTAAATATTTTTTCATATCATTTCCTCCTGTACTTTTGTATATTTTTCTAATAACTGATTAACTAGTTCTTTCATACCATCACTATTCTCTATTTGCTCTATTAAATAGGTGTAATCATCTTCATTAAATTCACTTATCTTCTTAACGTTACTCAAGTCAACCTTAACTTCTTCATAATCAGTTTCTTCTTCTTTAAAATTTAGACTAACAAGTAATCCAACTTTATCACATTGAATTATAACTTTATATTCATTATCATTTACTTCAAATACAACTTTAAATTCCAACTTTTCATTAACCATATAATCAAAACTAATTGTATCTTTTAATATTCCAATAACTAAATCTTCTTTATCTTGAATTATATCAATTTGACTAAGTACAATTTTATAATTATCAAATTTATAAGTAAACACAATTTTTTCAGGCTTAAAATTCTCTATACTAAACACATCTTCATAAGTCAAATCATATTCACTTAAATACTCTTTAAATTTAATACTCTCTAAATTACTTTCAAGTCTCTTATAAAAGTCATCATCCAAGTTAACCGTTATAACTAAATTATCTTTAGTAACCTTTCTTTTTAAATCATCTTTATTTAAAGTATTACCAAACACTTTTATAACTTTTTCAAGCATAGAACTTTCTTTACTTTCAGAATTTAAATACGGAATTAATTCTTTAATATATTTTTTATACTCTTTATAATTCACTTCATCTTCTTCTAAATTCCCATTAAAGCTTTCTTCATCTAACAAATAAACTCTGTCAAAAAACTTTAAATAAAATTCATCTTTATAAAAATAAGCACTAACTTTATAAGTTTCTTTATTTTCATAATTTAAATAAATAGTTTCTTCTAGATTATCTTTTAAATTACTATTAGATTTAAAAGAAATATTAAACTTATTAAAATATTCTAAAAAATCTTGAACTTCTTTGTTTTCAGTATAAATATTATAACTAAAATTATAACCAAAACTATAATTATCTCTAATTTTATTTGCAGTATACTTAATTTCATCAAAAGTATTTACTAGAATCACTTTAGGAGTAAACTTATAATAGACATAACTTCCTGCCGCACATAAAAGAAGTACTAAAGCTAAAAATACTATCCATTTAAACCATCCACTATCCTTTTCTTCAAAAAACACATCATCTTTACTCATAGTTTTACCTCTTACATATACATTTTATCAGATTTTAAAAAAAATTACCACTAAATATAGACATTTTTCATTTTTTATGATTAAATAAAATCAAGGTGGTTTTATATGAAGAAGGAATTAATAGAATACGTTGAAAGCGATAAGTTTGAAAGTATAAGTTTTAACGGAATAAAAAAATATCTAGGGGTATCTAAAAAACACATGAATGACGAATTAAAAGAAGTACTTAATTTTCTAGAATTAGAAGGTCTTTTGTATGAGGATAAAGATGGCTTATACAAAAAAATGCCTTCTAATTTTTTAGTTACAACAATAGACGAAACAAAAAAAGGCACAAAATACTACGAAACAAATAATATAAGATGTATACTTCAAAAAAATAAATTAAATGGCGCTCTTTGTTATGACAAAGTAATAATTGATACAAACACAAATGAAGTAGTAAAAGTACTTGTTAGAAATATGCCTAATGTAGTTTGTGAAGTAAGAATGACTCCAGAAGGTTTTAAATATTTATATCCAGTTAACACAAATAACAACTTGAAAATAACTATTGGAACACAAAAAATGAAAAAATTAATTCCAGGTTCAAGAGTTCTTATAGAAGCAACAAACGAAATTTATGATAACATGTACGTAGGAAAATATATTAAAACAATAGGTTTTATTAACGAACCAGATATAGACTTCAAAACAATTGCCTACAATTATGGTTTCAATTTAGAGTTTCCTAAAGAAGTGTTAGAAGAATTAAAAAAATTCTCTAATGAAGTAACTTATGAAGACAAAATTGGAAGAGTAGATTTAACTGATGAAAGAGTTTTTACAATAGATGGAAAAGACTGTAAAGACATGGATGATGCGATAAGTATTAAAAGAAAAGAAGATGGTGGCTACATTCTAAAAGTACACATCGCACATGTAAGCCATTATGTTAAATTCGGTAGTGCCATTTTTGAAGAAGCCGCTCGTCGTGGCAACAGTGTATATTTTCCAGATTCTGTTGTAGCAATGCTTCCAGAAAGACTATCTAATGAATTATGTAGTTTAAACCCAAACGTTGAAAGATTAACAAGAACTGTTGAAATAGAATTAGATAAAAACGCTAAAGTAACAAGTTATAAAACATACCGTTCAGTTATAAAATCAAAATTAAAAATGAACTATGATGATGTATTTGATATAATAACAGGTAAAGAAGCAAAAAGTGAATACAAACCATTTGTTAACGACTTAATGATACTTAAAGAATTATCAGAAAAACTAACAAAGATTAAAATTGAAAGAGGATATACAAGTTTTGATAGTGAAGAATTAAAATTCGTAATGGACGAACTAGGTAACACAAAAGAAATACTAGTTGAAAAAGATAACATCGCGCATGAAATAATAGAAAACTGTATGCTTTTACCTAACGAACTTGTAACACACTTATACCCAGGTTTTCCATTTGGCTTTAGAAATCATGAAATACCAAGTGCTTATAAAATGTATGATTTAATTGAGACATTAAAAGAACTAGGTTATCCAATTAAAAACTTAAAAAATATGAAACCTAACTTCTTAATACAAAGATTATTAAATGATTTTAAAGGTAAAGAAGAATATGTAATAATTTCAAGAATTATATTAACAAGTTTGAAACTTGCATACTACGGAACTGAAAACAAAGGACACTTTGGTCTAGCACTTCAAAATGGTTATACTCACTACACTAGTCCAATTAGAAGATTAAATGATTTAATAATACACAATTTATTAGATATGTACGAAGATGGAAATTTAACAAAAGAAAAATTAATTGAAATTGATAATATGATAGAAAAACTTTTAGAACACGCTTCTCGTATGGAAAGACAAGCAGAAAAAGCAGAATATGAAGCAGATAAATTACAAGTAATTAATTACTTAAAACAACATATTGGAGAAGAACAAATCGCATACATAGAAAAGATAACACCTGAATATATTAAAGTAATGGTGCCAGGTTTAATGGACGGAATTATAAAGTTTGATGATATGCCAGAAAGAACTTATATGTTACCATCTGGGAAACTAAAAGGTGTTGACACTGGAAGAGTTTATAAACCAGGTCACAAAGTATTACTTACAATTAAAGATGCAACTTATGTAGACAAATCAATATATTATAACTTAATAGACAACTTAACTTTAACAGAAAGTGATAGTAATAAACTAACTAGAAAATTATAGGAGTATTTATGAATAACGAAAAAAGAATATTTGCAAGTGGTTTAGGCTTTGATAAATTATTTATTATATTCGTAATTGGTTGCCTATTTGGTAACTACTATGAAATGATACTAAATTTAGTAAGACACTACTTAAAAGATGGTAGTATATTTTGGGAAGTAAGACGTGGAGTCATTTATGGCCCTTTTAGTCCTGTTTATGGAATGGGTGCTGTTTTAATGACAAAACTCCTAGCAGGTAAAAACGATAAATGGTATATAACACTAATTAAAGGGGCTTTACTTGGAGGATCTTTTGAATACTTAACTAGTTTCTTACAAGAAACTTTTACTGGTACAACAAGTTGGAACTATAGAAAAAAAATACTAGACATAAACGGAAGAACTACAATACCTATCATGCTTTTATGGGGACTACTTTGTGTAGTATTTATCCACTTTATTTATCCATGGCTTTCAAAAAAAATAGAAAACATTCCGTGCAACATTGGAAAACCAATTCTTGTAGTATTTGTAGTATTCTTATCTCTTGATATGTTTATATCTTTTACAGCTGTAATCAGACAATCACTAAGAAGAGAAGGTTACCCAGCATACACATACTTAGACGAATTTTATGATAAATTTTATACAGATGAAAGACTAAAGAAAGTCTATCCAAACATGAAAGTGAGAGTAAAAAATGATTAGTAACATATTTATAATAATTGGTATAGTTTTATTTATATCAAAGCTCGTGTTAACTCAATTTAATAAAAATAAACCTACAAAAATAAATGTTGATAACCCAAACTACTGCATTCTAGTGCCTGCTAGAAACGAATCTCACGTAATTGAAGACTTACTACACAGTATAAAATCTCAAACACAAAAAGTACCTTTTGAAAATGTATATATTATTGTAGAAGATAAAAATGACCCTACTACAAAAATTGCTAAAAAATATAATGCAAATATATTTATAAGACAAAAGTTAGAACTAAAAAGAAAAGGTTATGCTCTAATGGAAGCAATAGAATTTATCACAAAAACAAAAAGTTATGACGCATATTTTATATTTGATGCAGACAATATATTAGATAAAGACTACATTAAAGAAATGAATAAATCATTTATGAATGGTTATGACATAGGTATTGGATATAGACAAATCAAAAATAAAACAAACAGTATTGCTTTGTCTAGTCATTTAATATTCACACTAGTAAACGAACTATCTAATAAAAATAGAAGTAAACATAACATAAACTGTAACTGTTCTGGTACTGGGTTTTATATAACAGGAAAACTTATTAACAAATTAAAAACTTACCCATTTCACTCACTTACTGAAGACTACGAAATTTCACTATATGCTTGCATTAACAACTTAACAACAACATATAACAGAAATGCTTTATTCTATGATGAACAACCAACAAACTACAAAACATATTTAAAACAAAGAACAAGATGGGTAAGTGGTTACTTTGAAGCAAGAAAAAAATATATAACAAGCTTATTAAAAAATATAAACATAAAAAACAAAAACTTTGCTTCTAACTATAACTCTTTTATAGGTATATATGACTTAATATTCTTACTTATTGGCTTAATACTTAAAATGTTAAATCACCCACTTTTAATACCATTAATAGTTTACTTAGTTCTCATGGTACTAACAATTTATCTAATACATGTAGAAAAAAACTTTAAACTAAACACTTCACTTTATATAAAAACTATACTAGTGCACCCACTACTTCTTCTTAGTTACATACTTTGTTTAATAAAAGTACTAACTAGTAAAGAAATAACATGGGATGTTATAGAACACAAAGAGACTTTAAATAAATAAGTCTCTTTTAACTTATAACTAAAAAAATTAATATCTGAATATATTAAATATTACTTTATACTTAGTATAGACTCAAATTAACTACTAGATTAATTATTCTAGCTTCTCTTAACCATTTTAAACAAGGAGGTTACTTTCTTTTTCACTAATTATAGCACTCAAAATTAAAAATGTGAGTTTATAAAAAACCATTAAAAAAATAGACAAAAGTCTATCTTTTCTTAACACCAATTTTCTCTCCACACTTAACTCTAGTTTCAATATTTCTAACTGAATTATTAAGAATATCCTTATCAATATCAATAACATCTTTTTTAATAAGTAACACAATAGTACTACCCCCAAACAAGAACATTCCCTTTTCTTCTCCCTTTTTAAACTCATAGTTATCATGTTTATTCCTAATCTTTCCAACAAGTGTTGCCCCCACTTCAACCTCAACTATATCACCAAAATTCTTGGTATGAAGTGTAGTATACTCTCTACTATTTCTCTTAAATACCTTACACTTTCTATAAGCAATTGGTCTAACTGTATTTAAAACACCTTTTACAAAATAATTATTTCCTTGACTACCATCATCAACATAATGATACCTATGATAATCATCTTTACATAACCTAAACACAAGAGCTTTTCCATCAATATAATCTTTATAAATCTCATCTTCATTAAGTAAATCTCTCACACTATAAAAAGAATTCTTAATCTCAAAACAAGAGTACTCATTAACATCATAAATAGTTAACTTAGCATCACATGGACTTATAAAAACATTCTTATCCTTAATAAAATCAATTTGTTTTTTCTTTCTAACAAAAAACGAATTAAAACTCTTATATTTAACATCTTCATAAATACTCATATCTATATTATTTTTCTTTATAAATGGTTTAATAAAAAGTTTAGAAAATCTACTACTCAAAAATAAACCAATTAACTTAGAAATAAAAGGTAAACTTAAAAACTTAATGATAAACCTACCAATAACATTACCATAAAGAAAATTAACTAGTTTACCCTCTTTATCATAATCTAAATTATCTTCTCTATCTTTAATCATATACAACATAATTTATACCTACTTTTCACTAAATTCTTCTAAATTAGTAAATAATTTTACTATATTCTTTTTTGGCACAAGCATATACATTTCTTTATTAATAGTAAAAACAAACTCATTTGTATCATGCTTATACTCTTCTCCATCAAGTACCCAACTACCTGGATGTTCTTTAAACTTAATCTTAAAATTATTAGTTTTATAATATTCTAGACCTGGCATACTCTTAACTTCACCTGCAAGTATCTTAGTAGCAAGAGCGATTAACTCTACTTTAGTTTTAGCACTAATCATAAGCACTTCAAACATATCGTCATCAAGTTTTATATCATTATAAATATGACTTATTCCACCCATTCTACTAGTATTAGTTACAAACACAAATGAATAAGTTCCACTCTTTTTAACACCATCCACTTCATAATCTAAATCAAATAATTTAACTTTACCAGTAAATTCATAAAGTGCATTAAAAATATAAGCAAGTCTTCCATACTTTTTCTTATACGCTCTTGGAGTATTATAACTAACATCAACATAACTTCCAATACAAGCTACATAAACAAATGGAGTATCATTAATCATACAAACATCAACATTTTTTTTAACTCCACTTACAAGCATCTGAACATTAACTATCATATTTTTAGTATAACCATACATTGTACCAACATCATTCATAGTACCAACAGGAAGTTGTGACATAACAAGCTTATTCTTTCTCATTAAATTACCTGTTATGCCTTCATTTAAAGTACCATCCCCTCCAGCACAAATAACTAAATCAACATCATCTTCTAACTCACTCACTATTCTAGTCGCGTCTTTTGCCGCTTTAGTTGGACACATAATAGTCTCATACTCATTAACTTTCATAATATCAGGAAGCTCTTTAAGATTTTTCTTATCAACAGGTCTTCCACTTTCAGGATTATATATAACTACACATTTTTTCATATTAAACGCCTCATAGATATTGTACCAAAATACTAACTAAAAGTCTATACAAAGAAAAAGAAACAATATCGTTATTTAAAACAAAAACAAGTGCATTTTACATTTTGAGAAAAAAGGAATCTTTAACTTAATACTTTCTTAATACTATTTATAATATCATTAATATCTAATTCTTCACCAATAAACACATCAACATAATTTATATTTTCTTGATTACCTATAACCATAATTTTAATATTACTAGATATATCTTCTTTTATAATTCTAACTAACTCTTCTAGTTTAACATCACTAATATATTTATCAATAATTACAACATCATAATCTGCTCTCTTTAACTCTTTTATTGCTTCTACCCCATTACTAAAATCATTCACTTTTATTTCATACTTCATAATACTATTCTTTAAAAATGCTTTGATCATATTACTACTATGTATAATCATTATATTAACACTACTTAAATCTAACTTAGTACTAGTATCCACTAAACTTTCATGAAGAAATACTTTAAACTCACTTCCTTTACCTAATTCTGAAGTAACACTTATATTTCCTCCAAGAATATTAACTAAATTTTTAGTGATAAATAATCCTAACCCTAAACCTAGAGTATCACTATTTTTTTTTAACTTTCCAAATTTGTTAAATATTAAATCAATATTATCTTCACTAATTCCCTTACCAGTATCCTTTACTACTATTTCAATGTCACACTTATCTTTTTTAACACTACCACTTACACTAATTTCTATCTTACCCTTATCAGTATACTTAATAGCATTACTAAGTAAATTACTAACTATCTGTTTAACTTTATCTTTGTCTCCATAAACAACATCAGGTAACTCACTATAATTACTAACAATTTCTATATCTTTATTTGTAAGTCTCTTTCTATTTAAATTAACTAAATCTTCTATAATCTCTTTAGGATTATACCCACTTATCAAAATATCTACATTTCCACTTTCAATTTGAGAAACATTAATTATTCCATTACAAACATCTAACAAACTATTTGTAGAATTAACTAAATCATTAAGTACATCCTTACTTTCTTCACTCAAATTATCTTCCATCTCTATTACACTTGCACATCCTATTATCTGGTTCATTGGTGTTCTAATTTCATGAGACATACTCCTTAAAAATTCACTTTTAACTGAATTAGCATTTTCTAAATTGTCTTTAGCTAGCTCTAGTTCATTTATCAACTTAATATCAGGATTTTCTATAGTAAAATACATCAAAAAAGTTATAAACCCTATTAAATATGTTAATAAAAGTAATTCAGGTTTAATACGTTGTATAATAACTACAATTGTACCAAATATAAGAAGTCCATATAAAGGATAATACTTTCTATCAAGTAATTTTTTTCTATTTTTAATAATTATAACAAACCAAAGAATTACCATCAAAAATGTTAAAGCATAAACAATATTTGCCGCAATTCCATAACTATAAATAATATTATTTTCATTGTGATAATTCAAAGGACATACAGAAATCGCAACAAAAAACATTAAACAAATTAGTTTTATTATATTAGTTTTAAATATGTTATTAACTTTAAAAGTTCTTTTATCAGATACACCAATTAAATAACTAGTAAAAATAAGTAACCATATTAAATATGAAACTAACAAAGATTTACTGACTATCTCATTTAAAACAGGAACGTATTCCATATATTTAATTGTTAAATATGACCCAATTGCAAGAACACTTGAAATCATATTTGATATAACTAAATACTTATAAGTAGTAGTTTCAAAATTAGTTACTCTCTTCTTTGAAAAATAAACACAAATTAATAATATATTAAAAATTAAAATTGCTATAGTAAAAAAATTATTACCCACTTTTACACCTTCTATCCTTTTTAATTATATAAAAAAATAGTATAAAAATCAAACGTTTTCATACTACTTTAGTAATAAGTTTCAAAATAGACTGTCTATCTACTTTTCCTTCTTCTTTATATATTAACTTAGTAATTAAATAATCTTCATTTCTAGGTCTATCTCTTAATGGTATTTTCTTATTTACATAATTTTTAATAATTTCTAAACATTCACTTGATTTTTCCATATTTTCTATTTCCACAAAAGCATATGGATAACATCCAGTCGCAGATTTCTCATCTCTAACTCCAATTACTACACAATTTTTAACAAAATCTAACTCTTTAATAACTTCTTCAATTTCATTTGGAAAAACATTATGTCCATCAGGTCTTACTATCATATTCTTTTTTCTATCAGTTAAAACAAATAACCCATCTTCAGTAACATATCCCAAGTCTCCAGTTCTTCCCCAAGTTTGTCCATTTTCATCCTTGAAGAAAAATTTTTCTGTTTCACTTTGATTAGCTAAATATCCACTCATTCTTTGAACAGAACTAATATATATTTCTCCTATTTCATTATACCTACATTCAGTATAATCATCCTTCATAATCTTAGCATCCACTAGTGGTAAAGGTATACCATAAATTTCAGGTTTCTTTGTCTCCTCAAAAGGTGTTAAAAATGTACAAGAAGAAAACTCAGCCATTCCACCACCTTTAATTAAAGTAGCACTGCTGTTATGTGTTTTTAACCAATTATTTACTCTTTCTTCTAAATACTTAGGTGTTTTATCTCCACCAAAAATAACTCTGTTCAAATATGATAAATCTTCATTATTAAATATTTGATTACTAATAACACTTTCAAAAAATGAAGGAACACAAATTATATTATTAGGTTTATACTTATAAATTAAATTAGCAAACTCTTCTAATTTAAAATTAGGTATCAAAATCATTTCTAAACCACTACTTAAAGAATTGTGAATTCCACATACTGCACCATAACTAATAAAAGGTGGCATAATACAAAGAATAGTTTCTCCTGGTTTTACCTTAGTTAATTTCATTAACTCTAAACTAACAGTATTCATTCCAACACTAGTTAAACCAAGTCCTTTAGCAACACCAGTAGTTCCACTAGTATATTCAATTACAGAAGTTTTACCACTTCTATATTCTGGAACAACTAAATCACTTCCATTTATCTTTTCAAACTTGCTATAATTATAAATCTTTTCTTTATTAATAGCATTATTTAAATTATAAAATAACTCTTGTTTAAGAAGTTCTAATTTAATCTTTCTAATTTCTCTTTTTTCTATTTCTTCCATTAATTTTAATTTTTCTTCTTCAGATAAAAACGCAATTGGAGAAACATCATACACACTTTTAGTACTTGTATTTCTAGAAGCGTTTATCATAGTTTCAGCATAACTACTAACTACAAAAGACAACTTAGTTTTAGCTAAATTTAAGTAAAATCTCATCTTTTCCTCTGGAATTCTAGGGTCTATCAAATTAGCATTAGCGCCTATCTTATCAAGTCCATAAATAAAATATATTGTTTCAGGTGTAAGCGGCATTGCTAGAATAACGTAATCTTCTTCTTTAACTCCAAGAGCTTGAAATCTTTTACTAGTCTTATCAATATTATCAAGTAGTTCTTCATAAGTAATCTTTTTATTTAAATAATTTAATGCAGTTAAATAAAGCCTATCCTTATTAAGTTTAGTTATATAATCTGTTAAAGACATATCAGGCACTTCTAAATTTAACTCATCATCAGTATAATATTTTCTCCAAGGTTTATCCTTTGAAGCATATCCAGTATTCATAATTTCCCCCTTAATAAAAAAGTGTACTTATTATAGCACACTTTAACTTATTATGCAAATTATAAGTTTTTAGTTAACTTTAAATTTTCCACTACTCCAGTACCCATATCTAAAGAAACATCCGCATCTAATATTTCATTATATTTTCTATTATGTGAAATACTTATAAGAGTGCCCTCATAACTTCTAATTAGTTCATATATTAAATTAAGTGCTTCTTTATCAAGATGATTGGTAACTTCATCCAATATTAACACATTAGTTTTTAAAAGTGCTAGTTTTATAATAGCTAACCTAGTTCTTTCTCCAGGTGATAATTTAGAATAAATTTTATCTTTATCTTCATAACTAATACCTATTTTTTCAAGTAATGTAAACACTAAAGAATAATTAACATTAACCATATTTTCTGTAAGATATTCTATAACAGAATTATTACTTTCTAACAAAGTATTTTGTGAAATATATCCCATTTTAACTTTAGAACCCACAATAACTTTTCCACTTATTGGCTCTATTTCTCCTAAGATAGTTTTGATTAAAGTAGTTTTTCCACTTCCATTATAACCGTTAATTTGTAGTTTCACACCATACGGTATAGTAAGGTCTATGGCTTTAGTTTTAAACGTATCATATCCACATATAACTTTATCTAAAACTATATCTTTATTTCCCTTATCATCATCTAACTCAAAAAATACATTAATTGGTTTCTTTTCTTCAAAATTAGGAACATCTAATTTATCTAAATTTCTAGTTATTCTCTTAATATTAGAAGTGCTTGTTCTTTCTTTAGCATAATTGTTAGCTATCTTATCATTATCGTTATGCGCTCTTTTAGTATTACCAGAACTCACCCACCTCTTAGCCTTCTCTAATTCACTTTTAAGTCTTTCCTTTTCTTCCTTAGTTTTATAATATTCTTCTCTTTCCCTATTATATTCATTCTCTTTAGTAAATAAATAATTATTATAAGTCATATTATATTCCTTAATTTTACCATTAACTAATTCAAATATTTTATTTACTATATTATTAAGAAAAATTTCATCATGTGATACAATAATCATTTTTTTATTACTTTGTTTTAAATATTTTTCTAACCAAGTTATTGCTTCTATATCTAAATTATTAGTAGGCTCATCCAGTAATAATATATCTCTATTAGAGATTAACAACTCCATTAATAATACTTTGATTTTTTCTCCACCAGATAATGTTTTAATTTTAGTATCAAGTGGTTCACGTAAATTCAACCCATTTTTTATAATTTCTAAATTACTTTCAAAATTATATCCATCTAAACTTAAAAATTCATTATAAAGAAGAGTATATTCTTCCATTTTATCTTCCGTTAAATCTAAAGATAATTTATCTAAAGTACTTTCTAATTCTTTAATTTTAGTTACTTCTTTAATATATTCAAATATAGAATACTCATAATACTTTTCTTCAATTTCCTGTTTCAAATAACCAATTGTTTCACCATCAGTTTTAACATTTTCTTTATTATTAGATATAGTTTTTAAAAGTGTACTTTTACCACTTCCATTTTTCCCTACTAAACCAAGTTTATCTCCAGTATTCAATTTAAATGATACATTATCTAATATTATACTACCATTAAATTCCACTTTAATATTATTAACTATCATATTTAGCACACTCCTCAAACTCACAAATCTCAATTTTTGCATTTTTTCACTTGTAATTTTACCACATATTACGTGATTAATATACATTTTTAAATATTTTTCTCAATTGAACAAAATTTGTTAGCTAAAAAAATAAATGTGACTTACTATCTAAAAAAGTTTTTCTCTTAATAAAAAGTGTACTCGTTATAGCACACTTTAACTTGGAATATATTTAACAAACTTTAATATTTAATTATTTACCTTACATAAAACATCCCCATCATCATAAAACTCAAATTTATCTTTTCCAATTTTGGTTTCAATGAGTTTAATATAAGCTTCAACTAATCTTTTAGTATTAACATACTTTTCTTCTTCAGTCATTTTCTCTTTCGTAAGTCTAAAATCTTTCAATTCTTTTCTTAATTCAGTTAATCCTTCTATTTTACTACCATAAAAATCTTCATAACTCTCAAGAGCTAAATCAATTTTTAATAATCTCTTATTATAAAACTTAATATCATTATAATTCATTTTATTACCTCATTTTTCATATAAAAACTATTTTTCCAATAAACTATTATATGCTTTAATTATCATGTTTCTACCCATGACATCTATTTTATCTAATTCACTTATCCTAACTTTTCTTATTTCATAATAATTACTTTCAGAACATCTTTCAAGTTCTTCTCCACTTAATGTTGGAATTCCATTTATTACCTCACAACTAAAGAAATTTGCAATTGCGTCTTCTCCCTCATCTTTTCCTAAATATTCCTTGACTTTAATATCAACTGAAAACTCTTACTTAAGCTCACGAATAACATTATCTTCTAAAGTTTCATTTTCATTAACACCACCACCTGGTATTACATAATATTCTTTCTTTTCTCCATTTTCTTTAATTCTTCTTCTAAACATTAAATAAACATAATCATTTTCAATTATTATCCTCCTAGAACTAACTCTTTTACTCATAATTTACATACCTCCTTTAATTAATATATATTATACACTACTAACTTAAGATTTTACACAACTTTCTAATTCTTTTCTATATAATCAACGACTTCATTAGTCTTATCATTTATTATTTCTATTCTATAATATTCTTTTTTATATACTTTCTTATAAAGTTCAAAAGCAAGTTCTAACACCTCTTTAGTACTTAAATTCATTTCATACAATTTATAATAATCATCCCAGTCCATAAGTCCATCAAAATCAAAATATAAACCTTCAGCATCTTTAGATTTTGCACCACCCAATTTAGTAGTACCATTTTTAAAATACATTTTAAATCTATAAGTCAAATCATTTCTAGGATTATTAGGATTATAATAAAAAGCATAATCTTCTTCTCTCATTTCAAGTAACTCTTTAGATTTATGATCATCTTGAAATTTATAATCACATTTATTATCATAATAATCTCTTAAAGAATTAAAAAGAATTCCTATAAACTTAGCATTTTCAAATTCATACTTTGTAACAGTATTGTCTTCATTAATTATAGTTTCACTAATTACATTATTATTTTCATCCATTCCATACCATTTACTCATATAACCACCTTTAAAAACATAATTATAACAAATAAACTAAAAGAAAATATTAATATTTATTTTTAATTTAATCTCTTAATTATCAAACCACTTTTTTATTTTAGTTCCAAAGTCATACTATATTTATTAACATTAAAATCGTTTTTCTGATATAACATTATAGCATTAATATTATCTTTGCATACATTGATATCTATAAATCTAACACCCTTATTTTTAGACCAATTTTTAAATTGATTAATCAAACAATTTCCAACTCCCATATGTCTATATTCATTATCCACATACATAGCTTCTAATTGGGAAACTTTATCTAAATAAGCATCTCCATTATTTTTTACATATCCATATAAATAACCTATAGCTACATTTTTATAAAACGCTAATAAAACAATACTATTTTCGTTATTTATAACATTTTCATAAAAACTATTAACCACACAATTTTCATTAATATTTTTATCATACTGTTTTTCATCTCTAATTAACTTTGTTAAATACTGATTTGCTATATCTACATCATTTATAGTAGCTTTCTTTATCAAAACATTCATATCTAATCACTCCTCATTCGTCTTCCTTTAGTTTCTCATAATAATCTTCTTCCACATTTAGTTCAATTCCATTAATAATCACATTCTCATTATCTTTCCAACTAATATCAACATCACTTTCATGATAAACATTATAAATCAATCTATAATACTTACTATCAGTGTTTGCTACTTGCACATATAAATTCCAGTCATAATCACTATATCTATAACAAAATAATTCATAATTTCCATCAGGAGATACACTTTTTTTAAAAATCTCACCTCTTGGAATTTCTGGTTTTAAACTAAAATAAACAAATAAAGAAAATACTATATACCAAAGAAGCAACGAACCCCAAAACACATTTTTATATGCATTATAAAATACTTTCCAATTATTCATTACATCCCTCCACACAAACATCAACGTAATGTACTTCGCCATCAATTTCATAAGCTACCATATTTGGTTTATCATTAATAGCTAAATAAAATTTAATTTTGACTTGTTCACCTTCATAATCAAAGCAATAATTATCATAAACTCCAATTTCGTCTTTACCATTCCTTGAAAAAAGATTACAACTTTTAATCTTCACTTTTTTATTAGCATATTTTTTTAAATTTTCTTCTCTAATAAAAGTAGGATAAACATAATTTGAAAGCTCATACCTTTCCCCAGTTAACATTCTAACATATGCATGAACCACATATGGAATAATTGCTAAAATACTATAAGCAATTATCATTAAAATAATATTCTTCTTCATAACTTCTCCTATCTTAACCACACATTTACTAACTACATTATAACAAATAACAAAAGAAAAAACTAGGACTACTTGCTTCCTAGTTTAACCTTCAAATCAACTGTCTTACCATTTCTAATAACAGTTATACTAATTGTCTCTCCTACTTTATGACTATATAATTGATACCTAAACTCTGCTACATCACTAACTTTATTATCTCCGACTTTAATAATTACATCTTCACTTTGTAGTCCAGCTTTACTTCCAGCACTATTCTTTTCAACATCAACTACAACTACACCCTCAGTGATATCTTTATCAAGTCTAATACCTGCATAAGCAAGTTGCATTGTACTTGTAGCATTAAGCATACTCACACCTATATAAGGTCTATTAATTTTACCATCTTCTCTTAAACTATTTGCATAATTAATCGCGTCTTCAATTGGAATAGCAAAACCAATTCCTTCAATAGTGTTCTGAACAATTTTCATACTATTAATTCCTATTACTTCTCCATTAGCATTACTTAAAGGTCCCCCACTATTACCTGGGTTAATCGCAGCATCTGTTTGCATAACATTCATAATCCAGTCAGCACTAGAACCATTTATACTAACACTAACCATTCTATCTTTTCCACTTAAAATACCTCTTGTTACAGTACCTCTAAAGTTTTTTCCCATTGGACTACCTATAGTAAACACAGTATCTCCTACTTTCACATCAGTACTCTTTCCAATAGTCGCAACACTTTTAATAGTATCTTTATCAACTTTTAAAACTGCTATATCTGCATACTCATCACTTCCTACAACCTTAGCTGTAGTTTCAGTGTCATCACTATAAGTAATATTTATAGTTGCAGCACCTTCAATAACATGATGATTTGTCATAATATAACCATACTTGTCATCAGTATCATATACAAACCCAGTACCAGTACCAGCTAAAGTATTCTTTTGATAAGTTTCAATTACAACAACTGAATCTTTAACCTTATCAACACTCTCACTAATACCAGTATCAGTAATATTCACGTTCTTTTCACTTATTGTCTTAACTACACTATTATTAGGAAACAAATACATTGCTCCTACAACAGCACCTACACCAATTAACAAGCCTATAATTACAGTAACAACATAACTTATAAACTTTCTCATTTTTACACCTTCCTTAATCTAAATACATTATATCTTTATAATTACTTGGAAATCCCATCTTTTCTATTACATCATCTATCTTAATAGAATTAAGTTTACCACTAAGTCTATCTAATTCATAATTAATTTCATTCATCATCATTTTAAAATCAACATCAGTCAAAAGTCTCTTTAGAATAATTATCAAAGCAAATATATCATTCTTACCATTTATATATTCCCCATCTATCTTCTGAATATTCAAAATACTATGATATTTTGTATCTGGTATCATCCTCTGAGTAAAATGATCAAACGTAACATCCTCATGTGCGCATAAATTTCTATAGTTTGCAAGTATTGGTAAATAATCTTCCATCTCTTCAGGCTCTATTTTATAAACACTTGCAATACTAAATTTATCTTCTTCTTTTAAAATACTAAACATTTCACTAATCAAACCAAAACTAATAACCTTAACACCTATCCATAAAGGAATGTATCCATAATTATCCATATAATGGCTTGTCGCACCATGCTGTTTACCATTAACTCTAAACTGTCTTTTAACCTTTCTTAATAAATCATTAATTTGTCTAGTCTTTTCCTTATCATTATCAAAGTTACTAGGATTTAAATAATTCTTTTCTTTAAAACCATAATTCTTACTTAATATATAACTAAATATAGATTTATAGTTATTCTCAACTATTAAGATATTTTTAAATATAATATTCCTAAACATTCTATCAAACACAAATAAACTATACACTTCATCAAAAGTAGTACCATCTATAAACTTCCTAGACGCATCTTTCTTTAAAAACACATGTCTATACCCCATAATAAAAAAGTAATTCTCTCTAAGTAAAACTTCTTTAGTATAAGCTTCATCATTTATAATAAGTCCCTTTTCCCTTAATATATTTATTTGTTCATCCAAAGTTTTAAAAACTTTCGCTGTACTCATCCTCACATCACCTAGAATAATTTTATCACAAAGGTTAAATTATTACCACTTTTTTCACAAACTTTTCGTTTTAGTTTACCTTTTTAATAGGTGGCTTAATAGGCATAATTATAGTTGCAAGTATATAAATAAGTAATCCACTTCCATAAACACATGACAAAATCACCCATAATAATCTAATTAAAGTAACATCTATATCTAAGTATTCACTTATTCCCATACATACACCACTAATCATTTTACCTTCATTAACTCTATATAATTTCTTATTTTTCATACTCTACCTCCACATAAATATAATTACTTCTTATATAATCACTTCTATACTTTCTTACTACCATTAATTCTACCACATTTAGCTTTCTAAATAAAGAAAAAACTTTACTTCTAGTTAAAACTAAAACAAACACATTTTTATTTAAATACTATAATATTAATTAAGTATTAACTACTAACTCAAATATATTTATTAAATTAATTTTATAATAACCTCTAGTTTTTAAACATTTTATATTTCCAACACTAGAAACCTAAAAACTTTACATTTTCACATACTTTTTCGGTCAAAAACACAAAAACTTTATATATTTAGAAACTTTTTATACTTAAACGCATAATAAAAGGAAGTAGAATAAATTCTCTTCCTTAAATAAATTACTATCTCTTACTGAATTGTGGAGCACGTCTAGCTTTCTTAAGACCATATTTCTTACGTTCTTTAATTCTAGCATCTCTAGTTACCATACCAGCACCTTTTAAAGTAGGTCTATAACCTTCACTATCAACTTCAAGTAAAGCTCTAGCAATACCTAATCTAATAGCACCAGTTTGTCCATTAAATCCTCCACCTTTAACAGTAACTTCAATATCATATTGACCATCAGTTCCTGTAAGTACAAGTGGTTGTTTTAAATCCATTACTAAAGTATCATAAGGCATATATTCATTAACATCAACTCCATTAACGATAATACTACCTTTACCACTAGTCATTCTAACTTGAGCTACACTTCTTTTTCTTCTTCCTGTAGCTGTATAAACTTTCTTATCTGCCATAATTCCTCCTATAAATTAATCTTTTCAGGCTTTTGAGCTTCATGATTATGATTCATTCCTTCATAAACAAATAACTTCTTATACATTTGTCTACCAAGTCTATTCTTAGGAAGCATTCCTTTAACAGCTCTTTCAACCATTTCAACTGGATATTGTTCTTTCATAACCTTAGCAGTTCTTTCTCTTAATCCACCTGGAAATCCACTATGATTATAATATACTTTCTTATTTAATTTGTCGCCAGTTAAATTAACTTTACCAGCATTTACTATAATAACTGCATCACCACAATTAACATGAGGTGTAAAAGTTACTTTATGTTTTCCACGTAAGATATGTGCTGCCTTAGCTGCTACTTTACCTAAAGTTTCGCCCTCAGCATCAATCAAATACCAATTAGTAGAAACATCTTCTTTTCTTAACATAAATGTTTTCATATAAATTCTCCTTCTTAATATTTCTATCCTTATATATAGGACTTCCCACATCCACACACAAAGATAATTAATAAAAATGTACCAAGAATAATTATACAATAAAATATATAAAAAAATCAAGCATAAAATAACATTTTTTACCTAAATCTCGCGAAAAAATATGTATTTTACCTAATTTTACCCTTTTATACAAAACTTTAGTTGACAAACACAAAATAAAATAATAAAATTATAATAGAAAAGAAGAGTAAAAATTGGAGGAATTAAATATGAAAAAGAAATCAAACGCACTTGTATATATACTTTTATTTTTAATAACTATATGTTTAGCTGGAGGAATTGTTGGTCTAATGGCCAAAAAAAGTGGAATAAATAGTAACACAAATAGTAAAAAAGACCCGAAAGACTTCAAAGTAACTTACAAATACTATTTAGATGGTGAAGAAGTTAATGAAATGGTTAAACAAGATACAATTCAAGTAGAAAACCCAGAATTTGAAGGTGTAATGGATAAAAAAGATTTATACACTTATGATAAATACACTTGCACTAATGAAGTAACTGGTTCTTGGAATAATGAACAATGGTCTTTTACTCCAGAATTAACTGCAGACACAACTTGTAGATTATACTTTTTAAAGAATTTCCATGAAGTAACAGTTAACACTACTAATGGATTACTTCCAAACAACACTAACACACAAAAATTCTTAATAGAAAGAAATAACTCAAAAATAACAAACGTAATTCCAACAGAAGGATACAAAATAGACACAAACTTAAAATGTACTAACGAAGTAAACGCTGTATACAATGAAGAAACAAAAGACTTAACAATTTCTAATGTTAACAAAGATAGCATTTGTACTATACCATTTGTTTTAAGAGGTTATGAAGTTGAAATCCAAGTTTCAATGGGAGAAGCTAAAGAAACTAAAAAAACAGCTAATTTTGGAGACACAGTAACATTTGAAACAACACCACTTGAAAATTACATATTTGATACAGTTAACTGTACTAACAATCAAGTTGGAGAATTTGACCAAGTGAGTAACATACTTTCAATAAAAAATTTAAATAACGATACAAAATGTGTAGTACAATTTAAACAAAACAAACATCAAGTTAACCTAAAAGTTATAGGTGGAGCATTAGTTAATGTTAAATCACCTTTATCAGTAGACAACAATGGTTCTGCTGCCTTCCCATTAAGTAAAAACGAAGGATACAAATACACTGGAGCTAAACTAACATGTGATGGAGTAACAGTTGAAAGTGAACTAAACACTGCAACAAACATATTAACAATTAAAAATGTTACACAAGACTTAAACTGCACATACACTTTAGCAGAAGATACTAAAGAAAGCGAATAGCTTAATAAGAAGTAATTGTTGAAATTGCTTCTTTTTTTATATAATCACATTAGAACAAGGTTTAAATAACTATGAATAACCAATAAAATTATATTATAAATAAACGACAAACTAATGACTTTTTCTCTATAATTTGATACAATTTATTTAAGAGTTTAAAAAAGAATATGATAAATATAATGAAAGAATTGCTTTAAACCCCCTGAAGTTGAACTTCATTATTTAGAAAGCATTAAAGATTTAGAAAAATTAGAAAATAAAAATTAATATTTCAATTACATATTGATTTTTATTTTTGTCATAATAAACAATAATTTACATAGGCTTTTAAACTTATGTATTTTTTATTTCAAAAACCTTAAATAACTTTTATAGACAAAAAGCTAATAATCTGTTAAAATTAAGTCATGACATGGAATATTAAAAATGTAAAAATTAGTAATAGAATTGTATTTGCGCCTATGGCAGGAGTGTCTAACATTAGTTATAGACAAATCATAAAAGAGTTTGGTGCTGGTTTAATATACTCTGAAATGATAAGCACTCTAGGTATTAAATATAATGGAAAGAAAACAATAGATTTAATTAACTTTGAAGATACCGAGCGCCCTATTAGCATTCAAATATTTGGAAGTGATATTACTTCTTTCGTAAGTGCAGCAAGATACATTGAAGAAAACTTTCACCCAGATATAATAGACATAAACATGGGTTGTCCTGTTCCTAAAGTTGCAATAAAAAGTCAAGCAGGAAGTGCTCTACTAAAAGACCCAGATAAAATTTATGAAATAGTTTCCGAAGTTGTAAAAAACACCAACACTCCTATCACAGTAAAAATAAGAAGTGGATGGGATAGTGATCACATTAACGCAGTAGAAGTTGCAAAAAAAATAGAACAAGCTGGTGCTTCAGCAATTGCTATTCATGCAAGAACTAGAAGTCAAGGATATTCAGGCAAAGCTGACTGGAACATCATAAAACAAGTTAAAGAAAGTGTAAGTATTCCAGTAATCGGTAATGGTGATATATCTACAATATATGACGCTAAAAGAATGCTTGAAGAAACAAAATGTGATGCAGTAATGATCGGACGTGCCACTCTTGGTAACCCTTGGTTTATCAAAGAATGCATAGAATATGTAGAAAATAATCGCGTCATCGATAAACCAACTGACTTAGAAAAAATAAACATGATAATAAAGCACTTTAACTTACTTAAAAAATACACCAATACAAAAACAGCCCTTCTAGAAATTAGGACACATGCCCTATGGTACCTAAAAGGAATACCTGGTACTAAAGAAATTAAAACTAAAATATGTCAAGCTAAAACAGAAGAAGAATTTATAGCTATAATAAATGAATTAAAAAATAATGTAAACAAATAAGGAGAATTGGATGAAACGTGAATTGGATCTGATATTAATATAAAACTTATAAAATATTAATATTGGAGAAAAAAATGAAAATAAGATTAGAAGAAGAAAAAGACTACAAAATAGTAAAAAACTTAACAAGAGATGCGTTTTGGAATAAATATAGACCAGGATGCATTGAACACTTAGTTGTTCATAAATTAAGAAATAATTCTAGATTTATAAAAGAACTAGACTATGTCATAGAAAAAGATAACAAAATAATAGGAAGTATATTTTATTCACTTGGTTACATAAAAACTAAAGATAACAAAGTATTAGATGTATTTATATTTGGACCAGTTAGTATAGACACTAATTATCAACACATGGGTTATGGAGAAACTTTAATAAATTACACACTAGAAATTGCTAAAAAACTAAACTATGACTTAGTACTTATAACTGGAAACCCAGACTACTATAAAAAGTATGGTTTTGTTTTGTCTAGCACATATAACATATATTATGAAGGACTAGAAAATGAAGAATCTCCATTCTTTATGGTGAAAGTACTTAATGAAAAGAACATCACTAAATACGAAGGAATATATTCTGACCTTGAAATATTTAATGTTACCGAAGAAGAAGTGAGTGACTTTGATAAAAACTCCCCACCAAAAGAAAAACTAGTACTTCCTGGATAACTAAATTAGTGATACAAAAAGCATGAAATCTTTCGTTCATGCTTTAATTTTTTTAATATTCTTCTATCTTTTTTGATACTCAAGTCAGACACCCAACACTCACTATTAGGTTTTCTTAAATCTTATTTAACTGTTTCTTTATAATATGTAGAATTCACAGGCTCTTGCATATCTATAATATAAAATTCACTTCCATTTTGCATAACATCAATTGACCACCGACCACTCAAATTACATTTACTTATAATACTCTTTAAATGTTCACACACCATACTCTTATTCTCATTATATCTATTATGTAACACTTCACAATTTCCTCCATTCCGAATTTTTGACAAATACGCACTTTTTCCGGAGTGAGTTTTTAACATAACTTACTATTGACAAACCGTAATTAATATAGTACAATAACCACGTAAATCGATGAAGAAGACGAGTAGCATTATATACTGTTAATAGAAAGCTAGGATGATGGAAACTAGTAACAAGCCTAATGTGAATAAAAACTTCTAAGTGGCTAAACAAGCCCGGATATATTCCGTTATAAATAAGAGATAATCAGTTAATGATTAAGAAGGGTGGAACCGCAGGTATCTTACTATGCCCCTTTAGTCATTAACTTTTTTATTTAAAAGAAGGAGGAAAAATAATGGAAAGAAATTTTACAGAACAAGAATTAGTTAGAAGGGAAAAACTAGAAAAATTAAGAAGTCTTGGACTTGATCCATTCGGTAACAGGTTTGATAGAGACTCACTTGCAAATGACATCAAAGAAAAATATAAAGACATAACTCATGAAGAATTAGATAGTATGGATGAGCACGCTAAAGTAGCAGGAAGAATTATGTTCATAAGAAAAATGGGAAAAGCATCATTCTTTTCAATTCAAGACAAGTCAGGCAAAATTCAAATTTATATCTCAATAAATGACATTGGAGAGGAAGACTATACTTTATTTAAAACTGCAGACATCGGAGACATCGTTGGTGTTGAAGGTAAAATAATGAAAACTATGACTGGAGAAGTTACTATAAAATGTTTAAAATATACTCACTTAGTAAAAGCATTAAAACCACTTCCAGAAAAATTCCATGGATTACAAGATAAAGAAGAAAGATATAGAAGAAGATACGTTGATTTAATAATGAATGAAGAATCAAAAAGAGTTGCTTTCTTAAGACCAAGAATTATAAGATGCATTCAAAACTTCATGGATAATCGTGGATTTACTGAAGTAGAAACTCCAGTACTAACTACTCTACTAACAGGTGCTTCAGCTAGACCTTTCGTAACGCACCACAATGCTCAAGACCTAGATATGTACCTAAGAATTGCACTAGAACTTCACTTAAAAAGATTACTTGTAGGTGGAATGGATGCAGTTTATGAAATCGGTAGACTATTTAGAAATGAAGGAATGGACTTAACTCACAATCCAGAATTTACATCAATGGAAGCATACCTAGCATATAGTGACTTAGATGGAATGATGGAAATGACAGAAAGCTTACTTAAAGAAATAGCAAGCAAAGTATTTAACAAAACTACATTTAACTGGAGAGGTCATGAAATTAGTTTAGATGGTAACTTCAAAAGAATAACAATGACTGAAGCAATTAAAGAACAAACTGGAATAGATTTCAGTAAAAACTATACAAATGAAGAAATGATTAAACTCGCAGAAGAACACGATATAGAACTTGAACCACATGAGAAAGTATTTGGTCATATTGTTAACAAATTCTTTGAAAAATACGTTGAAGAAACACTTATACAGCCAACATTCTTATGTAATCACCCAATAGAAATAAGCCCACTTACAAAAAAAGACCCAAAAGATCCTAGATTTGTACAAAGATTTGAATTATTTATTGGTGGAAAAGAAATGGCTAACGCTTACACTGAATTAAATGACCCAATTGACCAATTAGAAAGATTTATAGCTCAATTAAAAGAACAAGATTTAGGTAACGAAGAAGCAAACGACATAGATATGGACTTCGTTGAAGCCTTAGAATATGGAATGCCACCAGCTGGAGGTATTGGATACGGAATAGATAGACTTGTTATGTTCTATACAGAAAACGAGTCAATTAGAGACGTAATCCTATTCCCATTAATGAAACCTGAAACAAAAGAGAAGTAATATTTCTCTTTTTTTCTCAACACATAATTATAACATTTTAAATGAAATTTTTGATATTTACTTGTAAAACTTTACATTTATAGTGTATAATTAAGTAGGAGGTAAAAATTATGAAGAAAAAGAACACATTGTTCAAATCAATTGCAATTATGTTCTTAGTACTAGTCGTATTATCATGGATAATTCCAACTTCAAGAGTAAGTGGAACAGAAGTTATTTCTTCTGATTTAGCAAGAGTTTCATTACATCAATTATTTGAATACCCATGGGCTGGCCCTCAAGCATCTGCTAAAACAGTATTATTTATACTAGCAGTAGGTGGCTTCTATGGCGTACTTGGAATTACTGGAAAATACAGAAACTGTCTAGAAAAAATTGCAAAATCTATGAAAGGAAAAGAAGAACTATTCTTAATTATAGTATCACTAATATCCGTACTACTTAGTAGTGTGTTCGGTTTAGATATATTATTATTTATATTTATACCAGCAATAATCAGTATCATATTACTAATGGGTTACGACAAAATGACAGCTTACCTAGTTGCATTCATGTCTCCACTTATTGGTATGATAGGTTCAACTTACAGTGCATACTTAGCTGGTTACACTAACCAAGTACTTAGTCTAACTTATAAAAACGGACTACTTACTAAAATAGCTTTACTAGTAATATGCTTTGTTGTATTTATTGCTTTTACACTAAAACACGCAAGAAAAGTACTTAACAAAAATAGTGATAAAGAAGAATATGCTTATCTAGGAGAAAAAACTCAAAGTAAAAAACCTAGTTGGCCATTATATGTAATATTTGGTTTATTACTAGTATTACTTATCATTGGTTACACTGATTGGGAAGGTGTTTTTGGAATTACTTTCTTCACAGACTTACATAAAAATATCCAAGAATTCACAATCAAAGATGTTACTATACTAAAATACTTATTTTCTGGAACAGAACAATTAGGAAAATGGACTATTGATAGTTATACATTTATTCTAATACTTGCTACATTTATAATAAGCCTAGTATATAACATTAAACTAGACGACTCACTAGAAGCATACGCAAAAGGTATTAAGAAAAGCCTAAAATCTGCAGCATTAGTTGGTTTTGCTTACTGTGTAGTATTTATTGCATTCTACCATGGATACATTGTTACTATATTAAATTTCATTACTAACACTTGTGGTTTTGGACTTGCTAAACTAGTTAACATAACTTGGTTACAAGAAATAATACACTTAATATTTGGATCACTAGGCATGATAATTGCAACAGCTATAAATATAGACTACCTATATGTAGCATCTACAGTAGGAACATTCTTATCAGTTGCATATGCTGACTACACATTATTAATAAGTATTATAATGCAAGCAATATATGGTTTAACACTTTTCGTAGCCCCTACTTCAACATTATTGATTTTAGGTTTAACAAGCTTAGACATCAACTACAAAGACTGGCTAAAGAAGAGTTGGAAACTAGTACTTGAATTACTTCTTGTAATATTTATTGTAATAATACTTCTAGTAATAGTTAAATCTCATATATAAAATTAGAACTTTAACAAAAAAGTTCTTTTTTTGTATATTATTTTATAAAAACACTCAATATATCATATATTATGAAAGAGGTGTATATGAATAACTATACAGAAGAATTAAAAAGAATATTAAAGAGTAGTGAATTAATTGCTGAAAGTCTTAATAGTTCTAATATTAATTCTATTCATTTTATAATGAGTATGCTATCTAATTACAATTCATTATCAAAAATACTAGAGAAATACAAAATAAAACTAGAAGAAATAAAATCTTACTTACCAAAAGAACAATCTAATAAATATTTATTTTATAGTAAAGAACTATTAAGTTCTATTGAAAGTGTAATACTGTCTTTAGAAAATATAGATGACGAAATAACTCTAAATTTATTATTTAACGAAATATTATCTAACAAAGACACATTATGTTATAAAGCTCTAATAAAAACTAACATAGACATAGAAAGTCTAAAAAAAAGTATATTAACAACTAACACAATATCAAGTAACAGTATATTAAAAACAATTGGTAGAAATTTAAACAAACTAGCATTAAATAATGAATTTGACCCAGTTATAGGCAGAGAAAAAGAAATAACAAGAGTTATAGAAGTACTAAAAAGAAAAAACAAAAACAATCCCCTTCTACTAGGAGAAGCTGGTGTTGGTAAAACCTCAGTAGTTGAAGAACTAGCTAGACGTATTACTAAAAACCAAGTGCCTAATTTCCTTAAAGGAAAAACCATATATGAAGTAAACTTATCTTCAGTGATAGCTGGTACTAAATATCGTGGAGAATTTGAAGAAAAATTAACCAAACTAATTAACGAGTTTGAAAAAAACGATAACTTAATACTATTTATAGATGAAATTCACACTCTAGTAGGTGCAGGTGGAGCTGAAGGGGCAATTGATGCTTCAAACATATTAAAACCCGCCCTAGCAAGAGGAAAACTTTCACTTATAGGCGCAACTACTCTAAAAGAATACACTAACTCCATAGAAAAAGACAAAGCCTTAGATAGAAGATTTGAACCACTTTTAATAAATGAAACCAATTATGAAGAAACACTATACATTCTAAAAAAAATAAAACCTAATTATGAAAAATACCACAACGTTAAAATACCAAATAACATTATTGAATTAACTGCAAAACTATCAAACAAATACATAAAAAATAAACATAATCCAGATAAATCAATAGACATACTAGACGAAATATCAGCTGTAACCTCTCTTATGGAAAAAAAGACAACTTATTCTAAAATAAAAAATAAAATATCTGTTCTTACTGAAAAGAAAAATAAATATATATTAGAAAACAACTTAACAAAAGCACTAACTCTAAAAAAAGAAATAACTACACTTGAAAATAAACTAAAAGAAAATACTAATAAAAACAAAAAAAACATAGTAACAAAAACAATTTTAAAAGAAGTACTAGAAACAAAAACAAACTCAAATATATTTGAACTATCTAACCCTGACTATTTTATAGATTTAAATAAGTACCTAAAACAAAACATATTTGATCAAGATCATATAATAGATAACATTACAAATAAATTAATTTCTTTCACAAAAAGTACTAGTAACTTACCACTCACTATATCACTTAATGGTCCAGTTAAAACAGGAAAAACTTACTTAGTAAATACACTATCTAACTACCTAAAAACACATCTAATAACATTAAATATGAAAGACTACATAACAAGCACTAGTATTACAAAACTAATTGGTTCATCAGCAGGATATGTTGGATATAACGAAAAAAACACACCATTTGAAAGCCTAAAACACCACCCTGTTTCGATAATTCTATTAGAAGACTATAACTATACCCACCCTACTATAAAAGCCTTATTTAACACCATTACAAGCACTGGAAAACTAACTCTTAACAATAATGAGACAATTAATTTTGAAAATACTATAATAATTAAAACAACAAAAGAATCAAATGAGTCTAAAATTGGTTTCATAGAAAAACAAACAAATAAAAACATTCTCTCATTCAATCCACTTTCCAAAAACACAATAAAGAAAATAATAACTAAACAAAATAAAAATCTAACAAATGAACAAATAGAAAAAATAATAGAAAAATCTAACTATTTAGAAGAAAATGCTAAAAACATAAACAACTTAATAAATGAAAACTTAGTGAACTTTAATGAAGTAACACAAAATTTATGATATAATATTACCAAGGAAGTGAAAATATGGAATTATTATTAATAATACTTATAATAAGTTTACCTCTTATATCACAGTTATATATAACAGTAACTTATAAAAAAACATCTAACATTGAATTTAGAAGTGACACTACAGGATATGATGTAGCTAGAAACATACTTGATAAAAATGGTTTAAACAACATACTAGTGGTTGAAACAAATGGAACACTAACTGATCATTATGACCCAACTAGAAAAGTAATAAAGTTATCTAAAGATATATATCACGGTAACTCAGTTGCAAGCGTATCAGTTGCAGCACATGAAGTAGGACACGCTATACAAGATAAAGAAGGATACACATTCTTAAAAATAAGGCACGCAATATTCCCAGTAGTAAGCTTTTTAGATAGAATATCATACATAGTAATATTTTTAGGTTTTCTACTTGAATACATGAACTTAGTATACTTTGGAATATTCGCAGTAGGTGCTGGCGTATTATTTCAAATAATAACTTTACCAGTAGAAATAAACGCATCAAAAAGAGCAATAAAAGAACTAAAAAGTCTTAACTTAACAACAGATAGAACAGAAAACTTATCAAAAAATATGCTAACAGCTGCAGCTTTAACATATGTTGCAAGCACACTTGCCGAAATATTACAACTTATAAGACTAATCGGTATTATAAAAGACAACGATTAGTCTTTTTTTATACAAAAAAAATAACACATTAGTGTTACTTTACAAATGGAATTAATCCCATAAATCTAGCTCTTTTAACTTCTCTAGCTATATGTCTTTGATGTAATGCACAAGCACCAGTCATTCTTCTAGGTAAAATCTTACCTTTATCATTAATGTACTTAGTTATAATAGGTACATCTTTATAATCAACGCTTTTTCCAGCACACATTTGACATATCTTCTTTTTTCTAGGATAAAATTCTTTCATTATTTATTCCTCCTTTACTAAAATGGTAAATCATCATCACTAAGTGATACTTCACTACCAAAATCTTTAAAAGGGTCGTCATTACTAACATCTACTCCTGTTTCAGGACTTGGTTGATCCATATAAACAGAACTTGTTGTATCAACATAAGCATTAACTGGACTACTCTCATTATTATCTCTTCTAGAACCCATTAACTCAATTCTATCAGCTATAACTTCAGTAACATATCTCTTACTTCCATCTTGAGCATCATAACTTCTAATTTGAATTCTTCCATCAATACCTATTTGACTACCTTTAGTTACATACTTTTGAACAACATTAACTTGAGGTCCAGTAACTTGTACAGGTATAAAGTCAGCTTCAACAACACCTTCTCTATTCTTAAATGTTCTATTAACAGCAACAGTGAAATTAGCAACAGAATTACCATTAGTAAATACTCTAATTTCAGGGTCTTTTGTTAATCTTCCTACAAGTACTACTTTATTCATAATACTACTCTTCCTCCTTAATGATTAAATGTCTTAAAATTCTTTCGTCTATTAAAGCTTTTCTATCAAACTCTTTAACAGCCTTACTTTCACATTCAACATTAAGTAAATGATAATAACCTCTTACTTGTTTTTCAATTTCATAAGCTAACTTCTTTTGACCTAAATCTTTACTATTTAAGATTTTACCACCCATATCAGTAATAATACTTTCAAAAGACTTAACTACGTTAGCTACTTCTTCTTCAGCGATATCAGCTTTTACAATGAACATGATTTCATATTTATTCATTTCATTTCACCTCCTTATGGTCTATTGGCTTCACATGAAGCAAGGAAGATTTCTCTTCTCACAAGTATTCTACCACAACTTAAAACATTAATCAATAGCATTTTAAAAGAAAAAGCAAGCTAGTTAGCTTACTTATACCTAATTATTAAATATAATACTTAATAAGATCACAAAGTAAAGTACACATATATCATACCTAATTCATTACATATGGATCACTTTGTGTTCCACTTCCTGTTACTGTTATATCAGACTTTAAAGCCATAACTGGAGAATAAGCATTTGCATTAGTCACTGAAGCACCAGCACCAGCGTTTCCTAAATACCCTGGTCCATCTACATAGAATACGTAACTAGTATCCGCAGGATGAGGATTTATTAGCCATTGTAATTGTTGAGAACCTTGATATAACCAGTTGTTATTATAACATGCATATACGTTACTATATTTACTTGGCATATTTGTTCTAACACAATCACTCGCTAGTACAGCATATCCATAATCACTTGGATATGTTAACCCTACGCTTCCAATATATGTTGCAGTGCTAGAAGAACTTGGTCCTATCGTTCCTTTACTTTCCAGTACTCTCTCCATTTTATATAAATCTGCTGATGTATATGATTTATATGAGTATGATGTACCCAAATACATCTTGTAATTCACGGTGTTTTTAAAGTTAGTCAAACTATAATTAATTAATGTGTTTCTAGAAATGGTTGACGTCGGGTAATAATTTAAACTAGTACCTAAATTATACAAAGAAGTTGGATAATTATTTCGTTCATAATACTTTCTTACTCTTATTACATTCTCGCCATTTTCTCCATCTGGAAATAATCCTATAATTCTCCATAATTCTTTAGTTCCATTATTTTCCATATAAATGTAGTTATTTGGGTCACTACCTTCATATCTATATCCATTTTCATTTACTGCATTTGTTTGAATTAATGTTGCTAATGATGTTCCATTTTTCTTAAATGTTATTGAACAACTTTTTGCACTTATTATATTGCTTATTGTGTAAGTATTACCGCTTAATGTTCCGCCACATGTATCTGTTTCAAGTTCTGCTTTGTAGCCATCGTTTGGTGTTACTGTAAATTTTGCATCTTTACCTTTTTCAACAAGTACTGTACCTGTACCACTTCCGCTATTAACATTTAAATTAACTTCATAAGTATTAACTGGTACTGCTTCTATAATATAAGGATTTTCTGCACTTCCATCTCCAGTTTTATATATGTTGTCTCCCTTAATTGAAATCACGGGTCTTACTGCTAAAACATTTGATAAAATAATAAGTGGAGATCCAATTCTACTAATTTCTACATTTTTTCCACCTAAGCCATAAACATTCCCGCGATATTGAGTTGATACTCCTTCAGGAGTTAATAACCAGCTCCACAAATCACCAGTAATATTTTTACTTAAGCTATTGTTTGAATACCACACTTTTTCATTTTTTTCATGATACAATCCTCCAGCATAAACAGCTTCATCTACTGTCATTAAAGAAATAGAATACTTTAAATCACCATTTCCAGTGTTTGTATTTAAAACGCTAAAACTGTCTTCTTTTGACGCACAAGAATAAGTAGGATTACTATTATTTCCAATTGTTTTTATTCTATCACTAGCAGAAAAAAACGTATAATTTCCAGGTGTTTTATAATTATCATAAGAACTGTTTACTGATATACTTCTATCTTGGCAATAAACTGATTCTTGACTTATATAACTATTTAATTTCAATAAATGTTTGTTATACCAATTATCTATATACTTTTTAATTACACTTGAGTTTTCATTTGTTCTGTTATTTTCTAAACTTCCTTTAGTCCCATACATATACCCAATATTTAATGGATCAGCTTCTTCAAATTCACTAAACACTGAGGTTCCAATATAACCTTTTTCTGTATCTGAACTTGTTCCTGAATATAATAATCTTATACTACCGTCTTGGTTTGATCTTATTATTCTCCAATACATTGGATCACCTTTTTTAGCAATTTGAACACTTCTACAATTAGCCATTTCGTAATTAATTCCTCTAGAAGTAATTTTATATGAACTACATTCTGCCATTGTAGAAAACTCTTTTTGAGAAAAAGTAATCACTTCTCCACTATCTACTTTCTTAAAATCACCTAAAATTGTAGTCTTATCTTCTTGCCACTCTCCAAACTTTACCCAGTTGTTTCTAGCATCCCCTGCAAAGTAATACACATCAGTATTATTTTCTTTTGCTTTGTATAATGTATTTACATTAGTTTCAGTAAATATTGTACTAAAGTCTGTTCTAGTTTTTATAGTTGGGTTATCAGCTAGTAACTTATCATATATTTTAGGTTTTCCTGTACTTTCTTCAATAGCTAAAGTTCCACCCAACCTTTTACCCATATCAATACTTTGATCTTCATCTATACTTATATATTTAAATTCTACTTGATATGTTTGCTTACTTTCCTTTGGAATTACTACATCATACGCTAAAACCACATCTTTGCTATTTTCTGTTTTAACAATATTTAAATAGTTATCCATATTATATCCAGTATCACTTGTTATTTTATACTGAAGTGTATTTATACTTTCAAATGTATTAACTAACCCCTTTAATAAAATATTATAGTTAAAATCTTCTTTACTATTATTTGTTATAGTAAAACTTTTAACATTATTCCATCCAGGACTTATTGTTTCATCAGCAATACTTGATGTATCAGTAAATGTTATTGCTACATTTTTAGCAACTAAATTTATATCTTTTGGGTTACCTACTATTCTTGCAGCAAAAAATGCAAAACTACAACTTATCGTTACTATTATTAATGTTGTTACTACTACTCCTAAATCTATTTTTTTCATATATACCACTCCCATCTATATTATTCACATATTCTAATAAAATTATTATAGCATTTCTATGAGATTTTTTCAACATACTTTCTCATAGAATATTTTGATATAACATACATTAAATATTTATGGTATCTTTTAATAGGAAGGTGAGAACATGAAGGATATAATAAAACCAACAAAAAAGAAAAATGAAACAGTTTATAAATCTTTATATATTAAAGAAGATTTAGTTAAGAAACTAGAAATAATAGCAAAAGAACATGATACATCTTTTAATAATGTGGTTATAAGTTTATTAGAATATGCTTTAGATGAATTAAAAGCTGAAGAAGAATTAGTTAAAGAATAAGAATTAGTAAAAGACGCTAATTCTTATTTTATTAAATTCCCCATATTTTCAAGGAAAATTAAGTATATTTACATCACAAACTCGTATTTTCGTGCATTTTGCACGTTTTTACATTGTTTTTTCGTGCATTTTGCCCGAATTTACAAGTTACACACAAAAAAATATCAAGTGTTAATAACTTGATACTTATAAACATCAACTTTCTTTAATCGCTTTTAATTCTTCATAATACATAGTTTCTGCTACATAATAATATGGAAGTACATAAATTATTGGGAATATGAATAAGCATAATAGTGCCCATCCAATAAAACTTAATTGAAATACAAAGTAGTCCCATTTGTACCCATACATCAAGTCTTTACTTTTCTTTATAATAGCCATCGCATCAGTATCTTCTCCGTCAATAAATATAAAAGTACTCATTGAATAACTTAAACCCGCTATTATTCCAGGTATTAAGAATAGTAAACCCCATAAAGCTGTAAATATACTAATTAATATATAAAGCAATATATTAGTCCACATTCTTTCTTTATAGAACTTAAATAAATCACTAATGTCAAAACTCTTATCTCTTACTATATTTAAAACATAATAACTTACTCCAGCAGTTAAAGGAATACTAATAAAACCATAAATCGCGTCTATCACATTATAATAAACATTATTATAAATTTCAATTTTAGCCCCCTCAACTAGTCCACCAAAGAAACCAAATAAACTACTAATAGCCATAACTACTAAAAGTGCTTGCCATATATTCCACATATTACCGTTAAGTTTCTCTTTTGCAGCCTCTTTTAATCTAGGTCTATTAATAATACCATTCTTACTAAATCTAGTCTTTCCTTTATCACAACATTCACATTTACCATTTATTAGTTCTTTTCCACACTTACTACAAAACTTTTCCATAATTTCCTCCTAAACATTAAATCTAAAGTAGCAAATATCCCCGTCTTGCATAACATATTCTTTTCCTTCAAGTCTAGCTTTACCTGCTTCCTTAACTTTAAGTTCACTTCCACAACTAATTAAATCTTCATAGCTCATTACTTCAGCCTTAATAAACCCTCTTTCAAAGTCACTATGTATAATTCCTGCACACTCAGGTGCTTTCATACCCTTTTTAAAAGTCCAAGCTCTAACTTCGTCACTTCCTACAGTAAAGAATGTAGCTAGCCCTAAAGTATCATAAGTAACTCTAATTAGTTTATCTAGTCCACTCTCTTCTATACCAAGTTCACTTAAGAACACTTTCTTTTCAGAGTCCTCTAGCTCAACTAATTCACTCTCTATCTTAGCGCACATAAGAATAACTTCACATCCATCATTCTTAGCATATTCTCTAACTTTATCAATAAACTCATTATTTCCAGTTACTAAATCAACTTCATTAACATTAGCTAAATAAATCATAGGTTTCATAGTAATAAGATTAAATGGCTTCAATATCTCTAGTTCATCTTCTTCAAATTCATGATGTCTTAACACTTCTCCACCAGATAAAATACTCTTACACTTTTCCATTAACTCTACTTCTTTTAAAGCTTCTTTATCTCTACTTGTTTCAGCTTTCTTTTTTATTCTATCAATTCTATTACTAACTATTTCCAAATCACTCATAGCTAATTCCAAATTAATTATTTCAATATCCCTAATTGGGTCAATATTCCCTTCAACATGTATAATATCTTTATCAACAAAACATCTTACTACATGTATTACAGCATCTACTTCTCTTATATGACTTAAAAACTTATTTCCAAGTCCTTCTCCACTACTAGCGCCTTTTACTAGCCCTGCTATATCAGTAAACTCATATTGTGCACCAATACACCTTTCAGGCATATACATTCTTTCTAATACTCCAAGTCTTTCATCAGGTACTGTTACTGTACCTAAATTCGGGTCTATTGTAGCAAAAGGATAATTAGCTGCTAAAATATTTTTTTTAGTAATAGCATTAAATAAAGTACTCTTCCCCACATTAGGCATACCTATAATTCCTGCTTTTAAAGCCATATATAAAACCTCCTTAATATGTTAACGTTGGATAACTACCAATACCAATAGGTAACCCTGTAATATAGAAACCTAATATTAAAATTACCCACATTATTAACATAACTATTCCATAACTTCTTAAATACTTAAATGTTCCAAATAATGTTACCTTATCACTCTTATCATACTTAATTAATAAAGCCAAATATATAACAAAGTAAGGTGTAAGAGGTGTAAATGCCATACTTATACTAGAACCTGCTACATATATAACTTGTGCAAACTCTGGACTAATACTTGAATTCATTAATGCCGGTACTACTGTACTAGACATAATCTTCCACTTACTTAAAAGTCCAGTATATATAAGTCCACTTAATATACATATTACAAATAATAATAATATTAATCCTATTCCACTAAATTTAAACACATTTATTAAGTTAGTAAGAAGTGCAACAAATACAAGCCCTATATTACTTTTATCAAATGTATTAATAAATAAACTAGCTACAAATATTAAAACCAATATATTACCAATACCATCTAAACTATAACTTAAACACTCACTTATTTCCTTATCACCCTTAACTGTTTTAGCAACACTCGCATAAGTAAATCCAGCTATTATAAACAAGAATGTAACTATGAACACAAAACCTTGATTAAATAAACTATTACTTCCAAATAGTTTATCAATATAATGTGTTTGACTCGCATCCAACAAGCCCCCACTTAAAGGTAAACCAGGAATTATCATATAAATAATGATTAATATGTATAGTATAGATGCACCCATACTGCATACAAATCCTCTTAATTCTCTTTTACTAAAATTAACGTTATCTAGTATCTCTACTTCATCAAATTCATACTTACCCAAACTAGGCATTATTGTTTTTTCTGTAATTCTAGTAAGTAAAATAGAACCAGTTATTATTGCAACTAACATAATAAATAATTGAAAGAATATACCTATTTCATAAGTACTATCTATAACTTTAGCACTACTTATAGTTAATGTAAGTAAACTACTTTCTATACTAGTTAAAAACACATTTATTCCAGTACCAAAGCAAATACCTGTAAAACTAGCAATTATTCCTCCCAAAGGATTTCTATGTCCATATTTAAACAACATCGCGCCTATTGGAAGTAAAAGCACAAACCCAATATCTCCAAATAAACTTGATATAATACTTAGTAGTATTAATATATATGTAATACTATTTTTCCTAAAACTTTGAGTTATCAAAGTAAAGAACGTTCTAGCTAAACCTGTTTTTTCTAGCACCCCTATACCAATAAGAATAATTATTAAATTACCTAGAGGTGCAAAATTAACAAAGTTATTTACTGTACTTGTAAGTATATACTTTATTCCGTCAAAACTAAACAAATTCTCTACTTGTATTACATTATTCTGAATAGTACTAGTATATTGATTAACCGTACTATATTCAGCTTGAAAATTAAATAATGATAACACAAAACTAAGAAGCATTACTCCAATTGTAAGCAATATAAACACAAAAACAGGATTTCTCTTATTTTTCATTTTCCACCACTTTCTTAAGTTTCTTTTCAAACTCTAATCTATCCATCATTATAGTTCTACCACAATTAACACATTTAAGCTTGATATCAACACCAAGCCTAACTATCTCCCATAAATTAGTACCGCATGGATGCGCTTTTTTCATTATAACTATACTTCCTATACCATATTTCATAGTTAATCCTCTATTTCTATATTTAATATTTCTAATATTCTCTCTAAATCTTTATCACTATCATATGGAATTACTATTTTATTATTATTAATTTTAACCATAGTACCAATTTTCTCTCTCATGATACTCTGCACCACATTATGTCTTTCATTAACTTGAACATGTTTTTTAATAGGAACTTTCTTAACAGAATTATTATCATTAATTATATCTTCTAACTCTCTTACACTCAAGTTCTTATTAACAACATCTTGTGCCAAACTAAATATCTCACTCTCATCTTCAAGTTTACTAAGACACCTTGCATGTCCCATAGTAATCTTATTATTTAAAACTAATTCTTGTACTTTACTAGGTAATTTTAAAATACCAAGAATATTAGTTATATGACTTCTACTCTTTCCTACTTTAGTAGATAGTTCCTCCTGAGTAATATGCATAACTTCTATCATTTTCTTATATGCAAGTGCTTCTTCTATAATATTTAAATTTTCTCTTTGAATATTCTCAAGAAGCGCTATACTCATCATTTCTTCATCATTAAAGTCTCTTATAATTGCAGGAACCTCACTAAGTCCAGCCATCTTAGCAGCTATACTTCTTCTTTCTCCAGCAACAATCTCATATCCTTTAATACTCTTTTTAACAATGATAGGCTCTAAAATGCCATACTCTTTAATACTACTAGCAAGTCCTTCAAGTAACTCCTTATCAAACACTTTTCTTGGTTGATATGGATTACTTCTAAGTTCATTTAAATTAATCATTAGTATTTCATCTTTATTTGCATTATCTACAACATTCTTCTCAAACTCTTCTAGGTTAAAAGCTTCTCCACTAAATAGTTGTTCTAGCCCCTTCCCTAGTGCTTTCCTCTTGTTTTCCATTTCTTTCAATCACTTCCTTTGCTAAATTAATATAAGCTAAAGCTCCTCTACATTTTGGATCATATTCCAAAATTGGTTTTCCATGACTTGGTGCTTCAACAAGTCTAACAAGTCTTGGAATAATAGTATTAAATACTTTCTCTTTAAAGAACTTTCTTACATCTTCAACAACCTCAAGCCCCACTAATGTTCTACCATCAAGCATTGTAAGTAAAACACCCTCTATATCTAACTTTGGGTTTATCTTACTTTGCGTAAGTAAAATTGTATTTAAAAGTTGTGTAACCCCTTCTAGTGAATAATATTCACATTGTACAGGTATTAATACACTATCGCTAGCAGCAAGTGCATTAGTAGTAAGAACTCCAAGTGCAGGTGGACAATCTATTAAAATATAATCATATCTGTCTCTTATCAAATCTATCTGTAACTTAAGTTGATCCCCTATTATAAAATCACTTTCTTTACTAGCCATTTGAATTAACTCTATTTCTGCTCCACTTAAATAAATCATAGATGGAATAATAGATAAATTCTTAAATTTTGTTTTAATAATAGCATCCCTTATATCTGAGTTATGTGTAATAACATCATAGATGCTCTTATTAATATTAGCTTTATTAAGACCTAGCCCAGTAGTACTATTACTTTGTGGGTCTAAATCTATTAATAAAACCTTTTTACCTAAATGCCCTAAAGCACTAGATAAATTTATACTTGTTGTTGTTTTGCCTACCCCACCTTTTTGATTTACAAGTGATATAACCTTTCCCATAATACTACCTCACTATAGAATATTTTAACACAAAAAACACTAACTTAAAAGAGATTATTAAAAACTTTCAAAATAATTTTTAATAATCTCTATAATATTAGTGCACATATCTAGAAATAATACATCACTTTTTTAAGAAAATTACAAAAATAAAATTAAAACAATATAATTATATTTCACATCTTTTTAAAGTAAAAGTCCCATTCACTACTAACCAAATGGAGTTTTTACTAAAATTTCTATACGATATTTTAAATAAACTTTTAATAAGTCTCTTTGTTTATAAAAATATACTCATATAAATTGGTAAACCTGTTACATTTTCATTATTAGAACCCAAATTTTTACTAGATAATTTTAGTCCAGACTTTAATCCATAATTTTCCATAACAGACTTTAAACTCTTAGATTTTGTATTATCAGCTGATTTAACTTCAACAGCAGTTGCTTGATTATTATATCTAATAAAGAAATCAATTTTCAAAGTAGACTTCTTTTCAAAATAATAGCATTTTTTCCTAAGTTTTTCAAGTGTTTTTTTGCAAAATCAATATTTTTCAAAGGAATATCATCATTTCAAAAAAAGTTGAAGATTTTACTCTTCAACTTTATCTTTCTTTTTAGTTTTCTTACCTTCATTATATTCTCTTACTACTTCTTCAATTTCTTCTTTAGTAATTGTTTCTTTTTCATATAATGTCTTAGCTAAAGCTTCAACTAAGCCTTTATTCTTAGATAAGATATCCTTAGCATTCTTATAACATTCATTTATAATCTTTCTAATTTCTTTATCTATTTCTAAAGCAACAGCATCACTATAGTTTTTACTACTATTAGTATAATCTCTTCCTAAGAATACTTCTCCACTTTTATGTTCAAATTGTACAGGACCCAAGTCACTCATACCATATTCAGTAACCATACTTCTTGCTATTTGAGTAGCTCTCTTAAAGTCATCTGAAGCTCCTGTAGATATTTCACCGCAGAACAATTCTTCACTAACTCTACCACCTAAATAACTTGTAATTCTTTGAAGTAACTCATCCTTAGTAGCAACCAAAGTTCTCTCTTCCTTAGGAAGCATTTGAGTATACCCTCCAGCCATACCTCTAGGAATAATTGTAATCTTATGAACTTCTTCACCATTAGGAAGTTCTATTCCTAAAACGGCATGTCCACTTTCATGATAAGCTACTATATTCTTTTCATAATCTGTTACTTTTCTACTAACTTTAGCAGGACCCATAAGAACCCTATCACTAGCTTCGTCTATCTCGTCCATTCCAATATCGTCTTTATTTCTTCTAACAGCTAAAAGTGCAGCTTCATTAAGTAAGTTTTCTAAGTCAGCTCCACTATACCCTGGAGTTCTCTCAGCTATTCTCTTCAAGTTAACAGCTTTATCAAAAATCTTACCCTTAGCATGAACATTAAGTATAGCTTCTCTTTCTCTAACATCTGGTAAATTAACAGTAACTTGTCTATCAAATCTACCTGGTCTTAAAAGTGCAGGATCAAGTACATCTGGTCTATTAGTTGCAGCTATAATTATAATCCCTTCATTAGCCCCAAAACCATCCATCTCAGTAAGTAATTGGTTTAAAGTTTGTTCTCTTTCATCATGTCCTCCACCTAAACCTGTTCCTCTTTGTCTACCCACTGCATCTATTTCATCAATAAATATTAAACATGGAGCATTTTGTTTAGCTTGTTTAAACATATCTCTTACACGTGATGCACCAACACCAACGAATAACTCAACGAAATCACTTCCACTTATATAATAAAATGGTACTTTAGCTTCTCCAGCTACTGCTTTTGCAAGTAATGTTTTACCTGTTCCTGGAGGACCAACTAATAAAACACCTTTAGGAATTCTAGCCCCTAACTTAGTAAACTTCTTAGGACTCTTTAAAAAGTCTATTAACTCTTTAACTTCTTCTTTCTCTTCATTAAGTCCAGCAACATCCTTAAATGTAACTTTTCCACCTTCTTGATTAAGTTTAGCTCTACTTCTTCCAAAGTCTAGTGTTCCACCTTTGCCATTACCCATCATTGCTCTTACTAAATAAATAGTAAGTCCACCGATTAAAAGTATTGGAACGAAATCTAAAATTATTACTAACCAACTAACACTTCCTGGATCTTTATTAATCTTAACATCAAGTTGTTGTTCATTACTAATACTAAGAATGTTATCAATAACACTATCTGTATATGGAACAATCAACTTAAATGTCTCGTTTTTACTATAGTTTTCTAGTTTACCAGTTATCAAATATACACTATCACTATCTTTTGGTGTAACAGTTAATTCCTTAACCTTTTCTCCTTTTAAATTAGTTAAAAACTCATTATAATTCATTTCATTAACCTTAACATTATTTAAATTAAATGTATAGTAAATAATACCAACTACAAATATAAGCATAATATAAGGCATAATGTCTTTAAACATATTTTTCTTTTTCATAATCTCTTCCTTTCTTTAATAGTACTTAAGTATTATATCACACTTTTTACCTTTTTCTACATCAAATTTACTCTTTTTAAGTCCAGGTATCCAAATAATGTTATTTTCTGCATCACTCACAACTGGCCAAACATGTCTATCTTTTGTAGAAATCTTACTATCTATAAATATATCATTAACCTTTTTATGTCCATTCATTCCTTTAACCATCATCTTGTCTCCGTTTCTTCTAGTTCTAACATAAAGAGGTAATGTAATATCATCAATATTTAGTCTAATAGTATTGTTACTAGTATCTTCACAACTACTTACTACTTCAATATTCTTTCCATTAGGTAAATTCACAACATCATTTATCTCAATTTCATACACGTTAGATTCTTCTTCTTCATAATCAAAACTAACTTCATCATAAGCTCTTACCACTTTAACATTATTAGGTAAATGAACCACACTATTAGGAGTTTCCTTATTTATTAAATCAAATATCAAATTAACATGTGTGCTAGTAACAATGAATAAATCATCTCCATATATTTTCTCTAGTATACTATAAATAATCTTACTTTGAATTAAATAGTCAAGCTCTTTAAACTTAGGAATATCTAACACTCCACCTTTAAATACTTTAGTGATCACTTCTTTAATTTCTTTATCAATATAATTATTATATAAAAGCAAAGTTTCACTAAACTTCAAAAACTTTTCATGTACTAATGGGTCTTCTTTTTTTAAAAATGGTAACATACATTTCCTATATCTATTTCTTGTATGAACGTCATCTAAGTTAGTCTTATCTATATAATATTTTACCCCATTTTCTTCACAATATTTAACTAAAGTATCTTTTGTAACACTAATTAAAGGTCTAATAATTGTATACCCATCTCTACCAACACATTTACTAAATCCACTATATCCTTTTAAAGTAGAACCTCTTACTATACGCATAAGAATAGTCTCAATTAAATCGTCCCCATGATGTGCTGTCATTAAATATTTAGCATTATATTCTCTAACTATCTTTTCAAAGAAATTATATCTAACAGTTCTAGCTTCATTTTCAAAGTTATCATCTCCCCAATTTTTAACACTTAGTCCTTCAAAAATAACTCCGATTTCTTTAGCATACTTTCTTACATACTCTTCTTCTTCCTTACTTTCTTCTCTAACATTATGGTTAACATGTGCAACTATTAAAACTAAATCTAGTTCATTTTTAAGTTTAAGCATAATACTAAGTAAAGCCATCGAGTCAGGCCCACCACTTATTCCTAAAACTATAGTATCTCTGTATCTTATACCACTCTTGTTAAGTAAATAATCATATACTTCATTCATATTATTCCCCCACAACAATATATAATTTATTATTATCTTTAATTAAAGTAAATATTTCATTATTCTTATATCCCAAATCTTCTTGATATTCCCACCTGGCACTAACTTTATAAGCTGAATACTCTTTATCTTTATAAGTATAAGTAATATTCTCTATATTAGTTACTTCAACACTCTTTACAATAGGTAACTTTTGCACTCTATCTCCATAAATATTAGTTTTAACGTGATTATACATAGTATCTCCAGCATGCATTTTAAAGTTCTCTACCATATCACTAGGAATAAATTCAACACCACCTATATCACTACTAGTAAGTTTATTATCTAAAGTATAAAAATCACTCACAAATAATTTTACTATTTCTTTAGCATAATCTTCATAATTAACTTCTTTACTATTTAAAGTACTCTTTAAATCATTAAAATACTCTTTATATAAATCACTATCGTAATCATCTAATGTATAGCCATACAACTCTAAACTATCAAGTTCTTTCTTTGTAACTACGTTCTTTTCATCTTTAACTAAAAACTCAAGAGTAAACTTTACACCAATTACTATAATAACTACTAAGATTAAACTAATCATAACAAAATAGAATAACTTATTTTTATTTAAAACTTTCCTCATCTTTTTATCCTTTCTAATTTCTCACTCTCTGTGCTTATCAAATTATGTACAATTATACCTTTACTTACCTCAAGTCTCACTTCAGCATATAACTTAATTTGATCAATATACTCACTACTAATAGGCTCTGAAGTCAAAGAAACATATTCATCCCTTAAATTGTTATAAAACACTTTATTTGTAATAATATCTCCATTAGGAAAAACTACTATTTTATCATTTCTACTGAAAATATCATTTCCTAAAGGATACTTATAACTTAAATTAAACATGTTTGCTACAGTTGGAAACACATCCCACATTCCCATCACATCTTTAACTTCACCATTTATTATACCATTACTTGTATAGATAATCAAAGGTGTATTTTTAAGAATATCATATTGGTAATTGTCTAAATCAACATAAGTAGGGTCAAGTTTATTCTTATATTCACCTGATTTTTCATCGTAATTATATAGTAAATTCAAGTTTTTTTTGCCTAGTTTACTCTCATGATCCCCATATAATATGAATACGGTGTCCTCATCTAACACATTTTCTTTAACAAGTTTAAAGAACACACCAAGTGCTTCATCAGCATAATGTGCACTCTTTAAATAGTTACCCATTTCTGTATCATTTAGATATCCTAAATCAATATTGCCATATTTAGTAACATCATCAAATGGACTATGATTACTTAACGTAATAATCTTACCCATATACTTAGTATTACTTTCTTTAATATTTTTTAAAATAGGAATAATTTGTTTAAAGAAAGACTTATCACTTAACCCAAGTCCTACTAAATCTTCACTTTTCTTGTCAGTTGGTACTTCAAAATAAGATTTATCAAAATACTCTTTATATCCTAAAGTATTATACATATTCTTTCTATTCCAATAATCTCCTACATTTGCATGCATACTAAATGTGTAGTAGCCTTTATTATCAAAAGCTTTCTCCATACTTTCATATTTTCTATTAAAATAATTTACAAACACTGTCCCTGAAGAACTTGGTAAAATTCCAGTACTCAAAGTAAACTCGGTATCGCTACTTGTTCCAATACTAATTTGTGGATAAAACTTACTAAAGTACATTCCTTCCCTACTAAGTTTATTTATATTAGGAGTTATCTCTACTCCATTAACTTTTAAATCAATTAAGAAATTTTGAATACTCTCCATATGAATAAATATTACATTCTTATCTTCAAATATATTAGTGTACTTATTTGTTTCATAAGTTCTATCTTTACTATAAAACTCTAAAAACGTATGAGCACTCTCATCATATCCAAACATCGGACTAATCGCAGGAGTTAAGCTTGTTACCATATCACTTAACATATAAGTATATATTCCAAATCTTTTAACAACTGCATCCCTGTTCCAAAGTTTAACTAATTTACTTCCATCACTCTTTGTCATAGTAAGTCCTATCATAATTCCGAGGATAAGTGCACACACTCCAGTCCTTCTGAACATCAACTTTCCTTTTTCTTCTTTTCCAACATTGTAATAATAATTCTTTTTAACAAGAAGTTTATTAACTACTATAAGTGTTATAGGCGCAAGTAAATAAACAAAGTATTCTAATCTTAATTTAGTAGTAACCGAATCACTTACTTGTCCAAACATACTCATTGTACTAAGTAAACTTACACTTACATAATTAGTATAAAACATATAATAAATAGAATTAACAACACATATAAGTGTAAAAACTATATTAACACTTAAAAAATACTTGAATTGATTTTTAGGTTTAAACAAATAACCAAAAGAACCAAATATAAGAATAATAACTAAGTCCCATATAAAAGGTCTAAAATCAAATGTTAATCCCATTGTTAAAGCTCTAAGTAAAGTCCCAATTATTAAAGAAGTTAATGAGTAAGTCAAAAACAAAATATTAGTACTATAATACTTTTTAAATTTCTTAACAAAGTTTTTAATAGTATTCTTCATTCTAATCATTCCTCACAACAATATTTTACCAAATTTCAGAAGAAAAGTCATTAAATACACATCATTTTCACAATATTGTCACAATTAAAAAAAAGATCAAACATGATTTTTACTCATTTTAACCTTTTCTTCTATTTCTTTTAATTTAATTGCATTAGTTTCTTCTATTTTCTTTTCAACTGTATTATAGTTAAAAGATAATCCTAATACGAATATGAATGCTAGAAAATAGAACCACACCATAAGTGTTACTATTGTACTAAGTCCAGCATAATAAATGTTATATGTAGCAATATGTTTGATATAATAGCTATACACTAAAGTTACTAAGAACCAACAAACAGTAGTAAATATAGCCCCTTTATTAACATACTTACTCTTTATTTTCTCATCAGGCGCTATTATAAAGATTAATTTTATTCCCAAGTACATCACAAATAATGTAAGTGGAACATTTAATACTGGATAAAGCATTTTTAACACATCAATTATCTTATTATTAAACCCGATATAAGTTAACACTGTAAGTATCTGTTCACCAAACACAGGTACAACTAACATAAATGTAAACAGTAAGAATAACACAAGTGTTAAAACAAAAGCTTTCATTCTTCTAACAAAATAATTTTTATTCTCTATATTAAATATCATATTACTTGCAACTATTATTGCATCAGCACCATTACTAACTATAAAGAAAGCTACTAATATATAAACTACAAAACCAAATGACAAACCCTGATTTGTAAGTATAGGCGTAACTAAACTAGCAAGTTCACTACTAAAATTACTCTCCAAAAACTCTGTAATATAACTAGTTGATAAATTAAACTCTGTTGCTATCAAAAGAAGTATTGAAATAATTGGTACAACCGCTAGTACAAAGTAATACGCAAGACTACTAGGCAAAGTAAGCATTTCAGGTTTCATCATCATATCATATAAGTTTTTACAAAATACTTTGAACCTATCTAGCATACTTACTCTCCTTTATTTTCTCTCATTTTAATTAAGGCTTCATTAATTGCATCATCTATAGTAGTACTCTCACTTGTTATCATAAAGTACCCCATACTAGCTCCATATTCATAAGGAAGACTCTTAAATTCCTTCATTAACTTATTAACATAAGTCACTATTTGATTTTCTTCATAACCAACTAAATATATAAGAAATTCATTACCATCAGTTCTAATAATCTCACTATTCTCTCTTTGTGTTTTAATAAGAATACTAGCTGCACTCTTAATCTGTCTGTCTCCCTCTTCATGCCCTTTAGTATCATTAATAATTGAAATATTATTTAAATCAATTACTACAACAGCTTGAGGATACACTTTATTATCTTCCCAATAACTTAAATTATCATTTAAATAATTTCTATTTTTTAAGTTAGTCATTACATCTAAATACATCATCTTATCTTCTTTTTTAATCTTCTTAGTTACTTTAACTTTTCTATTGAACTTATAAAGTAAGAAAACTACTGCAATAACAAGAAGAACTAAATAAGTAATATTACTTATAATAAACTCAATTAAAATATTTCTACTAGCCATATTTAAACTATTATCAATAGCCATACTCTCAATATTATTATTACTAGTAGTGCTCAAATAAAAGTTAAATAAATTATTTAAAACTTTATTATCAATATTTAAAAGGAATGTATTACTAACAGTACTCTCACCCATATATTTAATCACATATTTCTTAAGACTACTATTTTTATAATAATCATATGTACTCTTTTCAATTACAAGAATATCTTCTTTTGTTAAACTCTTAAACATTTTTTTATAATCTTTATAAGTATTTATATTACTATTTATACTACTTATATACTTATAAAGTTTAGTATTCCCAACCATTTTAATATTATCATCACTTATTGAAACTAAATTATCAAAACTATCTTTATTACTTTGATGGGCAAGAATTACATATTTAATAGTACCTAAACTTACACTGTCAACATAGTTTGAACTATTTACATCATAATAGTTTACTGCCAAATCTACTTTTTTATTATTTAATGCTTCTATTAATTTATTAATATTTTTGTATTCAATGTATTTATAAGTAGCTCCTGTCATATCACTAAATATATCTAAGTACATAGAAGTAATACCACTAAAGTTTCTATTAAGCTTTCCTTCAAATGGCATATTATCAACATATCCTACGATTAAATCATCACTTGTTACTCTTTCCTTTTCAACTTCTGTTAAGTTGTACGCGTCATAATATAACTCTAAAAAATGACTATTAATGCTGGGTAAAATTTCACTTTTCCACATATTAAATGCTTTAGTAAATATCTTACTCATCGTACTACTAGCATCATTCATACTCAAAACATAATGAGAGTGTAGTCCATCAATATGATAAACTATATTATATTTATTATAAACTATAGAATTAATATACTTTTGCATTGGTAATATTGCATATAAAACGCTATCACTCATTTGATCAGTTAAATCATTAAAATGACTAAAACTAACAATATTCACATTATATCCACTCATATACTTACTAACATAATCTTTATCAGTATCCATAACAGCTACATTTTTTCCACTTAAAGTATTTAAATCAACTATCTCGTCACTCAACGTACTAACAACAACAAAGTGATCAGTATAAAAAAGTAGATCATTACCACCTAGTTCATTCTTATTTGTAAATTTATAAGTTCCACTTCCATTAACTTGAACATTAAAAGTAAGTTTAGTATCTCTTTCCATAAAATTAACAAAATCATAGAACACTCCAACACCACTATTACTAAATATTGGTAAACTTCCTTCAACACTTACATCTATTACATTATTTAAGTTTGAATTAATAAAGCTCTTCTCACTAAAAGAATAACCATTCTTTCTACTATTCAAGTACATAAGTAAACATAATATTAAAACTATTAAAACTAATACAAGTCCACCTATTAAAAAATATTTCTTATTTTTTTTCATTATAACTCCTTAATTATTACTCCAAATTATTTGACTACCCTTAGCCTTTTTAGCTCCCGCTATTGGATAAATCGCTTTCTCATCTTCTTCTTTTTTCTCATCACTACAAGTAATCAAAAACTGTACATCATAATATTCTAAATCTTCACTCTTAAATTTTTCTAGCGCCTTAACAGCGTACCCTTCTGCATCTATTTTACTTACTCCATCATTTACATTCATTATAATATAAATAATCTTTCCCTTCACTTCAACTCTAACATCACTAACATTTTCTTCATAAATACCTTTTATATCACTAGCAATGCTCTCACTAATTTTATGATTATCTATATCTTTTAGTCTATCTCCATAAGGATTTTTATTATTACCATAAAAATAACTAATTAGTCCTACACCCATCAAAACTAATGATATTAATATAATTATCGCTAACACAAATAATGTCCTATTTTCTTTTAAAATTTTCTTCACATAAATCACCTACATAAAATTATACTATATTTTATAGAATATTTCTAGTTTACATTAAGTTATACACTAATTATTATTGTTTTAACATCTCTTTATTCATAAAAACACCTAATTAAATAGAAATTATACTGACATTTATTCTAAAATTTATTATAACACTCGATATTTTAAAAATATTGTCAAATAATCTATTACAAGAAAAAATGAGCACTAAAGCCCAGATTTCTTATAAATAACCTTAGTACTCTTATTATTAGTTAAATGAATATTATCAACCTCATCAGAATTAAGTGGAATAACTATAGCAAATTCCCCTTTATTATATTTACTTGATACTAAAACATTCGTAATTTCAACATAAAGTTCTTTTCCAACTAAAGTGTATTTATAATTTTTATATGCAAGAGAACTATTTGTATATCTTCCTACTATAGTTATATTGTTTCCCACTGTAACCTTACTTACATCAATATCTTCATAGTTTGAGTTACCAATGATAAACTTTTTAACATAAATAAATATATACACCAAAAGTACACAAGCTATACCCAAAACAGAATACTTAACAATTTTATTCATAATTCATAATCTCCTTTAACTCATTTTCTCCCCAAATAGGAATATTTAATCTAACAGCATCATCATACTTTTTACCAGGCTCACTTCCTACGATGACAACACTTGTATTTTTACTAACACTAGTGCTAGTCTGTCCACCTCTATCTTCAATAAACTTCTTTATATCCTCTCTAGTAACAAAATCAAATGACCCAGTTATAACGAATTTCTTACCAACTAGTCTCTCATCACTTCCTAGTTCACTTCCTATATATTCTGTATTAATTCCAAGACTAACTAACTCCATAACTTCACTCAATTTGTTAGTATCCTTAAAATATTCAACTATACTATTTGCAAGAATTGGCCCAACATCTTGTATACCAATAAGCGTGTCATAGTCTGCCTCCATTAAATTATCTAAATTACCAAATCTCTTAGCAAGTACTTTAGCTGTTTTAGCACCTATTCCACTAATTCCAATTGCAAACAAGAACCTTTCTAAACTATTATGTTTACTATTTTCTATTGCATCCAACAAGTTATCAACACTCTTATTTCCAAAACCTTCAAGACTTATTAGTTCTTCACGTTTCTTATACAAATAATAGATGTCAGAGTATCTCTTAATATATCCATAATTATAAAAGTCTTCTATAATTCTATCCCCTAGTCCATCTATATTCATAGCATTTCTACTTACAAAATGACATAAACTCTCTATATTTCTTGCAGGACACTTAGGGTTTACGCAAAAACTTCCTACAATTTCTTCACTTTTATTAAGAGCACTTCCACATATAGGACACACTTTAGTCATAACAAAATCTTTTTCTTTACCAGTACGTCTTTCCTTCTTAGCTTCTACTACTTCAGGTATAACATCTCCTGCTTTTCTAATACTTACTATGTCTCCAATTTTCAAATCTTTCATGATAACATAGTCTTCATTATGTAAGGTTGCTCTAGATATTGTAGACCCAGCTACTATTACAGGCTCTAAAACCGCGTTAGGTGTTACTTGACCAGTTCTTCCTACAGTAAATATAATATCTTTAAGTTTAGTCAAAACTTCTACTGCAGGAAACTTATATGCAGTCGCCCATTTAGGATACTTAGCAGTACTTCCTAGTTCTATTTGTTCACTTACATCATTAACTTTAATTACTACTCCATCTATATCATAACTTAAGTGTGGTCTCATCTGTGCTTTTTCTTTAATAAACTCTAATATTCCGTCCACATCTTTTACTAGCCTATTATTAGGATTAGTCTTAAACCCTAGTTCACTTAAAAACTCTAGTGCTTCATAATGTGTCTTCAAGTTATAATCTTTTGGATTTGGTATATGATATATAAAAGTATCTAACCCACGACTAGCAGCAACCTTACTATCAAGTTGCCTTACACTTCCAGCAGCAGCATTTCTACAGTTTTGAAACACAGGTAGTCCTTCCACTTCACGCCTTAAATTAAGTTCATGTAACACTTTCTTAGGCATATAAATTTCTCCACGCACTTCAATACTAATAGGTTTCTTAAGTTTAAGTGGAACTGACTTTATAGTCTTAACATTATTTGTAATATCTTCTCCAACAACCCCGTCTCCTCTAGTCGCAGCACTAACTAAAATACCATCTTCATAGTTTAAACTAACACTTAACCCATCTATTTTTAACTCACACACATACTCTGGATTAATTCCTTCTTTTTTAATCTTATTATCAAAGTCTCTTATCTCTTCTTCATTAAAAACGTTACTCAAACTCATCATAGGTATTTTATGTGTATGTTTAACAAACCCGTCAAGTACTTCTCCACCAACCCTTTTAGTAGGTGAGTCTTCCCTAACATACCCGTACTCTTCTTCTAAATTAATTAATTCTCTTAAATACTTATCATATTCTTGGTCAGTAATAGTAGGATTATCTTTAACATGATAATTATAATTTGCCTCATTTAACAAATCTACTAATTCATTTATTCTGTCCATTTTATATCACCAATATAATTATACAAAAAATATGTAAAAATATAAAGAGCAAACTTGTTGAAATGTAATATATATGATAAAATTATAATTAAGATAGGAAGGAAGTTTTATGAATAATTGTCCAAAATGCGGTTCTAACATAAACCCAGGTGAAGATTTTTGTAAAGTGTGTGGAACAAAAATAACTACACCTCAAAATAACATTTCAAATATCACACAACAGCAACAAGAAAATATTCAAAATATAAATAATCTACAAACTCAAAATAGTATTTCAAATACTGAACAAATAGAAATACTTGATGATCTAGAGGAAGATATAACTAATAATGATGACGACTTAATTAATACTTATATGGGAAAAAATGCTGAGAAATTAAAAGATGGTGGCATTTCAGGCTATACTTTATTATTTGGACCTATATACATACTTTATAGAAAAATGTGGCTATTAGGTTTAATAAGCGCAGGTATCATTACATTTGCAAATATATTTTTAAAATCATATTCTTTAATTGTATTACTAGTAATTAGTATTATTCTTTCATTTAAATTTAAAGATTTATATTTAAAATATGTAAAAGAAAAAGTAAATAAAATTAAAAGAGAAAATACAGATAAATCAAAACAAGAACTAATGATAATATGTAGTAAAAAAGGTGGAACATCACTTTTACCTGTTATTGCATTAATTATTATATATGGTATTTCGCTTTACATAAATTTAATTGTGACTTCAGACTTAATTAACAAAAGAAAAGATGATAACAATAATAAATATGAAACATCAAATAAATTAACCACTCTTATAGACTTAAATGTAACCATACCTGATAGTTTTAAAAGAATTGATTTTATAAATAATAAAAGTGTAACATACATTTTAAAAGAGTCAGAAGATTATAGTTATGACTGTAGTTTAAGAATATCAATAGAAGACACATCTTTTTACAACAATGATGCAAAATTATATTTAGAAAATGAAACATCTTACTACTCTAGTTTATTTAGTGGAATAACTGAAAAAAACATCAACAATAACACATGGTATTACGGTTATATTATAAATAATTCCACACAAAAATATCACTACGCCACATTTTATAACGGAAACATTTACGGAATAAAATATGAAATAAGAAACATTAAAAATGAAAATTGCTCTAATGCACACAAAACAATAAAAAATTCATTAAAATTTAATTAAAGGAGATAAAATAAAATGAACGAAGATTTAAAAGAAATAGAAAAAACAATAGAGACATTACTTGAAGTAGAAGATATAAAAGAATACGAAAAAAATAATGAACAAAAATATAAAGATTATATTCATATATTAGAAGAATATTCAAAAGCTTTAGCTGACAAAACAGAAACATATAATGAAAAAGAACTAGAATGGCTAGATAAACTATTAGATAAATTAGCAGATAAACATGATGAACTAAAAGATAAAGTAGCAGAAATCAAAACAGAAGTTCAAGTAATTGTTTCATCAAAACAATTAACAGAAGACATAAATAAACTAATGAGCGAAAATGACTTAGAAGAAATTCAAACAAAAAGTAATGGTGAATACGAAAAACTAATAGGCAGAATAATAGATAATTTTTCATTCATAAAAGAAAATGCTAAAGAAGATTCAGTAAGTATGTATTTAGCTTTTAAACAAGCAAGAGAATTAATGAACAAACATAAAGGTTTAAAAAATATGTGTGAAGACTTACTATATAGTAAAGTTAATAAAGAAATAGAAATAGATACACTAAAAAAGCAAAGAGAAGAAATGATAGAAAATCAAGCTAAAAACGACAAGTTAGAATCAAACATCAAAACATTAAATACAGAAATTTTATATTACTTTAAAAATAATGGTTTTGACTTAAATAAATATAAAGATTTCATAGACAAATTAGAAGAATATGATAAAGAATTATATAAACTAAAAGAAACAATGAGCGCTGAACAATATAATAGAATATTAGAAGAATACTATAAAACAGACGCAAACCTTCAAACATTATACTCTAACATTATGAAAGAAGTAGATGAAGAAAAAGGAAAATCCAGATAAAAGGACTGTTAAAATTTTTAACAGTCCTTTCTTTATCATTAATTTCAAGTCTATATACTAACTTCCATCCCATCATACCCAACAACTAGATTACAAATACTCATTTTGCTTAACTCTTCCCTTACATCATCATTCATATGAGTTGAAATAAACTTACACTCTGGGTACTCGCTGCATAAGTTAACTATATCATTAATACCCATATGCTTGCTTGTTCCTTTTATAAAACTTACATCACAAAACAAAACGTCACACTTACTAGCTATATATTTAATACTATTAACTAATTTACTATCTCCAGTAAAGCCAACACTCTTATTACCTTTACTAATAATATACCCATAAGCAGGTTTCATTCTACCATGGTCTACTAATATCTTTTCTATACTATAATCATTGATATTAAAATTAAAACCATTATTAAAACAAACTCTAAGTTCCTTACATATGGTCTTATAAGTATTAGGAAAAGCAAGTTTTGTAACTTTCTTAATCTTACGAGCACCATCTTTACTACACATAATTCTTATATCCTTTACATCACTCTTTAACTTTCCTAATAAATAAAATGGAACATCTAAATAATGGTCTCCATGAAAATGGGTAAAAAGAATATTATTAACACTTTTAGGATTAATATTTAACTTAAGCATATTCTTCATACATCCATTAGGCATATCAACTAAAAAAATGTCATCTACTAAATAACACGCACTATTGGATATACTCCAAATAGAACCACTACCAATTACTTTTATCTTCATATCTTACCTCACTTACTACACTAATTATTTTTACTAAATAACATTATCTCTTCCAATGCTTCTACCAATAACATCTAAAATATAATTATTACTTTCCATACCATGTGTAGAAGCACTATAATCCCTTAAAACTTTAACATCATAGCCATTCTCAAACAAATCAAATGCAGTTTTTAACACACAACATTCTGTATCAATACCGCATAAATAAATAACATCAATATTATTACTTTTTATATAATCTACTAATTTTTTAGAATAAGCAGTATATACATCCTTTTCAAAAATCATTTTATCTTTAGTATCTAAAACAATTTCTCTATCTTCATCAGAAAGACACCCCATATAATTAAGCTTTTTAACCCATATACTATTTATTTTATTAATAAATTTTGTAAAAATAACATAATCATACATAGAAGAATTAACTAAATTATTAATCCTATCAATTAAATATTTTGTATTTTCATTTATGAATGATTTTTGTAAATCAATAACTAATAACAAACTTTTCATAATTTTTCCACCTTTACATCTTCATAATCCCAGTTGCATGGTCTATTTCAGGATAAAATCTAGTATAAATTCTCTTAATTTTTTCCATTTCTTCTTTAACTTGTTCACTATTATACCCTTCAGCAAGTCTAGTATTCTTAACAATTTCCATTAAAGTATTAAAATCAATTTTTGGACTATTAATACTATTTAAAATCTCCTTCTTATCAGCATCCTTTCCATACATATCAATAATTTCACTACTAAATTCAAAATCACTATATTCTTTGTTAAAAAAATCATTATTAACTAGTTCATCGTTTAAATTTCTATGTTCATAATCAAAGACACCAACACTTGAGTCATTAGGAAATACTTTCTTATACTCACTAACTGGAACTAAAAAATATCTATATAAGTCAAGCGCATTATAGTCTTCCTTCAAAACTTCTTTTCCATTAACTTTATAATTATCCCAAGTAGGATCTAACACATAAAATCCATGAATATTATATTTATCATCATCAATTTTAGCCATCGCGCGACTATGATAAGCTCTTAGTGTGCCATCTTTATTATAACAAGAAACACCAAAATCTCTTATACTAACTTTATCATCAATATTAGACATTATCTCTTCTAATAATGCAGTATATCCAGCACATACTATATTTCCACTTCTAATAATTTTATAAGGATTTCTCGACTCATTCTTTTCATTTGGACTTTCCTTATATGTAAAAGATTTAACTAAATCATAAGCAAAAGTTAACCTTTCAACTGGAGACAAATCATAATCAGTAATAATCTTTTTATAGTATTTCATACTTTCAACTAATCCCCTATAGTCTTCATAACTTCCTTTGTCAATTGGAGAAAACTTAACATTCAAATAAAATTCTTCACTAAGCTTATCCAACTCTTCGTAGTCATAATCTAAATACTTCATTTTTTCATAATCTAATATGCTCTTTCCAGGTAAATTCATATCAATTGTAGTCTCTTTAACATTATAGCCTTTATCTTTAAAAAACAACACCAAATCTTTAGTAATATTTATATTTTTAGACGCTACTTCAATACTAACATCATTTCCTTCAAACATAATATTAATTTTTTCATTTTCTCCATTAATTTCAATAGAATTATTAGTATCACTCTTACACTTTAATACGCTATTCATATATTTAAAATCAAAATTCTTTGTACTAACACTAACACTACTTTTATTACTTTTAATATTAGTATTCTCTAACTCTAATCCATTATAATATCCAATATTCTTTTCTCCATTATCTATTAAAATAAGTCCATCAAACTCTGGAATTGAAAAAAAATAATCTTTAAAAGTTAGTTTCTTAATATTTGTATTATTTATTAAATAATCTAGTTTTTCTTTACTCAAAAAATTATATGAACTAATAGTTAACTCACTTAAATTTTTAAATTCTTCTAACCAAGAAATATCGTTTTCAATAATAATTTCAGGTATACTTAATTTTGTAATATCCCTATTTAAATTTTCCTTAATCAATTTAACAACATCATCAAAAGGAAATGCTGTCTTCAAAGTATCACCATTTAAATAAACATTTAAATCAACAAAATATTCTTCATTTTCTAATTTAGCAAGTAAATCTTCCATAGTAATAAAATAAGTTTCTAATTTAAAACTATCCTTAACACTTCTAAGATAATTTGATATATCATCAAATCGATAACTATTTACCTTATCAAAATCCAAAGAAAAAACTTCATTTATAGTATCATTCATATCTATGCCTCCTACTACTATATAAATTGTATCAAAAAACATAACAAATTAAAAGAAAAAAGTCATATTTTTAATACAACTTTCATTAAAAACCTTTCTGTTTTCTATTCATGTAAACTTCCAAATAATCACTTTTTAAAGACGAAAATTCAAAGTCAACAAGTCCTAAGCAGTCTTCATAAAGAGCCGTACTATCTAAGGGTTTATGTAAATACTCTTTTCCATTTACTACGAGCTTTATTAAGTCTTGATTAAATAAAGTACTTGCATAACAATTATCTGACTTAAATTCTATACTATCCTTATCTATATCTATTATCACTTCTCCATCAAACCTTTCTTTAACATATAACCCATTCTTTAAAACAAAGCCTTTACTAACTAAATCTTTTTTCATATCATCTATATTATTAATTATAATCTCATGGTCTTTATAATTTGAATAATCAGACTGATGCTTAATATTAATTAAAGAATTATTAACATGTATTAACTCTGTATTAATTTTTATATCTTCGTAACTATCATTATAATAAATTCGTACATATAAATCATTTAAATGATTTTTAATCATGTCTATTTCATTACCATATTTATATTCCCCCATTATATTAAGTACACTAAGTCCTCCTTTAATAATTAAATATCCTTGTTCTCCCACCTTATAATAAAGCATTACACGGTCTATATTCTCAGTGTTACTTAACTTTAAATCAAACACATTATAATCCGTAGTACTAACAAAATATCCTTTTGCCACATCTCCAGAGTTTAATTCATAAATTTTAAATTTATTAAAAGCAGTTAAAAAGAACAAAGTAAATATAGAAAATACTATAACTAAAGTTATTATAAAAATTGATTTCATCTTTGTTTTTTTATTATAATATCCTATGGTTTCAGTAAGTTTTCCATTTAATAAGTATTCTACCTTAACATTATATAATTCACTTATTCTTTCAAGCAACCCCACATCGGGAAAACTTTTTCCCGTTTCCCACTTACTAACAGCTTGCACACTAACACCAAGCTTACTTGCAATATCACTTTGAGTTAGATTATTTTCTTCTCTTAATTTTTTTAAGTATTTACCAGTTTTATTTAAATCCATTTTCTTCACCTATATATATCATATTAAAAAAGAACAAAAAAAGCAATCAACTAATGGTTGACTCAAGATTATTTTCTCATTTTCGGAATTGCATTCCGAATTTGTTGACTTTTTATTATATTTATGCTATTATTATAACAGGTGATATTATGAAATATATTAAAAGAACTATTGAAGAAAAACTAATCTCTATGATAGACAATTATCAAGTTATAATGATTACAGGTCCAAGACAAGTAGGAAAAAGTACAGTACTAAACTATATTTCAAAAAAACTAGATAAAAAGATTAACAGAGTTACATTAGACGACTATAAACTTAGAGAACAAGCAATTAATGACCCTGAATTATTTTTAAGAACACATGATACTCCATTAATTATTGACGAATTTCAAAAAGCACCAGAAATTTTATCTTACATCAAAATGATTGTTGATAACGAAAATGAAAAAATAATTTTTGGAGAAAAGGAAAAAGCAGAAACATTATATTTTTTAACTGGCAGTCAAATTTTTGAAACAATGAAAGAAGTAAGTGAGTCTTTAGCAGGAAGAGTTGGAATATTAGATTTATATGGTTTAACTGAAAGAGAAATTGAAAATAAAAGTGACGAATTATTTATTCCTAAAATTGAAGACATAAAAAAAAGAGTTAGAACAGAATATAAAACAACTTTAAATTTATACAAAAAAATATTTAAAGGTACTTATCCTGAACTATATATATCTAGTAAAGAAATAGAACAATATTATAGTGACTACTTAAAAACATTTATGGAAAAAGATATTAGGAAATTTATAAATATATCTGACGAAAATAAATTTATAAAGTACATTTCTTCTTTAGCCGCAAGGACTGGACAAGAATTTATCGCAACATCTGTAGCTTCTGAAGCAGGAATAGATGATAAAACAGCTACTTCTTGGTTATCAGTACTAAAAAATACTGGACTTATCTATTTACTACAACCATATATGAATAACGCTGTTGGAAGAGCAATTAAAAGAGAAAAAATATATTTTATGGACACAGGTCTTGCTTGTTATCTAGCAGGATATGTTGACCCAATTACATTAGAAAGAAGTGCATACAGTGGTCCAATATTTGAAACATATGTAGTAACAGAAATAATTAAATCATTTGTAAATCATGGTAAAGATGCTAGAAAACACCTATATTTCTATAGAGATAATAACCAAAAAGAAATAGATTTACTTATAAATTATAATAATGTTATGTATCCAATAGAAATTAAAAAAAGTGCTAACCCTAACAAAGACGCAATCAAGAATTTTGATATAGTAAATAAATTTGAACCTGAAAAAGGTAATGGAATAGTTCTTTGCATGACAAAAGACATAATAGCAATTGACGAAAACAACTACATGGTTCCAATTGAATATATTTAAAAAATTTTATACATTTTCGGAATGTAATTCCGAATTTGTATATTTTTTTATGTAAAAGAAAAAGCTAACTCTTAGTTAACTCCATCTATACAATTATTATAAATCCATTCCTTTATCTCAGTATAATCTCCAGTTTCATAAAATTTAATAAGAACCGTAAAATACTCACCTATCTTTTCTACTGGTACAGCTATTATTCCTTGTCCAGTTCTTATCATTTCCTTATTTGCTACCAAATTAGCAACCCTTTTATTTCCATCTTTAAACATTTGACTTCTTTGGATGTAACAAAATAATGTAATTGCTCTTTCCAAAGAATTTGCAATACTAAGAACACTTTCTAGTTCTTTATCATAATCACATTCACTTGGTAATTTTGGTCTCCATGAAGTTCCAGTAATACCTACTCCACAGTCTCTATATTCTCCTAAAGGGAATAGATCTTGTCCTTTACATATCTGAAAATGTATTTTTTTAATATAATCAGTACTCATTTCATCATCAACAGTGGAAAGAACAAATTCCCAAGCATCTTTTAAACCTTTTAACTTTAACATATCGTCTACACTAATTTTTCCAGTGTTAACATTATTAAAGAAGGCATAAACTGTAGACATATCAACATTTATGCCTTCTAAAACCGCACTTTTATAAACGCTATCTACTAGTTTTCGTTCAGCAAAAAATATATTATCTTCTTTAGTCATATTATAAATACTATTCATTATATCTTCTTTATACTCTTATGGTTTTTAGCAAGTTGTTTAACACCATACATATAACCAAAAGCAATACTTGCAATACTTCCGTCAATTCCTACTACAACTCCATCACCAAACTTATCATGGTGTATCTTATCTCCTACTTTCAAATCTTCATTTCTATCTTCATCATACATATTTCCTACTATAACAGAGCTTGTATTTCTTGTAATACTCTCTTCTTTATCAAGTAACTCACTATCAATTTCCCCAATAAATCTACTAGGTAAATTATTACTCACTTGTCCAAATAAAGTTCTCTTTTTAGCATTCATTATCCAAAGTTTCTCTTTAGCTCTTGTAATACCTACATAACAAAGACGTCTTTCTTCTTCAAGATCACTTTCACTTTCAAAACTTCTATTATGAGGAAAAACTCCTTCTTCCATTCCAACTAAGAAAACATCATTAAATTCAAGCCCCTTCGCACTATGAAGAGTCATCAAATTAACCCCGTTTTCTACTTCCTTATACTCATTTCTATCACTAACTAAACTAATATTCTCTAAGAAATCTTCTAAACTAAAAATACCTCTCTCTTGAAAACCAAGTGCAATACTCTTAAACTCTTCTAAGTTTTCAAGTTTTATCTCACTTTCCAAACTATTCTGTTCAAGTAAATCAGCCTTAAGTCCAGACTTATCCAAAATTGCATCAACTAATCCAACTAAATCAGTATTCTTTGATATCTCAGTTAACTCAAGTATCAAATTCTTAAAATTAAGTTCTCTACCTTCAGTTATAACACTAAACATACTAGTATCACTTATTTTAGCTTCAGTTCTAAGCCTATCAATTGTCTTATTACCAATACCCCTTTTAGGAACATTAATAACTCTCTCCAAACTAGCATCATCATTATTATTATATATTAAATGCATATAACTAATTAGATCTTTTATCTCTTTTCTATTATAGAAAAAGTAAGACCCAACTATCTTAAAAGGAATATTCTCTTTAAGAAAAGCCTCTTCAAACACACGACTTTGTCCATTTGTTCTATATAAAACTGCTATCTCACTAGGACTTTCTCCACTTTCAATTAACCCCTTAGTAAGTCTAACAACAGTACCAGCTTCTTCTAGTTCATTATCACATCTAATATACTTAATCTTATCCCCGTCGCCCTTACTACTCCATAAGTTCTTTTCTTTTCTCTCTTTATTATTCTTAATCACACTATTGGCAGCATTCAAAATATTATTAGTACTTCTATAGTTTTCATCTAGTACTATAGTCTTCGCATCTTTATTATCTTTTTCAAAATTAAGAACATTCATATAATTAGCAAATCTAAAACTATAAATGCTTTGATCCATATCTCCAACTACAAACAAATTCCTATATTTACTACTTAAAATCTTACATAAATCATATTGAACCATATTTGTATCTTGATACTCATCTACTAAGATATACTTATAATGCTCTTGATACTTCTCTAAAACACTCTTATCTTTCTTAAATATCTCTAAAGGCATGATTAACAAATCGTCAAAGTCAACACTATTACTTCTCTTTAAAGCACTCGAGTACATCTTATATATCTTACAAGCAGCAGAATCAAGTGGTGCCTTTGCAAACTTTTCATACTCTTCTGGACTTAAACCCTCATTCTTTGCAAAACTAATTTTATTTAAAATACTCTTAACAGGATACATATCACTATCTAAATTTAACTCTTTCATAAATCTTTTAATCAAAGTATTAACGTCATCCCTATCAAGTATAGTAACGTTATTTGAATACCCTAAAACACTAGCATTTTCTCTTAATACCTTTAATCCAAAACTATGAAATGTCCCTATAAATATTTTATCAGCTTCTTCTCTAGTACTATTTTCAACTCTACTTCTCATTTCTCTAGCAGCCTTATTAGTAAAAGTAATCGCAAGTATATTATATGGACTTACTCCGTTATTTATTAAATTTACTATTCTCTCAGTTAAAACTTTAGTCTTTCCACTTCCAGCACCTGCAAGTACTAGACATGGTCCATCCATAAATTCAACTGCCTCTTTTTGTTTATCATTTAATTTAACCATATAATTCACCACTCTTCTTATCTATTATACAACACCCAAATAAAAAAGAAAACTCTTGACTTTTAAAGTTTTCTTATTTTTTCATCAAACATTTTATTAAATATACTAATATAGTCATTAGTTAACTCAATATCAAACGTACTAGTATACTCTAGTAATCTAAGATATATCGGTTTCACTTCATAATAACACAAACTCATATAATCAAGTAGTTCATCAAACACTCTCCCAATATAATTAGCATCCCTATTTCTACTAACAATAATAGAATTAACTTTAGCTTTAACGTTACCTAAATTAACAAGCATCGCCTCACGTATATCTCTTATACTATTATAAATCTCATCCATATTCATAACTAATCCATCTTAATAATAATTTCCCCATCTTTACTATAAAGAAGTTTCTCTCTAGCATATCTAGCTACATACTCTTTATCTTGAAGTTTATTTATCTCACTCTTTAAAAGGTCTTCTTTCTCTAAAATCTCTTTATACTTTGTTTCTAACTCTTTCTTTTCATTAATATTCGTAATAATAACAGACCAATAGCTAAACATTCTACTAACAAAGAGTACCAAAAGTGGTATCATAATCATAAATAGTAAAGTAATTCTTCTTTTATCCTTTTTAGTCATAATATTATCTACCTTTCCCAATATATAATACCACATCTAACATTTTTTATCCATAGATTTCACTTTACTTTTCTTTAACTTTACACATTTTCTCAAATTTTTATATTTCCCACTAAACAAAATAAAACTAATCAAAAATACCATCACAAAATAAATGTGAACAACTCCATAGTTAATAACTTTTAACAAAAGAAAATAAATAAGACCGACATCTATACAAAATAATACGTTAATAACTATTCTATAAAGAATACTCGTTTTATACAAAAATGAATAACTAATATTATATAAATAACTAACAATAATACCATAACTAAAAGAAAAAATAATACTTTGTAGTTGTATATCTAACTTCATTTAAATAGCTTAGAAAGCACACTTTCTTCTTTAGCTTTCTTTCCCCCATTATCTAAATAATTAAAAGAATTTATTTTCCCCTTAATAGACAAAGTTCCTTCCCAAGTATCTAGTTTAATAAGTTCTAAGTCTTGTCCCTTTATTAAAATATACCCCATCACACTCTCTAAAAAGAATTCCTTACTATCAAAACTCTCTAACTTTTTAACACCACTTACTACTAAAGTCTTTCTCTCGTTTATTTCTACTAAATGATTAAAATTACTCTCTTTATCCTTTTTATCCATACATTTCACCCACAAAATAATATGCATAAAAAAAGAAGAATATTACTACTCTTCTGTTGGTTCATTTAAAGATTTTTCATAAGCATCAAGAATTTCTTTTTCAAACATAGTTCTTACTTCTTGACTAATTGGATGAGCTATATCTCTATATCCACCACTGCTAGTTTTCCTACTAGGCATTGCTATAAATAATCCTTTTGTCCCTTCTATGATTCTAATATCATGTACTGCGAATTCGTCATCTAATAAAACAGATGCAATTGCTTTCATACGAGAGTCTTCTCTATCACTCTTACGTATGCTTACGTTAGTTATCTTCATCTTTCATTCCTCCTCTTGTAACTACTAACATAATTATATAATAACTAGAGTAAGTTTTCAAGTGATTTTGAATATGTTTACACAAAACACTACAAGTTATTTTCTTTTATCTGAACATCCTTGATTAACACATCATTATAACTAAAACTTTTTGTAACACTCCCGACTAGCACTGTAAAAACTTTATCATAAACACTAATTATAACACCCTCAAATTTCTCCCACTTATTCCTACCAACATTAACCTTAAACAAGCATGGCTTTCCTACTAAAGACGCTACAAAATCTTTTGTTTTTTTTATATTCATGCTTCACTCCTAGGATACCCTGTATACATAGTTCCTTTACTTATAAGTCCACCTATACCATCTTTTCCATACTTAGTTTTCCCAAGTAAACTCTTTAAATCACAATTCTTATTTCTATCAAGTAAACTAAGGCTAGTCGCAATAATAGCTGGATCTAGAGCATGAATATTAATTCTTTTAGGACTACTTGCAAACGTAGCCCCACTCTTTAAAAGAGATTCATAATCACTCTGACATGCACCTGCAATTATAATAAGTTTATCACTAGACTTCTCGTACTTTCTAGCTTCACTTACAGTCTTACAAAAATTATTACTATTCTTATAAACACCTTTCTTCAAAAACGCATCATGCCCAGTTATAACAAGAATATCAGGGTTTACTTCATTTAAAAACTTCCTAACTTCTGCACTCATCTCACTTTCCTTAACACTCTTTCCAACTGCTTTAACATTATTCTTCTTATAAAAATCCATACACCTACTCAAATAAGACTTGTCCCCATCAATATGTAATATTTTTCCAGGCATATAAAAAAACTCGTCTCTATCTAAATTATTATCTAAAGAAGGAAAAAAATCATCACACTTTCCCCTTTCACAAGTAACCAAATCACTTATAGGCGCGTCAGCTAGTAACCTATAATCAATTCCCCTTAATTTACAAATATCCTTTTCTATTCCAATAACCTCAAAAATAACATCATTATTATAACTCTTCCTACTAACATAATCTCCTAATTTTATCATAATACCCCCTAAAAAAATATATGCATAATTATTAATTTAATAACAAAAAAAATCACTTAATTAAAAGTGAATTTTTTAACATATCTCATTAAAAACACTAACGAAATCTTCTAAACTTAACTGTTCTGCTCTATAAGTTAAATCTTTACCTATTTTATTTAAAGACTCTTCTACTTTTTCTAAATCATATTCTTTTAAATTATTTCTTAAATTCTTTCTCTTCTGTTTAAATGCATCCCTTACAAATTTAAAAAACAACTCCTTATCTTTTAATTTTAACAATTCTTTCTTTCTAGTAAACTTAACAACTATACTATCAACATTAGGTTTAGGAACAAAACAAGACTTACTAACTAAGCAAACTTTTTCAATATCAAAGTAATATTGTAAATAAACACTTAAACTATTATAGTCTTTACTTCCAGGCATACTTTTAAATCTATCGCCCACTTCCTTCTGAACCATTATAATCATTTCACTTACATCTGTCTCATTAATAACTTTAGTAATTATAGGTGTAGTTATATAGTATGGTAAATTCGCTATTAAATGAAGTTTCTTACCCTTATATTTAGATAAAACTTCCTTTAAATCAACACTTAAAAAATCACCATAAATTACTGTTAAATTATCACTTTTTATCTTATCAAGCTCATCCTTAAGTCTTGTATCAATTTCAAAAGCAATAACTTCTACTCCAAGTTTAACAAGTAACTTAGTAATTGACCCATTGCCTGGTCCTACTTCTATTATTAAAGAATTATCTTCAATACTAGCTGAGGAAACTATCTTTTCTCTAATATTATTATCTATCAAAAAATTTTGACCTAAACTCTTCTTAAAATTAAAATTATCCATTATTTAAACCTATTACCCTTATAAGCAATTTGATTATCACTAAAACTAGTTACCCAATTGCTTCTAAAACTATAATAATTACAGTTTCTTACACCGTTTAAAGCGTCATCCACTACTTCTTTAACAACACCAACACTCTTAACATTAAGTGTTCCATCTGCATTTAAAAACTTCAAATAATGTCCATCTAAATATCCAGTAAATTGTCCAGGTGCAGTAACTACTTGAAGTGGAGTTTTACCACTGCTGTCACTTCTATTTAAAATAACACTAACAACAGCTAAAACATCATCTTTATTAGCTCTACTTTCACTTGCAACAACAGCTACAAACTTGTCATAATCAAGCCCATATAACTCATATTCCTTATTATCAGCACTTAGAATAAAACCTTTTTCAGGTAAACTTAAATACTTAGTTAAAACCGGATTTTCAGTTGTATATATCTCTTCTTTATTTTCAGAAATAACATTCTGACTTAAACTCTTTAATTCATTTGTATTCTCTACAGTAATTACATCGTACATAACATTAGTTGTTCTACCAAGCAAAAAAACTACTGCAAAAACAATTACTAATCTTGTATATGTAAACCATTTTTTAGGTTTATATTTTTTCACTTTTACACTCTCCTACATGAATAATTATATCAAATAATCTAGTGTATGTCAAAAATGTCTTTTGCATTATTAGTTGTAACTTCTTCCACCCTAAATAAGTCTTGGCCTAAACTATCAGCAAGCACTTTAGCAATTATAGGAATATTCTTGCTTTCATTCTCTTTTCCCCTATAAGGTTCTGGACTCAAAAAAGGTGAATCAGTTTCTAAAACTAAATTCTCTAGTCCTAAACTTTTAACAGTATTCCTTAAGTTAGAGTTCTTAAAAGTTAATACCCCACCTATGCCTAGTTTATGACCTAATTTTATGTATTCCATTCCCACTTCTTTAGAAGAACTAAAACAATGTATAATTCCTTTTAAATTGTATTCTTTTAAAGTGTTAATTGTATCCATCACAGCATCTCTTGTGTGGATAACTACAGGTTTATTAACTTCTTTTGCGAGTTCTAGAAAAGCCCTAAAAACTCGTTTTTGACTTTCCATATCATCTTTTCCATAATAGTAGTCTAGCCCAATTTCACCAATAGCTACCACTTTTTCATTTTTCAAAAGTTTTCTAAACTTATTCATTTCACTAAAATTAAAATCTTTCGCGTGTTCTGGATGTACTCCAATACATGCATAAACTCCATCATATAATTTAGACAACTCTACACTTGTTATACTTGTTTTCAAGTCTTCACTTGCATTAACAATTATATTAACATTTGCTTCTTTTGCATTCTTAACAAAACTCTCACTTTTTTCAAAAGGTATATGAGCATGTGTATCGATAAACATAAACTTCACCTACTAATCAACTAAATAAAACTTAATTATTAAAGCTGTAATACATACTGGAATAACTATTTCGTAAAACTCATCAACTCCAGTATAAACAAAATACAAAACTACTAACAAGCACCACAAAACACATTTTACTGCTCTTTTTACTGCATTATTCTTAGTTTCACATATTTTCATAATTATCACTGATACTAGTTTATCATAAATTATTACAACTTTGGCATTTTTCGACAAACTAAGTCATAAATTGACACATATTTTTACAAAAAAAGAATATACTTTAATATGTTAGATAAAATATGGTTTATATTAATAATTACTATTATCTTCTCAGGTATACATTTTTCAAAAAAAATTAATTTTAAAAATTACAATTTTAAAAATTTGACAAATAAAATAAACAAAGAAAGTCTTTTTTTAGCACTAGGAACTAAAATGGGTGTAGGCACGATTATTGGAACAACTCTTTCTATTTATATCGGTGGTCCTTCCACCATTATATGGATATACTTATTTACTATCATTTCTTCAAGTTTAATCTATGTAGAAAGTTATTTAGGTAGCAAATACAAAGAAAAAACCATGACTAGTTACATAGGCGGAATATATTACTATACAAAACAAGGTCTAAAAAATAAAAAATTAGCTACACTTATGTTAATAATCTTCATAACTACATATAGTATATTCTTTTTAATGATACAAACAAACACAATAATAAATACATTGTTAATAAATAAGAAGGTATTCACTTTAATTTTAATAATTCTAGTTACTTTGTTAATAACTAACAACGTTGACGAAATAAGAAAAATACTAAACAAACTAGTACCAATAATCACTGTATTCTTTATATCAATTTCATTATACACAATTTTAAAAAACATAGCCTTACTACCTAACATTATCAAACTTATATTTAAAGACTTATTCACATTAAAAAGCATAACTATAGGTCTAGTAATTGGCATAAAAAGAAGTATATTTTTAAATGAACTATTAATAGGAACCACTAGTATGTCTAGTGCTGTCGGAAATAAAAATGCATATGTAACTGCAAATACTTTGGTATTAGGTTCCTACTTTATAGTATTTGTAATTTCTACACTAATTGCTTTACTTAATTTAATTTATATCTACAAGTTCGGTATACATGACACTTCTTACATTTCATTATTAAAACACGTATTTTATTTCCACTACCAAAACTTTGGTAACTATTTTTTATCCTTAATTATCACACTTCTAGCGTCTTCTAGTATTATTTCAGGAATATATATAGGTTTATCAAATATAACACATCTAACTAAAAACAAATTAATTATTTATATTACCAAAATTTTTGTTTTATCCTCTTTAATTCTAGGAGTATATATAGACACTACTTTAATATGGAAATTCATTGATATAATGATGTTTATACTAATATCTCTAAATTTAATAATTATCCACAAATTAAGTGACTTAAATGACTTTGTGTGATAAAATTAATGTGGTGAAGTAAAATGATTAATAATGACTGGGATATAGTACTATCTAGTGTTTTAAACAGCACTGGTTTTAAAAAATTTATGGAAATGATTAAAAGTAAATATGAAGAAAGCACTTGTTTTCCTAAATACGATGATATATTTAATGCTTTAAAATTAACTCCTTATAAAAATGTAAAAGTTGTAATCCTAGGCCAAGACCCATATCATGGGGTTGGTGAAGCACATGGTTTGTCTTTCTCTGTTCTTGATGGAACTAAAAAACCACCTTCATTAAAAAACATATTTAAAGAATTAAATAATGACTTAGGTTACGCTGAACCAATTAGTGGTGACTTAACTGCATGGGCTAAACAAGGAGTACTTTTACTTAACAGTGTTCTAACTGTAGAAAAAGATAAAGCAGCTTCCCATAAAGACTTAGGTTGGAACTTACTAACAGACCATATTATAAAACTAATAGACATGAAACAAACACCAGTAGTCTTTATACTTTGGGGTAACTTTGCAAGAAGTAAAAAAGCTTTTATTACAAACAAAAAACACTTAATAATTGAAAGCACACACCCTAGTCCATTCTCAGCATACAACGGTTTCTTTGGTAGCAAACCATTTTCAAGAACTAATAACTTTTTAAAACAAAACAATATTCCAGAAATAAATTGGGACTTAAACAAAAAGAATTAAACTACAAAATTTAATTCTTTTTCTATTTCATCATTTAATTCTTTTCCTTCATATAAAGTTCTCTCTTTAAATTTCTTAAACTTACATATCACTTTATAAGGAAACTTATTACATATACTATTAAATTCCATCGCACATTTATTATATAGAGTTCTAAGCGATATTAATTTAATTTCATTCTTATTTATATCTTTAATAATGCCATCAAAACTTTTAATTTCTTTAAGGTTAGGATTATCAGTATATATCTTAGTAATCTCTTCAAATGCACTAGTTAAAAGCTTATCTTTTTCATAAGGACTAGGCTTACTTACTTTAATGTTCTTAACATCTTCAAATACCTTAAATTCACTTTTTAACTCTCTTTCAATGATACCAATAACTCTTAAAATTAAACTCTCTTTATTGTTTAAAAATTCTATAATTTCTTTTTCACACATATTAAACTTATAAACCAAATTAACAACTCTTTCCCCTTTACTAATAAAAAATATAAGCGTAATACTAACAATAAGTACTAAAACACCAGATACATATAAAATAATATCCATTATCTCACTTCCCTTACTATTACATTTTACCACATATTTTACTATTTCTAAAGTATAAATTTAATATTTTACCCTCTTATATAGTCAGGATAAGTTCTTCTAACTAAACACTTAGCCTCCTCTAAATAAGTAATTTCATGCCCTAAGTACTCACTTATCTTAGTTCTAAACATTTTTAAAAACTCTAAAGAACTAACATCTTTATTAATATACATATCTTTAAGCATAGTGTCATTAAGAACAAAATGATTAAAGAAACTATCAACTAAAAAACTATTTATTCCAATATCAAAGTTATATCTATTATCTACATAAACATCACTATTTTTAGAGTACTCTAGTGTATCTACTATAGCTAACGCATCTTTAGAATACATTATATTATATAAAACATCATAAGTACAAACACCTTTATCACTAATAATTTTAATATCTTTATAAACTTTAGATATCAAATTCTCAAAATTATCTAAATCAATTCTAAATGGGTTCATCTGACACAAATCATGCCCCTTAAAATATTCTAAAGTATATCCTTCAACTATACCATCTACCATAATAACATCTTTAGGAAACTTATATGTGTCATTAACAACATCAGAAAATTTAAGAATATCTCCCATAGTATACATTGAATTTTCTTTTTCTGTATATGTATGAAATACTTTATACACTAAATCATTACTCTTATCAACATAGCAACTTCCTTGACTTCCTGCACCCAAATAAGATAACTTATATAATAATTTGTCCAACTGTCTTCTACTTATCTGCATAATATTCTCCTATATTCTTCTTTTCTTCTAATATCCCCATGAACACATTCATACAAGGAACTTATCTGTGAATACTCTAACCATCTAGGATTATACTTAATTAAATAGTCAAATGCATCTTCAAAGCTCATTACATTATCATTAAAATAACCTACATTCTTAAAATTTCTCATTTTATTTTTATATAACTCTTCATAATCAGGCGCATTTTCTCTTAAACTATCTTCTAATACAAACATATCATTATATAAAGTTTTCTTATCTTTAATCTTAGAATTAAATACTAAATAGAAAAACTGAACAAACTGATTAATAGCTTCATTATTAGCAAAAACTTCTTCTGAATAATATTGATAATTACCATAATAATAACTATCATCAAAGTTATGCTCCACAACATAAAATCTAATCAATTTTTCTTTAAGTATTCTAACTGTATCTTCATTAACAATTTTCCTATAATTAATATCACAATACACTTGAAAATGTACTAGTTCATGAAAAACAACAGATAAATATTCAATGTTACCCTTATATATACTTTCCATTATTTCACTTTGTATAACTATTCCATTACCAGTTTCAAGAAATGCTCCTGAAAACCAATAATCAAAAACTAATACTAGCACTTCTCTAGATACATTTATTCTTTTAAGATAATAACACATAACATCATTAATAAAACTTCTAATTAAATTCTCAAATTCTTCATAACTTATATAACTTTCAAAAGACTGATTACTTTTTAAATTCTTAGAAAACTTAATTATCAAATTCCCTAACTCATTAGCACTTTCACTATAATCAAATAACCCTTCATCAATTAATTCCATAAGTACCCCTTCTTTTAGCTATATATGATACCATATTTGGTACAATTTGTCAAACAAAAAACTTTAGATTAAACTAAAGCTTTCCATACTTTAATATTGATAACATCATTTCTGTAACTATCTCTCCAATATATTCTTTATTTTCAACTCTACTACTCTTACCAACTTCAATTCTTTTATTAAAGTACTCATTATTATCTCTATCATATATACTTACAAATACAACATTATCACTACCAAATAAATTCTCTTTATCAACACGATTTAACTTACCGGTTATACCTATTCCATAATTAGCACCTGTATACATACTGATATTTTTACTCATTTCCATAGATGTCTCCATACTATATACTGAATACTTAAGTATTACTTCACTGCTAACTCCAAGTTTTTCCTTAAATGAATTACTATAAGTTACTGCCCCAAAGTTAAACACTTCACTTGACCCCTCTACATTAGTAATAATATTAGCAATATATCCACCAGTACAAGACTCCATTGTACTTACTTTCTTACCAAGCTTTAATAACTCATTAACTACTTCATTCATTATTTATTACCTCGCTCACTAACTTAGTTAACTCATCTTTTCCGGTCTTACTTAAATGTTTATTATCTGCCATCAAATAATCTTTATTATTTTTAACATCAAGTTTAATTACCTTAACATTCTCTAACTTACTTAACTCACTAATTTCATTGTTAACACTTATTACATATAAATCTTTTCCTTCTAACATTTTAGCTATTTCTTTATATTCACTTACTTTAATATCTTCATCAAACATTAATACCACACGATTAGTAATTTCTTTCTTTTCAATACTTTCACTTATTAAACTCATTAAATCACTATAACTAAATTTATCTCTAGTTATAAAATTACTTTTACTAAACTCACTCTTAAAATTTTGAAAAACACTAAGTAAAAGTGTATCTCCATAAAATGTAATCTTACTTTTTAACTCTTCTTCATACTTACCAATAGCTTCATCTTGCTTCTTCTTATATTCATTCATATAATAATTATATAATTCATTCAAAATTACTTCAGTATAAGCTTTTCTACCAACTGGATTTAAATGTATTCCATCACTATAAAAGTATTCATCATGCCCCTTACTCAAACTCTTCCAGTCTATTATATGTAAATTACTAAACTCACTTTCATACTTCTTCAATTTCTCATTAACATAATCTAAATTAGTAGTATTTATCCAGAACACCTCATGTCCTTCAGTTAACTTCATAATCTGTAACTTACAACTTCTATTGCAGTCTCCATTAGTACCCAAATGAATTAAGATAGGCTCCCCTAGCATATTCTTTTTCTTCAAATCTATTAATATATCATCCACTTCATAGTCAGTCCTACTCACCTTAGCATCAAAGTATCCATTAGGAAAAGCTTCATATAAATTGTTTATCGCACCAAGCATAACTGAGTCACCTATTCCTATTATAGGAAAAGACTTAATTACTTCCATTAACTTATCTTTATCCACATTAAGTTCGCTTAATATTTTATCTAAATCTTCTCTCTCTTTTTCAAGTTCTTTCTGATAATTCTCTTGATTTTCATTTACTAACTTTTGATTTTCTTCTAGCTCTTTTTCCAAAGCTTTCATTTCACTAGTATGATCTTTACTTTCAGCAAATTTTAGCCCACCATATATCATAAAACATCCAACTAAAATAATTAATAAGCATCTTATCTTTTTATACTTAGAACGCTTAAAATCTAAAGCGATATGTAAAATTATAGAAATAACTATAACTAAAACAAAGATTAAACTTACTTTTTTAAATCCTTCTAACCCACTATACTGAATTAAATATATAACAGGATATTGTACTAAATATACTAAATAACTTATATCACTAAATTTCTTAATAACATATCCAAAGAAGTTAGTCTCATTTTTAACATTTACATCTACTGTACCATAACTAATTAATCTCATGCTAATTAGACTTGATAAAATCATTGCAACACTAAAATACTTTGAGTCATATCCTACAGTTACAAACATACCAATTAAAATTACTAAATAAACAAAATATATTATCTTACTTAACTTCTTATCATTAATTATAATAGGTCTGTAATAGTGATGTACCATTCCCAAAAATACACCAAACCAAATTGAAAACATACGTGTGAAAGTTCCATAATACAAAGCCATTGTACTTCCATTTAAACTAACTTTATAAAAATATACTGTACTAATAATACTTACTAAAAATGTAATTACAACAGGTGCAATCTTACCTAATTTATCACCCAACTTTTTAAGAATCAAAAATATAAAAGGAAACACTAAATCAAATTGAAGAAGTATAGATATATACCATAAATGCATAAATGGTGAATTAATATGTCTTGAAAAATAGTCTAAACTTGCCCCAACTTGCCAAATATTATTGTACCCTAAAAGTGCACTAGTGCTTTCTGGTTTTAAATTAAACCATGAAACATTAGGAATTAAACTAACCACACCAATTGTTAATAAAACAACTACGAAAAGTGGTAAATATATCTTAAAAAACCTATCTTTATAATATTTCTTTAAAGAAACTTTTTCATTTTTAAATAAACTCTTACAAGTAAAATACCCACTCATTACAAAAAAAGTGCAAACAGCCAAATAACCACCCTTTGATAAGCCTAAATGATATAAAAGCACAAATAAGCACGCTATTACTCTTAAAACATCTATATATTTATAATACTTCTTCATATTTACCTCACTTAATATAATATACTATAATTATATCATTTTCTTTCATAAACTTAAACAAAAAAAGAGTTATATCTTTAAATTTGACATAACTTCTTTTATGAATTTACACTTTTCATTTTAACTAGTTTTTCTTCATTATCAGCAAGTATTACACTAAACTTAATTCCTTTATTGTTATTAGCTATAGCTTCCTTTTCAAATGTTATCATATCACTTGGCAAATCATCAATTCTAGCCCACACTAATTCTTCACATTTATCTTTTTCATTAATTTTAATTTCACCAACGTAACTCTTAATTTCAAAATAAACATCAAAGTAACTTGGTAAACTCACATTCTTTCTATTAACCACAAAAGTATCAATTATATCTGAAACTCTAACTTCAATACCCAATTCTTCTTTAGCTTCTCTCATCATTGCTTCATACACGTTTTCTCCTAAATCAACATGCCCAGCCGGAAGAGCTAAAAAACTACACCATAATTTAGTACCCTTTCTACGTTGTAAAAGTATTTCTCCTTTTTCATTCTTTATAATTAAATAAATTGACGATAAAAAATTTTCTTTTGCCATAATATAACCACCATTCTAATTATATCACATAACAAAAAAAAAACATGTAAATTAAATCTACATGCCTATAGTTTTTTCAAATTTTTTAATTTTAATCAAAACATATATTTCTTCTACTAAACTAATTACTTCACTTACTAGTAAGAAAATACCACATAATGTTGTAATTGTTATAATAGACTCAAATGGATTAGTAATTAAAAGTATACCTATTATCATATTTAAAATTGACATAATAACAAGTAAAACCCAATTACTTTCAGGTACAGTACTCAAGTTAATTGAGATTTGCATTTTTAGTAAATTACTTACTATAACATAAATACCTAACATAATAGGAAATACTTCTACTAAACTACTTCTATAAATAAACACAAGTACACCAGCTATAATATTTGTAATACCACTAAGAAAATCAAAACTAAATAATCTCTCATCACTTTCAATAGTAAAATATGTAACTACCCCAATAACACCATTAACAAGCATTATAATTGAAAATAATAACACAAAAGTCTCAATAGATTTAATTGGTTTAAATATTAAAAACAAAGATAAAACTATCATAAGTATAGAAATAATCATAGAATACATTTCACACTTCTTAATATACTTTTTTATCACTTTCTACTCCTCCTTATAATTATAATACCACATTAAAAAGAAAAATGCACCAACAATTTTATTGAAAGTGTATTAATTTTTCAAGTGCTTTATATTTAGTATTATAGTTTTCCATTACTTTAAATGCACTTATTACTGCCTCTTTATCAACAATATCTCTTTTGTATAGCCCACTTGTTAAATAACCTGTTATACCATTCTCTTTTTTATTACATTGATTTAATTCAATTTTTTCAATTAAACTATTAAGCGACTTTCCAGCCTTTACCCATTCATACATATTTTTTGTAATCTGAAGTCCCATGCTTTTCCCAAAATATTCACCACCATTAATATCTCTTACTGAAGCATAAGTAACTATGAAATAAGCGTCTCCCACTTTCTCATAACCACCTTCAATACTTATCAAATAATCAAACGAAATATTATTACTAATCGCATAATTATAAAGATTTGCATTTCTATTTTGTACACCAATTAAAGTCTCTTCATTTAAAGGTTTTGAACTTACTAAAGAATTAACTTCTATCATTTTAGTATTAACGACTGTATACCCAAGTTCATTTAATGCAAGTTTTATACTTCTTTCTTTAGATACGTTTTTAGACCCTATTAAAATGTTCATATCATTCCCCCACTAAATATAATATACCTTATCAAGACTTACTTGTCAACTTCTATTCTACATTAACTCCTTTATTAAATGTTATAACACTTATTACGTTCATGAATAGTATTACAAAAGTATAAAAGATAATTGCTAAAACTAATAAAAGTTTTAATGTACTTGATTCTATAACTATATTACTTCTAAATAAGTCCATCACTTTACTATTAAATAAACCGGTTATAAATAGTTGAAGTAAAATTGCGCATTGAGAAATAATATAAATAACAAAACCATATAATACTGAAAAACCTAACTTTGAATTATTTCTGTTATATCCAAATATCATTCCAAGAAAACCAGACTGAATAGCATTAATAATCTCTAGAAAAAGAATAACTACTACCAAAATAACAAACATCGTAGTATTAATATTTAACCCACTTGCTAAACCATTAATCATATCTCTTAACACCATCCATCTATCTTTAGTATAATAAGCTATTAACAAACTTATAAGAATTATAACAAACCCAACAACACTAAAAATTAAAGTTTCAATGAGTCTTGACTCATAAATCTCAGCCTTTGTAACAGGAAGTGTATGTGTTAAATAAGCTTCATCTTTATAAATAGAATCTCTAAATCTAACAAAACTTCTCATAATTGTATTAATCATAATACTTGCTACCATTGAAAACATTACCCCGACACATATCTGTCCAATAACTTCAATTATAACACCACCATCAAGAGAAAAGAAAATTCTTGTTAAAACTGCAAATATAATAGACAAAATATAAAACACACCCATATTTCCTATCATATATTTTAAATCATACTTTAATAACTTATTTAACATTTGAACATCCTCCTAAACACTTCATCTATACTAGCACTCTCTTTAGTTCTTAGTTTATCTGCTTCACTCTGTAAAATTATTTTTCCTTTATCAATAAACACCACTTCATCTAATATCCTCTCTATATCAGAAATTAAATGAGTTGAAATTATAACACTAGCATCTTCTTTAAAATTACTTAAAATAGTATCAAGAATATAATCTCTTGTAGCCGGGTCAACTCCACCTAGTGGTTCATCTAAAATATATAAGTCTGCACTTCTTGACATAACAAGCACAAGTTGTACTTTCTCTTGCATACCTTTACTCATTTTACTAAGATTCATATTAACATCCAAATCTAAATCTTTTAATAATTTAAGTGCTTTACCCTTATCAAAATTATCATAAAAATCGCTAAAATAATCTAGTACTTCTACTACTTTCATTTGTTTATTTAAATAAGTTCTCTCCGGTAAATAAGAAATAATCTTTTTAGTTTCAACACCGACACTTTTACCATTAATTAGTATCTTACCTTCAGTAGGAGTTAATAAATCATTGATTAATTTAATTAATGTAGTTTTACCTGCTCCATTTTTACCAAGTAGTCCAACTATCTTTCCATTAGTAATAGTCAAATTAATATTGTTTAAAATTGTTTTATCACCATAACTCTTGCTTAAATTTTTAATATTAACTAATTCCATACTAATCCACCCTTTCTAAATATTTAATAGAATCTGCTTTTCCTAGTCCAATTCTCTTCATTCCTTCAAAATAACTCTTAGCCAAAGTAAGAGCATACTCATCTTTTAGTTTCTCCACAACCTTAACATCCTTTGTTACATACTTACCATTAGTTCTCTCAGTATATATTAAATTTAAACTTTCAAGTTCAGCCAAAGCCTTTTGCATAGTATTCGGATTAACCTTAAATGAATTAGAAAACTCTCTAACCGAAGGCAATTTTTCTCCACACTTAAAAACTCCAGACATAATATAAATCTTGATATACTCTAAAACCTGTAAATATATTGGAATATTATTATCAAATGTAACATTCATAATCTCACCTCACTGTATCACTTGACTAATACAATAATATTGTATGCTATTTTAAAATAAAAGTCAACAAAAAAATGTGAATAATTTTTAGTTTATCCACATTCATAAATTACTTAGTTATTTTTCTTATTAACATTAATTAAGCTTCCAATTAAACCAATTAGGGACATTAAACCAAGAATTCCATAAGTTAAAATCTCATCTCCTGTTTTTGGATTTTCAATAGATGGAATAACTTCTGGTTTTTCTTCAAGTTCTGGAGTAGGTTTAATTATAGGTTTTTCTTCCTCTTTCTCGTCTTCTGTAACACTAAATTTAGTAGTAACTTCCTTACCATCACTAAACGTAACTTTTAAAGTATGTTCTCCAATTGACAAAGTATTTAAATAACTTGGATTCAAAATAATTATTGTACTACCAGATTTAGAAGTATAGTTTTCGCTATCTAATAAAGTACCATCAACATATACTTTACCACCATTTTGAAATACATCATATAAAGCATCAATTCTAAACTTAGCATCACTAGACTTATCTTTATTATAAACTAGTCCTTCACCTTCAAGAAATTTATACTCTACTTCTACTACTTCTTCATCAGCATAAATAAATGTATATTCATAATGATTTCTAGTATAATAGTCATCCCTTATTTCATTTATTATACCCTTTTCAGTACCAATGTAAGTTAGCTTAGAACCAGTATACTTGGTACGAAGTCCTTTAAAAACTTCACTCTTCTTAGTTCCAACATTTACCGCAGTTATTATTGCTTTATTTTCCGCTTTATCTTCAACTATCTTTATAACAGCTTCTGTTTCATCTTCTGTTACTAATAGACCTTCGTAATCTTTTTTGAAATATAAAGTTTTTTCTAAATCAGCAAATGTTTTAAGTCCCTCAGTTAAATCATCAGTTTTAGTATAATCAATAATATATTCTTTTCCATCTCTTAAATCAATAACACCAGTTGATGTTAAATCTGTGTAATTATTTCTAACCTTAGTATTAACCACAAGATTAATTCTAGAAAGTTTAATTTTTAACACGCCTGAAAATTCACTACTATTCAAAACAAAATTTTCTTCATCCACAGGATAATACCACCCATTAATTGATAATTTAACAGGATAGTTTTTAATTACAGCGCCAGACACACCTGTACTCGTCTTGTCTTCAATTTCAGTTATTTTAAGTTTATACTCTGCTTCATTTAAGTCAATTACTATTCCATCATGAATATTAGTAACTAACTCTTCTCCTTTAAATAATTGAATTTTACCAACATTATCATACTGAACATACCCGTCATACTCGTTAGCTCCAGAAAACTTTAATGTAACTTCGTTTTTTTCAGTCGCATTTACTCCTGTAACAAATGCAAAAACACTAATTACAAACACCATTAATTTACTTAATTTTTTCATAACTTTTCTCCTCTCATACAAATAGTATAAACTATAAATACATGATAAACAATACACTTACCAATAAAAACATGGACACATATGGTAATTTTTTATTAAATTAGACTAATAATATGATATAATATTCCTGAGGCGATTTTATGAACTTTAAAGACAAATTAAACGAATATCTAAAAATAACAAACTGTTCTTCAAAAGAGTTATCTACTTTATCAAATATTTCAGAAACAGTAATCAGTAGATATAGAAATGGACAAAGAGTTCCAAAAACAAATAGCAAACAATTAAAAAGTATAAGCGGCGCTTTAGAAAAAATTATAAAAGACAAAAATAATACACAATATAAAGATGTTAACATATATGAAGAATTCACTAAACTTATCACAAACAATGATAGTTTTAACTACGAAATATTTAGTAAAAATTTTAACGAACTAATAATAACGCTTAAAATAAACATCAATGAACTATCAAAAAACATAGTATTTGACCCATCACACATTTCAAGAATTAGATACGGTAAATCTAAACCAGCTGACCCATTTGCTTTTTCAATAAAAGTAGCAAATTTCATTAGCAGCAAATACGATAACGAAAATAATCTAAAAAATATATCTATGCTAACTGGAAAAGACACTACGAAAGAAAATATATATAATGTCATTTTAGAATATCTTACAAACAATAGTGAAACAAAAATAGAAAACAAAAATCACATTAATGACTTTCTAAATAACCTTAACAATTTTAACTTAAATGACTATATAAAAGCAATTAAATTTGACGAACTAAAAATACCTTACATTCCATTTTACAAGCAAAAAAGTAAAACATATTATGGACTAGAAGAAATGAAAAAAGCTGAACTAGACTTCTTTAAAGCGAACGTTTTAACTAAATCTAGTACTGAAATATTCATGTGTTCAGATATGCCTATGGAAGACATGGCAAAAGATGTTGATTTCGGGAAAAAATGGATGTTTGGAGTTGCAATGTGTCTAAAAAAAGGACTACACTTAAACATAATCCATAACTTAGATAGACCATTTAATGAAATGATGTTAGGCTTAGAAAGTTGGGTACCTATATACATGACTGGACAAGTTTCTCCTTATTACATAAAAAATTCAAAAGACAGTGTATATGGACATTTAAACTATGTTTCAAATAACTATGCCTTATATGGCGAATGTATAAAAGGACACCATGAAAATGGAAAATACTATCTAACAAATAATACTAAAGAAATAGAATACTATCATTCTAAAGCAAAATATCTTTTAAAAACTGCAAGTCCTTTAATGGAAATCTATAACAATGAAAATTCTAGTTTATTTAAAACATTCTTATTAAATGAAACCAAAATACACGAAAATAGAAAAAGGTACTTAAATTCTTTACCACTATTTACAATAAGTGATACACTACTTGATAAAATATTAATAAGAAACAACATTTCTAAAACTGACATAATTAAAATTAAAGAATATAAAAAAGCTGAAGAAAAAAACATAAAAGAAATCTTAAAAACAAATGAAATAACAGATATTATTCCAAATAATAAAGAAGTAAACGATATGTATCTTTCATTAGAAAATATATTTTATGACAAAAAAATTCTTTATACAAACGAAGAATATAAAAAACATTTAAAATCAACACTAAATTATAAAAATAAGAATTACAAAACAATAATATCTAACAACAGCACATTTAATAACATTTCAATAACCATATTTGAAGATAGCCAAGTAATAATTTCTAAAAGTTCAAACCCCGTAATACACTTTGTTATTAAACATCCAAAATTAATTTCAGCTATCAAAAACTTTACCCCATTAGTAAAAGAAAGTGAATAAGTAATCATTTATTCACTTTCTATTTTTTTAGTTTCATTTATTAGTTTATCAAAATCAGAAACATAACTTTTGTCTTGAATAACCCTATATTTTTCATATTCACTTGTTGCCTTATCAATTGCCTCTTTGTGTGTTATACTTCCTTTACCTTCTAACACATCATAATGAAAAACTTTTAAGGCATTCTCTACTTCATTTTTCCAGTCATTCATATACATTGTAATATTTCTTTCAGCGTTATTTTCAGCAATATCCAAAAATAAGTTAACTAAATTATTCAAATTCTTAATTTCTTTCTCATCTAAATAATTCTTAGCAATAATAACATCAGATTTTAATATTTTTCCATCAGGTGATTTTTCCCATGTAGTAAGTCCCATATTTTCTTTGCTTGCATCCACCCTGTCATATATTATTTCTGCTGCAGTCTTTCCGGTTATTGCATAATGAAACTTATTTTGTATAGTCTTATAAAAAGTTATAGCAGTGTCACTATTTTTATCATAATCTACAGAACATTCAGCAAATATATCAGTAATTTTTTGATAAAACATTCTCTCACTTGTACGAATTAATTTAATTCTTTCAAGTAATCTTTTAAAATACTCTTGATCAGACTTTCTAGCTTTCATAAATCTATCGTCATTTAAAGCAAAACCCTGAACCATATAATCTTTAATTATTTTATTAGCCCAAGTTCTAAACTTAATAGCCTTCTTAGAATTAACTCTAAATCCTATAGAAATAATCATGTCTAAATTATAATACGTATAAATTCTCTTAACTTCACGAGTTCCTTCTGTCTGAACTTGTGCAATTTTTGCACAAGTTGCATTTTCCTCTAGTTCTTCATCTTTATAGATATTATTTATGTGTCTAACAACACCACTTCTATCAATATCAAAAAGCACCGCTAAAGCCTCAGTATTTAACCAAACATTCTCATTTTCAAGTAATACCTCTATCTTAGTATTTCCATCTTCGTCATTATAAAATATTATATTCTTTTCGTTTCCAATAATTTTATCATTCATAGCCACTACCTCCTATAAAAAATGTGAATAAAACAATGTTTATCCACATCTTAATTTATTTTCCACAGCAGTTCTTATACTTTTTGCCACTTCCACAAGTTCATCCTTTTTCAGTATATATGATACTATGAAATATATATAGTATTATATATATTTCAAGGGA